>Ga0075011_10000200_pt1 | contig 30854 bp, 34 predicted proteins | sample TARM_MetaG_T_14_FD_72354 | JGI IMG/M metagenome (GOLD analysis project Ga0075011, IMG submission 72354) | Freshwater microbial communities from Pennsylvania, USA, analyzing microbe dynamics in response to fracking - TARM_MetaG_T_14 | ecosystem: Environmental > Aquatic > Freshwater > River...
GTTTTCCAATCTGGTGGTAAACAACACCGTGTAAGCGAAGGTCAAACTCTTCGTTTAGAGAAATTAGACGTTGAAACTGGTGCAACTGTTGAATTTGATAAAGTTCTACTAGTTGCTAACGGTGAGCAAATCACTGTTGGGGCACCTCTTGTTGAAGGCGGTAAAATTACTGCTGAAGTAGTACAACACGGTCGTGGCGATAAAGTTAAAATCGTTAAGTTCCGTCGTCGTAAACACTCTCGTAAACAACAAGGCCACCGTCAGTGGTTCACTGAAGTGAAAATCACTGGCATCAACGCTTAAGTAATTTAGGAGAGTTTAACAATGGCACACAAAAAAGCTGGCGGTTCTACTCGTAACGGCCGCGATTCAGAAAGCAAACGTCTTGGTGTTAAGCGTTTCGGTGGTGAATCTGTTCTTGCAGGTAACATCATCGTTCGTCAACGTGGTACTAAGTTCCACGCAGGCACTAACGTTGGTATCGGTAAAGACCATACTCTTTTCGCTCTTACTGAAGGTAAAGTGAAATTTGAAGTTAAAGGTCCTAAAAACCGTAAATTTGTTAGCATCGACGCTGAATAAATTTATACCTAACTGAACTCAAAAGCCCTGCCGTTACGGTGGGGTTTTTTATTTATCAGCCGAACAGAAAAGAAGACACTCTAATCACTAGAGTTTCTCCTTATGTGTTCCAATTGTGGATAAAACGAAGGATGATCACGGTCGATCCTGAATGTGTATCTGCTAGAATTTATATCATTGTGTGACAATGATATCGCAACGCAAAGAGCGTGGAGTAACAAATGAAATTCGTTGATGAAGCGATAATTAAAGTCGAAGCGGGTGATGGCGGTAACGGTGTCGTGAGCTTTTGGCGTGAAAAATTCGTGACGAAAGGCGGCCCTGATGGCGGCGATGGCGGCGATGGCGGCGACGTTTATATCCAAGCCGATGAAAACTTAAATACCTTGGTTGATTACCGATTCCAACGCTTTTACGCTGCTGAGCGCGGCCAAAATGGTGGCGGTGCTAACTGTACAGGTAAGCGCGGTAAAGACATTACTTTGAAGGTGCCTGTTGGGACTCGAGCGGTTGACATTCACACCAATGAAGTTGTGGGTGAAGTTGCAGAGCATGGCAAAAAAGTGATGGTCGCTAAAGGTGGCTGGCATGGTTTAGGTAATGCTCGCTTTAAGTCATCCGTTAACCGTGCACCACGCCAAAAAACCATGGGTAAAAAAGGTGAGGTGCGCGAATTACGCCTTGAGCTTTTACTGTTAGCTGACGTGGGTATGCTTGGCTTGCCGAATGCGGGTAAATCAACCTTTATTCGTTCTGTTTCAGCAGCGAAGCCAAAAGTCGCTGATTACCCCTTCACTACGCTGATCCCAAGTTTGGGTGTCGTGAGTGTGGTTCCTGAGAAAAGTTTCGTGATCGCTGATATTCCGGGCTTGATTGAAGGCGCGGCCGATGGTGCTGGTTTAGGTATTCGCTTCTTAAAGCACTTAGAACGTTGCCGAGTGTTGCTGCATATGATCGACATTCTTCCTATTGATCAAAGTGATCCTGCGCAAAATGCGCTGACTATCTTTGATGAGCTAGAGCAATACAGTGAAAAAGTGTCACAAAAACCTTGTTGGTTGGTGTTCAACAAAGTTGATCTGATGCTTGAAGAAGAAGCCGATGAAAAGATCCAAGAGATCTTAGATGCGCTGGCTTGGGAAGGTCGATACTTCAAAATTTCGGCCGTAAACCAACAAGGTACGGCGGATTTGTGCCGTGAGTTGGCTGACTATATGGAAACGTTACCTCGTGAGCAGGAAGAGCTCAGTGAAGCTCAGAAAGTCGATTTCATGTGGGATGATTACCATAAAGATGAGATGAACAGCCAAAATGTGATCACTGAAGATGGTGATGACTGGGATGATTGGGACGACGAAGAAGATGACGGCCACGTTATCTATGTTCGTGATTAATGTTCCTGAATTGATTGAGCCGCAATAATTATTGCGGCTTTTTTATAGCTAAATCATATTTAAAGCACCCAATTTCGGGCACACTATTGGGCTTTTAGGACGTTCGGAAAGGAATCATGACATCCAAACAGAGGCTTGTTTCTCGATTGATCGCCCAGGCTGGGCAAATGTTGTTGGCTCATGGTGCGGAAAGTACACTGGTGGGCGATATTATGCGTCGCATGGGAGCGGCGTGTGGCATGAGTGAAGTGGAAGTATCGCTCTCGGCGAGTTCACTTGTGCTAACCACGGTTTATGATGGCCATTGCATTACGACTGCGCGCCGTTGTCCTGATCGTGGGATCAATATGCGGGTAGTGACGCAAGTCCAGCGCATCTGCATCATGATGGAAAAAGGGATTTTAGATTATTCCCTTGCGCAGAAAAAACTCAATCAGATCAGCCCTGAACGCTACAACCGTTGGTTGGTTGTGGTGATGATTGGTCTTTCTTGTGCTGCATTTGCTCGTTTAGCTGGCGGAGATTGGACGGTGTTTACGATGACGTTCATTGCTTCTGCGGCGGGTATGATTGTGCGCCAAGAGATTGGGCATCGCCAATTTAATCCGCTCGTCAACTTTACGGTGACCTCATTTGTCACTTCGATTATTTCAGCGCAAGCTATCATCTACCAGCTAGGCAATAAACCAACCATTGTGATGGCTTCTTCTGTACTGATGTTAGTCCCCGGTTTTCCTTTAATTAATGCGGTCGCGGATATGCTTAAAGGTTATATCAATATGGGTATTGCCCGTTTTGTGATGGCAAGTTTGCTTACGTTGGCAACGAGTTTGGGCATCGTTGCGGCGATGAGCGTGACGGGTGTATGGGGGTGGTAGCGATGGATTGGATGAATTTATTACTCGGTTTAGCCAATGACATGTTTTTTGCTGCAATCCCAGCCGTTGGTTTTGCTTTGGTGTTTAATGTTCCTGTACCAGCCCTAAAATATTGTGCGTTAGGTGGTGCGATTGGTCATGGCTCACGTTACTTAATGATGCAATTTGGAATTCCCATTGAGTGGGCGACTTTTTTTGCTGCAACTATCGTTGGAATGATTGGCGTGCGTTGGTCGCGTAAATTTTTAGCTCACCCTAAAGTGTTTACGGTAGCGGCTTTGATCCCAATGGTTCCTGGGGTTTTTGCCTTTAAAGCGATGATTGCAATGGTTGAAATTAACCATCTTGGTTTTACGCCAGAGCTGCTGGCGATACTGATGGATAATTTTTTAAAAGCGATGTTTATTATCGCGGGCTTAGCGGTTGGCCTTGCGGTGCCGGGTTTGTTATTCTATCGGCGCAAACCCATAGTGTAAGGGCAATGGTTTGTACTAATAAGGGAATTAGGTATAATCCGTTTTCTCCAAGAATTCTAAGGTATATTTGACGTGTTAATTAGCATGATCGCGGCTATGGCCCATGGCGGTAAGATAGATAAATCTCAAGATATGTATCTTTCTAATGCTAGTTCTCGGGTTATCGGTAACGAGAATTCGATGCCTTGGCATTTGCCAGCTGACTTTGCTTGGTTTCGAGAACATACGTTAGGTAAACCCGTTGTAATGGGGCGTAAGACGTATGAGTCTATAGGTCGTCCGTTACCTGAACGCCATAATATTGTAATCAGCCGTGATTTATCACTAGAAATTGAAGGCGTTACAGTTGTCTCGTCTGTTGAAGAAGCAATCAGTTCCGCTGGCAATGTGGATGAAATAATGATCATCGGTGGTGGGTCCATCTATAAAGCTTTTCTCCCCTTAGCTGGAAAATTGTATTTGACATTTATTGAAGCTGATATAAATGGTGACACTAGATTCCCTGAATGGGGAGCCGATTGGAAAGTAGCTGAACAACGAAAATACAAGAAAGATAGCGGAAACCAGTTTGACATGCATTTTGTAGTGCTTGAGAAAAAATAGTTAGAAGTGCTTTTACTTTCAAATATTGCTGGCGATAGTTGCCAGCTTTTTGGGAGTAGTTATTTTAAAGCGCTTTTTGAACAAAATACTGTTTATCTTCCCAGCGTAGCATGGTCAAACATCCTCCCCACACACAGCCAGTATCAAGCCCTATCACTTCGTCGCTGCGGTAACCTTCTAACGCAGCCCAGTGGCCAAATAGGACTGTTTTATCGAGTTTAAGGCGTTTGGGTAGGGCAAACCACGGTAACAATTCTTCATCTTTTATTTCTTGAGGGGGAAGTTTGCACGCCATATCAAGACGCCCATCAGCAAAGCAAAAACGCATCCGAGTATAGGCATTGATGGTATAGCGATAGCGATCAATCCCTTCTAGCTTCGAGCTCCACATATCAGGTGTGTTGCTGTACATCTGCTCGATAAGCCAACGCCAACGATCACTTTGCAAAATACTTTCGACTTCTTTTGCTGCTTGACGTGCAGTTTCAAGATCCCATAGAGGAGAAATCCCCGCATGGCACATGACAAAGTCAGCATGTTCAGCGAGGAGCGGTTGATGGCGCAACCAAGTGAGTAGCTCTGTTGCATCGTTCGCTTGTAATATGGGTAAGGTTTTATCACGAGGTTTACATGGGTGGATGCCCAGCGAGACGGCCAGTAAGTGAAGATCGTGATTGCCTAGAACGATACGCGCCGAACAGCCCAATTGTTTGATAAAACGTAGCGTTTCTAGAGATTTAGGGCCTCTTGCTACTAAGTCGCCAGCTACCCACAGTGTGTCTTGTTGTGGTTGGAATTGCACTTGAGCCAATAAACACTGTAGTTCGTCAAAACAGCCTTGAATGTCGCCGACAATATAGTTCGCCACGGCTACCTCTTTAATTTAAAACATTAGGAATAGCGAGACGAAAAGGCTCAATTTCAACAATAAATTCAGCGTCCGCTTCATCTAACATAATGTAATGACCTTGCATAACACCGACTGGCGTTTCTAACGCCGTACCACTGTTATAGCGGTACTCATCATTGGGCAAGATAATCGGTTGTTCCCCGACCACGCCATCACCTTCCACAGACATCTGTTTGCCATTCGCATCGGTAATTAGCCAACGGCGGCTCATCAGCTGTACCTGCTGGTTGCTGAGGTTACGGATGGTGATCACATAGGCAAAGATATAGCGGTGTAAATCGGGATTGGACTGCTCGGGGAGATACTGGGTATGGACTTGGATTTTGATACAAGGTTCAGAGATATCCATGTTAACTCCTTGTTTTTATAGATGAGCGATAGACATTGGCCGTTTATCGCTCAATCGTTATTAGGCGTGATGAGCGTCTAACCAGTTTGCCATAGCCACAAACTGTTCAAGTGTTAGGTTTTCCGGGCGCATGCCAGGGTTGACCCCAAGTTCTTCTAGCGTTTCCACTTCAATCAAACCTTTGTAGCAGTTACGTACGGTTTTACGACGTTGGTTAAAACCATCTCGGCAGACACGCTCTAACCATTTCATGTTTGTCGTGGGATGTGGCAGTACTTCATAAGGCACCAAACGCACCACGGCTGAATCAACTTTCGGTGGCGGTACAAAAGCCGTTGGCGGAACTTCTAACACAGGAACCACTTTGCAGAAATACTGCGTCATAACCGTTAAGCGCCCGTAAGCTTTACTGCCGGGACCGGCAGCTAAACGGTTGACCACTTCTTTTTGCAGCATGAAGTGCATATCTTGAATATCTTTATGAAATTCAAATAAGTGGAACATTAATGGCGTTGAAATGTTGTATGGCAAGTTGCCGAAAATGCGCAGTTTATTATTCGGCTTCACCAACTGCGTGAAGTCAAAGCGCATCGCATCGCCTTCGTGAATCGTCAATTTACTCGATAATTCTGGGTGGTTGCGCAGGCGCTCAGCTAAGTCACGGTCTAGCTCAATAACAGTGAATTTATCCACTTCGCGGCCGACTGGCTCAGTTATCGCTCCAAGACCGGGGCCGATCTCAACCAAATTTTGTCCCGGACGAGGGTTAATCGCAGAGACGATGCCATCAATAATGTATGGATCGTTTAGGAAGTTTTGACCAAAACGTTTACGCGCTTTGTGCCCTAAGTGGACATCATTTCTCATAGTTTTCTCGAAATTAATTAGGTTTCTTTTCTACCAAGTCAATCGCGTAGGCGAGTGCTGTTCTAAAGCTCCCTGTATCCGCAAGCCCTTTCCCTGCCAATTCGAGTGCGGTGCCATGATCGACCGATGTTCTTATAAAGGGTAGACCAAGAGTAATATTTACTGAACGACCAAAGCCTTTGTACTTTAATACGGGCAGGACTTGGTCGTGATACATGCCTAAAACAGCATCGGCATCTTGCAAGTATTTGTCATTGAAGATGGTGTCGGCTGGTAGTGGGCCAATCAAATTAATGCCATCTTGCTGACGAATTTTTTCTAGTGTTGGAGTGATGGTTTCTATCTCTTCACGGCCCAGACAGCCATCTTCTCCCGCGTGTGGGTTTAAACCACACACATAAATTTTGGGTTGAGCAATGGCAAATTTTTCCACCAAATCTTTATGCAAAATAGTGATGATTTTTTCTAACCGCTCGACCGTTACTGCCTTTGATACATAAGCCAGTGGAATATGTGTTGTCACTAGCGCGACTCTCAACCCTTCTGTTGCGAGCATCATAACCACCAGTGGAGTATTAGACTTTTCTGCAAAGAATTCAGTGTGGCCGCTAAATGCAACGCCAGCTCGGTTGATCACCCCCTTGTGCACAGGGCCGGTGACAATAGCATCAAATTCATCATTCATACAGCCTAAAGCGGCTCTTTCTAATGTATTTAATACATAATGTCCATTGGCTTCATTCAGTTTCCCCGTTATCACCGGTGCGCCGAGGGGAATATGATCCACTACTAACCGTCCCGCTTGCTGTGGTTTTGGTGCAGAGGTGATTGAGTAGTCTTCCAATATAACGTCAATATTGAGCTCTTTAGCGCGCTCTGCAAGCAAGCTTTTGTCCGCGCATACCACCAGTTGATGTGCCCAATCTTCTTTTGATAAGGCCAGCACCAAATCTGGGCCAATACCCGCGGGCTCGCCAGCGGTAACCACGATGCGTTTAATTGTCATCTTGGTTGTCCTGTATAATTTCGACAAAGGCGCTGGCACGCATTTCTTGTAGCCATGCGCTGGCTTCTTCATTGAATTTTCGATTAAAAAGAATGCGATAAGCTTTGTTTTTCAGTGCTGAGTCGGTGCGGTCGACTTCACGACGATCAAGCACTTCGACAATATGCCAACCATGAACGGTTTTAAAGGGTTCGCTGATTTGCCCAACCGATAATGTTTCGATTTGATGTTGAAACTCCGGCACGTACAGATCCGGTGTTTGATAACCCAATTCGCCATTTTGTGCCGCAGAGCCGGGATCTTGGCTGTATTGCTGCGCCAATTCACCAAAGGTCGCTTCACCTGCCTTAATGCGACGAATGAAGTCATGTAGCTCTTTTTGTACGCCGTCATCGCTTAAAATAACCGTGGGTTTGATTAAAATATGGCGTGCATTAACTTCCGTGACCGCGACGGTTTCTAATCCTTTGACGTCATCAATTTTAAGAATGTGGAAGCCGACGCCACTGCGAAATGGCCCAATAATAGAGCCTTTGTTTTGCATTTTGATTTGGTCGGCAAAAATTGTCGGCATTTCTTCTTTGCGCATCCAGCCCCAATCACCACCTTGCAGCGCTTTCGGACCTTTTGAATAGGTATAAGCCATGGTGCTGAAATCCGCTCCTTGGTTGAGTTTTTCGACTAAGGTTTTGGCTTGCTGTTCTACTGCGGCCTTATCTTGAGTGTCGTCAACACGCAGTTGGATGTGGCTGATTTTATATTGCACCGTTGCATTGGTTTCTTGCGCAAGAATATTGGCTAAGTTGTCCACTTCGTCCGGTAATATATTGATCCGGCGACGAACTAAAGCATTGCGCGCTTCACTTGCTGCAATTTCTTTACGTACTTGTTCGCGAAATTCCGCATAAGTCAGCCCTTCAGCAGTAACAGAAGCGTTAAGCTGTTCTAGGGTTTGATTATTGTTTTTCGCGATGTCGGCGATCGCGTCACTGAGTCGGTTATCGTCAATGCGAACGCCAATGCGTTGTGCTTCTTGTTGCTGAATGGTATCAATAATCAATTTTTCAACCACTTGCTCACGCAGCACTGTGTCTTCGGGTAGCGTTTGACCATTTTTCTTTGCATTAATGGTCAAGGTTTTTAATGCACCATCAATGTCACTCTGTAAAATAACGCCACTATTGACGATGACGGCGACGCGATCGAGCTCAACAGGAGTAGCGTATGCGGTGTTTAGGCTTAATGTTGCCATCAATCCAATCAGTGTGTGTTTCCACAATTTCATTTGTAGTCCTATCAAAATGAGCAAGGGCCTTTACGCTTAAGCAAAGGCCGAATAAATTAGTTGTTTAGGAAAAATGGACGACCATAACTTAATGAATTTCCAGCGCTGTCTACGCCAGTCATTCCGGAACCAGCACCAATCGTGGTGCCAAAACCGACAATACCAAAGTTCAAACTAAAGTTATTTTCGTAGAGTGGCGTAGCATTAGGGTCGGTAACAAAATCACCATCCCATTTCCGCAGTTGATTACTATAAGTAAAACCGATGTACCAGCAGTCAGAGGTGTAGCTTAGGTTAGCCAGCCACTCCAGGCTCTTTTCCGTGGTTAAATCGTAGAAGTACTGTCCGCTAGCATTCCACTTTTTGGAGATCTGATACCCAGCCAGTAAACCGGCTTGTGAAATGCCATCTTTGGTAATGGCATTAATATTGGTAATTGTATCGCCAACGGTATTATCAATATACTCTTTGGTGACGTAACGATAGTTAGTTTGAATGTATCCAGAACCCACTCTGTACTCTAGAGTACTATTGGCGAGCTGCATCGTACTGCTGTCAATGTCGTACTGAACCCCGCCATGGTAGAAGAGTAAATCATCATAGTTGAAATCCATTTCGACGGCCCAAGCCGAGTAGTTGGAGTTAGTGTCTAAATTCTCAGTCTCATTGGGTGAGGAGTTTTTGAGATTTTTTTTGAGGTAAAAAATTTGACCAAAAGAGATATTTAAACGTTCTTTATACTGATCGTCGAAAAACCGTGAAGAGGCACCGTAGCTGATCTGATTTGCCGGGGCAATATAATCGACACCGCTGTATTTACGGCTGCGGAATAAACCATAATAATCGGTTTGCAGTAGCGTTGTATCGTACAGCCCGATATTGCGCTGATCTTCTCTCGGTACATACAGGTATTGAATCTGCGGCTCAAGTGTCTGCGTATAGTCATCAAACAGAACCGTATCTCTTTCCAGTACTAATCCCGCATGAGTTCTAAATTCCGGAATGATGCGTGAAACGCTCTCTTTTAGGTCTTTATAGTTATCCGAATTGAGGTCAACACCGCTGAGATCTTGTTGGTAATAAGTACCAAGCACTCGCGCTTCGGTTGTCCAAGTGCCCCAGGTGTTACTGATAGGAATAGTAAAGCCCGGTTCAATGTGCGCTCGGGTGGCTGCAGGTTTTCCTCTTGCATCGGTTTCAAAACGCGATAGATGGCTCACCATATCAAAGTTCAAATACGGTAATAATTCGGGCGCATAGTAATTAAACGCAATCTGTGGCATCAAGCGATAGGGTTGGTTGGTGCTAGTTTTGTCTTCTGTAAGCAGCTGAAAGTCGCGAACCAGTATCGATGAATCCCAATTGTGGGTCCGGTAGGTGGCTTTACCTTCTTGGATAAGCTGACCATCTTCTCGGTTACCGATACCTGAGTCTAAATCACTAAAGTAGCTAATGTCACTGACTTGAGAGTAGTCAATTTCAAACTTCCAAGCTTGGTTGAAAATACCACTGTGTTGGTATTGGAAGCCCCAGCGGCTGCCCTTTTCCGGATGTTTTTGGTCATCAGGTAAATATTCAGATTTAATGTTACCTGTACCAAAATCATTCAGATAACGGAATTCACTGTTTAATTGCGTACCGCGTTCTTGCATGTATTTAAAGGTCGTTTCTAGGTCATAGTTTGGCGCTAAGTTCCAATAAATAGGTACTTGGGCTTCAAAACCATCGCTAGAACCGTAAGAAACGGTAGGGTATAAAAATCCCGTTTTACGTGTGTCGCCAATCGGCACCGTAAGAAATGGCAGATAAAAAATCGGAATATTTTGAATCTCGAAGCGCGGATTATAAAAAGTGGCTTGCTCTTCATTTTGGTCAATATCAATGCTGGATGCTTTCAATCGCCATGCATTATTGCCTTCAGGGCAAGAGGTAATCGAACCATCTTCTATCTCATAAACGGCCTTACCCGTTTTGGAAATATACACAGCTTCACCACGGCCGGGTTCACACAAAAATTGATATTTTGTGTTCTCTAATGTCATTAAATCCGTATTAAGATTGTTGGTGGCTTTGTCAGAAATGGTCCTTACTTCACCGTCACTGAAGTTGACATTACCTTGCGCAACCACAATATTATCTTTCTGATGCAGGGTAACGGTATCCGCTAGAATGCGTTTTTTACCTTGAACAACGACCACATTGCCTGAGTAGTTTGCGCGTTCACCGTTCACGGCTTCTAGCGTATCAGCCTCGACATTAATCGGTTGCTGACTTGAGTTTTCTGCTTCAGGTTCGTTGATCAAACATTGATCTATAGCGGGCATTTCCTGCACACTATTGTCTAACATAGCTTCTGCTTGAGTCTGTGGCACAAAAAGAGCTGCGCTAATTGAAGCGGCTAACAAGGTGCGGGAAAAACATGACATCGAGTTGTACTATCCTGTTTGAACTTGATTGATTCGGAAGATGGATGGCCGAATGTAAAATAAAACGTTTCTTATCATAAAGGAAATTGAAGCTCCCGGCACTATCAGACCGCTTTACTCCTGAAAAATTCATAGATTGAGAGCACATAATGCATATTTTTGGCAAAATTCTTGGCGCTTTTTTTGGCTTCTTATTTGGAGGACCGTTTGGCGCATTTTTTGGTTTGTTTCTCGGGCATCAATTTGATAAAGCTCGTCGTTTGAATCAAGCGGGGTTTAAAACTGGCTCATTTGGTTCTGGGCCAAGCCAAACTGAGCGACAAGACGAATTTTTTAAAGCCGCTTTCGCGGTCATGGGCCATGTTGCTAAAGCGAAAGGGCAAGTTACCAAAGAAGAGATCCAGCTAGCTACCATCATGATGGAGCGTATGAACTTACATGGTGAGCAACGTAAAGCGGCTCAAGATGCGTTTCGTGAGGGTAAAGAGAGTGGCTTTCCTTTAGAGGAAGTGTTGGAGCGTGTGCGCCTTTCGACGGGTGGACGCTTTGACTTGTTGCAATTTTTCCTCGAATTGCAAATATCAGCCGCGTTTGCCGATGGGGATGTTCACCCTAGCGAGCGCAATGTACTGCACAAAATCGCTCGTAGTTTAGGTTTCTCATCCGATCAACTGGAAAGACGCTTGCGTATGCAAGAAGCGGCCTTTCGTTTTCAACAAGGCGGAAATTTTGGTGGCCAACAGCAAGGCTACCAGCAATCTGGGCAGTGGCAACAAGCCGCGCAAGCTGAACGCCTCACTGATGCTTACGATGTGTTAGGCGTGAGTGAAGATGCGGATGCTAAAGAAATTAAACGTGCCTATCGCAAATTGATGAATGAGCATCACCCAGATAAATTGATGGCCAAAGGCTTACCACCAGAGATGATGAACGTTGCGAAAGAAAAATCGCAAGAGATCCAAAATGCGTACGATTTGATTAAGAAAGAGAAGGGTTTTAAGTAACCGGCTATCGTGAATTACCGCGAACGTTCCAATCGATTGAGCTGGTGAAAACTGGCTCTTTTTATTATGAGCATACGCAAGACACAAAAAAAGCCAAGTTTGAAAACTTGGCTTTAGAAAGTGGCTCCCCCTGCAAGACTTGAACTTGCGACATACGGATTAACAGTCCGCCGTTCTACCGACTGAACTAAGGGGGAACAGAATGTTTGCTTATCTTATGCAGATAAATGGTGCCGACTACCGGAATCGAACTGGTGACCTACTGATTACAAGTCAGTTGCTCTACCTACTGAGCTAAGTCGGCGCCGAATCAATAAGCAGTGCTTATTGATGAAAAGTGGCTCCCCCTGCAAGACTTGAACTTGCGACATACGGATTAACAGTCCGCCGTTCTACCGACTGAACTAAGGGGGAACAGGTTTTAAAGAATGGTGCCGACTACCGGAGTCGAACTGGTGACCTACTGATTACAAGTCAGTTGCTCTACCTACTGAGCTAAGTCGGCACATTTTTATCTTTAAATTTATTGTCTGTGCTAGGCACCAACAATTTAGAAACTGTGGTGCCCGGAGGCGGAATCGAACCACCGACACGAGGATTTTCAATCCTCTGCTCTACCGACTGAGCTATCCGGGCGACGGGGTGTATTAAAAGGTTTTTCGCATTTAACGTCAACAGTAAAATGCAAAAAAAATGTCGTTTGTTGTTTTTCTATACTTAGTGACTCGTTTTTGCCCATTTTCGTTAAAAATTAGTGTCAGATTAGATAGGGAAAGAGGCGTTGAAAAGAAAATAGGAGCTTTGAATGGAGCAAATAGCGAATAAAAGCGCGTTGAAAAACACACGTTTATCCGCTTGGTTACACTAAAGGAGCAAACTCACCAGACTGGTTTTAGTTTTTGACGGAAAATGGACTGACCCATAATTTAATCGTTGTAGAGGTAGAGGGGATTGGATAAATATGACAGGTAATAAAAAAGCCAAGTCGTTAGACTTGGCTTTAAAAGTGGCTCCCCCTGCAAGACTTGAACTTGCGACATACGGATTAACAGTCCGCCGTTCTACCGACTGAACTAAGGGGGAATTATCTGTGTAAGTCTAAGACTTCGCACCAAATAATGGTGCCTCGAGGCGGAATCGAACCACCGACACGAGGATTTTCAATCCTCTGCTCTACCGACTGAGCTATCGAGGCAATAAATGGTGCCGACTACCGGAATCGAACTGGTGACCTACTGATTACAAGTCAGTTGCTCTACCTACTGAGCTAAGTCGGCGCACTTTATTTATTGCTTGCTGCTACTTTAACAAAAGCACCAACAATTTAATTTGTGGTGCCCGGAGGCGGAATCGAACCACCGACACGAGGATTTTCAATCCTCTGCTCTACCGACTGAGCTATCCGGGCAACGGAGCGCTATTAAACGGATTTTCCCTTCAATCGTCAACTGCTTTTTGGAAATATTTTGAAAAAACGGTTTGTTTGCTGCGAATTTAGACAAAGCTGCGCTTTTTTATCCACCTGCGTTAAATTCCTTTTTGAATTTTGTTACTTTTTCTAAGTACCTTCTCGATTCAGCATTAGGGTGTTTTTGGGTCAGCGCCCAATAGACTTGATTGGGTTGCAGTGAATTTAAGTCCCTCATCGCTCGTTTCCTATCTTTGCTAAAGGTATTGAGTACTCCTCCTGTACCGCCGTTGTAGGCCGAAATCATACTGTATTCGAGTGACGTTGGATGGCTGACCTCTTTGAGGTAGCGGTTTTTCAGAATATAAAAATAGGCCGTTCCCGTATCAATATTTTTTTCGGGATCAAACAGATATTCAGGACTGGGCTCACCAGATTTATTTTTGACCAGTTTAAAAACATCTCGACCTGCGGTTTTAGGAACCACTTGCATCAGGCCATACGCATTGGCCCAACTGACGGCGTAGGGGTTAAAGCTACTTTCAGTTTTTATGATCGCGTAGATCAGATCTTCGGAAATGTTATATTTTTTCGAGGCTCGGTGCACGATGTCGGCGTATTTATAACCTCGTTTAGAGGCATGATCCGCTACCATAGGAATTTCCACATAGTAGGCTTTTTTGAAATCAACGTTCTTAACTTTTAATTTATTTTCAATAAGATAATCAGCAAATCGATTCGCGCGCCAACCCCACTGGATCGGTTGTTTATCTTGATCAAGCACTTGGTTGTACAAAAATGGCTGACCATTCAATTCGATATTTTGTGAAGAGAAAAGGTCAACGTGTGCGGGATCATCAGGTGTGAGCAAGGTGGTAATAATGGCATTGCGCAGATGTTTTTTGGGGTCAGTTGGGGAAACTGTTTCGATAATAATGGTTCCCGTGGAGAAATTGACTTCGGAACGACTCAGGTAATTATCGATGTATTTTACATAGTTGCTTTTACCGGCCACTTTGATCTCTTTACTGCCCCAACGTTTCTCAATGTTGCCAGAAAAACTGCTGATCAGTGCATCTAAGGCGGCAGTATCTTTGACAAATTGCCCGGGTAATTGCGCTAAGTTTTTGGCAAAACGGTTGGTCGGCTCATAGTCGACGCTGTAGATGCGTTCAACTAATTCTCGGCTACAACCTGCCAGTAGCATTGCAATAAAAAAGTAAGTCAGCTTTCTCATTATCTTCCCAATACAAAAATGACATCAGAGCCTTTACCATGATGTCATTGATTATCCTAGAAATAAATAAGGTATCTCTTATTTGCTTGGTGGCGTGTAGCCTTCGATATGGACCTCTTTTCCTTCAAATAGGAAGTTGGTCATTTCGGTTTCCAGCAATTTACGATGTTCAGGGTCCATCATATTGAGTTTTTTCTCGTTGATCAGCATGGTTTGCTTATGCTGCCATTGTGCCCAAGCCTCTTTTGAGATGTTATCAAAAATACGTTTACCCAATTCACCTGGGTACAGTTGAAAATCCAAACCGTCGGCTTCTTTATTTAGTCGAGCACAAAATACAGTGCGGCTCATGGTCACTTCCTCTTCGGTGTTTTAAGGGTTAATTTCAAATGGAAGGCTTTCTAGCAACTGTTTTACAGGAGCGGCTAAGCCGATTTGTTCCGGTTGGGCTAAGTTATACCAAAGACCTTTGCTTGCTTCCATGATGATGTTCGGTTGTTGAGATAACTCCACCAAGATCGGTGTGATCTCTAAATGATAATGGCTAAACGTGTGGCGAAAAGCGATGAGTGGGCGAATAGAGCGGATAGCGCTCTCTTTGATGGCTCTGTGATCAAGTTGATCTTCGATGGCACTATTGGGGTTTTCGGGGAAGCAAAATAATCCACCCCAAATTCCACTTTGAGGGCGCTGTTCTAACCATACTTGATGGTTATGGTGCAGCATCACAAACCAGGTTTGTTTGGTTGGTTTGTCTGTTTTTGGTTTTTTGCCCGGATAATCGAGAGGGTTATTTTGTTTATTGGCGATGCAAAAAGATTCAACTGGGCAGAGCGTGCATTTCGGTTTGCTGCGTGTGCAGACCATCGCCCCCATATCCATCATGGCTTGGTTATATTTATCAACATCTTGCGCTGGCGTATTTTGTTCGGCATGTTGCCACAACTGAGTTTCAACCTTTTTTTGCCCCGGCCAGCCTTCGACAGCAAAGCAGCGGGCTAAAGTACGCTTTACGTTACCATCTAAAATGGCGTGCGGCTGCTTATAAACCGAAGAAAGCACCGCCGCAGCGGTTGAGCGGCCAATACCCGGTAGAGCATTCATCTGTTCGATATCAAGGGGAAACTCACCGCCATATTCGCTGGCCACTATTTTGGCTGCTTTGTGTAGATTGCGCGCACGTGCGTAATAACCAAGGCCGGTCCATAGGTGCAGTACCTCGTCTTGTTCTGCATTGGCTAAATCAATCACGGTTGGAAAACGTTGCATGAAGCGTTCGAAATAAGGGATTACCGTTGCGACTTGAGTTTGTTGGAGCATAATTTCCGACAGCCAAACGCTGTAGGCCGTTTTGTTTTGTTGCCACGGCAAATGTTTGCGCCCATAGGCGTCATACCATTTTAAAATGGCGTTAGCGAAAGGTGTCACGACAGGCTCTTTGGTTTATAGTTTTAGTGGAGCAAAATTGCACCACATAAATGTGACGTTGTAAAACGGACAAATTGTGTGGATTTATCCAACAAGTTTATTTCGATAACACTTGCACCGAGAATAATTCTTTGGATAATCCCCGCTTTGATTAATCAATGTGCAGGCAAGATCAATGAGTGAAGTAACCACCAACGAATATACCGAAGAAGGCAAAATACTGCGTCGAATCCGTAGTTTCGTTCGTCGTGAGGGTCGATTAACCAAAGGCCAAGAAGCGGCAATGAATGAATGTTGGCCAACAATGGGTATTGATTTCCAGCCACAATTGCTCGATTGGGTGGCGGTTTTTGGTAACGATAACCCAGTAGTTTTGGAAATCGGTTTTGGTATGGGCGCTTCATTAGTTGAAATGGCTAAAAATGCACCGCAAAAAAACTTCTTTGGCATTGAAGTGCATAGCCCAGGTGTTGGTGCCTGTTTGTCGGCTGCTCGTGATGCTGGCGTGACTAATTTACGCGTGATGTGCCATGATGCAGTGGAAGTGTTTGAACACATGATCCCTGATGGTAGCCTGCATACACTGCAACTGTTCTTCCCTGATCCTTGGCACAAAAAACGTCACCACAAGCGCCGTATTGTGCAGTTAGAATTTGCGGAAATGGTGCGTCAAAAACTAAAAATGGAAGAGGGCATCTTTCATATGGCGACCGATTGGGAAAACTACGCTGAGCATATGATTGAAGTGATGAATCAAGCGCCGGGATTTGCCAATATTGCCGCAGAAGGTGACTATATTCCTCGTCCTGAAGAGCGTCCTTTGACTAAATTTGAAGCGCGTGGTCACCGTTTAGGTCATGGTGTGTGGGATATCAAATATAAACGCACCGCGTAACGACTCACTTTTGTTGCTGCAACAAAATTAGCGATTAAAGAAAAGCCAACATTGTTGTAATGTTGGCTTTTTCGGCCTTAGCGCCCTACGAAAATCATTATAAAAATAGAGAAAAACATTTCTCACCCGAGGTAAGGTCACCCATGAAGCTAACACCCAATCTACTTGCTGATATTTTGTGTGAGGTTCGCCCACTGATCGGCAAAGGAAAAGTCGCCGATTACATTCCTGCTTTAGCTAAAGTACCGAATAACAAGCTGGCGATCGCGGTTTACACCAATCAAGGTGAAGTGATTTCCGCTGGAGATGCCACGGAAGGATTCTCAATTCAATCCATCTCTAAAGCTTTGAGCTTAACGCTTGCTATGATGCTTTATAAACCAGAAGAGCTATGGCTTCGTGTCGGAAAAGAGCCTTCAGGCCAAGCGTTTAATTCGATGATCCAGCTTGAAATGGAGCAGGGCATTCCGCGTAACCCTTTTATCAATGCTGGAGCTATTGTGGTGGCGGATATGCTGCATAGCCGTTTATCAGCCCCTCGGCAGCGCTTACTGGAGTTTGTACGTCAGTTGTCGGGTGAAGAGGGCATCGTATACGACAAAGTGGTAGCGGCTTCAGAAATGATGCACAGCGATCGCAATGCTGCCATCGCCTATTTGATGCGATCGTTTGGTAATTTCAATAATGACGTTATCCCGGTACTGCACAACTATTTCCACGCTTGTTCACTTAAAATGAGCTGTGTTCAATTAGCAAAAACCTTCAGTTATCTGGCAAATAAAGGGGTGTCCGTGCATACCAAGGAAGCGATAGTAACGCCGACACAAAGTAAGCAGATCAATGCCTTATTGGCGACTTGCGGTTTGTATGATGGCGCAGGAGAGTTCGCTTATCGTGTTGGCATGCCGGGTAAATCGGGCGTAGGTGGCGGTATTATTGCTGTTGTTCCTGGGGAGATGACGATTGCGGTTTGGTCGCCAGAGCTTGATGCGTCAGGTAATTCTTTAGCGGGCACTAAGATGTTAGAACTCTTGGCTGAGCGTATTGGTCGCTCTATCTTTTAAGTTCAATATTTTCTGACAGCCCGTGTTTTTGGTAAAAGATTGGCTACCAATTAGGTTAGCCAATCTCTGTTGGGTTTATCTTTTTAGTCGTCAGCCATAAAGGCTTCGAGCAAGTCATTAAGAAACAGTTTTCCTTTTTCTGTGATTTGCCAGTGACTTTCGGTTTGCGTCAAATAGTGTTCGGCTAGTGCCCAATCTATCGTTGGCTGAATAACGCTTAAACTTAATCCAGTTGTTTCAACAAAGTCTTGTTTCGGACAAGGTTCCATCAAGCGAAAGCGGTTCATGAAGAATTCAAAAGGGCGATCCGCAGCGGCGACTTCAAATTCGTCATCCAAGTAAGGTTTGAGTAAATTGAGATAGCCACGCGGATGCTTCACCTTAGTGGTGCGTACAATACGCCCATTGCTAAAGCTGAGCTTGCCATGCGCGCCACAACCAATCCCTAGATAATCACCAAAGCGCCAGTAATTTAAGTTGTGTTGGCATTGATAGCCGGGCTTGCTATAGCCAGAAATTTCATACTGCACGTACCCAGCGGCGGCCAATTTTTGGTGACCCAGCTCAAAAATATCCCACAGCGCGTCATCATCTGGCAAAGTAGGCGGTTTAAAGTAGAAAACCGTATTAGGTTCAATGGTCAGTTGATACCAAGAAAGATGAGGTGGGTTTAGTGCAATCGCTTTGTCTAAATCAGCCAGCGCTTGTTCACAGTTTTGATCGGGTAAGCCATGCATCAAATCTAAGTTGAAGCTGTTTAAGCCAATTTGATGAGCTAATTGAGCGGCATTAACCGCTTCTTGCTGACCATGAATTCGCCCTAAACGTGCCAGTTTTTGTGGCTCAAAACTTTGTACACCAATCGAGATGCGCGTCACCCCTGCTTGTCGATATCCAACAAAACGGTCAGCTTCTACCGTGCCCGGGTTGGCCTCCATAGTGATTTCAATCCCAGGCTTAAACGCAATACGCGCTTCAATGCCTTGTAGCAGGCGAGCAATACCTTCAGCAGAAAAAAGACTCGGTGTACCACCGCCAATAAAAATGGAATGCAATGGGCGAGGATGGTCTGCAAGGCGATATTTGGCGATATCGGTATCGAGATCCTCCAATAGCGCATCAATGTATGCACGTTCAGGAATATCGTGCTTTAGCGCGTGAGAGTTAAAATCACAATAGGGGCATTTTTGTACACACCAGGGGATGTGCACGTACAAACTCAGCGCGGGTGGTTGCAACATTATGAATTTTGCTCGCTTAAGGTTTTAAATAGCATTTTTAGCGCTTTGCCACGATGTGAAAGCTGCTTTTTACGTGCAGGTAGCAGTTCTGCTGAAGCGCAGTTATCTTCGGGGACAAAGAAGATCGGATCATAACCAAAACCGTTACTGCCGTGAGCTTGGTGCAAGATGCGACCTTGCCACGTACCATGGCAGACCAATGGTGTTGGGTCATTTTCGTGACGCATGAAAACCAGCACGCAATGAAAACGAGCGGTGCGTTGTTCGTCTGGTACACCTTCCATTGCCGCTAATAATTTTTCTAGGTTTTGTTGGTCACTGGCATTTTCACCGGCGTAGCGCGCCGAGTAAATCCCCGGAGCACCTTGCAGATAATCCACTTCTAAGCCGGAGTCATCGGCAATCGCAGGTAAGCCAGTGATTTTGGCAGCATGTCGTGCTTTGATGATCGCATTTTCAATAAAGGTGGTGCCAGTCTCTTCGGCTTCTTGGACGTTTAATTCTGTTTGCGCCACCACATCAAAACCGAAATCAACCAGCAGATCAGCCATTTCGCGCACTTTGCCTTGGTTTCCTGTGGCTAATACTATTTTTTTCATTGCACTGTTTCTCTATTCTTCGACGTAGAATTTTTGGGTGAATTTAAGCTTACCGGTGCCTTTTAAGCCCGCATCAACCTCAATGTCAAAACTCAAATTCTCTTCATTGGTAATGGGGAATTCAGCGAGGTAATAAATCGCGTTGCCCTCTTTGAATTGTTTAAATTCAAGTTCACGTACCTGACCGATTAGGTTTTTCGCATTGCCTTTGAGTGTCGCTTCCATAGCTGGTTTACCTAAGGCCGAGTTATCTAATACGCTGATGTTTAAAATAGCCGAGTAACCATTACGTTTTAACTGATAACTGCGCGCCACTTGTGGCGTTAAAAATGTTGAGTTGAAAGCTGAGTAGTGAACTTCAACATTCTTGATGGTTTGAAACTGCTCGGCGAGTGTGGGTAGCGAAATAAAGGCTATAACAAACGCTATCATCCATTTACGCATGTGGTGCTCCTTACAAAACAGAGTGGGCTAAATAAAAAGCCATCACAAGATGGCTTCAATCGGCTCTGGTATCACTTGAGGTGAATGAATTCGGACTTGTTCATGACGCCCCAATTCCCCTTTTTCTATCTCGATTAAACCTTTGGCGACTTTAAATTGTTTAGCCAAAAATTGGGTTAAATGCGCGTTGGCTTTGCCATCAACAGGCGGGGCTGTGATGGCAATTTTGAGCTCCTCACCATGCAAGCCGACGATACTATCGCGGCTTGCTTTGGGTTGGATGTAGAGCTTGAGGATTAGATCCTCTCCCTCTTGCCAAACAGCAGATGACATTACAACTGATACCATACTGGGCCAATAAAATCGCCCATTAGGAAGTTAGCAAACTGCAGCACAATAAACAGCACCAATACACTTAAATCAAAACCACCCATCGCTGGTAGGATACGGCGGATCGGCGCAAGCATCGGCTCGGTTAATTGATGAAATACGTATTCAATCGGGCTGCGGCCTTGGCTAACCCAACTTAGAATAGCGCGGATCAACAGCACCCAGAACAGTAAACCGCCAGCGGCTTTGACTAACGAGAGTAAGCCTAAGAATAAAAAGTAGACGCTAAAACTAACCGCACCACCTGATGCCACCAGCATTAAGGCAATAAATTTCAATACGCACAGCACGTACGCAAAGAGAACCGTAGCCAAATCTAGACTACCAATGGATGGAATCGCGCGGCGCAGTGGGCCAACCACAGGTTGCGTTGCTTTGACGATAAACTGGGAGAATGGGTTATAGAAATCGGCACGCGCTGCTTGTAACCAGATACGTAAAATTACGACCATGATGTACAGATCAAACAGGGTGGAGATCAAAAAACTCATTGAATTCATAGCTAGCCCTTAATATGAGTAGAGTGTCGTTTGCGCTTTTGCGCTATAGCTTAGTGAAACGCCACTAGGATTAAAACAGTTTTTCCATTTCTTGTGCACGAGTTACGGCCGCTTGCATCGCTTGTGCAACGATATTGGCAAGTTGATGCTCGTTAAAGGTGCGAATCGCCTCGGCGGTGGTGCCGCCTTTGGAGGTCACTTGTTCACGCAATGTCGAGAGTTCAATCTCAGGGTTTGCCACCACCATTTCGGCTGCGCCTAACGCCGCTTGTTGTACTAACAAACGGGCCGTTTCTTTATCAAAGCCTTGAGCGATGGCTTCATTTTGCATCGCTTCCATAAACAAAAAGAAGTAGGCAGGCGCACTGCCTGCGGCGGCGATGATGCCATTAATGGCGGACTCGTTTTCAACCCAGCACACTTCACCAACGGCTTGTAGCAATTGTGCGGTAAAGCGTTTGTCTTGCTCTGATACGCTTGGAGTGGCAAATAGACCGCTCATGCCTCGATTGATCAGCGAAGGTGTATTGGGCATGGCGCGTACTAGTTGCAGTTCGGTCGCCAGCATCTCATTAAGGCGCGCCGCAGAAACACCTGCTGCAATGGAGATCACCAACTTATTTCTAAAATCAATGGCTTGCAAAGGTTGACAGACACTGGCCATCAACTGCGGTTTGACCGCCAGTACCACCACATCGGCTTGCTGCGCTGCGGCAAGATTATCGCTGGTGGTGTGAATGCCATAAGCACTTTCCAGTGGTTTGCGTCTTGTTTCTGACGGTGCGGTCGCGGTAATTCTATCAGCTGGATAACCGCTGGCGACTAAGCCTGCAATAATTGCTTTGGCCATATTGCCTGCACCGATAAAAGTGATGTTTCTCTGCTGCATCTGCTGACCTCTAATTGCTTGTCGCTGATTGATTATTATGTGGTTGATAGTTAAGCCAGTGCTAAGCGTAATCACGCGCACCAAAAATAGCGGTGCCGATCCTCACCATAGTGCTACCAGCTTCAATCGCCGCTTGCATGTCACCACTCATGCCCATTGAGAGCGTATCTAACCCTGAAAAACGTTCAGACAATTGCGCTTGTAAGCTCGCCAGTTTTTGAAATGCGGCAAGTTGCGCAGCGTAATCGGGGACATTCTCAGGAATAGACATCAGTCCTCTTAACGTGAGGTTGGGTAGCGCGGATATCAACTCTGCCAACTCAACTATTTCGTGTTCACTAATGCCCGATTTCGAGCTTTCGCCGCTGGTGTTGACTTGAATTAAGACCTGTAGTGGTGGCATGCCCGCTGGGCGTTGATCATTTAAACGCTGGGCAATTTTACTTCGATCCACCGTATGCACCCAAGCAAAGTTCTCGGCCACAATGCGCGATTTATTGGACTGAATTGGGCCGATAAAGTGCCATTCTAAATCCAGTTCGGGGTGCAAGGTATTGAAGTATTGAACTTTATCCGCGCCCTCTTGCACATAGTTTTCACCAAATAAACGTTGCCCAGCGCGCGCTGCTTCTAGAATCGCCTCGACAGGTTTGGTCTTACTGACCGCTAAAAGTTGCACTCTCTCTCGAGCGCGTCCACACTTTTGTTGTGCACTTTCAATTTGTGAAGTGATCTGTTCAATGTTTTGTTGAATACTACTCATAGCCTGACTTTACTAAGGAAATTAAATGGATATCGCTGAGCTACTGGATTTTAGTGTAAAGCACAACGCTTCGGATCTACACCTATCTGCAGGTGTTCCACCTATGGTACGGATAGATGGTGAAGTAAGAAAGCTCGGAGTGCCTGCTTTTACTCATGCTGACGTGCATCGTTTGATTTTTGAGATCATGAACGATGCTCAGCGTAGTGAATTTGAAGAGAAACTGGAAGTGGATTTCTCATTTGAGCTGCCTAATGTAGGGCGTTTTCGTGTCAATGCTTTCCATCAATCTCGTGGCTGCTCTGCGGTTTTTCGGACGATTCCTACGGTGATCCCAACCTTGGAAGAACTACAAGCGCCTGACATTTTTAATAAAATCGCCAATTATGAGAAAGGATTGGTGCTGGTGACTGGGCCAACAGGGTCGGGTAAGTCGACCACACTGGCAGCAATGGTTGATTACATTAATTCTCATCACAACAAACACATTTTAACCATTGAAGACCCCATTGAGTTTGTGCATAGCAACAATAAATGTTTGGTTAACCAACGCGAAGTGCACCGAGATACCCACAGCTTTAAAGCGGCGCTACGCTCGGCGCTGCGCGAAGATCCGGATGTAATCTTGGTCGGTGAGCTGCGCGATCAAGAAACCATCAGCTTAGCGTTAACCGCGGCTGAAACCGGGCATTTAGTGTTTGGCACGTTACATACCAGCTCTGCGGCGAAAACCATCGACCGGATCATTGATGTGTTTCCCGGTAGTGATAAAGAGATGGTTCGTTCAATGCTCTCTGAATCATTGCGAGCCGTGATTGCGCAAAAGCTGCTAAAACGTTTAGGTGGGGGCCGCGTCGCATGTCATGAAATTATGCTTGCCACTCCAGCGATTCGTAACTTGATCCGCGAGGATAAGGTTGCGCAGATGTACTCCATCATCCAAACGGGTGCGGCGCATGGCATGCAAACCATGGAACAGAATTCCAAACAGTTGATTGCGCAAGGTATTGTCGATCAAGAAGAAGTGCAGAAAAAACTGGAAGTCAATTCATCACCATTTTAAGAGAGAGCTCATGGAACTGAACCAATGTCTTGAGGGTATGTTGACTCAAAAAGCTTCCGACTTGTACCTCACCGTAGGAGCGCCAGTGTTATTTCGCGTCGATGGAGAGTTAAGAGCTCATGGCGAAAAGTTATCCCAAACGCAGGTGATGGCGTTGTTAGATGCCATGATGGATGAGGATCGCCGCCGTGAATTTCAACGCACACGTGAAGCCAATTTTGCAGTGGTGAGAGAGATTGGCCGTTTTCGTGTCAGTGCTTTTTTTCAGCGTGAGCTGCCCGGTGCGGTGATCCGCCGTATTGAAACTCATATCCCCACTTTTGAAGAATTAAAGTTACCGGGCGTGTTGCAAGATCTCTCGATTGCAAAGCGTGGGCTGGTGCTGGTGGTCGGCGCGACGGGGTCGGGCAAATCGACCACCATGGCGGCCATGACGGGTTATCGTAACTCGCACCGAACTGGGCATATTTTAACAGTGGAAGATCCGATTGAGTTTGTGCATGAGCATCAGCGCTGCATTGTGACCCAGCGAGAAGTGGGGTTGGATACCGAGAGTTACGAAGTGGCGCTGAAAAACTCGCTGCGCCAAGCCCCTGATATGATTTTAATTGGTGAGATCCGTTCACGTGAAACGATGGAATATGCGATGACCTTTGCCGAGACAGGTCATTTATGTATGGCAACGTTACATGCTAACAATGCCAACCAAGCGCTTGAACGAATTTTGCATTTGGTCCCTAAAGAGCAAAAAGAGCAGTTTTTATTTGATCTGTCGATGAACCTCAAAGGCGTCGTGGGGCAGCAGTTGATACGCGATAAAAATGGCAAGGGACGACATGGTGTGTTTGAGATTTTACTCAACAGCCCTCGAATTTCCGATTTGATCCGCCGCGGTGATCTGCACGAATTGAAAGCGACGATGGGCAAATCAAAAGAAGTGGGGATGCAGACTTTTGACCAAGCACTGTATCAACTGGTCGTTGAGGACAAAATCAGTGAACAAGATGCACTGCACAGCGCTGACTCGGCTAACGATTTACGTTTAATGTTAAAAACAAAGCGTGGCGAAGGGATCAGCAGTGGCACATTGGATAACGTGCAGATTGATATGGAATAGTCGCAGTTTAAGACGAACAATCCCGAACTCGATTCGGGATTGTGCTGCGCCGCTGTATTAAAGTTAAGTTACGCGAGGTTAAGTTACGCGCCCCATTGCGCTTCAAACCAGCTCTCTAAGATCACTACAGCTGATTGGCAATCGACATTGCCTTTGCTCAGCGCCTTATAGCCGCCCATGGCAAATAAGTCGGCGCGGGCTTCCCGGGTTGAAAGCCGTTCGTCATGCATCTCGACGGGTAAGCCAAAGCGCCCGTGTAAACGCTGCGCAAATTTTTTGGCTCGTGGGGTAATGGTTTCTAATGCTTTGCCGTGCAAATCTGTTGGTAGCCCTACCACCAATAAATGGGGTTGCCACTCTTTGATCTGCTTTTCGATCTCTTGCCAATGTGGAATTCCGTCATTGGCTTTAAAGGCTTTAAGTGGCGATGCGGTGCCTGTAACTTCTTGGCCAATCGCACTGCCGATGCTTTTGGTGCCAAAGTCAAAAGCCATAATGGTTCTGGATGTCATAATCAGTATCTTGAATGGTGCAATAAAGGCTCTAAAAATGCACGTTGCTTAGTTAGAGCCGTAAAGGTTAGAGCAGTAAAAGTTAAGCATGCCCAGCTTGTGCTGAGAGTTGGATAGGATCAATGCCGAGTTTTTTAATCGCCTGATTCCACTTATCGTGAATGGGCGTATTAAAGATAACATCTGGATCGGCCTCAATGGTTAACCAAGAATTTTCAGCCAGCTCTAACTCAAGCTGACCGGGCTCCCAGCCTGAATAACCCAGAGCCACAAGATAGTGACTTGGTTCGGCATCCGTGCCCAGTACCGCTAAAATATCTTTCGATGTGGTGACGGCAATGTCATCGCTCATACGGATGCTGGATTCATAATGATCTTTCGGTCGATGTAGGATAAAACCGCGATCTTCAGAAACAGGACCGCCATTCAATACGGGCCTTTTTAGGCTATCAAGTTGAAGCTTCGGGTAGCTTGGCTCAACATCGACTTGGTTTAACATGCCGCCCACGGTGATATCAATCGGCACATTAATCATCAAGCCCATCGCCCCCTCTTCATTGTGCTCACAGATGTAAATAACACTGTGCTTGAAGTAAGGGTCTCTCATACTTGGCATGGCGACTAAAAAATGATTTGTAAGATTCATACTGACTCCAACCTATCGCAAATTACTGGGCAAGAGTTTGCCCAGTTCAGCATGACTTGTTGATTCGACGCTCAATCGCGTCCATCAACTTACCGGTAATTGAGATATCAAAGGCGGCCTCTATTTCACGAATACACGTAGGGCTCGTCACGTTGATCTCAGTGAGCTTGTCGCCAATAACGTCAAGTCCGACAAAGATTAAGCCTTTTTCTTTCAATGTTGGAGCAATAGTTTGAGCAATTTTTTTATCGGTTTCGCTTAGCGGGCGCGCTTCACCACGGCCACCAGCTGCCAAATTGCCACGGGTTTCACCTTGTGCCGGAATTCGCGCTAGGCAGTAAGGCATTGGTTCACCATCGACCACTAAAATACGTTTATCACCGTTGCTGATGTCAGGTACAAAAGTTTGCGCCATACAGTAGTTTTGGCCGTGGTTAGTTAATGTTTCGATAATGACAGATACGTTTGGATCACCCTCTTTAACGCGGAAGATAGATGCCCCGCCCATACCGTCTAACGGTTTTAAAATCACATCACCATGTTGCGCGCGGAAGGCTTTAATTTTTTCCGCTTTACGCGTCACTATGGTGGTTGGTGTTAGTTCAGGGAACCATGCCGTAAACAGTTTTTCATTGCAGTCACGTAAGCTTTGCGGCTTATTGACGATTAATGTTCCTGCTTCTTCTGCTCGTTCTAGAATGTAGGTTGCGTAGATATATTCAGTGTCAAACGGCGGATCTTTACGCATCAACACTGCATCGAGATCAGCCAGTGGAATAGTTTGCTCAGATAAAAACTCATACCAACCGTTCGGATCTTCTTTCAATGTCACCACTTTGGTATCGGCAAAAGCGACACCTTGATCTAAGTGTAGATCATTCATCTCCATATAGTGGATTTCATAACCACGACGCTGCGCTTCTAGCAACATGGCAAAGCTGGAATCTTTTTTGATGTTAATGGACGAGATAGGGTCCATGACGATACCAAGTTTAATCATTGTTTTTCTCCGGTTAGCCAAGATCGCCAAAGCGAACTTGAAGAGCAGTAATAGCCGTTAAGGCCGCAGTTTCAGTACGCAGTACGCGTGGGCCTAGCAAGGTTTCTTCAAAATGGTACTGTTCAGTCATGCTAATTTCTGATTCTGATAAGCCCCCTTCAGGGCCAATCAACAAACGGACTTTATTGATAGGTTGAGGCAGGGTATTAATCGAATACTTCGCACGTGGATGTAAGTTGAGCTTGAGCGCATCACTGGGTTCGGCACACCACTCTTGCAACTGCATAATTGGGCGGATCAGCGGCACAATATTGCGGCCGCACTGCTCACAAGCGCTGATTGCAATTTTTTGCCACTGTTCAAGTTTTTTCTCAAAACGTTTGGCATCTAATTTCACGCCGCAACGTTCAGAAATCAAAGGTGTGATGGTATTGATGCCAAGTTCGACCGATTTTTGAATGGTGAACTCCATTTTGTCACCGCGTGAGATCACCTGCCCAAGGTGTAAATTAAGAGGCGATTCACAGCTGCTTTCGACTCTTTTCAACACATTGACCAGCACATTTTTTTTGCTGACCTCGGTAATTTCCGCTGGGAATTCCGCGCCACTGCCATCAAAAAGCAGTACTTCTTGGCCCGCTTGCATGCGTAACACCCGGCCAATATGCCCAGCCGCATCATCATTGAGAGCAATAATGCTTGAGGGTTGAAGAGGAGTCGGATGATAAATTCTAGGGATACGCATGGATAGTTCCTACCTGACGTTTAATAGTCATTAACATGGATGCTTTACACTGAAAAAACAAGGGGCAAGGGCGAGTTTCAATCACGAAAATGGCCCACAAAAAGTACCTTATGAACGGCACTGTTGCTGCACAAATGGGTTGTGGTTGCCTTGAACTTTGGCAATTCGCTGATCGCGTTTGCATTCCCACTCATCGGCTGGGTATTGGCGATTCCAAGCTTGCATTAGTTGTGTTTGGGACTTGGATAACTGAAAGCCATAGTTTTGGCTCATGTACAGATAGGTACGAGCAATTGAGCCACGTGCTCTATCGGGTGGCATGACTTTGCGTTGTTTAAAATCGACCTGCATTTCACAACGGCCATAGCTTTCACCTTCTACGCCATTCCACTGACTGAAATTGTAGTTTGAACGATCGCCGTTGACTTCGCCAATCGCCGGCGTCAGGTTGTGAAGGTCAGCTTCCATCGAACGAAAAATAGTATCATTTTTGGTGCAATTTTTACGCCCACCTTGTTGCCAGCACTGACGCTGGTGGCCAAATTGCCAAGCAGGGACGACGTGTTCCCATTCAATACGGCTGGCGCGAGTTTGTTGTTTGCGAACTTGGTAACCACAAGCTTGTAAGTCGGGCGTGCCTTTCTTACCTTGCCATGCAATGTCACAACCGCAGTAAAAGCTCACTGGATGATCATGATAGATTTTCAATGCTTCTTTTTTAGCTTGAGAAAAGGAAGCGGGAGGCGCAGCTAGGGCACAAAACGAGAACAGAGCTAAGCTGCTATTCACAAGCAATAAGCGAAAATAGGACATCATTTAGACTGATATAAGTATGGTTTTTATAAGTCTAACACTCAGATTAAAGAATAATAAATGATGTTTTTGTTGTTAATTGCAGATGAGTGTAATCACACCGCTGTGGATTCAAGTAGCAGCAACCAAAGTTTATTTAGGAAAGCTGCACGCCAGTAAAATGGAGCGTTTGTGCACAGTGTTGGCAGCGGTAGGTGGCTTGATTGCGCATCACTTTATTGTGGCGACGGACAGTGAGCGGGTAATGCGCACAGGCGCAGCGATATTCAAAGGTTTTACCTTGCACTGAAGAGACTTCAAAGCGATGAGTGGTATTGGCTGGTAAATGAAACACTTGATTCATCACAGCCTGCCACTCTTTACCGTGTGGAGGAACGCGACCATAGCGCTGGTAGGTAATTAGGTGGGCGATTTCATGTGGGATCACTTCATCGAGAAAGGCGCGTTGATTTTCAGCAAACAGCACTGGATTCAGTCTGATTTCCCAACGTTGTAAATAAGCCTTACCTGCCGCCTTTCCCCGCAACTGATAGTTGATACTCGGCATAGGGAAGTCGTGTTGAAAATAGTGACGAGCGGTTGTGATGCACTGCTTTGCTTTTACTTGCGCACGGTAATGTAGCTCAAAATTAGGCACAGATTCATTCCTAGAAAAAAGCCCTTGCGAATGAGCAAGGGCTTACAAATTTAAACTAGGTTGAAAATTACTTCAAGCCAGCAAAGTCACGTAGGATGGCGGCTTTGTCAGTCGCTTCCCAAGGAAACTCTTCACGGCCGAAGTGACCGTAAGCGGCAGTTTTCTTGTAGATCGGTTGCAGTAAATTGAGCATTTCTTGTAGGCCGTATGGGCGTAGGTCGAAGTGCTGGCGTACCGCTTCAATGATGATCTCTTGTGATACTTTCTCAGTACCAAAGGTTTCGACCATGATTGAGGTTGGATCTGCAATACCAATCGCGTATGACAACTGAATTTCACAACGATCAGCAAGGCCAGCCGCCACGATATTTTTCGCCACATAACGCGCCGCGTAAGCTGCACTACGGTCTACTTTTGATGGATCTTTACCAGAGAATGCACCACCACCGTGACGCGCTGCGCCGCCGTAGGTATCAACGATGATCTTACGACCAGTTAAACCACAGTCGCCCATTGGGCCGCCAATCACAAAACGACCGGTTGGGTTGATGAAGAATTTGGTCTCTTTGCTAAGCCACTCGGCTGGCAACACAGGCTTAATGATCTCTTCCATGACGCCTTCGCGTAGGTCAGCTGTCGAGATAGAGTCGCAATGTTGCGTTGAAAGAACGACGGCATCAATTCCAACAATTTTACCTTGGTCATATTGGAAGGTAACTTGAGATTTTGCATCAGGACGTAGCCAAGAAAGCGTGCCATTTTTACGCACTTCTGCTTGTTTTTGCATCAAGCGGTGAGCGTAGGTGATCGGTGCTGGCATCAGGATTTCAGTTTCGTTGGTCGCGTAACCGAACATAATACCTTGGTCACCGGCGCCTTGTTCTTTAGGATCGGCCTTATCAACACCTTGGTTGATATCAGGTGACTGTTTACCAATGGTATTCAAAACAGCGCAAGAATTGGCATCGAAACCCATCTCTGAGTTGACGTAACCAATTTCACGAACGGTTTGGCGAGTAAGCTCTTCAATGTCCACCCATGCAGAGGTCGTGATTTCACCACCAACCATGACCATGCCGGTTTTCACGTAAGTTTCACAAGCAACGCGCGCTTTGATGTCTTGTTCTAGAATCGCATCCAAAACTGCATCAGAAATTTGGTCTGCAATTTTATCTGGATGGCCTTCTGAAACGGATTCAGAAGTAAACAGGTGCTTAACCATGAGAGCTCCACTTTTAATCGTTGGACTATGGCAAGCTTCGCTCACCATCGTTATTCATTAGTTTATGTAGGTGTTTCTACATCTAGACGTCTATTCTAGTTTTGAATGGTCGAATTACAAGTTATTTTTACGCCTGTCTGTAAACCAAACGTTTGCTTATAATTTAGATGAAAAATTGGAGTTTGGTTTTTTATCCTAAAAATAAGCGCTAAAGAGCACTATTTCTCCAGTAAAACGTTTGCAGTGAGAAAAGTGCTTTGAGAGAATAGCCGCGCTATTTTCAGCCCATTTCCGTTAATTTGAATTCGCTTAATGCACTCAGGAGCAGACATGTCTTCCCGTAACCTTGTTTCTAATAAAGAACTCGCCAATGCCATCCGTGCTCTTAGTATGGACGGTGTTCAACAAGCTAACTCTGGTCACCCTGGTGCACCGATGGGTATGGCGGATATCGCTGAAGT
>Ga0075011_10000201_pt1 | contig 30852 bp, 21 predicted proteins | sample TARM_MetaG_T_14_FD_72354 | JGI IMG/M metagenome (GOLD analysis project Ga0075011, IMG submission 72354) | Freshwater microbial communities from Pennsylvania, USA, analyzing microbe dynamics in response to fracking - TARM_MetaG_T_14 | ecosystem: Environmental > Aquatic > Freshwater > River...
GCGCACGCTGATCAGCGAAATCGACGCCCTGCTCGCCCGCCCGCCCGAACGCTCGCTGTTCATGACCCCCGCCGACGAGCCCTTCACGCTGAGCGCCGGCGGGACAAAGGCCCATGCCCTCGCCCACGCGCGCCTGCGCCGCGCCTATCGCGAGGCCACGCTCGGCTCGGTCTATCCTGCCTATCGCGCCTTGCGCACGTTTCTGGCGAGCGAATACCTGCCCGCCGCGCGCGACAGCGTGGGCCTCTCGCAGCTTCCGGGCGGGGCGGCCCTCTATCGCGCGCTGCTGCGCCACCACACCAGCGTCGATCTCGATCCCGATGCGGTCCATGCGCTGGGGCTGGCCGAAGTCGCGCGGATCCAGCGCGAGATGGTCACCGTCAAGGACCAGCTCGGTTTTGCCGGGCCCCTCCCCGCCTTCTTTGCCCACATCCGGGTCGCCCCGCGCTTCCACCCGCGCAGGCAGGAAGATCTGGCTGCCGGCTATCGCCACGTGGCCGCCATCGTGGCCGCGCAAGCCCCCAACTATTTCCTGACGATCCCGCACACCCCGCTGCTGATCCTGCCCCACCCGGCCTATCGCGCGCGCTACGAGGCGGGGGGCAGCTACAGCCCCGGCAGTCCCGATGGCAGCCGTCCGGGCGTGTTCTTTTTCAACACGTTCGACCTCAAGAGCCGCTTCCTGAGCGGGGTCGACACGCTCTACCTCCACGAAGGGGCGCCCGGCCACCATTTCCAGATCAGCCTGGCCCAGGAAGACGACAGCCTCCCCGCGTTCCAGCGCTTTGGCGGCAATACCGCCTATGTCGAAGGCTGGGCGCTCTATGCCGAGACGCTGGGCTATCCGATGGGCCTCTACGACGATCCGATGCAGCACTGGGGCACGCTCGACGACGAGATGCTGCGCGCGATGCGGCTGGTGGTCGATACCGGGCTGCACAGCCAGGGCTGGAGCCGGGCCCAGGCGCTCGACTACATGCTCGCCAATTCGGGCATGGGGCGCAGCGACGCGGAAACCGAGGTCGACCGCTACATCGCCGATCCGGGACAGGCCGTGGCCTACAAGATCGGCGCGCTGGCGATCCAGCAGTTGCGCGACGAGGCCGAAAAGAAAATGGGCGCGCGCTTCGACGTGCGGGTCTTCCACCAGCAGGTGCTGGGCAGCGGGGCGCTGCCGCTGCCGGTTCTGGAAGACAAGGTCCATGCGTGGATGGCGACAGACTGAAGCCCCGGCGCACGGGCGCTCAAAAAAAAACTCCGGCAAAAACCCCTCAGGGGTCGAGCGAGCCGGGCAGAACCGGCCCGAGCGCCGGATCGAGATCGCGCGGGCGCATCAGCGAGACCAGCCGTGCGCAGCCGCTGTCGATGTCCGCCCAGCGCGCGATGTCGAGTTCGAGCACGGCAAACGTCGCGGTCGGAAACTTGGCCTCGACCACATCGCGCAAGGGGCTCGACCCGTCGTCGGGCACGAGATCGAAGATCACGTCCTCCAGCCCCGGATTGTGCCCGATCATCAGCACCGTCTCGGGGTCGCCGGTCAGTTCGCGCAGGAGGTCGACCAGCACCGCCGAACTGGCCAGATAGATCCGCCGGTCCCACTCGACCGGAAAACTGCGTCCCCAGGCCTTGCTCGCATATTCGACTGTCTCGGCCACGCGCACGGCGGGCGAGGCGATCACCCGGTCGAACCGGCGCCCGGTGTCGCGAATGTAGCGCCCCATGGCCAGGGCCCCGCGCTGCCCGCGCGCGTTGAGGGGCCTGTCGAAGTCGCGGGCGCGCGCATCGCTCCAGTCGGACTTGGCATGGCGGAACAGGGCTAGCGTCTTCACGCGGGTCTCTCGCAGTTCGGGGCCGGGATGAAGGGCCTCTCCGCCCCTCCATGCGCGTCATCAACACGCGCCGCGATGGATTGTAAAGCCTGATCAAGGGTTACCCGGCGCACCGGCGTTCCGGGCGGAAAGGCCCCAAGCAGGCGCGAGGGAAAGGCCGAGGAAAGCACCACGAAATGCCCGCGGTCGTCGGCCGAACGGATCAGGCGGCCAAAGGCCTGCGCCAGCCGCGCGCGGATGATGCGGTCGTCGTGGCCTTGCGCGCCGCCTTCCTCGACCGGCGTGGCGAGGCGCCGCGCGCGGTGGAGAATCGAGGGCTTGGGCCAAGGCACCTGCTCCATCACCACCAGCCGCAGCGATTGCCCCGGCACATCGACCCCGTCGCGCAGCGCGTCGGTCCCCAGCAGCGAGGCGCGCGGATCGTCGCGGAAGATGTCGACCAGCGTGCCGGTGTCGATCGGGTCGACATGCTGGGCATAGAGTGGCAGCCCTGCGCGGGCGAGGCGGTCGGCAATCCGGCCATGGACCGCGCGCAGGCGGCGGATCGCGGTGAACAGGCCCAGCACGCCCCCGCCGCTCGCCTCGATCAGCCGGGCATAGGCCCCCGCCAGCGCAGGAATGTCGCCCTTGACCACATCGGTCACGATCAAAACTTCGGCCTGCCTGGGATAGTCGAACGGGCTTTCGGCGGCGAACAGGTGCGGCCTGACATCGAGCTGGGCAGCCCCGCTGCGCTGGATCGCCCCGGCCCAGTCGCCCCCGTCGGTCAGCGTCGCCGAGGTCATCAGCACGCCGTGTGCCGGGGCCAGCACGGTCTGGGCAAACGGCTTCATCGGATCGAGATGGTGGCGGCGCAGGCCCATGTCCCACTCGCGCCCGTCCGAACGGTCGAGCGCGAGCCAGTCGACGAAATCGGGGTCGGGCGGCCCGCCCAGCCGTCCGAGCAGCGCGATCCAGCCGGCCAAGAGGTCGGTGCGCCAGGCAATCGCGCTGCGGGCACCCTCGATCCGCGCGCGGGCCTGCCCGTCGAGCCAGTCCGGCCCGTCCTGCATCAGGGCTTCGAGCCGCAGGCTCAGGCGCAGAAGCGGCTGGCGCAGACCTTCGAGCGCGGCGAGCGCCTGGGCGGCCGCCTCGACAATCGGGCCATCGAGCTGCGCGGCTTCGGTTTCAAGGCCATAGCCCGCCTCGCTCCCGCCGCTTTCGTCGCGGGCCAGCACGGTCGCGCGCACGGCGGCCAGCAGCGCCTCGATCGGGCCATCGGGCGTGCCCTCGCCGATCCGGCCCAGCCAGCCATCGGCAGGGAGCAGTTCGGCAGCCTCGCGCGCCTGGGTGATGGCGGTCGCGCCTTCGTCGTCATAGCTCGCCACGTCGGCCAGCCGCGCGGAAAGCCCGCGCCGCCGCCCGCGCGACTTGCCTTCCGGGCCGATCACCCAGCGGCGCAGCTCGATGGCCTCGGCCCCGGTCAGTTCGGCGCCAAACGTGCTGTCGGCGGCATCGAAGACATGGTGGCCTTCGTCGAAGACGATCCGCGTGGGCCGCTGGGCCACGTCGCGCCCGCGCGCGGCATTGACCATGACCAGCGCATGATTGGCGATGACCAGTTCGGCCTCGGCACTGGCGCGCGCGGCCCGCTCGATGAAGCATTTGCGATAGTGCGGACAGCCCGCATAGACGCATTCGCCACGCTGGTCGGTCAGCGCGGTGATTCCCCGCTTGCGGAACAGCGTGCCCAGCCAGCCGGGCAGGTCGCCGCCGATCATGTCGCCGTCCTGACTATAGGCCGCCCAGCGCGCGACGAGTTGCGCCATGATCGCCGGGCGCCCGGTAAAGCCGCCCTGCAACGCATCTTCGAGATTGAGCAGGCACAGATAATTCTCGCGCCCCTTGCGCACGACCACCGGCGAGGGCGCCTTGCTGCCGGGCGGCGGCATGGCAAAGGCGCGCGTGCTCTCGCGGCGCAACTGGCGTTGCAGCGCCTTGGTATACGTCGAAACCCAGACCGTGCCGCCCGATTGCTGCGTCCAGAGCGAGGCAGGTGCCAGATAGCCCAGCGTCTTGCCCGTCCCCGTCCCCGCCTGGGCGAGCACGATATGCGGCTCGCGCGCGGCACGGCGCGGGGCGAAGGCCTGAGCCGCTTCCTGCGCGAAAGCGCGCTGACCGGGGCGGTCTTCGGCCCCCGCGCCGGTCAGCCGGGCGAGCCGCGCGGCGACATCCTCGGGATCGAGGGTGACTTGCGCGGGCTGGGGCCGCTCGGCGCTTTCCTCCCATTCGGGCAGGCGCGCAAACAGCCAGCGCTCGGCCTGCTGGGGCCGGACGATCCGCCCCTGAAGCAGCGTGGCCCAGGGCCAGCGCAACTTGACCAGCGATTGCAGGACGCTCCATGCGCCATCGCGTTCGGGCCAGTCGGGCGCAGCGGCCGTCGCCAGCAAGGCCTCTGCCGCCTGCTGCAACAGCAGCGGCACGTCCGCATCCGCTTCGGGCACGGGCAGGCCCAATGCGGTGGCCAGCCCCTTGGGCGTGGGCACGACAAAGCGCGCAGGGTGGATGAACGCATAGAGTTCGAGCAGGTCGAGCCCCGACAGGTCGGGATAGCCCAGACGGCTGGCCACCAGCGGCGCATTGAGCATGAGCAGCGGGGTATCGGCCGCCGCGACGATGGATTCGCCCTTGCCGACTGTGCGGGTAGAGGGGAACAGCCCCACCCCGCGCAGCCAGCAGCCGCCATGGCTGGCATGGATCGCCGGCAGGGCCAGAGCTGCGGGCGCAGAAGGATCGTCGGGTTCGGCCATGGCCCATCCTCTGACCGCAAACGCCGCGCAGGGCAAGCACCAGACCGCACCATGCCGGCCTTCTGCCGCAGGGCCAGATCGCCCCCTTAAATAGTCCGCGCCCGCGCCGTCTTATGCCACGAACCGGACAGCCCCGGATTGTCACACAACCCATAGTGGAGAATGGGAAAATGGCCGTCATCAACACCAACATCTCGGCGATCCGCGCCGCCAATGCCTCGATTTCCGCCTCGCAGCTTGCGGGCGTTGCCATGGAACGCCTTTCGACCGGCAAGCGCATCAACGGCGCCAAGGACGACGCAGCGGGCCTGGCGATCACCACCACGATGACCTCGCAGATCCAGGGCATGAACCAGGGCATCCGCAACGCCAACGACGGTATCTCGATGGCCCAGACCGCCGATGGCGCGCTCAACGAAGTGACCGCGATGCTCCAGCGCATCCGCGAACTGGCGGTCCAGTCGAAGTCGGACACCTACCAGCAGTCGGACCGCGATGCGATGCAGTCGGAAGTCGGCAACCTGACCGCACAGATCTCCGACGTGCTCAACAACACCCTGTTCAACGGCAACAACACGTTCAAGGTGATGACCACGACCCCGGCCACCGACGGTTCGGACGATCTCACCCTCGACATCCAGGCCGGCGCCGAAACCACCAACGTGGTCACCTTGCGCTCGGTCGCTTTCGACGGACAGGTCATGTTCGGCTCGGGCGCCAGCGCCTATGACCCGACCTCGACCACCCAGTCGCTCGACGTCAGCGACCCGGTCAAGGCCAAGACGACGATGGACAATGTCGACCTCGCGCTCAAGTCGGTGAGCGCCGTGCGCGCCGAATTCGGCGCCGGGCAGAACCGCCTGCAATCGGTCGTCAACAACCTGACCGACAACGTGACCAACCTTTCGGATGCGCGCAGCCGCATTCTCGATACCGATTATTCTGCCGAGACCACCGCGATGGCCAAGGCCCAGATCCTGGCCCAGGCGTCCACCGCGATGATCGCCCAGGCCAACCAGGCCCAGCAGAATGTCCTGACGCTCCTGAGGTAAGACCCCACCACACCACGGCCTACGGGAGCCTCCACGGAAATGCGGTACAGCCCCTTGCCGGACTGTGCCGCATTTTCGCGTGTGGCACGGATGCCGGAGCCAAAACCTCGCGCCAAAAACCTTGCACAAGCGGGCGGGAATCGCGAAAGGGCGGGAACCATGACCCAAACCGATCTCATCGCCGCCGCCCAAGTCTCCAAGTCCTGGCCGTTCGAGGAAGCGCGCAAGCTCGTCAAGCGCTACCCCGGAGGCAAAAAGGATGCGGACGGCAAACTGGTGCCGGTGCTGTTCGAGACCGGCTATGGCCCCTCGGGGCTTCCCCATATCGGCACGTTCCAGGAAGTGCTGCGCACGACCCTCGTGCGCCGCGCCTATGAAGTGCTGACCGGGGGCCACCCCACCCGCCTCGTCGCCTTTTCCGACGACATGGACGGGCTGCGCAAGGTGCCCGACAATGTCCCGGGCAAGGACATGCTGACCGCCCACCTCCAGGAACCGCTCAGCCGCATTCCCGATCCGTTCGGCACCCACGAAAGCTTTGCCCACCACAACAACGCGATGCTTCGCGAATTCCTCGACCGGTTCGGCTTCGACTACGAATTCGTCTCGGGCGCCGAGCGCTACAACGGGGGCGATTTCGACGAGGCGCTCAAGGGCGTGCTGCGCAACTTCGACGCGATCATGGGCATCATGCTGCCCACGCTGCGCGAGGAACGCCGCAAGACCTATTCGCCGGTCCTGCCGATCTCGCCCAGCAACGGGCAGGTTCTTCAGGTTCCGATCGAGGTGGTCGATGCCGAGGCCGGTCTCGTGCGCTTTGTCGACGTGACCGGCGAGGTCGTCGAGCATTCGATTCTGGGCGGACGCTCCAAGCTCCAGTGGAAGGTCGACTGGGCGATGCGCTGGGTGGCGCTGGGCGTCGACTATGAAATGTGCGGCAAGGACCTGACCGACAGCGTGACCCAGTCGGGCCGCATCGCGCAAGTGCTGGGCGGACGCCGCCCCGAAGGCCTGATCTACGAACTCTTCCTCGACGAAAAGGGCGAGAAGATCTCCAAGTCGAAGGGCAATGGCCTGACCATCGAGCAGTGGCTCGACTATGGCAGCGAGGAATCGCTGAGCTTCTACCTGTTCCGCGAACCCAAGAGCGCCAAGTCGCTCCACGTCGGGATCATCCCGCGCGCGGTCGACGAATACTGGCAGTTCCGCGAAAAGCTGGCCAGCCAGCCCATCGAGCAGCAACTGGGCAACCCGGTCTGGCACCTGCTGCGTGTCAATGGCGCCGGAAACGACACCACGACGCCTGGCGCGGGCGATACCCTGCCGGTCACGTATGGCCTCCTGCTCAACCTGGTCGGGGTGCTGGGCGCCCATGCCACGCGCGAGCAGGTCTGGTCCTATCTGGCCAACTATGTCGACAATGCCGATCCGGCGGCCCACCCCGCGCTCGACGCGCTGGTGACGTGCGCGCTGGCCTACAACCGCGACTTCATCGCCCCCACCCTCGCCCGTCGCAAGCCCGAAGGCGGCGAGGCGGCGGCCCTTGCCGCGCTCGACGCGCAACTGGCCACCTGCCCGCAAGACGCCAGCGCCGAAACGCTCCAGAACATGGTCTACGAGATCGGCAAGGACGAAGCCTATGGCTTTGCGTCCTTGCGCGACTGGTTCAAGGCGCTCTACGAAACCCTGCTCGGCTCCTCGCAGGGGCCGCGCATGGGCAGCTTCATCGTGCTCTATGGCGTGGCCAACACCCGCCGCCTGATCGCCGAGGCGCTTGCCGCCTGAGGTGCAGGCAGGAACACGAAAAAAGGGGCTGATCCGGGTCGGTTCAGCCCCTTTTTTGCATGTCAGATACCCAGGATTTCAGGGGCGCCAAGGACTCAGGCACCCAGCCGCCGCAGCGCCGGGTCGATGAAGCGCCGCGGCACCGGGCCATAGCGGGCCGGCCCTTCCTCAAGGCTGAGCGGGCGCGGCAGCAGGCGGTTGAGCAGCAGGCGTCCGAAGCTCCATTCCCCCAGACCCGATTGCGCATTGATATGGCCGACCGCCCCCGCATCGGCAAAGCGCGCGCCCCAGTGCCCGGCCATCTGGCGGCTGGTGCCGAAGCGGGCATAGGGATCGTCGCGGCTGGCCACGACAATGGCGGGAAACGGCAGTTCGTGGGCGGGCAACGGGGCAAAACGGGTCAGCCGCCGGTCGCGCACCTCGTGCTCGACATCGGGTGGGGCGACCAGCAGCGCGCCGACCACAGGCTGGCCCTTGGGGCCACTGGCGAGGCGCTCATACTCGGCCCACCAGGCCACCGCGTGGCAGCCCAGACTGTGGGCAACCAGCACGACAGGCCGACCAGCCCCTTCATGAGCGCGCTGGATCGCCAGCGCCAGCTTGTTGACCCAGGTGTTGCGATGGGGATCATCCCACAGCCCGAGGTCCACCCGATGGCAATCGGGCAAAGTCTGTTCCCACAGCGTCTGCCAGTGACCGGGACCCGAATTGGCGAGTCCGGGCACTGTGAGGATCACGGGATCGGTGCGGCGCGTGGAGGCATGTTCATGAGCCATACAAGTTCTCCCGAAGAGGAAGCGGCCGGTCGACTCGGACTACGTCCCGACACAGCTGGACAATAACTCAATCTTTGAAGTAGACAATGGCGGAACGACGAAACGACGGCTCTTTGCGCCGGACGGCAAAGGCGGCGACGCAGATGGCTTGCCCACTGTCTTCGCTTGCGCCGGGCGCGATGACCGTTGCATTTCCCGGCCAATTGCGACAGGCCCCGCAACGGGGACATCATTTCTGGGGATCGAGCCTGCGTGCCTGTCGCGCGGGCCGCAAAGGGACGATAGCGGACGCCGCATGACTGCACCTGCCACGCCTGTCGCGCCGCGCAAGCGCCTGCTCGCCTCGATCCACGATGTCAGCCCCCGTTTCGAACGCCAGGTCGACATGCTGGCCGAGCGCCTCTCGGGCCATCTGGGCACGGGCCGCTTTGCCATGCTGGTCATCCCCGATCACTGGCGCGGCGCGCCGATCGCGGGCAATGCCGCGTTTCAGGCCCGCCTGCGCGGCTGGGCCGACATGGGCATCGAGATGTTCCTCCACGGCTGGGCCCACAAGGACGAGACCCCCGCCACGCAGGGCCTCGCAGGCTTCAAGGGCAAGCACATGACCGCGGGCGAAGGAGAGTTCCTGAACCTCTCCCACGCGCAGGCGGTCGAGCGCATGAGCGCGGGCAAGGCCCTGGTCGAGGACATCCTGGGCCGCCCCGTGGCCGGTTTCATCGCGCCGGCCTGGCTCTATGGCGAAGGCGCCCATGCGGCCCTGTCCGAACTGGGCTTTGCCCTGGCCGAAGACCACATGAAAGTCTGGCGCCCGGCCGACGGCATGGTGCTGGCCAAGGGCCCGGTGATCACCTGGGCCAGCCGCAGCAAGGCGCGCATCGCCTCCTCGCTGTGGTTTTCCGCGCTGGCGCGTCAGGCCCTGCCCGCGCTGCGCACGGTGCGCGTCGCGGTCCACCCCGGCGACACGACCGTTCCCGCCCTGCTTGCATCGATCGACAGCACGCTTGCACGCTTTGCACGAAGCCACGTGCCCTCGCGCTATGCGAGCCTTCAGGGTCCGGCAGGTCTCTTTTGAGCGAGGCCGGTTTGAGCGGGGCAGGCCCCTCGGGCACGGCGCGCGCCCGGCCTGACCAAGCCTTGCGCGTCCTGACGTTCCTGCACAGCTTCGAGCCGGGCGGGGTGGAGCGCGTGGCGCTGCGCCTTCACCGCGCATGGCTGGCCGCCGGGGCAGATGCGCGCCTCGTGCTGGGCCGCACGCAAGGCGCGATGCGCAGCGAATGGCCGGATCTGGACACCCTCAGGGCCGACGTTTTCGACAGCCATGGCCTGCCCACCGCCGCGTGGGAAACGCTGTGGATGATGCTGCGCCTGCCCGGCGCCATCAGGCGCCACCAGCCCGACGTGCTGTTCTGCGCGGGCAATTCCTATACTGTCGTGGCCGTGACCATGCGCCTCGTGCTGGGCCGCCGCTGCCCGCCGATCCTCGCCAAGATCAGCAACGACCTCACCCGCGCCGACCTGCCCGCCCCGGCCCGCCCGTTCTACCGGATGTGGCTGCGCATTCAGGGCCGCCTGCTCGACCGTCTGGTCGGCATGGCCGAACCCATGCGCGCCGAACTCGAAACCCTGATGCAGGCCCCGCCCGCGCACGTCGCGATCATCGACGATCCCGCGCTGGAGGAAGCCCAGATCGCCCGGCTCGAAGCCCTGCCCCGCCCCGCGCATGACGGGACCGGGCGCCGCTTCCTCGCCATCGGGCGGCTGGCCGCACAGAAGAACTTCCCGCTCCTGCTCGACGCCTTCGCGCGGATCGCAAGGGAGCAGGACCGCCTGACCATTCTGGGCGAAGGCAGCGCGCGCCGCGCCCTCGAAGCCCAGGCCCGCGCACTGGGCATCGCCGACCGGGTGTCCCTGCCCGGCCACGTCAACCCGGTATCCGACGCGCTGCTGGCCGCCGATGCCCTCGTGCTCTCGTCCGACTACGAAGGCGTGCCCGCCGTCGTGCCCGAGGCGCTGGCTGCCGGGCTGCCGGTGGTTGCAACCGATTGCGCGGTGAGCATGGGCGACCTTCTGGGCCGCACCGAGGCGGGCCAGACCACAGGCCCGAACACAGGTGAGGCCCGCTTCGGCCTGCTCGTGCCCGTGCGCGATGCCGCTGCGCTGGCCGGGGCCATGGACCGCATCGTCGAACAGCCGTTCGATCCCCGCGCCGCGCGCACGCAGGCCCGCCGCTTCACGGTGGAAATCGCCGCGCGCCGCTATCTGGCGGAAATGGAGCAACTCGCCCATGCCTGAATCTGCCCCGCCTGCATCGCCCCGGCCTGAGCGCCTTTGTCCCGCCATCGCCTGTGCCGATGGAATGCCCCCCATTCATAAAGCCGGTGGCGCCCAGCCCCGCTTGCCTGTAACGCCGACCGGCCTGAACGAGACACGATGACCAACCCCGCGATTCCCGAAACGGCCCCTCCCGTAGTGGAGGGTGGCTTGCGCAAATGGAGCGCCTATCTGGGCCCGGCCATCTCGGTGGCGATTCTGGGCGCTGTGCTCATGCAGTTGCGCCAGCTCAACTGGCCGATGGTCTGGTCGATCATCCCCCGCTCGCCGCTGATCTGGCTGGTTCTGGCAGCCAGCTATTTCTCGGGCCCGGTGGCCGACTGGGTGATCTTCCGCAAGCTCTGGGGCATTCCGCTCTCGGGGCTGGCGCCGCTGCTCAAGAAGCTGGTCGGCAACGAATTGCTGATGGGCTATGTCGGCGAAGTCTACTTCTACGACTGGGCGCGCCGCCATGTGAAGATGGACAGCTCGCCCTTCGGCGCGGTCAAGGACGTGGCCATTCTCTCGGCGCTGGCGGGCAATTTCACCACCATCATCATGCTCGCGATCACCTGGCCGCTGATCAGCCCGCTCGGCTTCGGGGCCGACGGCAAAGTGCTGATCGTATCGATTGCGGTCGTCCTGCTGACCTCGGCGGGGATCATGCTGTTCCGCAATGGCCTGCTCAGCCTGCCGCGCCGCGACTTGTGGTTCGTGTTCAACGTCCACTGCCTGCGCATCATCGTGGGCACGGCGCTCTCGGCGCTGGCCTGGCACCTGATCCTGCCCGAAGTGGGCATCGGATCGTGGCTGCTGCTCTCCACCATCCGCCTTCTTCTGGCCCGCCTGCCGTTGATTCCGAACAAGGATCTGGCCTTTGCGGGGATTACTGCGCTGCTCGTCGGGCGCGAGGTTCAGACCGGAGTCATGATCGCCATGATTTCCATGCTGATCGTCGCGACGCACGTCGTGCTGTTCATCGGCCTCTTGCTGCTGGACCTGGTGCAGAAGGAGAAGAATGCGTGAAAATTCCGCCCTTCCCGGCGTTTGCGTCGGCACGGGTCCGATCGGGTGCGCCGCGCGCCGCCGCGCGCGTGCTGGCAACCCTGGCCCTGCCGGGCGCCGCCCTGCTGCTTTCCGCCGCCGCCCCGATCATTCCCTCGACCCCCGATCTGGGCAAGGCCGAAGGGCAATGCCGCCCCGGTGAGAGCGGCCCGGCCTTCCTCGTCGACGTGCTCGGCCTCAAGGACCGCACCGGCAAGCTCAAGCTCGAAGTCTATCCGGCCAACGACGAGGATTTCCTCGCCGACGACAATGTGCTGGTCTCGGCGGGCAAGACCTTCCGCCGGGTGGAGATCACCCCGCCTGCCGAACCGACCCCGCGCCTGTGCGTGCGCCTGCCCGGCCCCGGCCACTATACGGTGATGCTGCTCCACGACCGCGACAGCAACCACCGCTTCAACTGGCAGCGCGACGGCATCGGCTTTTCCAACAACCCCCATCTGGGCTGGTCCAAGCCCAAGGCGGCGAGCGTTTCGGTTGCCGCCGGCGAACGGCCCACGCCGTTGCGGATCGTGCTGAATTACCGTAATGGTCTGCTCTCGGTCGGGCCGATCAAGGGGGCACGATGAAGCTGGTCGATGTCAGCGCGTTCTATGCTCCCAAGGGCGGCGGCGTGCGCACCTATGTCGAGCGCAAGCTCAAGGCGGGCGAGGCACTGGGCCACAATGTGACCGTGATCGCGCCGGGCGAGGATGACCGCATCGAGCAGCGCGGCCCGCGCTCGAAGATCGTCTGGCTCAAGAGCAAGCTGTTCCCGCTCGATTTCAACTACCGCTGGTTTTCCGACATTCCCGCGCTCTACGATGCGCTCGACGCCGAAGATCCTGATTTCGTCGAGGTTTCCTCGCCCTGGCGCAGCGCCAGCGTGGTCGCCGACTGGCCGGGCAAGGCCCCGCGCGCGCTGATCATGCATGCCGATCCCTTGTCGGCCTATGCCTATTACTATCTCGATCCGGTCGCCACGCGCACCACCATCGACAGCGTGTTCGAACGCTACTGGCGCCACTTGCGCCGCCTCGACGAACGCTGCGCGATGATCGTGAGCGCCAGCACGAGCCTGTCGCAGCGACTGATCGCCGGTGGCCTCAAGCATGTCGTGACCAATCCGATGGGGGTCGATCCGGGCATCTTCTCGCCCGACTTGCGCGATCCGGCCTTGCGCAAGGGCCTGCTCGAACTGTGCGAACTGCCCGAGACGGCCACGCTGCTGCTGGGTGTCGGGCGGTTCTCGACCGAAAAACGCTGGCCGATGGTCGTCGATGCCGTGGCCTCGGCGGGGCATCACCATGCGGTCGGCCTGGTGCTGGCCGGGCAAGGCCGCTCGCGCAAGGTGATCGAACGCCGCATCGGCGAAAACCCGCATATCCGCGTGCTGGCCCCGATCACGAAGCGCGACGAACTCGCCCGCGTGATGGCCAGCGCCGACGCCCTGCTCCATGGCTGCGAGGCCGAGACGTTCTGCATCGTCGCTGCCGAAGCCCGCGCCAGCGGGTTGCCGCTGATCACCCCCGACGAAGGCGGCGCCTCGGACCAGGCACGGGCCTCGAACGGGTGGATCTATGAATCGGCCCATGCCGCCTCGGCGGCGCAGGCCGTGGCCGACTATTGCCTTGCCCGCGAAGCCGGGCGCGATGGCCCGCGCGCCCATGTGCCCCCGCCACGCACGATGGACGACCATTTCCGCGAGCTGTTCGCCTCGTACGAGGCGGTGCTGGCCGGGGAACGGCAGGCGGCCTGAGAGCCCGACCCAAGAGTCGGGCGGCGGAGGTTTGGGGCGGGCCCTGAACTTTTTCGCGTTTTTCGAGGATCAAACGACACGCAGGGCCCCGGACACGTCCGAAGCCCTGCGCAAGGTTCGCGTTGCGCGACCGGCACCCGCAGGCGCCGGTCGCGCGCCGGTCAGAAACCGGCCTTGAGCGAGACGAAGACCTGACGCGGGGCGCCCGGCAGCAGGGTTTGCGCATCGCCCGAGAAGCCGAAGCCGTTCGAGCCGATGGTCGCCACATAGCCCTTGTCGAACAGGTTGGTGGCATTGACCTGGATTTCGAGCGGCACGCGCTGGCCCACGTCGAGGCGATAGCCCAGCGTCGCATCGACGAGCGCCCGGCCCGGCACCGACTGGTCATTGAGGTAGGTGAAGTAGCGGCGCGACATGTAGTTGACCGCCACACGGCCATAGAACGACTTGCTGTCGTAGGAGAGTTCGCCGCGCGCCAGATGCTTGGGCGCGTCGACCACGGTCTTGCCCGCCGTCGGCGCGATGCCCTTGGCGGTGACCACGTTGTCGCGATAGGTCGAGTTGTTGTAGCTGTACGAGGCGAACAGCGCGAAGCCATAGGGCAGCTTGTAGTTGCCCACCGCCTCGATGCCATACGAGCGCACATTGCCCACGTTCTGGACCAGATTGGCAGACCCGACGATCCCCACCGAGGTCGGGATGGTCAGCAGACGGTTGCGGAAGTTGACCCAGTAGCCGCCCAGAACGCCGTTGAACTTGCCGCGGTTGAGGCGCAGGCCGGTTTCATAGGTGTCCGATTCCTCGGGCTTGAGGCCATTGGCGGCAATCTGGTTGAACCCGGCCTGCGTCGTCGAGAACGGGCTCGACGTGCCATCGGCGGTAAACGCGCGGGTCGACTGGGTGAACCCGGCAAACGCCTCGGCGCCGCCGCCCAGCTTGTAGGTCAGGCCCGCATGCGGCTGGAACCAGTCGCGCGCCTTGAGGGCGCCGGTGGCCAGATTGCTCTGCGCCGCGCGCTTGGCCGCGCTGTTCTCGACGTCGAAGCCCTTCCAGCCCACGTTGATCTTGAGCGCGCCCAGATCGATGTCGTCGCTCACGTAGTACTGGTAGGTCTTGGTGTTGTAGGCCATGTCCCACTGCGTGGCGAAGGGGTTCACCAGGAAGTGGTGGAAGTCGATCCCCGGCTCGGTGCGGCTGGTCAGGCCATAGAACCGGCGCGCCTGATCGAAATCGTTGTTCTCGAACCAGCCGCCCACGGTGATCTTGTTGTGGGCGACGGTATAGACGAAGTTGCCGAACACACCCTCGCGCTGGATGTTGTATTCGGTCGTGCGGACCGACATCGGCACCCCGCTCGGGCTGGCCAGATAGGGCGTGCCCCACAGGCCCTGGCCACGGTTGTGGTGATAGTAGCCCTTGAGCGAGAACGAGAGGCGGTCGGACAGGGGGCCGCTGGCGCCGAACGCATAGACCCAGTCGCGACGCAGGCCCGCCGCGTCGTAATAGGCATCGTCCGCCGAGGTGATCTTGCCCGGATAGGTCGTGCCCGCGCCCGGATTGGTCGGGGTGACGCCGGTATAGCCGGTGTTGGCGCCCACATCGGCGACCTGAAGCGCGGTCGCGTACTGGTGCGGGCCGAAATTGTCCCAGTTGCTGCCCAGGCGCTTGATCATTTCAAGCGACATGTCCTGGTAGTCCTGCTCGACGCGGTCCGAATAGCTGTACCAGCCCTCGAAGTTGATGGCGCCAGCGGGCGCAATGAACTTGACGTTGGTCATCAGCTGGCGCTGCTGCCCGTCGCCCTTCCACTTGTCGCCGGTCTGGTAGTGGAGCGAGGCGAAGCCGCGCACGCCATCGCGGGTGCCCACCGCCACGCGGCCAAACCCGCGCCAGGTCTCGCTCGACCCGTAGGAGCCGCTCGCATCGATGGCGACATGATGGTCGTGGAGCAGGTCGCCCGGATCGATCGAACCGAATTCGAGCGTGCCGCCCAGGTTGCTGGTCGACTGCGCACCGATCGCGCCCGCACCCTGGCTGACCGAGGTGACACCGATGTTCTCGGTGCTGATCGCGCGGCTGATGTGCAGCCCGTTCATGTTGCCGTAGCTCATGTTGCCCAGCGGAATGCCGTCGAGCGTGAAGCCGAGCTGGTTCTGGTTGAAGCCGCGGATGGTCACGCGGGTCGACCATTCATACGAGCCGAACGCATCGGCCGACTGGAAGTTGACGCTCGGCAGCTTCTCGATGGCCTTGAGCGGGCTGGTACCCGCTGCCAGAACGGCCAGATCGGCGGCGTGCAATTCCTGCGTCTGACGGGTCTGGCCGGTGCCATAGACGACGATCGCCGGGGCGGTTTCGCCAGCAGCCCCGGCAGCATCAGGCGCGGGCGCGGCGTCAGGCGTGGCATCCTCGGCGGCGAACGCAGGATGGGCGACAGCAAAGGCACACCCGGCAAGCAGGATGGAAAGGCGGCGCATGATTTTCCCTCATGGTTACCCCCCGCAGAAGAGGGGATCAGGGGCGGCGCCTAGTGGTGCAGAATGTCAGGATCGTGCCAGAACGATGACACTTTTTTTGCAGGTGCGAATATCACCTGCCAGCATTCCCCTGCCCCGGCGCCCGTTCGGTATAGTCGCGGGCCATGAGCTGTTCGAGCAGCCAGGCCCGCGCCGGGCCCGCCGGGCAATCGCGCCGCCACTGGGCATAGAACGGATAGGAAATCGCCCCGCTCTCGGGCATCGGCAGGTGCACGAGCCGCCCCGCCTCCAGATCCCCGGCCACGACATGACGGGGCATGTTGCCCCAGCCGATCCCCTGAAGCAGCAGCGCGTGCTTGGCCCCCAGATCGCCCAGCCGCCATGTCCGCGCGGCCATGACCGAGAAATCGCGCCCTGCCGTAAGCGAGGAGCGGTCGGACAGCACGAGCTGGAGATAGTTGCGCCCCACCCCCGGCGCCAGCGCGCCCGTGCGCGCGGCCATCTGCGCCAGCGCATGGCCCGGCGCTGCCACCGGCACGAGATCGACCTGCCCGATGGCCATGCGCTCAAGCGCGGGATCATCGACCATCACCGCCCCGGCAATGCCCAGATCGGCGCGCTTTTCGAGCAGCAGCGCGGTGACCGCGCCAAGCGCCTCGACATGAAGGCGCAAGTCCACCGTGGGGAAAGCGATCAGGAAATCCTGAAGCAGCCGCGCGAGCAGGCGGGTTGGAAACATCACATCGACCGCCACCGTCAGCTCGGCTTCGAGCCCCTGGTTGTGGCCGCGCACCCGCGCCATCATCGCGTCGACATCGTCGGCCACCGCCCGCGCGCTGGCGAGCACCGCCCGGCCCGCATCGGTCAGTTGCGGCTTGCGCGAGCCCTCGCGGTCGAACAGCGACACCCCCAGCTGCCCTTCGAGGTTGGCGATGCCATAGCTGATCACCGAGATCGCCCGCCCCATGCGCCGCGCCGCGCCATTGAAACTGCCTTCATCGACAACCGCCAGAAAGATGCGAATCTGGTCGATACTGGGCTGGCCTACATCCACGCGCGGGGTCCTGTTCAAAAGATTTGAACATCCTTATCAGAATTATCGGGATTATCGAAAAGCCCGTTTGCGGGCAATCAGGGCCACGAAGCATGGTCCATGCCCGGTGTGGGCCCCGTTTTGCCGCTCTTCCAATGACCTGGAGTTCATCGATGACCACCCGCACTGCCGATCCCCGCATCCTCCCGGCCATTGTCGATCGCTGGTCGCCCCGCTCGTTCGACGGCCAGCCCGTTCCCGCCCAGGATCTTGCCACGATCTTCGAGGCCGCCGGCCTTGCCCCTTCGGCATTCAACTTTCAGCCCTGGCGCTTCCTCTACGCGGTCAAGGGCGATGCCCACTGGGATGCCTTCCTCGACATCCTGATCCCCTTCAACCAGGGCTGGGCCGCCAGTGCGGGCGCGCTGGTGTTCATCATCTCGACCGAAACCAGCACCGCACCCGACGGCACCACCAGCCCGCTCTACAGCCACAGCTTCGACGCGGGCGCGGCCTGGGCCCTGCTGGCGCTTCAGGCCACCGCGCTGGGCTACCAGACCCACGGCATGACCGGGATCGACTTCGACAAGGCCCGCAGCGTGCTCGGCATCCCCGAAGGCTGGCGCGTGGAAGCGGCCACCGTGATCGGCAAACTCGACAGCGCCGACAAGCTGCCCGACTTCCTCGCCGCGCGTGAACACCCCGGCACCCGCAAGCCGGTGGCCGAAGTGGCCGTGGCCGGTCCGTTCGCGGCGCTTCCGGCCTGATCGCCCACACCTTTGGTCAGGCGCGCGCCATCCAGCCCCAACCGGCCCGCGTCTGACCAAACCCCCGGCAAGCGATTCGCGGCCCCGCATCGCACAAGACCAGCGCGCAACAATCCCTGAAGCGCGCCGGGGTTCCCGTCCGCGGCAACGGCCAGCGGGACAAAGAACACTATTCATCGCAATCGCACCCATCGTGCCCTTGGCAAGCCCACCCCACGCTGCCTATCTTGGTGAACGGACGAACATCACACTTAAACCATTTCGTTTCGGGGTCTCGCAATCATGATCATGGGCAGGCGCCAGATGCTTGGCGCACTGGCCGGCACGGCCGCCACGGCACTGTTTCCGCGCGCCGCAGCCGAAGCTATCGCACCGCAACAGGCGGGCCGTTCCGGCCTGCGGACTCCCGGTGCATGGACTCCGGGGCTTGGCGCGGGCGCCAAGGCGATCCCGACAGTGCCCGCCGCGGCCCTGTCCTCGCCCCTGCTCGTGCAGGCTTTCGGCGCCCTGCACCATCATGGCAATGCGCTGGCCGCACGCGACGTGATCGGCGTGGTCGATTTCTCGGCCCCCTCGCGCGAGGCCCGCATGCAGCTGATCGACGTGGCCTCGGGCCGCGTGCTGTCCTCGCACCTCGTCGCCCATGGTCGCGGGTCCGACCCGTCGAACAAGGGCTGGGTCGAGCGGCTCTCGAACGAATATGGCTCGGAAGCCTCGTGCAGCGGCAGCTTCCTGACCGGCGAAACCTATTACGGGCGCCATGGCCGCTCGCGCCGGCTGATCGGGCTCGACCCGGAAAACAATCTGGCCCAGCCGCGCGGGATCGTCATTCACGCGGCCAGCTATGTCGGCCCCTCGATCGCCAGCATGCAGGGCCGCGTCGGCCGCAGCCAGGGCTGCTTTGCCGTCTCGGGCAACGACATCGACCATGTTCTGGGCCTGCTCGGCCCCGGTCGCCTGCTCTTCGCCGCGCGCTGAGCGACGCCCTTTTCCGCCCTCTTTCCCGCACCACATGCGGACAAAGGGCAGTCCAACGCATGCTTGCAAGCGCGGTTCCGTGGAGGAAGATTTATTTCCTCTCACGGCGATTGCGCTTGCCATGCCCCGCATTGTGTGATCCCGACAACGTGATCAAGGTGCATGAGCGCGGCTTGTGTCTCAAAGTGTCGCAAGCCGCGTTTGCCGACAGGGACCGAACCGAAGCTGTGCTACCGCCTTGCCCGAATCACTCAAGTCGGTGAAAGAATGCTGCATAGTCGTCCGGTTGCATCCTCTGTCCGGTTTCCGGGGCTTCGCGCGGTCGGCGCGCGATCGTTTTCCTCCTTCTCCCCGTTTGCGCTGGCCTTTCTGGTCCCGGCCTGCCTGGCCCTGAGCGGGTGTGGCGGGGGCAAGGAAGCCCCCAAGCCCAAGGACATTCAGGTCGGCTATATCGTGGCCACGCCCACACCGGTTCCGATTTCGACCGAGCTGTCGGGCCGCACGGTCGCTTCCGAAGTGGCCGAAGTGCGCCCGCAGGTCACCGGGATCATCATGGAACGCCTGTTCACCGAAGGCACCATGGTCCATGCCGGGCAGCCGCTCTACCAGATCGATTCCCGCAACTATGCCGCCAATGCCAACCAGGCTGCGGGCAATCTTGCGGCCAGCCAGGCCATGGTGGAATCGCTGCGCCTGAAGGCCGAGCGCTACAAGCTGATGGCCGCGCAGGGCGGCATCTCGCGGCAGGACGCGCTCGACGCGATGGCCAGCTACAATCAGGCGCGCGGGCAGGTTCTGGCCAACAAGGGCGCCTTGCAGGCCGCGCAGGTGAGCTTGGGCTTTACCCGCATTCTCGCCCCGATCACCGGGCGGATCGGCGTATCGAGCATCACCAAGGGCGCGCTGGTCACCTCCAGCCAGACCAATGCCCTCGCCAAGATCCAGAAATTCGACCCCATGTGGGTCAATATCCAGCAATCGAGCAACGACTACCTCGCGCTGCGCCGCGCGCTGCAATCGGGCAAGCTGGCCGCCGATGGCGCCGCGCGGGTCAAGGTGATCCTGTCCGATGGCACGGTCTGGCCGGTCGAGGGACGGCTCAATTTCGCCGATGTCGATGTCGATCCCGAGACCGGCACGGTGACCTTGCGCGTGACCGTGGCGAACCCGCACTACGACCTGCTGCCCGGCCTCTTCGTCAAGGCGCGGATCATCGAGGGGATCGTGCCCAACGGCATCCTCGTGCCTCAGGGCGCGGTCAGCCGCACCCCGCGCGGCTCGGCCACGGTGCTGGTCATCAATGCCAAGGGCGAGGCCGAAACCCGCGATATCGTCGCCGATGTCGCCGTGGGCACCAACTGGCTCGTTTCCAGGGGCCTCAAGGCCGGGGACAAGGTCATCACCGAAGGCCTCGTCAAGGCCCGTCCGGGGGCCAAGGTCAAGGCCAGCCCCGCCCGCAGCGAGATCGTGAAGACCGATGACGACCAGAGCAGTGATGGCCAGAGCGATGGCGACAACACGCCGGGCACGACGATGACCGCACCGGCGCAGGGGACAAAGTAAGCCCCCATGCTCTCGCGCTTCTTCGCCCACCGCCCGATCTTTGCCTGGGTCATCGCCATCGTGGTGATGTCCGCAGGCGCCTTTGCGATCTCCACGATGGGGATCGAGCAATATCCCGATATCGCGCCCCCCACCGTCTCGATCAGCGCCACCTACAACGGCGCCGACGCCGCTGCGGTCGAAAACAGCGTGACGCAGGTGCTTGAGCAACAGCTCAAGGGCATCGACGGGATGCTCTATTTCACCTCGACCAGTTCCAACGGCTCGTCCTCGATCACGGTGACTTTCGAGAAGGGCACCAATCCCGATACCGCGCAAGTCCAGGTCCAGAACGCGATCTCGCGCTCGCTCAGCCGCCTGCCCGCCGTCGTCCAGCAACTGGGCGTGACGGTGACCAAGGCGCAGAGCGACATGCTGCTCGTGCTCGCGCTCTATGACACCAGCGGGCGCAGCACCGTCGCGGACATCGCCGACTATCTGACCACCCATTTCCAAGACCCGCTCTCGCGCGTCGAGGGCGTGGGTTCGGCCGACGTGTTCGGCTCGTCCTATGCCATGCGCATCTGGCTCGATCCGGCCAAGCTGGCGGCGGTCAACCTGATGCCCTCGGACGTGACCGCCGCGCTCACCGCGCAGAACACGCAGGTTCCCGCCGGCGAAATCGGCGCCCTGCCCGCACCGCAGGGCCAGCGGCTCGATGCCACGGTCACCGCCCGCTCGCGCCTCCAGACGGTCGACGACTTCAAAAAGGTCGTCCTCAAGTCCTCGGCCGATGGCGGCGTGGTGCATCTGTCGGACGTCGCGCGCGTCGAGATGGGTCAGGAAAACTACAGCTCGATCAACACCCTCAATGGCTATCCGGCCACCGGCCTGTCGGTCAGCCTGGCCTCGGGCGCCAATGCGATGACCACGGCCAAGCTGGTCAAGGCCAGGGTCGACGAGCTTTCAAAGGATCTGCCGCAAGGGTATCATATCGAATATCCGCGCGATTCCAGCACCTTCGTGAAAATCTCGATCGAAGAAGTGGTCAAGGCCCTGATCGAGGCCATCGCGCTGGTGGTGGTCGTGATGTTCGTGTTCCTCCAGAACTGGCGGGCCACGCTGATCCCCACGATCGCGGTGCCGGTCGTTCTTCTGGGCACGTTCGGCATCCTCTCGCTGCTGGGCTACACGATCAATACGCTCACCATGTTCGGCCTCGTGCTGGCCATCGGCCTGCTGGTCGACGATGCCATCGTCGTGGTCGAGAACGTCGAGCGCGTGATGCACGAGGAGCACCTTCCCCCGCTCGAAGCGACCGTCAAGTCGATGGGCGAGATCACCTCGGCGCTGATCGGCATCACCCTCGTGCTCACCGCCGTGTTCGTGCCGATGGCGCTGTTCGGCGGCTCGACGGGCGTGATCTATCGCCAGTTCTCGGTTACCATCGTGTCGGCGATGAGCCTTTCGGTGATGGTCGCGCTGGTCCTCACCCCGGCCCTGTGCGCCACCCTGCTCAAGCAGACCGAAAAGCCCAAGGGGCGCTTCTTCCAGGGCTTCAACCGCCGCTACGACAGCCTTCAGGGTGCCTATCATGGCCGCCTCAAGCAGGTCGTCGGGCGTCCGCTGCCCTGGATGCTGGCCTTCGTGGTGATCGTTGCCGCGATGATCTTTCTCTATATGCGCATCCCCACCAGCTTCCTGCCCGAAGAGGACCAGGGCCAGTTGATGGTCGTCTATACCCTGCCCGTCGGCTCGACGATGGAGCAGACCCAGACCCTCGCCAACGAGGCGCAGAAGCTGATCAAGCAGACCGAAGGCGACAATATCCGCGCGATGTTCCTCGTCACGGGCCGTGGGCAGGGCGGCTCGGGCCAGAACACCGGCCAGGGCTTCGTCCTCCTCAAGGACTGGGACGAGCGGCCCGGCACGGCCAACAGCGCCTCGGCCATGGCGCTGCGCCTCAATCGCCTGCTGGCCGAGAAGCTGGGCACCAGAGCGCAAGTCTTCGTGCTCGCGCCGCCCTCGATCCGGGGCCTTGGCAATGCCGCCGGGTTCGACATGTACCTTCAGGATTCGCAAGGCCTTGGCCGCACCGCGCTGACCGCCGCGCGCAAGCAGCTGGTCGAGGACGCCAATGGCTCGGGCCAGATCGCACAGGCGCGTCTTCAGGGGCTGGAAGATACCAACCAGCTCAAGATCACCGTCAATGACGAGGCGATCACCGCCTTCCAGATCTCGCCGGCCAACGTGAACTCCACGCTTTCGACCGCCTGGGGCAGCACCTATGTCAACGACTTCGTCGACCGGGGCCGCGTCAAGCGCGTCTATGTCCAGGGCGATGCGCCGTTCCGCTCGCGCCCGCAGGATCTGGGCCAGTGGTACGTGCGCGGCAACAACGGGGCGATGGCGCCGTTCTCGGCCTTCGCCAAGACCGAATGGATCGTCGCCCCGCCCGTGCTGCCGCGCTTCAACGGCATCGCTGCACAGGAAATCGTCGGCAACCCGACACCGGGGATCAGCTCGGGCCAGGCCATGGCCCAGATGGAAAAGCTCGCCGGGGCGATGAACGGGGGCTACACCGTCGCGTGGACGGGCCTTTCGTATCAGGAACGCGCGGCGAGCAGCCAGACCGGCGTGCTCTATGGCATCTCGGTATTCTTCATCTTCCTGTGCCTTGCCGCGCTCTATGAAAGCTGGTCGGTGCCGGTCTCGGTGCTGCTGGTGATCCCGCTGGGGGTCGTGGGGGCGGTGCTGGCCGTCACCTTGCGCGGCTTTACCAACGACATCTACTTTCAGGTCGCGCTGCTCACCACCATCGGGCTTTCGGCCAAGAACGCGATCCTCATCGTCGAGTTCGCCGAAGCCGCGCTGCATCGGGGCATGAAGCCGCTCGATGCCGCGCTGGAAGCCGCGCGCCTGCGCTTCCGCCCGATCATCATGACCTCGGTGGCCTTCATCGCGGGCGTCATCCCGCTTGCCGTGGCCAGCGGCGCGGGCGCCAATGGCCGCCGCGAGATCGGCACGGGAGTTCTGGGCGGGATGGTCTCGGCCACGCTGCTCGCGATCTTCCTGGTCCCGCTGTTCTTCGTGCTGGTCAAGCGCCTGTTCGGCCATTCGGACAAGGAGACCGCGCAATGAGCCCGATGACGACCATGGCCCGCGCGGCCCTGACGGGCACCGCGCTGCTCGCCCTGTCCGCCTGCAACATGGCGCCCAAATATGTCCGCCCCGATCTTCCGGTCGCCCCGGCCCTGCCGCAAGGCGCGTCCTATCCGGCGCTGGCAACCGGCGACACCGCCATCGACAGCATCGGCTGGCAGGCCTTCTTTACCGATCCGCGCCTGAAGGAAACCATCGGGCAGGCGCTGGCCAACAACCGCAACTTGCGCAACGCGGTAGCCGCCGTCGCCCAGGCCCGCGCGACCTACAAGGTCGATCGCGCCGCCATTTTCCCGACACTGAGCGCCGGGCCCAGCGCGTCCGACACGCGCAGCAAGGGCACGACAACGCACACCTTCCAGCTCAACGGCGGTGTCTCGGCCTTCGAGGCCGATCTCTTCGGCCGCCTGCGTAACACCAGCAAGGCCGCCTTCGAGACGTATCTGGCAACAGACGAAGGCCGCAAGGCGACCCAGATCGCGCTCGTCTCGGAAACCGCCTCGGCCTGGCTGACGCTGGCGGCCGACCGCGATGCGCTGGCCCTCGCGCAAGACACGCTCGACACGCGGATCAAGACGGTCGCGCTCACCCGGCAGCTCGAAAGCAATGGTCTGGGCACGCGTCTGGCCGTGGCCCAGGCCCAGACCGCGCTCGACACCGCGCGCGCCGACGTGGCCGACTACACGACCGCCGTGGCACAGGACCGCAACGCCCTCGAAGTGCTCACCGGTGGGCCCGTTCCCGAGGCGCAGTTGCCCACCACGCTGGGAAATGGCGACCAGATGCTGGGCAGCCTCCCGGTCGGCCTCTCCTCGCAAGTCCTGCTGCGCCGCCCCGACGTGCTCGAAGCCGAACACATGCTCAAGGCCGCCAATGCCCGCATCGGGGCGGCCCGCGCGGCCTTCTTCCCGACGATCTCGCTCACCGGGCTGGCGGGCGCGGCCAGTTCTGGCCTGACCAGCCTGTTCGACGGTGGCTCGTTCGCATGGAGCGTGAGCGGCAGCATCACCCAGACCCTGTTCGACGGCGGCCAGCGGGCGGGCAACCTCGCCTATGCCAAGGCCGCGCGCGATGCGGCGGTCGCCTCCTACGAAGGGGCGATCCAGACCGCGTTTCGCGAAGTGGCCGATGCCCTGGCCCGGCGCGGCACGATCGAGGACCGCATCGCCGCGCAGGAAAGCAATGTCGCCAATGCGCAGAAGGCCGCGCAGATCACCCGCTCGCTCTATGCCAACGGGCTCAACACCTTCCTCGAACCGCTCGACGCCGACCGCACCGCCTATGCCGCCCGCCAGATGCTGATCAGCGCCCGGCTCGTCCGCGCGACCAACATGGTCACCCTCTATCAGGTGCTGGGCGGCGGCCTTACCCCCTGATCGGGGCCATCGCTTCGCGAATTAAGGCATCGAAGAACAAGGGATACCGCAGGGGGCAAGGCCCCCTGCACCCCATTGGCTCTGGTTACCGCCGTGTTGTCGGCAAGGGCGGGCATGGCAACCACCGAACCATTTGTGGCCGCCCGGTTGCCTCCGTTACGGTGACGATCCGGGTGCATCGTTTCTTGCCGCAGCGCGGCAGGGCGGGAACACTGGGCCACACGAAGCGGCGCTTGGCCGCGCGTCCATGGTTCAGGGGTTCTTCGCCGCGATGCCGCCTTTTCCCCCGTTCTTGCGCTCTTTCCGGCCCGGAAATGCCTCCGGGGCCAAGGGCCCTGATGCGCGCGCGCGTGTTGGCAGGCGGGCTCCGGCGCGGCTGCGGATCGCGCTGCTCAACGTCAAGTACAGCCCCAATCTGGGCGATGGCCTGCTGGCCGAATGCCTCGAACGCGAATTGAGCGCCGCGCTGGGCGGGGCAGAGGTCTTCTCCATCGACATTGCCGGGCGTACCGGCTGGCCCGCAGCCGCCCCCTCCTCCTCCTCCGGGCCTGTCGCCGCCCGCGCCTCGCGCCGCCGCCACATCATGGCCCTGCTCGAAGCGATGCCGCCGCGCCTGCGCCATGTCGCGGCGGGCACGGCGCTGGCCCTCGTCACCCGCTGGCGCCTGCGCCCCCATGTCCGCGCGCGGCTGGCCGGATGCCACGCGGCGGTGATCGGCGGGGGCAACCTGTTGACCGACGCCGACCTCAATTTCCCGACCAAGCTGGCCGGGGCTGCCCGCGAAGTGACCCGCCGCGATCTTCCGCTGGCCATCCACGCCGTGGGGGCCAGCGGCAACTGGTCGGCCCATGGGCGCCACCTGTTCGCCCGCGCGCTGGCGCGCCGCCCGCTCGCCCACGCCACCGTGCGCGACGAACGCAGCCGCGAGGCCTGGACTGTCCAGCTCGTGCCGCAAGGCGCCCCGCCCGCGCGCGTGGTCGGCGATCCGGGGCTTCTGGCCAGCCTGCACTACCCCCACGCCTCGCCGCATGGCGCCCGGAGTACCCAGCCGGGCGAGCGGCGGATCGGCCTGTGCGTGACCGCCCCGCTCGCGCTGCGCTATCATGTTAGCCAACACCATCAGGGGGAAGAAAACGCAACCACGGGGGCCCTATCCTCCCCCGCCCCGCATCTGCGCGACCGCGCCCTGATCGACTGGTACGGCGCCCTCGCCCATGCCCTGGCGCGGCAGGGCATGCATGTCGTCCTGTTCACCAATGGCAGCCCGGAAGACCGCGAATGCCTCGTCTCCCACGCCGCCGACTGGACGCAGGAGCGCGCCGCGGCAGACTGGATCGGGGGCGCTCCGTGCCTGTCGCGCGGGCGGATCAGCCTGGCCGCGCCCTTTGCCACGCCTGCCGATCTGGCCAGGTTCGTCGCGGGCTGCGATCTGGTGATCGCCCACCGCATGCATGCGTGTATCGCCGCTCATTCCTTCGCGGTGCCCACCATCGGGCTGACCTGGGATGCCAAGCTGGCCAGCTTCTTCGCGCTGGCCGGGCGCAGCCGCTATGCCGTCGATGGCCTGGCCATGGCGCCGGTGGCCATGGCCGAACTGGCACTCGCCGCGCTCGACGAAGGGGTCGACCGGGCCGCGCTCGACCGGCTGATCGCCGGCACCCGCGCCGATGTCGCCGCGCTCGGCGCGCGGATCGCGGGCGCCATTGGGCCTGTACCGGCCCATCCCGCCAGCCCGCCAGCCGCGTCTGCGATCAAAACTTCGGGCAAAACTGCGGGCAAAGTTCCCGAACGCGAGGCCGGGCCGGTTGCGGCTCTGGGCCAAGCCTCCCCCGCCACGGCCCGGCCGGGGGCCATCTGATGCGCGGGGGCCCCATCGAACGGATCGTCGTGATCAACGATCTGGCCCGGCCGATGGGCGGGGCCAGCGCGCTGGCGCTGCTTTCGGCGCGGGCCTTTCGCCAGCGCGGCCATGCGGTCACCCTGCTCGCCGGCGACATGGGCGACGATGGCGCGCTGGCCGCCGCCGGGATCGCCTGCGTGGCGCTGGGCCAGCCGCGCCTGCTCGCCCGCCCCCGGTTCGAGGCGGCGATGGCTGCCTTGTGGAACGGCGCGGCGGCGCGAATGGTCGCGCGCTGGATCGCCGACAACGACACGCCCGGCACGATCTACCACCTCCACGGCTGGCTCCAGATCCTCTCGCCCGCCGTGCTCCATGCGCTTGGCCCGGTGCGCGACAGGCTGGTGATCTCGGCCCACGATTTCTTTCTGGCCTGCCCGAACGGCGCCTTTGCCGATCTGCGCAGCGGCGCGCCCTGCCCCCATGCGCCGCTCTCGCGCGGCTGCCTTGGCGCGGCCTGCGACCGCAAGGGGCCCAGCCACAAGCTGCTGCGCCTCATCCGCCACGCCATCCAGACCCACATCCTGCGCGGGCGCAGCGCCCCGTTGATCCTGGCCATTCATGGCGGCATGGCCCCGCTGCTGGCCCGCGGCGGGTTCGATCCGGCCACGATCCACACCCTGCCCAATCCGGTCACGCCGTGGTCGGCCACGCGCATCGCCGCCGAAGACAACCGCGAGGTGCTCTTCGTGGGCCGCCTCGAAGAGACCAAGGGGCCCGATCTGGCCGCCGCCGCCGCGCGCGAGGCGGAGGTTCCGCTGCGTCTGGTCGGAACCGGCGCGCTCGAACCGATGCTGCGCGCCCGCCATCCCGAGGCGCGCTTTTCAGGCCGGCTCAGCCCGGCCGAGATCGTCCGCCTCGCCCACAAGGCCCGGCTCCTGATCATGCCCAGCCGCTATCCCGAGCCTTATGGCCTCGTCGCGATGGAGGCGGCCCGCTCGGGCCTGCCGGTCATCCTTCCGCCCACCGCGCTGCTGGCCGATGATCTGGTCGCGCGCGGGGCCGGTCTGGCAATCGATCCGCGCGATACGCCCGCCCTCTCGCGCGCCTTGCGCGATCTGGCCGGTGACGATGCGCGCCTGCGCACGATGAGCGAGGCCGCCTTTTCCGCCACCGACGATCTTGCGCTTTCGCCCGAGGACTGGGTTTCAGGCCTGCTCGATTTCTATGCCGCAAGGCTGGCGGCGCTGTCCGTCCGCAATGGTTCGTTTCAATCCTCGCGCGGGGAAGGACCGGGCGGCGGCGGCGTTGCTCCGCCCCTTGGCCCATCCCGTCTGGCCACGGCGGTGCCGGTAATCACCGCCGATTTGGCCGGTGGCACGCGCCGTTCGAGATCGCGCAGCGCCCGATAGGGATGCGCACGGGCCAGGCTGCGCAAGTGCTGGATCTTGAGCGGGATCAGCACGACCGCCAGCGCCGAGACCGAAACCGCCCAGCGCCAGAGCATCATGTGCCCTGACTGCGCGGCGGCGAGGAACTCGGCCACGGTCATCCAGATTGCCACCGCGCCCAGCATTTCCGAGGCGCGCTGATCGGGCACCCCCATCAGAATCATCAGGGACAGCCCATAGGCCATCATCCCGGCCAGGGCAGGCGTGGCCAGACCCGTGACGTACCCGAGGGTCATCACATTGGCCATGATCAGCGCAAGGACGCGTCCGATGCGGACGACTTGCGCGGGCGTCAAACGGGCGATTGGGGATCTCACCCCCGCATCTATCGCAGGGCACGGTCAAGGAATGCTTGTCAGGCATCGTGAACCGGAACACGCACGGCAAAGCGATGACTACTTAGTAAAAATACACCGGGTTTGGCAGGAATTGGCCAACCTTTCACACCATCGCCCAGCCCCCTGAACAAAAACGCAAATTCACGCAATAATACGCCCATGACCGGCATCCTCAGGGCAGTTCCCGGCAAGACCGGGCCATTTGCGCGCGGTATCCGCCCGAAGTGCCTCAGTAATGGCAGCAGTTGAAGCCGCGATCCCGATGCCCCGATGATACCACCATGGGCCATGGCAATGGTGGCAGGAGGCGGCGTGCGACAGCGAAATCGGGGCAATACGCGCGTGGTCGTCATCCCGGCAGGAGACGGTGGGGGCAGACTTGTGAACCGGCGAACCATGAACTGGCGCTCGGTCGGTTGGAACTCTCTGGCCGGGGTCCTGTCCTGTCCGGGGCTGGCCTTTCCCGCGCAGGCCGCCGCGCAGGACATGCCCGATCATCGCTCGGGCCCCGAAACGGTCGAGAACCGCGTGCGTCCGGGCATGGAAGGGACCGGCTATACGCTCGGCTCGCTGCGCATCATGCCCAGCGTGGCCTTCGGCGGCATCGTCACCGACGATCTCTATGCCCGGCGTGCCCCCCGGGTGGCCGATGTCGGCGGCAGCCTGATCCCCCGTGTCGAGGTCCAGTCCCGCTGGGACCGCCACGCGCTCGACATCACGCTCGATGGCCAGTTCGACCGCTATGCCGTCCACGGCGCCGAAGGGACCGACCGCTATGGCGCGGCGGCCTCGGGCCGGATCGACTTCGCCCGCGACACACAGGCGACGCTCAATGCCTCCTTTGCCCGCCGCATCGAAACGCGCGGCACCACTGGCGATACACTGTTCGGGATCAGCCCGATCGCCTTCACCCAGCTCACCCTGGGCGGCCAGATCGAGCATGCCCTGGGCCAGACCCGCATCACGCTCGACGCCCACTACGACGGCTTTCACTACTACAACCGCCGCAACGGCGACGAGACGATCGACCTGTCGGGACGCGACTTTACCAACATCGTGGCCGGAGGCCGGGCAGTCCACCCGGTATCCCCCGCTGTCGGCCTGTTCCTCTCGGCCCATTACAACATCACTCGCTATCCCCACGAGAGCGCGACGCAGGCAACCCGCCGCTCGCAAGGCTATACCGTGATGGCGGGCCTCGCCTTCGGACGCCAGCGGCTGCTCGAAGGCGAACTGGCGTTCGGCTACCAGCACCAGCACTTTACCAGCCCGCGCTATCCCACCATCGCCGGGTTCGCCTATGCCGCCGCCCTGCACTGGCACGCCACGCCACTCACCACCATCAGCCTCCTTGCCGGCAAGACCATCCAGCGCTCGCCGATCATGGATGTCGCTGGCATCGAGGCGCACGATTTCAGCCTCGGCGCGGCCCACGAACTGCTGCGCCGGGTGATCCTGCGCCCCAGTGTGAGCTATTCGATCAACCGCTATCGCGGCGGCAACCGGGTCGATCACTATGCCAATGGGGGCCTTTCGGCCACGTGGCAGGCCGCGCCCCACTTCTCGGTCGAGGCATCGGTGCTCCATCGCCTTGGGCGGACCTCGGCCATTCCGGCCAAGCCGCGGGAATACAACCAGAACCGCGCCACCATCACCCTCAAGTACGTGTTCTGACCATGACCCAGCCGCTCACCCCTTTTGCATCGCCCTCTTTTGTGTCGTCGTCGCCAGACGAAGCGCCCCATACCCCGCTGCCGGACGGGGCCGACATCTGGACGCGCTGGGCCGAACCGGCCTTGCGGCTGGCGATGGCGCTGCTGTTTGTGGTGGTGCTGGGTACGCTGCTCAAGGTTCTGGCGCCGCCTCCGCCCGGCATGCCCCAGCGGCTCGCGCTCGCCGCCCTGCCCGCGCTCACCGATCCGATGGCGGTCGAACCGATCAGCGCGGAGGCCGCGCGCCAATCCAACGCCGCCTTGCCGGTGGCCGACCGGATCGATCCGGCCACCCCGTTCCTGTTTCCCGCGGCATCGCCCGGCGCACAGGAACGCGCGCGCGACTGCCTCGCCGCCGCCGCATGGTACGAGGCGGGCGACGATCCCTCGGGCGAACGGGCAGTGGTGCAGGTCGTGCTCAACCGCGCGCGCCACCCGGCCTATCCGGCCAGCGTATGCGGCGTGGTCTTCCAGGGTTCGGAGCGCCACACCGGTTGCCAGTTCACCTTCACCTGCGACGGCAGCCTTTCCGCGCGCCATCCCGGCCCGGCGGCCTGGGCGCGCGCAAGGGCCGTGGCCGGGGCAGCCCTTGCCGGTGCAGTCGATCCGCGCGTGGGCTGGGCGACGCATTACCACGCCGACTATGTCGTCCCCACATGGCGCAATTCGCTCGACAAGATCGCGCAAGTGGGCGCGCACCTGTTCTATCGCTGGCGCGGCGGGTGGGGGACAGGGGCGGCCTTTCGCAGCCCTTCTGCCGGTCGGGCCAGCGCAAACGGCGGCGAACCGGTCGAAACGGCGCTGACAAGCCTTTCTCCGGCCCATGGAACAGCCC
>Ga0075011_10000202_pt1 | contig 30814 bp, 39 predicted proteins | sample TARM_MetaG_T_14_FD_72354 | JGI IMG/M metagenome (GOLD analysis project Ga0075011, IMG submission 72354) | Freshwater microbial communities from Pennsylvania, USA, analyzing microbe dynamics in response to fracking - TARM_MetaG_T_14 | ecosystem: Environmental > Aquatic > Freshwater > River...
GGGCCGGAGGCATCGAGCCTTGGACGTGCTATCGATACGGCCAATGTCGATGCGAAGGCTTCCGTCGACCGCTTGAAGAGTCAGCTGGTCACCTACCGCTGGTGGATTGTGCTGTTCCTGGTAGTGGCGTCCGTTTGGCTTGGACTGCGTGGCCAGAAGCCCGCGGTAATGACAGAAGAGGAGGCCGCTATCTGTCGAGGCGATCTAGCCTGCTGGGTCGGGCATTATGGGTCAAAGGCAGAGGCTGGCTGCCGTCACGTGGTTGAGGCTGCGGCGAAGAACGGGGCTGTCTGGGATGATGAGGGCTTTGGGAAAGTCCTCACCAGGTGGCATGACCAGGGGAAAGGCAGCCTACAGCTGATTGGCGATGCAGTCAGGTTCGAGGATGACAATGGGGACCTCACGAGAATGTCCTTTTCCTGCGTCTTCGATCCATCGTCCAGTCGGGTGAGGCTTACCCACCTTGATCGGTCTGAATAAATAAAGCCGGTTCATGCCGGTTTTTTCCCGCTTGCTATACCCCTCGTTCGGCCTGCCAGATGCTGGCCCAGTCCTCTATGCCTGAGGCCACTGCCTGCTCACTGTGGATCCAGAACCGTGCGTCCGGGGCGACTGTGACGATGAATTGCGGTCGACTCTCGCCAGTCTTTGCCAGGGCCATGGCCAGGTTGGCTGCAGTGTCGGACTCTGCCGGTGCAATGTAGAAGTCGAAAACGCCAATCACTTCAACCTCGAAATCACCGGTTTCACCTCGCTGGATATCGAGGGTAATCGCCTCATCCCGTTGGGTCATTGCCGTGCTCAGCAGGTCGTTGAGGGCTGCTGTGCTGAAGCCGGTGAGCTTTGTGCCCAGCTGCAGGTTCATCGACATTCGCCGTACGAAAGGATTTTCGCTAGTCAGCCATGGCTGGGGGTCGAAGTAGAATCCATCGCTCATGTGCAGATAGTTCCGGTCTGTATCGAGGAGGTTGAAATTCACGTGGTGTCCTTGCGGAGCTAGCCCCGCCCAAAATCTTTGATCGTGTGGCCGATTCAGAACATCGCCAGTTGTTCGCCGGCGGCAGAACGCGCTTTAAGGCAGGTGGCCAGCTGTTCTCGCAGGAATGGGAGCATCGCCTTGCCGAACGCTATGTGGCTGCCAAGGATCAGCAGTGGCGAGCGAACAGCCATCACCGGATCGCAATTGCCGTTGTAGGCAATCTCCAGGTCGGTCAGGGCAGAAAGGCCTTCGGTCCTGATCTTGGTGTAGCGGGCAAAGTCCTTTCGATATGCTTCTTCCTCGCTTGCCAGCCGGACCTGCAGCGCCTTGATCCGCTGGTCGAGATCGATGGGAAAGTCCGAGATGTACCGCTCTGGTTCGCACGTATGGCTCGCGTTGATGTCATTTGCCGGCTCAAACTCGCTAGCCATGTATGCGAAAAGCGCCTTGGCGTCATGAGAGGCACGGACTTGGTCAGCAAGGTTTTTCATTCGGTCGGTCATGGTCTCAGTCCCGATTCACTGACTTCATCTTGACCTGGTCTGGAGAGATGCAAGAGCCTTGAACACCACTGCTCCTGGGCATTAGACTTACTCGCACCATGTGCTCACGCACTCTGAATCTCTCATCAGGCATGCCGCCTGGTGATTGATGGCAACCTCGGTTGCTCTCTTAGCTGCTCAGCAGCACTTCTTAAACCCTTCGGGACTTCAAACGTCCCGGCTGGGGCGTGCGATTTCCCTCCATTCTGGAGTCGCACAATGTCTACCTCACAACCTTTCACCACTACCGTGCTTCAACTCGGGCCGTCCCGCTTTGACATGGGCGGTCGATCCCTGCCGAAGTTCCTCAGTGAAACCGATCAGAGCATTAGCCCTGGTTTGGCGAAGCGTCTAATTGCTTACGCAAGCAGCGCAATGGAGGACTCTGGGTTTCTGTCTGCGGTGGCCGGTTGGTCTATCAATGTCTACACGATGGATGCAGATGAACGGCCAGCTGATCGCTCTTACTGTGTCCGCTGGACTAACGCTCAAGGGGGCGCCTTGGAGGTTATAGGCATCCTCACCAGCAAAGGCTGGCCATCGCTCAACCATGGCATTGCCGTTGGTGATTAACTTCAACCTTCATGACTACCGGAGCACCTTTATGAGCTTCAGAAACACCTGCCGTATTGGCTCATTCGGTACTGCGCCGTTCGTGATTGCTTCAACAAGCTGTACAGACTTCACTCGCGCTACGTCCACACTGCTGTAATCGAGGATTTCCTCGTCAAACCACCCACGCGGGCCCTTATCCCGCTGGGGCTAGGGGTCCGTCTAAAAATCGGAGATACCCCTATGAAACTCAAAAAGAACACCGTACTTACTGGCAACCTGTCCGGTACTGAAGGTATGCAGCCTGTGCCCTACAAGGCAGAGGTTTCGCCCTGCAGCTGGATTTATTCAGGGTACGGCCTTCAATTGCGTGTAGAGATTGAAGGAGGCGGATGGGCGACCGTGAATGACAAGTCCATCCAGTTTGAGGATGCTGATGAGGATCAGGCCAAAGGCTTGATCGGCAAACTCAAGCTCTGCCCATGTAAGAAGTGTTCCAGTCCGGCTTTTGATCCTTCCACCTGCTCGACCAATCGAGAAGGTGTATGCGAGCGCTGCTTCCTCAAACAGCTTCAGGCTGATTGTGAAGCTGAGCAAGCAAAGGAAGAGAAAAAGCTGAAGCGAAAGGATGCTCGGCTGAAGTTGCAGGGCTTTACCCACCGCATCGATGCCTGGATCCATCCCGCCAGCGGTGGTGATGACTACCAGGTGTCAATCTGGATGGTTAACCCGACCGAAAAGGACATCCATAAGGAACTACGCAAGGCCGGATCTTGCGAAGTAAACGATTTCAAGATGATCGAGCTTTAACCTAACCCACCCTCTTGGGGCACGCTGCCCCTTTGGGGTGGTGTGCTCCAGCAAGCCTGGAGTTCCACATGAATGCCAAACAGAACGCCCTGCCTCGTGCAGGCGATGCAGTAATCCTCACCGGTGACTACGCCGGCGCGGTGCCGGGTGACATCGGCGTTATCGGCGGCAGTTTCCGCGGCGGTAACAACGATCTAACGTTCAACTACCGGGCATTTCGCACCGAGATGTATGTCAGTTGCGGTGGTGGCCCTAGCCTCTTCAATGTCCCTGATCTCCATCCCACCGGGTTGACCACTAAGGTCACTTTTTGGCGTTGGAAAAATGGGATGGCTGGCGCTGGTAATGGCGAGGAGTTTGCCCTGGAAGTCCCTTTGTGGGAGTACAAGGGGGAAGGTCCAGCGCTTTACTGGAAGCCGGAGGAGGTGACCGTTGAGCGTCTACTGGCTGACAAGAAGCTGTCGCTCACGACCGAACGTGAGTTCTGGTTCCCTGAAGAATACGCATGGGGTGATGTATACCGCGGCGGATTTTGTGTGACTCGCTGCGGCAACCGCCCTAGCGATGACTACATGGGGCGGATTCTCAAAAACGCCTACCTGAAGCGCAAGCTATTAACTGTGCTGTGCCATATCGTCCCCCAGGGCGTTGGTTACATGTTCACCGTCCAGCTCAATGGCGGCGCTTTCACTGCCTTCCGAACCAGGTTGGAACTGGATGAGTGGATGCAGGCCTACGCTCTTGAGGTGGTCGCTGAAGAAAATCATCTGGGCCTCGATACCCTGGTAGTGGTTCCCAATGCCAAGGTTGAGTCCTGGCAACCCCTTCGTCATGAGGCGATTGCGGTTGATTGACCCTAGAATGGCACCCTCACCGGGTGCCATTTTTTTTGGCCCCATGAACCCATCGAGGGCTTCGCAATGTGCAGTCATTACGAGGGGCCAACTGCCGACCGTATTCATGACGCGTTCGGTAAACGGCCGGAAGGTCCGGTCCAAACTGACCTCTGGCCAGGCCATCGGGGCTACTACCTCACTTCTGGAGGTGACTCTGGTGGACTGTCTGTCTCCACTGGCACATTCGGCCTGCTGCCGCACTGGGCGAAGGATGGAAAGCTGGCGAGGCACACCTACAACTGCAGAAGCGAAACTGCAGCCAAGAAACCCTCATTCCGGGCCGCATGGCGGCAGGCCAGGCACTGCATCATCCCTGCTGAGGCGATCTATGAGCCTGACTGGCGATCGGGCAAGTCCATCCCAACCAGGATTACACGCCGTGATGGGGGCCTCATCCTGATTGCCGGCTTATGGGAGTCATGGTCGGACGCGGAAGGCGTCCCGGTGAACTCGTACACGATGCTGACGATAAATGCTGACCAGCACGATCTGATGAGGCACTACCACCGGCCTGAGGATGAGAAGCGGATGGTTTTGACATCCTCCCCGCCCTAAAGAGCGGGGATTCCCACATCTGGACGCTCATGCCCGAGCGCGAGAATGTTCCGTGCCGCGTTGATATCGCGGTCGTGAGTGACACCACACTCACAGGTCCATTCTCTTATTCCAAGCCCTGCGATACCTCTCGGCCTGCTGTCGGGCAGTGCGCCGCAACAGCTACAGGTTTGGGTGGTGTATGCCTCGCTGACTTCCCTGAAGACGATTCCTGCGTGAGCGCATTTGTAGGCCAGCATCGTTTTCAGTTGGCCCCAGCCGGCATCGAGCACGGACTTGGCCATATTGGTTTTGACGAGTTTCTGCGGGCTGACATCGCCCACCACAATCAGATTGCAGCGCTCGACCAGCGAGCGGCTGAACTTGTGCAGGGCATCCTTGCGCCGGTTGGCAATCCTGGCGTGGATGGCCCTGATGCGGGCTTTCTTGCCGGCGCGCTGAGCAATGGCCAGGGCGGGCTCCAGATCCCGGTAGAAGCGGGCGTTTTCAAGCACGGCCCCATCGCTACAGGTGGCCACGGTTTTGAGGCCCAGGTCGATACCCACGGCGTGCTTCCCGGCCGAAGGCTTGGCTTCTACATCGACCACCACATTGAAATACCAGCGCCCACGGGCATCTTCAGTGAAGCTACCCGAGCGGAAACGGTACTGGCCCAGGCCGAAGCTGTCCCAGACCTTGAAGAAGTGTCCGTTGTGGTAGACCTGGCCATTCTTCCAGCTCGCCGCGCCAGTATTGAGTGGAATCCAGCCCAGAGAACGGCGCACACCACCAGACTTGCGCCAGTTGAGCCGGCTCTTGCGAAACTGCAAGCGCCGAGTGGCGTACTCCTTACCCACCGCCTGAACGGTATGACTGTGTAGCCCCAACTCTTTGGCGCAGCCGTTGGTGTACTTCTGCATGTCGTAGGCCGACAAAAAGACCCCGTGCTCACGGATCGAGCGTTGACTGAGTTCGTTCAGGTAGTTCCAGACGAAATTCACGCTACGAGCCATGTGCCGGAGCATCGGGGCGTGCTTGTCTCGAATCCGGACCTTGAGGGTCTTGGTGTGGGTCATGGGATTAGTGTTTCATGCGTCCAGAAAAACCCAAACAGGGCAAGGCTGCGCCTTGCTCGCTATCCTCCCGGTCTGAACACCGGGGCTTGCCGCGTTAACTGGTCATGCTCGCTTCTGGCGCTATCCAGGATTGGCTGACGGCGCCGGCCGGCGAGAGTGCCGCCTTTCTGCGCCAATACCCTGCTGAGCGCCTGCAGGCCGAGGCCGCCGGATAGCTAGGCTGACTGCTTCAGCGATCCGTGAGCGACAACATGCGCCTGCATGATCGAGAGAATGACGCTGTTGACTGCCAGATGCTGCATGGCCCGGGTGGCTGCCACATAGAGGATGTTGATCTCATCCTCTTGCCGCCGAGGGTCTTTGTTGTTCGGGTCCAGGGGGTCGTAGGAAAAGTCTTCGCTGATAGCAACGCTATCCCACTGGAGGCCTTTGCTCTTGTGGACGGTGGAAAGGGTGTAGCCGGCTGAAAGCTCATCGCTGGTACTGGCTCGTCTCAGTTGATCAAGCAGTTCCGGAAGCTCCTCGTCGTAACTCTCGACCATCTTGTACAGCCGGATCATCTCCATGTCTTCGCTTTGGTCGGCCACTTCCCGGTACTGTTCGTAGCTATGGAAGTCCTGAGTCAGCCTGTGATTCTTGATCGACGAAAGCTCTCGCTGGCGGAAGTAATAGAGGTCTTCGAGGTCCGATAGGCTGTAGCTGTTGATCCCCCCAACCCAGTACATCGGCTTGCCTGTGACGAGAAGGGAGAGCCCAGTTTCGATGACACCAGCAACAGTGCGGTGCAGCAATGCCGCATGGGGCAGGTTGGCCGGCAACTTCGTCTTTATCTGGGTCTTCTGGCCTTTACCCTTCAGGGTCTGCCGCTCACCCTTGAGCGCCAGAATGATGTTTGCCACATGAGCCGCGGCTGGGCCAAAGCGGAAGCTCTCGGTGAGGTAGTGGGTTTCTGCCCTGGCAAGCCAGTTCGCTGACAGCGCGTCTTCGGCGCCTCTGAAAGCGTACAGCTGCTGATTCGGATCGCCGACAGCGATAACCTTGCATCCGTAGCCCACCTGAATCCGGACGATTCCGGCAATGACTGGATTCACGTCTTGAGCTTCATCTATCAGGACAGTGTCGAACTTTTGAGCCAGGTTAGGCTTCCGCAAGGCATACAGTTTCAGATACCCGTCGTGGCTGATGCGGACATCGCTGTCTTCCACGTCGATCATCCGGGCCCAGATGTTTCTGGCTGCGCCCATAGCGCCTTCGATGTGCTGTCGGTGGCGGCTTGTGTGGGCCGCCTTGTCCTTGAATCGTGGGAAATGATCTTCGCTCATCGCTCCGTCATCCGAAGCAATGAAGTTGTTGAGCGTGGCCAGGATGTCTTTGGCCAACTCCCAGTTTCTAGTGTTGGCCAGGCGGGCAATATCGGTCAGGCGGATATTGCCAGTGAGCTTGTTGTTGTACTGCGCCCCCACTGCGCCGAAGGCCAGTCCATGGGCTGTCCTTGCGGTCACGTTTGCCGGAAATCGGGTTTTGGCTTCCTGCTCAACGCTCTTGTTGTAGCAGATGTACAGGATCCGTTCGGACGGATGTGCCTGGGCGTAGCCGACCAGAGTCGTTGTCTTGCCGGTACCCGCGAAGGCGATGATCCTGATCAGGCGGGCCAGCGAAGACATCACTGGCTTCTGTTCTTCAGTCCAATTCATTGGTGTGCCTTAAACCATACTGGGGGGGGCGCTTGGGCGGGGTAATGCAGCAATGCTAGGCCTGCGCAACCCCGGTCTCGATGTAGATTGCGCCCCAGTGGGGGTCCATCACTCTTGTGAGGTGTGGTAACTCCACATGCTGTGAGAGCTCATGCCAGTCGCTGTAAAAGTGCCCCTGGGCATCGGGCTTTCGGCTACCCATAAGCCACACGCCACCTCGTTGCTTGTCTTCGCTCAGCACCCAGGACGACACCCACTGGTCGCGCTCACGGTTATGAGCGCAGCCAGCGCATTTCGAACCCTCGCAGGGGGCAAAAGTGGTAATGCAGCCGAACGCCGCCATTCCCCGACCAAGATCGAGGGCGGCCTGACGAGAGGTAGGCCGGAGCTTGCAGCGGTCGGTCGGGTCGACTGTATTGATCGAGAGGCGATTCCAGCCCTGCCCATCAGGCCCTTTGGCGTCCCGGGCGGGTTGAAAGGCAATGAGGTTAGGTTTCGCGCTGTTCATCAAGAGTCCCCCTGTTTGAGACCAGGGAAACATGGGTTCCTGGAACTGCAACCCTTGCGCCACCAGCTGGGCTGTCCCCCGAATGGGGCCTAATAGGGGGTGTACTGTGTTGTGCGGTGGGTAATCTGGATCTATCACAAATCCAAGGATCCTCTGATGAACAGCATGCTGAAAACGCCTCACACGGCTAGCGCTGGCCTCACGGGCAACAATGCGGGGCTAAAGCTCTCGGTGGTTGAGGATTTGCTCTTCGAATCGACTCTCCGTTCCCCGGCAATGGGGGTCGTTGAGTTCGGTCCTATCACGCCGACTTTGCATCGCTTGCGTGTGAAGGACCGCCTCTTTGCTGCCTGTAACGCGCACGCTGACCACGTGGCTTGGCTCGAAGTGACTGAAGTGCTGCCGGCCGGGTACCGCGCAATTGTGCTGGAAGGGGCGGGAGGCTGGGCTGAGTCTGAGGTTGAGCTTGACCTGTCGGGTGTAGGTCTTTACGAAGGCAGCCCATTCATTGTGGAGGCCATAGACGATGGTCTCCGATTCCTTCCGACTGACCGTGCAAGCGCCGTATCGAGCTACATGGTCTTCCGTGAGCTTGGAATTACCACCAGCCTCGACTTTTTCCATGCCAATGGGCGCCCCGGTACCAACCAGGTGCATTTCAACGCCGGCGAGCAGGCCATCCTGAGTCTGACACTGGGTCAATACTTTATGGCCGCCGGCAAGTTCTGGATCGTCCGCGAAGAGGTGGGTTCCGGGTACGCTGCGCAACGCCTGTGTGATGACATGGTTGCCCACTTCAGTCCGGCAGGGCAATGCGTGGACCTCGATGCAACACAGGTTGAGTGCGTCGTCCTGGGCGAAAGTGACTTCGATCTGCCTGGTTGGGACTATGAGCACTGGAGCCTCCTCGCCAGCGGCTTACCTCGCTATGACCTGTTTGACATCCAGCATGGTGCGCTCAAGCGGGCGCAAGTAGGGCAGAGGGTCATGCTCCACGCAGCGGGCCAGGCACCGATCACCTCGTGGGAGGTGCTGCATGTCACGGCCGCGGAGTTGTTGATTAAAAATGGCGATGCTCTTGGTTCACTCAATATTCGTAACGGTGCGGGGAGTGGAGCCGCTGCTGGTGCCAGCTTCATGGCTCTAGCTTTGGCCACCCCGTGGTCTCGATGCGATCTGGTCGCTATGGCACAGAAGTTACTTTCCCGCCTATAGCCAGAGGCCAGGATTGTGAGCGGCTTTTTACGGATTTCCTCGGCGGCTGGTGTCAGTCGCTGGAAAAAAGCTTGTATCCAAGCACTTAACAACCCTTGGGGGCTTCTAGTCCCCTTTGGGGCTGGGGCTCCCGTCAACAAACTGGAGAACCCTATGTCTACGCACACTCGCCATGGCCTTATTGATCATGAGGGCGATATCGAGCGCTTGAAGAGTCAGAATGCTGATCAGCTGGCATCGCTAGAGTCCGATTTCAAAAAAGCCTCGACAGAGTTCCTTGAGCGTATTGCCGCAACCCACATGGATGCAGCTGACACTCAACGACTTAAAAGCCTCCTTGAGCTGAATGACTACACGGGATTTCAGCTCAAGCTGCGCAACATCACCATGCCTGAGCGGAGTGGCTCGGTTATTCGTTGTGCCTATTGGGCGCTCAACGATGCCATGAGCTTCTTCGCTGATGCCTTGGGTACTACCTGGCGGTATATGGACCTGGCTGACCGGGTTCGTTACCTCGGGTTTGCCGAGGATGGGCTGAAGGGCTACCGTTTCTTGATGTCCAATCTGGACACGGAACCTTCAGAGATACTCGTTTCTTTGGCTTGATCCCCTAACCCGCCGTAAAGGCGGGTTTTTTTTCTGCTTAGGGTGTGTTTGTCGGCGCCGGTTTGGTCTCTTCCAGGCGCCGATTCAGTTCCGCCTGCAGGCGGTAGAGCTCTACGCGCATGATGTCTCTGCGCTCACCGCTTCTTGCCTGGTCTCTCTGTCGGCCGGCAGCACCCCGCCCGCCAAGTCGTGCGGGGTTAAAGCGAGAGATGCTCTTTGAAATCGAGTCCTCAAGCGAGGCTTGAATCTTGGCAATGCGCTTCTCGATCACCTGCTGTTGGGCGTTTACAAGGTTCTCATCGGCTAGAACAGTCATAACGGACACGGCGTGCATAGAGCTTTCACCGCAGTAGGCATGCTCGTGTGAAAGACCCCGCGCCCTCAGCTCAGCAAGCAGGGCATTGATGTCCTTTGTGGTCGCTACGAAGCGCTTCTTGATAAGGGGCGCGGCGATTTCCCGTGCGATGCTGGTTGGTGGTCTGGGGTAGCTGAGTTTCATGACAATGCTCCTGGTGCTAGCCCCCAATCTTCAGGGCTGCCCCCCGTTATGCGAGGTGGTTTTTTTTAGGGGGGCCGTTGTTGCCCGGCATACTTGCTGTGAGAGCGTGCCCGGGGGTGGCTCTTATTCGGCGGATATGTCAGCATGATTGCAGTCCTTGCCGATCTGCTTCGAGCAAGTTCTCTAGCTGGGTTACCAGCACTCTTACTACCCATTGGGGCCACTAACCCCCACTCGGGGCATGTGGTTCCTTCCATCCAAAGGAGATCCACATGCAAGCCAATATCGCTACCCCAGTCCAGCCCCATGTTGCCGCTTCAGTTGCAGCTGGGCCTGGCTCTATGGTTGATCCATCCTTCCAGGTAATTCTGCCAAGCGGCGAATCGTCTACCTGGAATATCAGTCAGAACCTGACTGATCGCTGGGGTGAGATCAATGACTACCGCGCCGAACACAAGCCCCTGCAGCCCTTGCTAGAAGACCCTTCGTTGTTGGAACGGTTGGTCGAGCAGATGTGGGATGAAATGACCTTCGTTGTCCGTAAGGACGGCCAGTATGGGCTACTGTTCGAAGCTGAGTTCTGCACCAAAGAGTCTGAGGAAGACATCGTTCGTGGATGCGCGAAAGATGATCAGGAGTTTCAGTCTGAGATGCAGAATTACCTGCCCGAGTCTGACATGTTGCAGTTTCTGAAGAGCCGGCTCGTTCAGATTGCAGCAGATTTCCCATCAGTCCAGTTCTGCCTTCCTCCCAAAGAGGAAATGGTTGAGCATCGACTTGGCTTGTGGGCATTTATCGGTGACAACCAGCTTACTGAAGATGACCGTGAACGGCTCGGTCGGGCCATCCTGGATATTCAGTTCGGCAAGTAGTTACCCATTCAACCCTGGCGGGCTTAATTTCCCGCCAGGGCAACGGCTCACTTCACTGGGAGGTCCGTGGGCAATATGTTTATCAGACTACGGCGGTTAATCCGCCGTGAGTCTTCTTAGGAAAGGAGAATTTCCCAAGAAGATTCTGCTGCTGGGCGCTATCGAAGAATGTGCCGCTGGTGAGGCATTGCGTATTCCTTGAGTCAGGAGAGACTTTTTTCTCCCCGATCTCGGAGCCCCCAGCAATGAAGAATTCATATCCGGTGAATGTTCACCGCGCCTGCGGCCACAATGAGGTGGCGTCAATCCGCTATGGAAGTGCACGGGAGAAGTCCAGTGAACTGTCTGCAGCCAAAGCTATCTTCTGCTGCTCTTGCAGGGCCATGGTCGAGGCCTGGATGTCACGTGATAGCGCAGTTGGGCCCTACGATCTTACTTTGCCCGCGCTGACCGGTACGCCTAGAAGGGTGAGCTGGGCTCAAGGGCTGCGTACAAAACTCGCGCTACCTTTGCTACGTGCAATGACCTCGGCAGCAGAGCATGGTGGCCCGATGGGGGCTGCTGTTTGGAAAAGCCTTTATGCAGTAGTGACCCAGCGAGACGCCTCTGTTTGGATCGACAATCGGGAGCGGGGCTTCTGCCACTACACGATAGAGCGTGAGGCCGGATGCTTTGCCCGGGGATTTGATGGCCTGGCCCTGGGATCCACCCTCTATTCGCAGATACGGAAGTCTGGTGCGGATCGCATCGCAGAGATCGAAAAGAGCTGCCCAGTTACCCTGCCTTTACAAGAAGTTGCATCTTGAGACAGTGGAAGGCCATTCCACGGTTACTCAAGCCGGACGTTGAGGGACTTAAGCGCCAGCCTGATCTGGATAAACTCCACATCGTGTCCAGTATTTTGCTGAATGGCCTCGCGGATGGGCTTCAGCTTCACCTCCTTCATGCCCTTGAGCACATGTGGAAGGTGGAGCTCAAGCAACGCCTGCTGCTCTGGGATGACGAAGGGCTTGGCGTTGATTTTTCCCTGGGTCAGGAGCGTGCCTATCACGATCGAGGTTTTAGTTTCGTTCCAGTTCATGGCTGTCGCTATTTCCTGCAGGTGAACTGGGCGCACCAGGCCGTGGCGATCGACGACTTTGCTGATCGCTTGCTTCAATGTCGCAATCAGGGTCTCGTTCTTGGCCGGCTGACGACTGCTGGGAGGCGAAACGGATCCCGGGGAAGTTCTCTTGCTACCGGTTCGTGGCCAGGTCCCCTTCCTTGGTGATTTCCCGGCCTGGTTGTCCGGGGTGACAGGAGGCACCGGGTCGGGTGCTTCTATCACCTGGTCGGGGGTGAGATAACTGCTCAGGCTGCACTGGAGCTCTGACAGGACTGCCTCGCTGCCATGGCGCCATAGCATTGCCTCCAGCACCCTTGCGGCAACTAAGGCATCGCTGGCTTTCGACTCTACCCCATAGTGTTTCGCCGCATTAGACAGTCCGCCCTTGGCCTTGACCTGCTTCTGCCAAACATCCCTCAAGTCGATCTGATTGCGGGCCGCAATGATCGGCAGTCCGTAACGGACCATTTGTCCGTAGATAACTGGGACATCGTAGAGGGCTGTGCCAAAGCCGATGACGAGGCTCGTTGCGAATGCCTTTGAGACGGTGTCATAGATCGATTGGAAGTTCAGCGCGGCTCCGGCCTCTGATGCGCGAGTTTCGGCGGCATTCACTCCGGGTGCTAGCTTGAGGTTCACCTGGCTTGCGTTGCCGCCATGGCCGATTGTCACCGCGGTGAACTCAATGATTCCGATGTCGGTTCCACGGCCGACCCCAACTGTTTTAAGCGACAGGGCGACAACAGGCATGCGGATCTGCTGGCCAAGTCTGGCCAGCAAGGGGAAGAACTCCTGAAGGCTGATGCCGTTGAGATAGGGGCTCGGTTTCATGAGTAAGGCTCCGCTGAGCAATTCAATAGTGCCATTCTGTACTTCAGCTAGTCGAAATGTGGCCTGATCCCGTCCCCAAATAGGGGCTGAATCGCTCACGGGTCAAGGGCTTGCATTTCTGAATAATGCTGGAGGATGGAGCCACTACCAATAGGGGGCTCCATGACTGCACTTCTTCCAGTTACCCAGTCCATTTCTGAGGATCTTGCCGAGGCAACTTCAGCCCTAGAAGGGACCTACAAGCCGGTTGAAAGCGGGGTGGTTTTTGAGCTCCTGGAGCGGTACCAACAGGAACGCCAAAACATCGTTTCCGTGGCCGAGACAATCAATGGTCAGGGAGGGTTAAGTGGTGCCTTGTACTACTTCAACCAGGCTGCGCGTGCCCGTGAAAGTGATTGCTATTCGGTGCCATCGTCCCACTTTGATGCGGAAGCTGGCGTCAAAGCCCTTGATGCTGAGTACTGGGAAAAGGCACTGGCTGCTACTGATGTTCTGGAGTCAATGCCTCAAGCCAGGCGGTCTGAGTGGCAAGAGATTATTCGAACCCACAAAACACCTGACTTCACCAGGGATACCGTCGTTTCCACGATCATCGACCTGCTCAGCAGTCGGCTGCGGTACTTCTCTGAGCGTGTTGATGGGGTGTTCCGGCAGCTGTCCAAGACACATATCAGCCAGCGCCCTGAGGGATTCACAGCCCGTTTGATTATTACTGGAGTTCTCAATCAGTACGGCTCAGTTGATAGCGAGAAGGCTGGGTACATCGAAGATCTTCGGAAGGTGATAGCTCGAATCCAGGGGGATAAAGAACCCGTGGATTGCTATACATCGCAAATGCTTTCCCTTCTCCGTCAACGATTCGGAGAGTGGGTGGAGGTTGATGGCGGCGGGTGGCGTATCAAGCTGTTCAAAAACTCCAACTGCCATATCGAAATCGGTCAGGACCTGGCTTGGCGCCTCAATGCTGTCCTGGCCAACCTCTATCCTGCAGCCATACCCAGTCAGTTGCGATCCAAGCCGAAGGCCCGGAAAAGGGCTGAGACCCCTCTGGAGCGTAAGCCTCTGCCATTTGGGGCTGTGGGGCGTATTGCTGGTATGGAGAGAAGGAACTTCCTTGGCTTTCACAGTTGGGACCAGCGCCGATTCACCGATTGCGAGTTTGTCCGTTACTTCAAGGGTGGATACTCAGAGCAGTGCGCGGAAATCCTGCAGCTGATTGGCGGGGTAAAGTGCAGTGAGAAAGCCTTTCACTGGTTTGAGTTCGAATACGACCCGACTGAGGTGATCGATCACCTGCTGCTGACTCGGACTATTCCAGACCACATCTCGCACCAGTTCTTCCCCACCAAGGATGAGCTTGGCGCAGCGGCGGCGGCCGAGGCCGATATTCAGCCGGGTGAAACAGTGCTGGAGCCTGAGGCAGGGCTGGGTGGCCTCGCCGAGCACCTGCCGAAAGACCAGACAACTTGTGTCGAGGTGTCGGGTCTCTTCACGAAGGTGCTCGCGGCGAAGGGCTTTACTGCCATTAATGCGGACTTCATCGAATGGGCCAAGAGCGCACCCATGTTCGACAAGGTTGTTTCCAATCCTCCCTTCTCGAAGGGGAGGGCGCTCCTTCATGTCACAACCAGCGCCTCATTGGTGAAACCAGGCGGGCGCTTGGTGGCAATCCTGCCTGGCTCTATGCGTGGAAAGGACCTTCTGGGGGCGGGATGGGAGACGAAGTGGTCAGATAGTTTTCATGACCAGTTCGATGGTACTGGCGTTGTTGTTGCGATCATGACAGCCACCCGCATATAGCGGGTGGCGAGGGTGCATAAAAGGGGCCAGCCCTATGGAGCCGCGTAGGCCTCTTCGACAAGCACCGCGGCAACAGCTCGGGACCGCCGGGAGAAGAATAGGTCTTGGGCGAGGTCTTTCTGCACCCGTTGGATCTTCTTGGTCCGAGAGCGCAACCAGTTTGCATCGGCAGTCAGGGTGGCTGCTGGATTTGCGGCCCGAAGTGCTCGGACCTTTTCTTCCACTTCTGGGGTCAGTACAACCCGTCCAAGGATGTGGAAGTCGTGATGAACCAGGAGGCCGCACTGATCTGGCGGCAGTGCAGCCTCGTTGCTCGGGATGCCGGCGCAGAATTGATCTGTGCCAAGCAGTGATTTCGCCACCTGCAGGAGTTCGTTTGCCAGCAGGGCGCCTCGCTGAAGGGGCATCAAAACGCGTACACCACTGTCGATCCATGACCGTATGAGGTCGCGATGCATCTGCCACAGCGCCACCGTTGCATCCTGGTCGCCAACAACGTCAGGAGCCACGATGGTTACGTTCGGTGAGCCTTCGGTCGACTCTATGACGCAGTGGTATTTCCGAAACACAGTGTCCCAGTCCATCGGCTCTCCTTTGCGGAACGCAGTGAATGCGCCTGAGTCGATGAAGAGCTTGCCGCCTTCTCTGATGAAGCGGGGAATGGCGCCAAAGAGATGCTGCGTGGTCAGCAGTCCAGCAACAACACCTGCAGCTGCTCCGGTCATAACGCAGGCGCGGAAGTCTGACTGAGAGGACATGCCGGAGTGATACGCTACGTTCCAGGTCATTGATATGGATTCCAAGGGGTTTCAAGACAGCTTGCCAGCGCCCTCTTGAATGCAACTCACGACCTTACCTGTCCCCTCTAAGGGGCCTAACTGCCGGCTTTACCGCTTCCCAGCACGGCATGCTTACAGCATCAAAACCCTGAGCAGGTGCTGTTGTGAGCAACGAAATGCAGATTCTTCGAGAAGTGGCGATGGCCTCGGTTACCGAGCAGCGCCGTGCTCGACGCTGGAAGATGGCTTACCGTTTCTGTGTCCTAGGCCTGGTGGGCAGCATCTTTGCCTTTTCCCAGTTCAGTTCGGGCTCGGTAGATGCGACCGGCAAGCCGCATACGGCGGTGGTCAACGTTCGAGGTGAAATCACCGACAACTCGATGACCAGCGCCGTGATGATCAATCAGGCCCTGCGAAATGCATTTGAAGCAGAGAATGCAAAAGGGATCATCCTGTACATCAATAGCCCCGGTGGAAGCCCGGTTCAGGCTGGCCAGGTGGCTGACGAGATTCATCGACTGCGTGCCAAGTACCCGGCCAAGAAGCTTTACGCGGTGATTGGGGACCTGGGCGCATCCGGCGGCTACTACATGGCCTCGGCGGCGGATGACATCTACGCGGACAAGGCAAGCCTGGTCGGCTCGATTGGAGTGACTGCTGCCTCGTTCGGCTATGTCGACCTCATGAAGACGGTAGGCATTGAGCGTCGCGCCTACACCTCCGGTGAGCACAAGGCATTCCTTGACCCATTCCAGCCGGAGAACCCTGAGGAGATCGAGTTCTGGAGCGGTGTGCTGGGCAAAACCCACCAGCAGTTCATCGGCGAGGTGATCAAAGGCCGCGGCGACCGACTGAAGCTCGATGGCGATGATGATGTTTTTTCGGGTCTGATCTGGACGGGAGAGCAGGCCAAAGAGCTTGGGCTCATCGATGAGCTGGGGAGTGTTGAGACCGTCGCCCGTGATGTCGTGAAGGCTGAAGACCTGGTGGACTACACCGTAAAAGCAAACCCCTTCGACGTTTTTGCCCGCAAGCTGGGCGCTAGCGTTATGGCTGAAGCCGTCACTGCTGTAACTCAGCGTGTGAGTTCGTTCCAGAGCCTCGTCCTTCGCTGAATCGGTTAGGGCTTCTTCACCAGTTCAATGGGCCGCTTTGCGGCCCATTGTCTTACTGGTCATGCCGGCCGCGCACCGGTTGCACTTTTGCCCGCCGGGGTATCCTCGGCCCATCGTTCTGATTGAGGTTGTGATGCGGACGCTGGTAGACCTTCCGAAATACCTTGAGCCCCTGTCGCTCGCTTTAGGCGAAGAGGCGGTGTTCATTGACCAAATTGAGCTCGAAGGGCTTGTGATTGAGTTAGCTGGTGCAGTCTCTGACCGACTTCTGGAGTTCAGTGAGGCAGGCTTTCTTGCCCATCCTCTCCTAGTGGTAGCGATTTTCCCACGTTTTACCCTTTGCGTAGCCCAGATGATAGGGATTGCGGGGGATGGCCTGTCATGCCCAGCAGCGTGGAAAGCCCAGGGATTCAATCTGACAGCCTTGGCGCTTGAGTCGCTTCTGCAGGCCGCCTCTCAGGGGGCTGTTGAGTGGTCTGGGACGGTCTTCGAACAATCCGGTGGGTGCCCTATTGAGGCCCTTGAGGCGCTTACCGCTGCCAGCGGTACAGCCGACCAGATGATGACGCGCTTGAGGTTCCATAGTGCTGGCCTGCGTTCAGTCGCCGCAGAGTAGGCTCGATCAGCCCGAGTTCTTGATCGCATAAAGACCAGTGGCCTCCCTACCAGGAAGAACTGACTTGATTTCTCTGGGGCTCATGAATGCACATGTCTGCGATTTGGGTATCGCGACAGGTGTGGGATGATTAAGCCATGAGCTGATTTGTGAGGTGTGTGATGAGTCGACATAAGGTTGAGTGTAAGTGCTGCCACAAGATGATGATTCCGCGAGTTTGTAAGGTGCGTGTAAATGGTGATGATGTAATTAAGAGCATCTGCCCCTTCTGCCACACCGAATGGGACCCAAAGTGGTTGCAGTTTGATGAAGTGAACGCCGAGGTGATGGATAAGGTCATCATCTGGTCGAGAATTCGTACAGGTGTTCATTTCGCCTGTGCGGCAGCAACATTTTACTCCACGGCGAATTTTGGTTATGAGATTTTGCCAGCTGCTGCCGGGTGCTGGTACATCGCTAAGCTACTGATGGACAGATTCTTTCCCGTATAGTCGTGTACTTTGAGGTAATTAACCCTGAGCGCTGTTGAATGTGAGCTCTAGGGAGAGAGACCCCGCAAAAGGGGCAGTTCAGGGCTGCCCTCGCAATCGCTGCACTCTAGCCCGCATCATAACGGCCGGACGTGCCTCTGTACGGGCCTCTATTCGGTCCCTCTTAGGGGCCGAATCAACCACAATGCCCTGGTTGACCTGAGTAGTCTGGCCAAATTGAGATTGGCCGGAATTCCTCTGAGATGCAGATCCGCTTCGGAAATGAAATTAGCGCCCACAAGCGAGGCGAGAAGGACCCAGTCCTTTGGGACAGCGAGCAGCTGGTGAATGGTCATACCCTGATTATCGGTATGTCTGGCTCCGGAAAGACCTTCACGCTGCGCAAGATGATCTACCACATGCTGCAGTCCGCCGGGGCCGATGTTCCCCGGATCCACATTTTTGATGTGCACGGCGATATCCGTGTCGATGGCGCTTCATCGGTACGCTTCTCTGAGCAAACCGACTATGGCCTCAATCCTCTGGCGGTAAACCCTGACCCCCACTTCGGTGGAGTGCGTAAGCGCATTCAGTCGTTCATGGCGACCATGAACAAGTCCATGAAAACCATGGGCGTAAAACAGGAAGCGGTGCTTCGCAATCTGCTGCTCGATCTGTACACGGCCAATGGCTTCAAGGTCGACGATCCGTCCACCTGGACTGTCTACTCGAACACCGCCGTGCCGCTGACCGATGGCGACCCCAACAAGCAATTCATTGACGTGCCCATCCACGAAAAAGATGAGGCAAAGGCATTAGGGGCTCGATGGGGCGGGCCACACCTTAAGTCATGGTGGGTGCCGGTATCGGCCTACGAAGGGCCTATTACCAGGTGGCCGCCAAAGCTGGTCGGCAGGACCCACCCTACTATTAGCGATGCGCTACGGGTCGCACAGAACCTGCTGCAGATGAGTTTTCTTGGTACCGGGGCTGAGGCTGTCTCCTACCTTGAGGTGGCCAATCGTGCCGCGGCGACCTACCGCAGGAAAATCATCTCGTCTTTGAAAAAGGGCGAGACCCAGCTTGAGGACGATGAGCTTACCGAGGAGTTGAAGAAGGCCAAGCAGAAAGCCATTGATGCTTATAGCAACTACGCAAATGCGATTGCCACAGGTGCTGAGCTGAACCAGCTGATGAAGTACGACAGCACGGACGTTCTCAAGTCTGTAGTGGATCGGCTTTCAAACCTCAACGCGTCTGGAATCTTCAAGTCGACTCCTCCACCCTTCGATAGCTCTGCCCCGATCTGGCACTACAACATCCACGCCTTGTCGATGATCGAGCGCAAGCTCTTTGTGTTGTTCAAGCTAGAGGAGCTATTCAATGCCGCCGTTCAGCGTGGTGAGCAGAGCCAGATCCGAGATGTGATTATCCTCGATGAGGCCCACATCTACGCGGACGATGATGATGACAACATCATCAACACTATTGCCAAAGAGGCCCGGAAGTTCGGGTTATGCCTGATCTCCGCTTCGCAAAGTCCAACGCATTTTTCTGCGGATTTCATTGCGTCTGTCGCAACCAAAATCATCCTGGGTGTCGACGAGATGTTTTGGAAGGGCGCCGCGACCAAGATGCGCCTGAAAGAAGAGGCCTTGGCCTGGATAACCCACCACGTGACCATGCTGGTGCAGATGAAGCGAAAGGGTGAGACCAAGAACGAATGGATCTGGACGGTAATAGGCTGACTGTCCTGTTTGAACTGCTAACAGAAGAGGTGAGGTATGCGGGCTGTAGTTTTGTTGGTCGCGTCGCTGTTTGCTGTGACTGCTATCGCCGCTGAAGATGGCCGAGAGAACGATCGTATAAGTGATGCTTCGCTCTATTCGTCCCTCAACATCATGGCGGTCCCTGTCGGAGAGCAGGGCATGATCCTCAAGGACGACCAGGAATGCCTATGGGTCGTTCGGAATCAGGGCGAGGTGCTTACCCTGGTTGCGTTGACCGGCGACGAAACTGGAGAACAGCTTTGCGCAAAGAAGCCTGAGTAGGCGTGGCGCCAGAACCCATAGCTGAGTTCTGGCGCCCTTAGGATCCACTCCCTCTATGCGCGGCGTTGTCAGGGCAATAGAGGCGTTGACCGTTGTCTGGAGCATCAAAGTGGACATCGCCGAGGTCGAACTCGCACTTGATTATCTTGTCCTGAATGAACTCTCTCCACCCGAGATAAGTCCCTGCGGCAACCATCAGGCCAATCCCCAGGCACAGTGCTGCAGTGGTCATCTTGTTCGTTTGTGCTGAGGTCTCTTGCATTTCAATCGTTCCAGGCTCAGTTGATTGCGCCCACCACGTCCGCTGGGATTAGCTAAGAGATTTGCGATCGGTTTAGGTCGTGAGATGATCTAAAAATGAACTGAATTGAGAGGTGTGTGATGAGCAAGCACAAAGTCGAATGCCAGTGCTGCAAAATGATGATGGTTCCGAAGGTCGTGAGTAGCGCCCCGTTCTATCTTAGCGGGATGCCATTAAGTGGAAGCGAGCCAGAGTATAGCGTGTGCCCCTTCTGCCTGTCTCCAAAGTGGATGCTGACTGAGGATGCTGTGGTCGCAGGCGCTGTCGCCAACTGGGATTTTTTCCTGATTATGGTTCTGTCGCTGTTCAATATCGTTGCGTTTGTTGGTTTTGGAATTGCAGCGGGTGTAGTAACACTTGCTGCGTCGGTCTGGGCATTTCGCATGCGCTTTCGAGCTTTGCATAAAATTCTAGGCCGCTGAGCTGATGTAGTGCCGGGCACTGAATAGATAGCGCCGGGGCTTATAGGCCTCGATCCATCATCCTGCCAGATGACCATGGCCCGGATTCGGAGAATTGTCCCCTTTTGGGGGCTAGTTTGTTGGTAGTATCGGCCCGGTTGTTTGTCTTCGAACCCTCCAGATTGGGTCAATGTATTATTTCAGCACCAGCTCTAGAAGCACTCCTTCAGCGTTCGTGAAAGGCTGGTCTCATGCAGTTCTGGAGGCGGTCCCCGTCTTCCTGCGTTTGATTCCCGCCTACCTCCTGATTACTTGCTTGATGGCATCTTTGGCAGTCGTGGTCCTGCTGATGGTGGGAAAGGCTGCGTTCCACCTTTTTTGCATGTTCTCGCCCTTGATCTTTATCGTGTTCGGCCTAGCTCGTGGTTCGCTGGATCGTGGTGATCGCTGGATGATTGGTCCGGCCGCGTGGGCAGATGTGGCCTTCCGGTTCTGGAGATATGCGGCGCCGCTGGCGATCGGCATTGGATTGACGCTGAATCTATTGATCCTCATGAACTTGGTGCTGGCCGACATTGCTGCTTTTCGTGCTGGAGATCTGCCGAACCTCTTGTTCCACACGTAACTGTTCACTGCCGAAAAGCTTCTGATGCTGCCCATGTTGCTGACCACGGCCATTGAGCAGCAGATGATGTTCATGCCTATGTTCGTCATCATGGGCGGCCGGTTTGAACCTCATTTGGTCGCGCTAGTGTTGAGCCGGTCAATCAGCCGGCTGGATGCGAAGTCGATTCAAGAAGGGCTTACTCGCCGGCAGAAGTTACTTCTGTCGCCACTGCGATTCCTGGTGATCTTGGGTGTTCTGCTGCAGTTCACCGCTCGTTCGATTGACGCCACTGTGAATGTCGGGGGCACCTTCTTGCTGCTGGCCAGTTACTTCGGCTGGCTCTTCTATGGCTGCCTGCTGGCGGTATTCAGTCGGAAGCCTCCTTTCTTCGAGCCGAAAAAAACCCGGCCTAAGCCGGGGTCTTTTTTCCCCTCGCTAAAGGGTGGTTGAATCAGCCTAGTCGCCCCATTTAAGGGGAACCCTGGCAAGCAGGGTGGAGGTGTTACACGCTGCCCCTTGGTCGAAACCATGAGTGCGGGTAACTGCGACTATCTTCATCTGCAGTTGTTATTCGGGCATCCCTGGCCCTAGGCACCGACTGCGGACCTAGCACATCAGCAAGCTGACGCCGCTCTTACGAGCGCTCGATTGTGGGTGAGGCGGACCCTTCTGGGCGTATAGAAACTGATTCCTGGCGCACCAGGCGCATTGCTGATCTGCAATGACGAATCCCAAGCCGAGAGCCCGGCATGGAATGGAATGAGGTCATTCAAGTGTCCGTACAGCTTAGAGCCAAAGGTTCACTACTGAGGGATTAAGGCGGGGTGACGCAAGAAGTGCTGCAGGCAGCTAGTGGCCGAGGCCGAGCAGTCGAACCAAGCAACTGCAAAAGGAGAGCTGATTCTGCCGGCCCCGCTCTATTAGCGCAAGCATTTGATTGCTTTTTAGTTTTCGTCCCCTTGTGAAGACTATGCCCAGCAAACGGGGCAGACTGCCATCCGAAGAAATTGGCGGGAGGAGAGAGCCGGTGCCGGATGCGTCCTTTCAGAAGCGGTTGACCGCATGCTCGCCGGCGATAGTGAAAGCCTAATTAAGGCCTACTAGCGATAGTGTCGCAGGCGTGTCACAGGCTGTGACGCGCCTGTGACAGCTTGTCAGAATCTTCAGCCGACAGCCGTTGCGCCCCCGCGCATGCGGGTTATGGCAGCATCGGCAGATTTGCAGGCGTCGTAGAAATCTCCAACCGAGTTAAGGACTTTCGGTAGCTTGTTGTCGAGCGCGATAACCCAGTTCGCCAGCTCAAAGGGGCTTGCAGCATGGGATGTGTGCCCGAGGGGCATGGCTTCATCAATCTCAACAACATAGCGGGTGTAGTCCAGGTTCTTCGTTCTGCAGACCTGGTATCGCGGACCGAATTCCGAGCGGAGTCGCTTTGTTAGGCTTGCATGGCTGTAAGACTCAACCTCTGCCATAAGTCCGGCAAGACCGGCGACTTTCCGGCGGATCCTTTTCCAGTACTGGTTGCTATCTCTGGCGCGTTCCTCTTCGTTTCTTTTCAGCAGTTCCACGAATGCGCCTGCCGGCCTTCGCCCATAAGACACGTCACTGAGACACCTGGCCTCATCGCGGGACAGGAACCTAGAGTGTACTGAGCAGACAATTCCCTCTATGTAGCAAGCCATCGGGGTGCCCGCGAGCGATTCCAGCTTGGGTTGCATATCTTGTAGTGGGTCGAGAAGCCCTGGTGTGCAAAGTAGCTTGCTCAGCTCGACTGCCCTTCGGCAGTTGTTCCCAACGTCTTCTATCCAGTCGCACAGGTCATGAGCCGTGAAGCTTTTTGCACGAAACTCAAATGGCAATCGTGGGCAGCTATAGGCAGCAATTTTGGCCATCACGACCGGGCAGGGGAGTCGGGTGTTCCGTGACCCGAAAAGTTCAAAGTCTTGCCCTGGAAATGTTGCCAGCGCATGACGCCTTGCATCCTCTGCGACAGCTATAGCACCAGGGATGGCGGGGTGGCGCTCCAGTTGCCGGCGGATACTTTCAAACTGGGTGCGGCTGTAGTGCCCTGATTGCCAAGCAGGCAGTACAAACCAGCCCTGCTCAAATGCGGTCAGAATCACGTTGGCTGCCCCAATGTGCATCGACAACTCTGGCGGTACTGGACGGCCGGCCAGCAACAGTCTAGCGGTCTGCTGGGCTTCTATTGAGCAAAGGGCTGATCTATTGAGGTGCATTGGGGTCTCCTTGCACCTCAATGCTCTCACCAGTCTGAGATATGCAATGGCCTAGTCAGCTTTTGCGAAGCACAAGGCCATGCAGACGGCAAAACCGAAGCTTGTGCTGATGGCCATAAGCGAGACTGTCACCCAGTCACCAATGGCGACCAGCTCATAAAGCACGCGTGTGACGATGTTGTTGTATTCGAACGGGTTGAAGCCGCCTGTCAGTGAAGGTGCAGCCAGTGCGCCGAGGAGGCAGATGGACCGCCAGAAGGTGGAGGTCGATTTAACCCTGAGACCTGCAGCTAGACGGAATGCAGCGAGGAGTGCCAGCCCGAATGCGGTGACAATCGAGGCGTATGCCGCGCTTTGATAGGTGACCACTGACACGATCGGTGCAGGGAAGTACTCGATTCGGGGCACGCCAATTCCAAGCATCCAAACAATCAGGCCAGGCAGCATGGCGAGCACTGCCCACCCGGCAAAAAATGCAGGAAGGCTGAAGTCGGAGCGTTTTTCCAGCGAGATGAATTTCATATTGAACCTCCTAGGCTTGAGCCCCTAAGGATGTGGGTTCATTCGCTTCGGGTGTGGCGAGTCTGGCCCTGGTTTTGGACCGGTTTTCCCTGATTCGTGTGGTTGGCCAGTGCATCATTACCTTATGGACGTTGTTGTTGAAGCCCTTAGAAAAACGAATCACTGCATGCGTATTGCAGGGGAGCACTTCGCCAGAAAATTCCAGCTTTCAGAAGTAACTTTTGACCTGAAAGGGACTTGTGCCGGTCAGGCTGTCTTCTGCAAAGATGGCAGTTTCAGGATTCGGTACAACCGCCTGTTGCTTGAGAAAAACCCCGCGTCGTTCATTGGCCGAACAGTTCCCCATGAGGTTGCTCACGTCGTGGCTCGCCAGCTTTACGGGCCAAAAATCAAACCGCACGGAGTGGAGTGGAAGGCCATCATGAGTGATGTCTTCCGTGCAGACTCCAGCCGAACGCACACCATGGACGTTTCCGGAGTAGCGAATAGGGAGTTTGTTTACCGTTGTGAGTGCAAGCCTGAAATACGGCTCGGTAAGCGGATGCATGCGAAGTTGGTGGAAGGGAAGGTCTACGCCTGCCGGTCATGTAAGGCAGGAATATGGTTCGTTCGTCAGGACCGACAAGTGAAGATTGCCCCCGTAGCAGGCAACCTCCTTGTTTCATCCCTTGGTTCGCCGCTCACCCTCGGCCACCAAAAGAAGCTTGTCGAGCTACTTGGTCCTACGCGTGTTGAGCATTTGATTGTTCAAGGTGATGCCTGTGCCGGAAAAGGTGCTGTTGAATTGGCTGGCCGGTTGGAGCTCGCAATCTCTTCACTCCAGTTTCACCGGCGTCGCGACTCGATACCCGTGGATCTAACCCATGCAGTGTTTTTCGTTGATCAGCCCACTGCAATGCAGCAGGCTGCAATCGAGCGCCTGAGATCTCTCAATGTCCGTGTGCGACTTCTCAAACATCCGAAATAGCAGGTCATCATGGGTAAACGACAAGAGATCCAGCTGGACCTTTTCTCGGAGGAATCAGACAAGGTTGAGGCTCCCCCGACCAGTCCGGAGGGTCGGGTGGCATGTAGTGATCAATTGCCTCCTGAGCACATGTGCGGTGATCTATTCGTTCAGACTGGAAGCCCCTGGTCATCATTTGGGGCCTAAATGCCTATGGCGCATGGAGCCCGCCTTGATAGCGTGGCTCTTAGGCAACTGACCTGCCCGGGCTGGGTTTGCATCTCCTAGAAGTAGGGGATGATGCTCTCTAAAGCCTCACGAGAGATATGACCATGGACCAGACGCTCGAACGCATTTCGCAGATTGTTCAGCAACTGCCAAGCACGACCCTTACCAAGGGCGAATACAACGACCGCCCAGCCATCTATGCGGGAGATGAGCCGATATTACTGGTAAGGACTACAGGTGAAACGGGGCAGCTGTTCGCGGATGCTCTGGTTGAGATTCTTCCTCTGCTCGGAGAACTGGCTGGCGTTCAGCGCATCGAGACCAAGCCGGTGATACAGAAATCAGGCGTGACCGCTGAAACTGAAGCTCAAGTCCGCGGTGCGATCGCTACCGCTGTGGCGCTTCAGCCAGAAATGAAGGCGAAGTCTGAACTCTTCAGCAAGCTGCTCTTTAGCGCAATCGCACCTTACCTGGCCGGCGCTGCCCCTGACGTGGAATCCTGAAATTGACAGAAGCTACCGTGCAGCAAAACAGAGCCCAAGCAAATGACCATGACTTCCTGAGCAGCGTTCAGGAGGTTACTCACTTCGTCATCAACTACCTTCGCGGCATCTCGATCGAGTACAAGGATCACCAGGTCGAGTCAGTGAAGAAGCCCGATGGCCAGACAAAGTATTCGGGACGTGTCGTCTTCAAAGAAGCGCCTAGCCATACGGACTCCCACAAGCAGATTGCCAGGGAATGTTTTCTGCACCTGGGATTTGCCGCTCTTGGCTCTGTGCAGGCCCTTATGACTACGGCATCGGTTCGTCAGGAGATCTGGGCGAAGCTCAACAAGGCCCTTCCGGCGGGCGCACTGTCGGAGGCAGGTGAGCAGTTCACGGTCACGATGAAAGACGGCACCTTTCGCCTGAAATCCACCTCCGATGGTGCGCGTTCAGTGCTGCATGTGCGTGCGCAATTTGCGCCGGCCTTTTACGCCAAGCTTTGATCCGCCGCCTGCCGCCTGCCGCCTGCCGCGGGCGCGTAAGCGCCTTAATCGGGCAGAAGTTACTTTGACTGCCTAATCCAGCGTAAGGCGCTGAGCGAACGTGGCCACAAGCCGGCGATTCAAACGAACCTGCCCCTGTTTAGGGTGCAAATTGCCACCTTGCATAAGTCCGGCCCCGTGGAAACTGTCTTCGGCGCAAACTGGCGCCGTATCTATAAGAAGGATGATGAATTGAACGCTGTAAAGAAACTCATCGTGGTAGGCGGGGTTATCGCCGCACTGAACCTGACCGGTTGTGCCTCTGGCTTGAACTCGGTCCAGAAAGCAGAGCTGCGCGATTACGAGTCCAGTGGTCTGGCCGTGCGGGAGAAGAATCCAACCGCGGGCGCCGCTCTGGGCCTGCTGCCTGGGGGCGGTTCCTTCTACGGGCGTGAGTACGGTTACGGCGTGGTCAACCTCCTGTTCTGGCCGCTTTCGATCCTGTGGGACCCGATCAGCGGCTACGAGGCCTCGCAAGAGATCAACTACTACGCCACCAAGGCGCACGTGAAGAAGCAGCACGAGAAGGAAGTCAGTGCCTTGGATGACGGCCTGGAATCTGGCGAGCTTGGCATTGCTGAGTACACCCTGCAAAAGCGCAAGGTCGATAAGAAGTACGACATCAACTGAAGAAGGGAATAGCGAAAATGGAAACCCAAGTAGTCGCCGGACAAGCGCCGCAGGATAAAACCGCTTTTTACATCTACATCCTCTATCTGGCAGGTCTGTTCCTGCCGATTACTGCGTTGATCGGCTTCGTCATGGCCTACATCAACAAGGGTAAGGACTCGGTCCTCGACTCCCACTACAGCAAGCAGATCCGTACTTTCTGGATCGGGCTGGTTTGCTCCATTGTCGGCTGGGTGACCGCTGGCATTATCGTGGGCTTCTTCATCCTGCTCGCCTGGGCCATCTGGCTCATCGTCACCTGTGTTAAAGGCATGAAGGCCTTCAACAATGGTCTCCCGGCCTAATCACAAGTAGGCTAGCGGCAATTTAACGGCCCGCCCTATGGCGGGCTCGTTATTTCTATATCAGGGATCGGTCCGCCCATGGGCTTGCATCCTCCGAGAAGTGTGGAAAATAGACTCAAAAGGAGACCACACCATGATCAAATCAACTGCTATTCGAATCGCCCTGACTATCGCAAGTGCCGCGCTCCTTCATGGCTGTGCTGGCATGGGGCCGCCTGAATTCTCCACCCAGGTTGAGGGTGTAAATGTCAGCTATCGCCCCCGGGATACCGGTCTTGATCGTTGGATCAATGCCCAGCCTGTAGACCTCAGTGTCCATGAGACTCAAACAGAAAAGGCCATGGCACTTTTCGGCTACCCAAAGCTTAGTTGGTACCCCGAGGGCCGTTTGACCTATAAGAACACTACGCAGGTCGCGATCATCGAGACGCCGCTCTATATGCGTCCGACCTACGGTGGACCGGGCGACTTGAAGCCGCAAAGTCATCAAGGCGGCCCGAATGCTGCTGATTCCATCATCACCGCTGGTCTTGGCTCGGGGAATGGCGGGCTGGCCGTATTAGGTGCGCTGGCGGGCATGAGCGCAGCTGGCGAGAATGCTGACCCCCGTACTACCTGGTCGCATTTCCTCTGCTACAAGTCGCAAGCCGATTTTGATGCCAGTGCCGCGCTGCAATCGTGCTGGAGTGATTGGCTCGGTCAAATGCGCTCTCTGCCCCATCAGCAGGTGGACAAACCTGGCCAGGGTAGTGCCAAGTTCGTAATCGAAGTTCCGACAGCATCTCAGGGCAATGGTCGTGTTGGCATGTCCTTGGCTCGTAGTCGCACTGAATACTTTCAAGGCATGGCGCCGGTGCAGATGGGTGGCTTCAAGGCCCACATCTTTCACTTCTACCCGCATGTATGGGCACTACCCGGTAACTCCTTTACTGTCGAAGACCTTGTCGCTGAGCTTGGGAAAAACAAGCCTGCAGCACTGGTCTATCTGATCGCCGGCAAAGCCGACTCCCGTAATCGCACCGGTGTTGATCCGGTCGGTGTAGTCGACTAACCGACAACCATGGCGCCCCTGGTCGGACGTGGACAGGGGCGCTAGTTGCTGGGTATATTAGATCCAACAGCTGCGTCCCCTAGCAGCACCTCTCTGCTCCATCTGGAGCCCTGATTTTCCTGGTCTCGATGTCGAGTCCATGAAATAGGAAGCTGGCCTTACCAGCACTTCAATAGACCTTCCGCCTTCTCGGTGATGGTCACCCCGCAAAGAAATCTAACCCACCTGGGCAGTGCTAAGCCCTGTGGGCTTGTGCTGTCCTCCTTTTCAGGAGTTCCCGCACATGATTTTGCTTCAGTACTTCCTCGCGATGATCTTGTCCTCATTCCAAACAGAGCCGGTTTTCACTTCGGCGTTGTTCCTTGGGGTCCTTGCAGTTGCGCTGTTTGTGATGTTCCTGCTCGACCGCCTGTTCTGTCGTGGCGGCTCGAACTAATTAAACCCTTGGGGGGCTTACTCCCCTGGTGGGGGGATGCCTCTCCTTTAACCTGGAGAAGCACCATGCAAACTACGAACTATCCCGTGTCCCGTGATTGTCAGGTGTCTCGTTCGGAGTCGATGAATGAGCCTGAGGTCGGTTCGATCCTGAGCTACTACATCAACCTCGATGAGCGCGGTGACTTCTATGCTGATGTGCGGAACGCCTACGATAAATCCGTATTCGAAATCACTGGTTTTGAGATTTTCGAAGATGGGTTTATGGCGAACAAGCACGACATGGAAGGCTTGAAGGACTACCTGGTGTCGCTGGGCGTCATGCAGCCCTCTCAACAGTTGCTGGAGGCTTGAAATGGATACCTCTTTCAAGCCGATTATCGTCCACCATAAGGCAGTGGGTGTTGATTGTTTCCAGGCCACTGGTGATGAGGGAGATTTGGTAACGATGGCTCTGGTTGATTTCGGCTTCTTGCTCCAGCCGCCGGATCTTAAGACGCATCGCTACAGCTTCGATCAGCTTGCTGATCAGATTGAGGCCAACTTCAGCCTCGACAATCCGCGCACTGCCGCGGTTGTTGAGGCTTTACGAGTGGTTCAGAATCGCAATACGTAGCAAAAGCCGGCCCCTCGGGGCCGGTTTTTTTTTGCCCTGAAATCTGATCCCGATCTGCGCCATTTCCGGTGCGGAACTGAAGGCCTTCCTGCGATTGCCAGCGCTAAGCTGGGCTCACTTTACCGGCAGACCGATATGCTCCCACTTCGACAGACCCCAATACTCGCGGCAATATTGGCAGCAACATTTGCTGGAGCTTCCTCCGCATCCGTTATCTGCGAGTATGAGCCAACCCTTGGCTATGACGACTGCCGCAGTTGCTTTAAGGCAGATGCTGACGGGATCGGGCTCTATCTAAACGGTGAGCTACGGGCCTTCAGTACCTCTCCCAGTAGGGCGCCGACGCTCCCTGTTGATGGCCGGCTCTACAGCTTGGGCCTGGAGAAGAAGGCTGTATCGAGGCTCAATGGAAAAAGCTCTGTCTTCGAGTTTTGCTATGAGAAGTTTGCACCTACCGTTGCCGGCTCTGTGACACTGAGAATGTCGGAGCCGGATTTTGGTGAGTTCGACCTTGAGAAGAGCTTGCCTGGAATCGGCTCTGCAAGGGGCATCGAACTCGCCGGGACGGTTGTAGGTGGTGAGGCCTCAATCTTCGGCGCCACCCTAGTATTTATGCCCGACGATGACTGGCAGGGCCGTGCGGCTATACCCTACCGAGTGCACCTTGCCGATGGCAGAAGCTCAGAGCCTGGTCTCATAACGATCCTGTCGCCTGGCGCAGAGACACTAGATGAGCGGGCGCAACGCAAAGCGCAGCTTGATCAGGCAAGGCGTGATGCTGAGCTGGTTGCTCAGCTGACATCAGAGCTGGCAGATCTTCAGGCAAGCCTCCTGACAGAAGTTACTTCTGCCGGTGAGCTCCGCAGCAGGATCGGTGAGCTCCTGCAGGAAATCGAACAGGCAACGGATACTCTTGAAATGAGGTCGCTGGAGATCGAGCGACTGGAGGCCATTTGGGCGGCTGCAGATGCAGAGCGTGAATCCAAGAGTCGAGCTGCGTTAGCTGATGCCAAAAGACTTGAGTGGATGGATTGGCAGGCGCAGCAGTGGAGCTTCCGTATTGGCGGGATTGGCCCTCTGTCCCCACTGATTGAAGCTGGAGACCGTGCCCCAGTGCATCCTGGCAGAGAGAATGCACTGTTGCGCCTTGTCTGGTGCCGGCGCCTCATGCTGGGCGTTAGTTTAGAGGAATTTGATGCTCCTGAGGGCGTTGTGCAGCGCCGGCGTAGAGCAATGAAACGCAATAATATGAGGATGCCCCAGGCCGCTAAATCCAAGCTGCAGTTGAGGCTTGGAGCCCGTGGAGCCGCAACCACTCCACTGACTGCTCGGGTGGGTAGAGGTAAGCAAAAAGCCCCTGGGAAGACTCGCAGGGGCGTCAAAAAGTCCCGATAGTTCCACTACTACCGGCAGTTCCCGGCCAGCCTATAGCCGGCCACAGAAGCGGCATCTTCAGTCACAAACTCAACCCGGTTCTTTGCCGATACCGCGTTGTAGCTTGGGCACTCTGGCCGGTGGTAGATCTGAGATTTCCTGTTCCCAATGATGGGGCTGCCAGCGGTTGCTAGAGTCGACGGCAACAAGTCGCTACCCTCGCGCTCCCGGTGCCGGAACAGTTCACTGCCCAAACCTGCAGATTCTGCTCCTGGCGCAGAGGAACTGAGTTTGACCTGGGCCAGGACAGGCGCGTGGTCTGAAACGTGCCTGCGGCTCTTGGTGTGGCTCCAGCCTATCAGCCTTGGGTAGTTCAGGACGATGGATGCCTCTACTGCAGGTCCTCCTACCCGCCTTACCCAAATGTTGCGGATTCCACACCATCCGGCCACCCAGTCCACGCTCATCTGGCCAGGCATTCCACGGCCATCTGGCCACCTGTTCCACGGCCATCCGGCCGGGCAGTCGGAGCGCAGCGACGC
>Ga0075011_10000203_pt1 | contig 30770 bp, 31 predicted proteins | sample TARM_MetaG_T_14_FD_72354 | JGI IMG/M metagenome (GOLD analysis project Ga0075011, IMG submission 72354) | Freshwater microbial communities from Pennsylvania, USA, analyzing microbe dynamics in response to fracking - TARM_MetaG_T_14 | ecosystem: Environmental > Aquatic > Freshwater > River...
TAGGATGATGGAAGAAGAGAGATGGCTAAAATGGAGCGGGAAACGGGACTCGAACCCGCAACCCTCAGCTTGGAAGGCTGATGCTCTAGCCAATTGAGCTATTCCCGCTCACTCTCTGTAGTCCATCGACGGACTCTGGGACCGCCTCCTACAGCGTGACTTGAAAATTATGGTGGTGGGGGGAGGATTTGAACCTCCGAAGGCGTATGCCGACAGATTTACAGTCTGTTCCCTTTGGCCACTCGGGAACCCCACCATTTGTGTCTTATGGAGCTGGCGATGGGACTTGAACCCGCAACCTGCTGATTACAAATCAGCTGCTCTACCAATTGAGCTACGCCAGCTCACGGGAAGGAAGTCTATATACGCCGCAATGTCAAAAATCAAGAGTTTTCAACGACCTTTTTTTTCCGCAGTCGGTAAACGCCGTGTTCCGCTCGAAGACGGGCCGGTGTAATTAGAAAAGCAGTCCTTTGTCAACCCTGTGGCAGGATTTTTTTCAAATTCTTTCCCCGCTCGTGCGCTTCGCACGCAGCCCAGATGGCGATATTCAGGGTCTGGCCGAGCATAATAATTGCCGCCACCAGGCTCATGGCTTAATAGTATATAGTTATGAGCCCCGCAAACCGTTTCGAACATACGCCCCCGTTCGGGCAACTGGCCACCGCAGCCCCACTGACCGCGCGCCTGTCGCCCCCCCTTCTCCCGGCCGTTCTCCTCTGGGCCATATTCTTTTGTGCCACGCCCCTACCCGCTCATGGACAAGAGCTGGTTATCCTGACCCATGACCTGACGGGCCAGGCCGAGACCGATCCGAACACGGGCGAACTACACGGCATCGCACACGCGGGCAAGCGGGCTTTCAACCTTGAGACAGTCCACAAGATCATGGAGGCCGTCGGACTCAAGGCCCGCATCCGCGAGGTTTCCTTTGCCCAAGGAATGGAAGCGCTCGCCAACCGTCCCGATACGGTCTTCTTCAATGTCTACCGGACCCCACAGCGCGAGGCGCGCTTCAAGTGGGTCGGCCCCCTCCAACGTGAGGTAGACTACCTCTACGCTCTCAAGGGGAACGACTTCGGCAACCTCGCCGAGACCCGTTCAGCACTGTCCATCTGTGCCGTGAACGGGAGCCAGCACCATACCGTCCTGCTCGAACGCGGATTCGACAACGTGGTGGCCGCTCCCACATACCAGGATTGCTTCTCCCGGCTCAAAACCGGCCAGGTCACCCTGGCCGTATCCTCGGACGAAACCCTGCTGCAGAAACTCCACGCCGCAGACATACCTGTTGCGGACATTCGCCGCATTTCTGAGCCCCTGGTCCAGTCGGCGGGGTACATCGCCTTCTCCCCCCAGGTGGACGACGCAATCATCCGCCGCTGGCAGACCGCCTTGAACGGACTGATCTCCTCCGGCAGGCTCCAGACCCTCTACGATCGCTACTACGAACGTTGACCCAGCCGCCTTTTTCTTTGACTCGCGCCACACTAGCCCGTATGTGCATCCCGACATGACCCGCTTCACCATCACTCCCGATTCTCCGTGGCTCGCCCCTCTGGCCGGCTATTCCGACCTGCCCTTCCGCATGCTCGTGCGCCAGTACGGCTGCGGCCCTGCCTGTTCCGAGATGGTCTCGGTCAAGGGCATGGCCTTCAAGAACGCCGGCACCCGCCGCCTCATCGCCACCTGTCCCGACGACGACCCCATGGTTCTCCAACTTTTCGGTTCCGAGGCCCAGTATTTCGTGCCGGTCATGGAGAAGCTGGTCGGCATGGGGTACCGCAACTTCGATCTCAACGCGGGCTGCCCGGTACGCAAGGTCCTCAAGTCCGGCTCCGGGGTCCAGCTCATGGAAGACCTGGACAAGCTGGTCGACCTGGCCGCCACCATGGTGACCAAGGCCGCCGAAGCCCCCGGGGGCGGCCGCGTGGGCGTCAAGTTCCGCCTGGGCTTCAACAAGGGCGAGGAGGTATTCCTCGACTTGGCCAAGCGCCTCGAGGACACCGGCGTCGATTGGGTCACCCTGCACCCGCGCTACGGACGGCAGATGTTCGCTGGCCAGGCCAACTGGGCCAAGCTGGCCGAGCTGAAGCGGGCCGTGTCCATCCCGGTCATCGGGTCCGGCGACCTGTTCTCTGCCGAGGACGGCGCGCGCTGCATAGACGAGACCGGTATCGACGCGATCATGTTCGCCCGTGGCGCACTGTACGATCCGTCCATCTTCGCCCGGTACATAGCCCTGCGCCAAGGCACGCCCTTGCCCGTCCGCGACGGCGCGTTCCTGGCCGGGATCGTGCGCGAGCACATCCGTCTGACGCGGCTTTTCGAGGGTGACGGCCGCTCCTTCCGCAAGATCCGCTCCATAATCCCCCGCTACGCCAAGGGACTCCGGGGCATCCGCTCCCTGCGCGCCTCCCTGCTGCAGTGCGAGAGCTGGGAGGACCTGGAACGGGCCGCCGATGTCATCCGGAATCTGAAACCGGCCGATCCGGACACCCCCTGGCCACCTGTTGACGAGATTTGCCAATAGCGTTTACATAACGGCTTGTCGCCTTAATCATTTCATACCCTTGACAAGGAAGCGGTATCAGCATGTCCACCCAGTCCACCGACATCCTGCTTGAAGCGGGCACCAACGAATTGGAGATCGTCGAGTTCTATCTCGAAGAAGAACCCAAGTCGCCCGACGAAGTCGACCCCAATCAGGAAGACCAGGTTCTCGAGGAAGGGCACAAACCGAGCCGCAAGGGTTTCTACGGCGTGAACGTGGCCAAGGTGCTTGAGATCATCCGCATGCCCAAGGTCACGGAGATGCCCGAAGTCTCCCATCCGGCTGTGCTCGGGGCCTTCAACCTGCGCTCCCGGATCATCCCCCTGCTCGACCTGTCCATCTGGCTCAAAAAAAAGCGCGTGGAGAACGAACCGCCCAAGGTCATCGTTACCGAATTCAACCAGGTCACTTCGGCCTTCATGGTCTCGGGCGTAACCCGCATCCACCGCATCTCCTGGGAGGACGTGGAGGCACCCAACAAATACGTGTCCGCCCTTTCATCCGAGTCCATCACCGGCGTGGTCAAATTCGATGACCGCATCGTCTTCATCCTCGACCTGGAACGCATCGTCTCGGAACTCAACCCCGCCATGCGCTTGCAGTTCGACGACAACTTCGAACTCGACGGCTACACCGGGTACAAGGCGCTCATCGCCGATGACTCGCCGCTCATCCGCGAGATGATCCGCGACATGCTCGGCCAGGCCGGATTTCAGGTGGAAAAGACCAATAACGGCCGTGAATGCTGGGACCGGCTGGTGGAGATCAAGAAACGCGCCCAGGAAGAGGAACGGCCCATCACCGACTACGTCCAGGTTCTGGTCTCGGACATCGAGATGCCCATGATGGACGGCCACCATCTGTGCAAACGCGTCAAGGAAGACCCGGTCCTGCGTGATCTGCCGGTCATCCTCTTCTCCTCGCTGATCACCGACAAACTCCGCCACAGGGGCGAAACCGTAGGTGCCGACGACCAGGTCTCCAAACCTGAGATTACATACCTGGCGCGCCGGGCCGCCGCGTTGATCGAGGCCCGCAAGGCCGAACTCGCCACCCGCTAAACGGCGCTACTGAATCATTGCAAAACAAAAGGGGGCCCTGCTGACGCAAGGCCCCCCTTTTGTTTTGCATGCCTCCGGCGGCCAGAGGAGGAAACTTTTGGGAAATTTCTCCCCCTCTGGGCTCCCCCTTCCAAACTTTTTGTGTGCCTTCGGCAACGCCGTGCGAACGCGTAAAGACAACCACCAATTCCAAAGCCATTTCCCCACCCCGCGAAGCGGATGCAAAAGGATTTGGAAGGATGAGGGCGGCCGCTGGAGACAATAAAAGGTTCATCCGACTAAAGCGTACTTGTCATAAACGCAGGGACATGAGCGCAGTAACTGGCGAACATTTTCAGCTGCCATCAACCCGAACGATATCCACCACGTCATAGAAGATAATACCCAGAATGGCAGACCATCCTACGATGTGAAAGAGGATGTTACCCGTTGTGCTCAACGAAGACTCGATAGAATTCAACACGGCACTGATGAGGAAGACGGAACACGTTAATAAAAGGACACCCATCAGATGGCATGCCCAATACATCACTCGATTTTTTTGCTCCCGATAACTGATAGCGGTCCACATTTGCATCATGGTCGCCCAAATTATTGGAATAGCGACGAAAAACAGAAGCAGATTGCTTTCTTCCGGTAGTTTGAAGTCTAGATAGAATTCGAAAAAAAACACCCCTGCAATGAATATGAGAAGATCTCTAATCAGCACGAATATAATCATCCGCTCAAAGTAGATGAGATCAAGTTTATAAGCAAACTCGCCGGAATGGGCGGTGTCGCGTACGATGGACGGCATGGAAATCTTTCCTACCTCCGCTGCGAAGTACGCTTAAGCCGGAGGAGCCCCAAAAAAGTCCCCGTCAGCGTATGCTGGCGGGGACTATTTATTGGTATCCGGCGCGCTAGCAGATGCGTGGGAGCTGTTCGCCTTCGAGCATGCCGAGCAGGCGTTTGCCGCCGAGCTGGGTGACGAGGACAACCTTGCCGGGGTTTGCGTCGGTCATGGTGCCAATGCGGCAGGCGTCCCGGCCCAGCGGGTCGGCGCGCATGATTCCCAGGGCCTTGTCGGCATATTCCCCAGGCAGGATACAGATGAACTTGCCCTCGTTGGCCAGGTAAAGCGGGTCCAGGCCGAGGATGGAGCAGCCGCCCTTGACCTCGGGCCGCACCGGAATGCTGGCCTCGATCAGCTCGCAGCAAACATTGGAGCTTTTGGTGATCTCGTTCAAGGTGGTGGCCAGTCCGCCACGGGTGGGGTCGCGCAGGACATGTACCTCGGGCAGCTCGCGGACGAGCTTGACCAGCAGGTGGTTGAGCGCGGCCGAGTCGGACTGCACCTTGGACTCGAAATCCAGGCCTTCGCGGGTGCCGAGCACTGTCAGGCCGTGGTCGCCGATGGTCCCGGAGACCAGCACCGCGTCCCCTTTTCTGGCCGCGTCGCCGCTCGGGGTCGGGTCGACGATGATCTCGCCGATGCCGGTGGTGTTGATGAAAATCTTGTCGCAGGCGCCCTTGGGCACGACCTTGGTGTCGCCGGTGACGACCTTGACCCCGGCGTGGCTGGCGGCCTCGCCCATGGACTTGACGATACGCTCCAGGTCGGCCATGGGCAGGCCTTCCTCGATGATGTAGCCGCAGGTGATATAGCGCGGCACCGCGCCCATCATGGCCACGTCGTTGACCGTGCCGTGCACGGCCAGCGAACCGATGTCGCCGCCCGGGAAGAAAATCGGGTCCACGGTGAACGAATCGGTGGACATGGCGATCTTGCCCGACAGATCGAGCACCGCGGCATCATTGAGGCGGTCGAGTTCGTCGTTGCCGAGGTATTTGAGAAAGAGGTCGGAGATGAGCCGCTGGGAAGCGCGGCCGCCGCTGCCATAGTCGAGTAACACCTTGTCAGACATAGTTAATCCAATTTGTATTTGTAGTATGCCGCGCAGCTGCCTTCGGTGGAAACCATGCATGGGCCGACAGGATTGGCCGGAGTGCAGGCCTTGCCGAACAGCGGACACTGGTCGGGCTGCTTGATGCCCTTGAGGATGTCGCCGCACTTGCAGCCGGGCAGGGACGGGCCGTCCTTGATCTCGATACCGAATTCCTTGAGAGCGTCGAACTGTTCCCACTCCGGGCGGATTGTCAGGCCCGAGCCGGGGATCAGACCGAGACCGCGCCATAGGGCGTCGCACGGGGCAAAGACCTCGTACATGATCTCGAGCGCCTTGGGGTTGCCGTTCTCGCCGACGACACGCGTGTAGTTGTTGACCACGTGGGCCTCGCCCTTGTTGCGCCACTCGATCATCTGGTTCAGGGACTGAAGGATGTCCAGGGGCTCGAACCCGGTGACCACGGCGGACTTGGCGTAGTTTTCGGCGATGAATTCGTAGGGTTTCACACCGATGATGGCTGAGACGTGACCGGGCAGGATGAAGCCGTCGATATTGATGGCCTCATCGGCCAACAGCGCGTCGAGCGCGGTAGGCACGGTTTTATGGAAACAGAGTATGCGCAGGTTGGTGATGCCCTGCTCGCGGGCCATTTTCATGGTGCCCGCGATGGTCGGGGCCGTGGTCTCGAAGCCCACGCCGATGAAGATCACCAGGTCGCCGGGATTTTCCTTGGCCAATTTGAGGGTGTCGAAGGGCGAATAGACAACCTTGACCCGCGCCCCGTCGGCCACGGCCTTCTTCAGGTTGCGGCCTTTGTCCCCGGGCACACGCATGAGGTCGCCGAAGGTGGCCAGGATGACGTTGTCACGCCCTGCCAGATCCAGGAAGGCGTTGACCTCGGACTCGTGGGTCACGCAGACCGGACAGCCCGGCCCGGAGAGGTGCACGATGTTTCTCGGCAAAAGGGAGCGCAGCCCGCTCTGGAATATGGCCACGGTATGCGTGCCGCAGACCTCCATGAAGCGCAACTCCCGATCCAACTCGGATTCCATCTTGTCGAGGATCTTCCGGCACAAGTCCGGATCACGGAACTTTTCCAGCAATTCGAAGCTCAAAACATAGTCCTTTAGGCTGATTTCCGAACCGATTTCTTCAGGTTAGCGATAGTCATATACCCTCTCAAAGATATGGGCAAATGAAAAACCCGCTGGATCGGCAGGTGGCCTCGACAGACAGGCTTCAAGGCGCCGGGGAAATAATTTTTATGGCCTGTTATCATTTTTTGCCCCTTATGGTGCCGCGAATCATGACCAGAGTGGCAGCCTGGGCCGCCAGCAAGACAGGAAGCATCAGGGCGGTGACGGCCACGGCCATGGGGCCTGACAGGTAGTGGGCAAAGGGCACCGGGCTGATCAGGATGGAGAGGGTCCGCAGTCCGTTGAGCAGGGCGAAAAGAGCATAACACACCCCGGCGGCGATGACCGCCCGGTCGTCCATGCGTGACTGAAACAGGCTCCTGGACAGACTCATGGACAGTATGAGCAGGACCACGCAGGTAATGGTCAGCCGGGCCTGATAGGAGGGAACGACGAAATAATACCAGAAGATGCCAAGGGTCTCGGCCGCCATCAGGAGGGCCGAAACCGTCACGGTCGACGCGTCCACCCTGTCCTCGAAAAAGAGCCGGGTGCCCACCCAGACCAGGACCACTCCGCCGGTCAGCAGCAGATGGGCGGCAACCCCCTTGATCCAATCGCCATAGTACAAATCCGCCCCGGAGCCGATGGCGGCCAGACCCATGGCCGCATACCCGGCCGCCCACCAGGAGACGCCCGAAATCCGGGGCACAAGGTTAACCCGGTGCATGCGCCACGCCAGGGCAAGGACGGCCGATCCACCCAGGAAAAAGACTGCCTGCAATATGATCAACCCGTTCATGTACTCCTCCCGCTATGACAAGCATTAGCACAAGGAGGTTGAGACCTGCCAGAATTCAGCGAAAAGAATAGCCTGGATTGCGCAATACTTTTTTTACGGGGTGTGCCCGCTTTATTTTTCCCGGCCGTGCTGGTAGATGAAAACCATCGGATGCGCTTGTGCATCCCGCAAACCCGACGCCTGTCGCGCACGCACGCCATGTCTGCCAAGGATAACGCCGCCAAAGCCGGCCCTCGCCGATCGAATCTGCCCCCGCCGCCCCCGGCCCGGCCCGACCCCAAAATGTTCGTCCCGGACGACGCCCAGTGCGAACGGTATTGGCAGAAATACGCCATGCTCGACAACGTGGCCGCGCACAGCCGCATGGTGGCGGATGTGGCCACCTTCCTGGCCCGGCGGGCGGTCGCGGTGGGTATGGATATGGACGTGCCCACGGTGCGCGCATCGGCCCTGCTCCACGACCTGGCCAAGACCTACTGCATCCGCCACGGTGGCAATCACAGCCAGTTGGGCGGCGCCTGGGTGGCGGAGTTGACCGGCAATCCTGTCATCGCTTCCGGGGTGACCCATCATGTCTACTGGCCGTTCGACCTGGACCTTTCGCGCTACTTCGCGCCCCTGGCCGTGCTTTATGCGGACAAACGCGTGAACCACAACCGGCTCGTGTCCATCGAGGATCGCTTCAAGGACCTCCTTGTGCGGTACGGCATCCCCATGAATCTCCACGACAGCATCAACGAGACCAAACGGCAGGCCCTGGAGCTGGAACAACTATTATGCGACACACTCGAGGTGGACCTCAATGCATGTGATTTTGATAGCGGGCGGCTGGTCTGACGAACGCGACGTCTCCCTGTCCGGAGCGAAAAAGATCCGGGCCTCCCTGGATGAACTCGGCCACGACGTCACTTTCTTCGATCCTGCCGACGATTTCCGGAACCTGCTTTCCATAGCCCGAAACGCGGACTTCGCCTTCATCAACCTGCACGGCACGCCGGGCGAGGACGGCCTGATCCAGGCCGTCCTGGACAAGGCGGGCTGTCCCTACCAGGGCGCTGGTCCGGCGGCCTCCTACCTGGCCCTGAACAAGGCCGCCTCCAAGGAGGTCTTCGAGGCCAACGGCATCCAGACCCCCGACTGGCAGTTGGTCACGCCCACCCAGGGACGCGAGACCCCGCTCGAACTTCCCCTGCCCGTGTTCGTCAAGCCGGACAAGGGCGGCTCGTCGCTGGGCATGTCCCTGGTGCGCACGGCCGAGGAATTCCCGGCCGCCCTGGACAAGGTGTTCGCCCTGTGCCAGTCCGCCCTGGTGGAGACCTTCATCCCCGGCGTGGAACTGACCTGCGGCATCCTCGGAAAGGAAGCCCTCCCCCTGATCATGATCACCCCCAGGGACGGGTCCGACTTCTTCGACTACGAGAACAAATACGCGGACAACGGGGCCGAGGAAATCTGCCCTGCCCCGGTGGACGAAGCTCTGACTTCCTCCATTCAGGAACAGATGCTTGTGGCCCATGCGGCCCTGGGGTTGACCGGCTACAGCCGGGGCGACTTCATCGCCACCGCCGACGGCGAGGCCTATCTGCTTGAGGTCAATACCCTGCCCGGCATGACCCCCACCAGCCTGCTGCCCAGGGCAGCGGCCCACGTGGGCTACTCCTTCACCGAGCTGATCGGCGAGCTCATCAGGCTCGGACTGGAAGGCGGGGTCTAGATGGCATTGACCGCTATGGGCGTGGCCCTCAAGGCCTACGGATTGGCCTGGAAGGCCGCCCTGCCCCTGCTCAGATTCAACGGACGGCTCAAGGACGGCTGGGAACAGCGCACCCTGGCCGGGGGCGTGCCCGCCCCGGCCGACCTGTGGATGCAGGCGGCCAGCGGCGGCGAGGCGTATCTGGCCTGGGAGGTGCTCAAACACCTCAAGCCCACCGGTACCGAGACCCTGCGCGTGCTCACGACCACCAACACCCTGCAAGGCTACCAGACCCTGCTTAGGGCCGCCGAAGACATCCACGGCCGCAAGGCCGGGCTGGCAATCCAACCGTGGTATTTCCCGTTCGACGCCCCCGAAATAATGGGCCGCATGGTCCGGCGCGTGCGTCCCAGGCTCGCCGTCATCCTCGAAACCGAGATCTGGCCGGGCTTCCTGTCCTCCTGCAAGGCCGAGAACGTGCGCGTGCTCCTGGCCAACGGACGCATGACCACCAAGTCCCTTGCCGGATACATGACTTGGCCCGGTCTGTTCCGGGCGCTGGGACCGGATCGGATCATGGCCGTGTCCGAGACCGACGGCCGCCGTTTCGGCACCTTGTTCGGGCGCGACCGGGTCTGGGTCATGCCCAACATCAAGTTCGACCGTATGGGCGACGCCGGCCCCATGGCCCGCAAGAACAACCAGCTCAAGGACCTGATCCGCGAAAAGGACCCGTTCGTCATCTTCGGATCGGTACGAAAGGAAGAAGAACACGACGTCACAAGGCTGGCAGCCGGGCTCATGTCCGCGCGCCCGACCACGATACTCGGTCTGTTCCCACGCCACATGCACCACCTGGACCTGTGGCGCAAAGCCGTGGACGGGGCCGGACTCAACTGGGTTCTGCGCTCCCGACTCTCCGGGCCGGCAAGGCCCGGCACGGTCATCCTGTGGGACTCGTTCGGCGAGCTGGTCCCGGCCTATGGGCTGGCCCAAGCAGCCTTCGTGGGCGGCTCCCTGGCACCGCTCGGCGGGCAGAATTTTCTGGAACCGCTGACCAGCGGTGTGACCCCGGTGACCGGCCCACACTGGAAAAATTTCGCCTGGGTCGGCCGCGAAATCATCGACTCCGGCCTGGCCATGGAGGCGTCTGACTGGCAGGACGCCCTGGAATCACTCAAGAAAATCGTCGATAGCCCGCCATCTCGCCAGGCGGTGGCCGCGAAAGCAAAGCAATATATCCGGGACCGCAGGGGCGGCGCGGAAGCGGTCTCCAAACAGGTTGCCGATTTTCTTAATAAGGATTAAATACGCTACCCAAGCAATGAGCGAATTCCCCGAATGTCACGGCATCATCCCCGCAAGGTACGAATCCTCGCGGTTCCCGGGCAAACCTCTGGTCGAGATCAGCGGCAAGCCCATGTTCTGGCACGTCTGGTCGCGGGCGGCCGCCTGCCCGCAGATGACCAGCGTGACCCTGGCCACGGACGACGAACGCATCTTCAACGCGGCCAAGGGGTTGGACGTGCCCGTGGTCATGACCCGGCACGACCATAGCAGCGGCACGGACCGCGTGCTTGAGGCGGCGCGGACCCTGTCCATTGACTCCGCGGCCGTTGTGGTTAACATCCAGGGTGACGAGCCGTGTCTGGAACCGGACATGCTCACAGAACTGGTCCACCCCTTCGAGGACTGCAAGGTCCGGGTGACCACCCTGGCCACGTCCATCGGCCCGGATGAGGCGGCCTCGCCCGACCGGGTCAAGGTGGTTCGCGCCGAAAACGGACGGGCGCTCTACTTCTCCCGTTCGCTGGTGCCCTTTGACCGTGACGAAAAGATGCACGGATTTTTGCTGCACATCGGCCTCTACGCCTTCCGTATGGAGGCCCTGGAGCGGTTCGGCAGCCTGGACCCAAGCCCGTTGGAGCAGCGGGAAAAACTGGAACAGCTCCGCCTGCTCGAAAACGGTATCGATATTTACGTGACCGAGACGCGGCACACCTGCCACGGGGTGGACAGGCCCGAAGACCTCGTCAAGGTCAAGACCATTCTGGAGAACCATTGATGAAAGCGATTCTTGCCCTCGAAGACGGCACGATTTTCAAGGGGACGAGTTTTACCGGGCAGGGCGAAGCCTCCGGTGAGGTCATCTTCAACACCGGCATGACCGGCTACCAGGAGATTCTGACCGACCCGTCCTACACCGGGCAGATGGTCACCATGACCTACCCGCTCATCGGCAACTACGGGATCAACCCCGAGGACGTGGAGTCGCAGAAGGTCCAGGCGGCCGGCTTCATCGTCAAGGAGTGTTGCAAGAAGCCGAGCAACTGGCGCTCAACCATTTCCCTGCCGGATTATCTGACCGAAGCCGGAGTCATGGGCATCGAAGGCATCGACACCCGGGCCCTGACCCGCCACCTGCGGATCAACGGTGCCCAGCGCGGCTTCATGGCCACCGGTGACGCCGATCCGGCCGAGCTGGTCGAAAAGGCCCGGTCCATCGAGAACATGGAAGGCCTCAACCTGGCCGACCGCGTATCCTGCGACAAGCCGTACACCTGGGACGGCAAGAAGCCCGTATACATCGACGACATCAAGGACTTCGCCTGGAAAGGCATGGGACCGAAGCTCGTTATCTACGACTACGGCATCAAATGGAACATCCTGCGGCTCATGGAGGACGAGGGCTTCGACATGATCGTGCTGCCCTCCCACTACACCGCGGCCCAGGCGCGCGAACTCGGCCCTGACGCCGTGTTCCTGTCCAACGGCCCCGGCGACCCGGCCGCCGTGACCACCGCAGTGGAAGCGGCCAAGGATCTGTGCCGGGACCTGCCCGTGGCGGGCATCTGCCTGGGCCACCAGATTCTCGGACTGGCCATGGGCGGAACCACCTACAAGCTCAAATTCGGCCACCACGGATGCAACCATCCGGTCATGGACCTCCAGACCGAGAAAATCGAAATATCCTCCCAGAACCACGGCTTCTGTGTTGACGTGGATGGCCTGGATTTCTTGGAAAAAACCCACGTAAACCTGAACGACGACACCCTTGAGGGCTTCCGCCACAAGGACAAACCAATCCTGGCCATCCAGCACCACCCGGAAGCAGGCCCCGGTCCCCACGACAGCCGCTATTTCTTTCCGAGATTTCGTGATATGGTCAAGGAAAGTACCGGGATATAGTCCCGCAGAACCACAGCCAGGAACACCTCATGTCCTCAGATCTGATCAAATCACGCAAGAAGCTGAATTCCGTCGCCACGCTCTTGAAAAAGGGCAAGTACATGCCTGCGGTGCAGGCTGTTCACGATGGCCTGATTCTCTTCCTCAAGAATCAGGTGATGAAGAACGAACGGGACGAGTTCGAGGATATCCTCAAGAAGGTCAGCTATGTGCTCAACTCCGACAAGGAGCTGCGCAAAATATATCCCTTGGTCATCAGCTACGAGCCCGGGCAGGAACGTCCCCTGCTCGACGCCATGCGCGAACTGCTCCAGGAACTGCAAAAGGCCCTCAACGAAGAGGTCCAGGGCGACATGGACGCCCTCGAAGCCCAGAAACTGGCCGAACTGGAAAAGGGCCAGGCACTCCTGGACGCCCAGGATTGGGACAAGGCCACAGAGGTCTTCGACCAGCTGGTGCGCACTTTTCGCGGCGACCCGGAACTCAAGGCCGACATCGCCGACCGCTATCTCAACGCGGGCCGGTACAAGGAAGCCTACTCCATGCTGGACGAGGCGCTCAAGGAAGACCCCAACGCCATCCACCTGTACAACCGCATCGGCATGGTCCTGCGCAAGATGCAGGATTTCGAAACCGCCGAAAAATATTACCTCAAGGCCCTGACCCTGGCCTCCAACGACGAATACCTGCACTACAATATGGGTCGCCTCTACTACGACTGGCGCAAATGGGGCAAAATGGCCAGCTCCGCCAACAAGGCCGTGGAAATCAACCCCAACTTCGCCGAAGCCGTCAAGATGCTCAAATTCGCCCAGAAAAAAATGGGCTAGCGCGACCGCTCTCCGATCACACGGAAAAGGGCCCCGAACGGGGCCCTTTTCCGTGTGATCGCCTCCGGCGGCCGGGGGAAGGGAGAATCCTTTGTAAAGGGCTTTCCCTTCCCCCAGCCGCTGGTCCACATCCTCTTTCCCTTACTAAATTTGTTGGTGCCGCTTCGCGGGGCGGCACAGCCTCTTCCCGCGACTCTTCTCTTGCGAGATGTCTCGCTCGACGGCTTCTCTGTGAAGAGGCAAGGCTTCGCGCGTCCTTACGCACGCGCGGATGCACCTACAAAAAGTTGGAGAGGGGAAAAGTGTTGGGGGAGGCCGGGGGCAATCTTTCTATATCCGGCTCTCAATGAACAGCGCGGCGGCGAAGAGGTCGTCGCAGACGTGGTCGGCGCGGTGGCCACATTTGGCTTCCTGTTGCGCGCCTTTGCCGGTGCGCACGAGGATGGTGCCGGCGCCGGTGTTATTGCCCAGCCCGATGTCGGCGGACTTGTCACCAATCATGAACGCCTGGGCGGGATTAAAATCGAGCTCGGCGGCAGCCTGTTCCATGAGTCCGGGCTTGGGCTTGCGGCAATTGCACTTGGCCTTGGGCTCATGCGGGCAGAAGAAAACGCCGTCTATGGTCACGCCATGGGCAGCCAGGAGCTCGATCATGCGCTTGTTGCAGGCGTGGACCGCAGCCTCGTCGTAGTAGCCGCGCCCGACGCCGCTCTGGTTGGTCAGCACGGCCAGGCCGAAGCCCATACCCTGCATACGCTTGAGGCCCTCGGCGGCCTGGGGCAGGAGCTCCACGCCCTCGGGATCGTGCAGGTAGTGCTTGTCAAAGATGATGGTCCCGTCGCGGTCAAGAAGAATGTAGCGCTTGAACATGGTCACTCCTTCTCGCCGACCAGCTTTCGGAGCATGTCCAGGGCGGCCTGGAAGCTGTCGATGGACGCCTCGCCCGTTCCCACGAGGTCGTAGCCGGTGCCGTGATCGGGCGAGGTGCGTGGATACGGCAGCCCCAGGGTGACGTTCACGGCGCGGCTGAAATGAAGCAACTTGAGCGGGGCGAGGCCCTGATCGTGGTACATGGCCAATACGGCCGGATAGTGGCCTTTGGCCGCGAAATGGAAGATGGTGTCGCCGGGCACGGGACCGACCACCTTGAGGCCCTCGGCCGTGGCTTGCTCCAGGGCCGGGATGACGGTGGTGATCTCCTCATCGCCGATACGCCCGGACTCCCCGGCGTGGGGGTTGAGCCCGCACACGCCGATGGGGCCTTCCAGGCCGAGGGTGCGGACAAAATCAGCGGTCAGACGCAGGCAGTGCAGGATACGCTCCTTGGTGACCAGATCGGGCACGTCCCTCAGACGCGGGTGGGTGGTCACCAGACTGACGCGCAGCTTGGGCGAGGGGTCGTCCGGGTCGTGGCCGCACAGGTGCATACATACGTTGTCGCGGCCCACGCCGAGCTTTTCGGCGAGAAATTCCGTGTGCCCGGGGAAGTCGAATCCGGCGGCGTTGAGCATGGCCTTGTTCAGGGGGCAGGTCAAAAGCCCCTGGGCCAGGCCGGACTTGAGAACTTTGATGGCGGCGTCCAAGCTTACGCCCGCGGAGAGCCCGCCCTCGCGGCACGGTGAGCCCGGAGGGAAACAGACCCCATCCAACTCGGACGGCTGGAAGACGTAGACGCCGGGTCCCTGATCCGTGATCAGGTCCGGGGAATCTATGGGGGAGAAGAAGCGGGCCGCGCCCAGCCGGGCCAGTTCGCGGTCCAGGGCCGCGACCGGGCCGATGAGCAGAAACCTATCCGATGGCTCGCCGGAGTCCAGAAAATGACGGGTCACCAACTCGGGGCCGAGGCCGCAGGGGTCTCCGAGGGTTATGCACAGAGTTCGCATGGTGGTCTTACCTTGAAATACGGTCTTTCCGGGAAAAGTCGGTCACGGGAGGCTACGCCCGGGTCCGGCCCAAGTCAATCCGCGCCCAGGCATGGGGTTTCGCGGGTCTTGGCGAGATAGTCCGCCAAAATCTGGCCGTGGTCAAAGGCCAGCTCGGGCCACTGTCCCAGGGGGTAGACTTGGGCCTCGGCCGCGTCGTCGCCCGCAACGAGCTGCGACGGGTCCTCGGGCTCACCGGTGTAGACCACGCTCATGGTGTGCCCGCGCGGATCGCGGGCCGGGTCCGAGTAAACCCCGAGCAGGCCTGTCAGACGTACCGTGAGTCCGGTTTCTTCCTTCATCTCGCGTATGGCCGCGTGCTCGCAGGTCTCGCCATAGTCCACGAATCCGCCGGGCAGCGCCCAGCCCAGAGGCGGATTGCTCCGCTTGATCAGGACCACGCCCTGCACGCCGTCCGGCAGCGGCATGGCGATGACCACGTCCACCGTGGGCGTGGGATTCCGATACACATGAATTTCGCCCCCGCAATGGGGACAGGTCTGAACTTTGCCCATGGCATGCTCCGTTGGCTGTTGGATATGGCAGGACTGTCCACAAACGCGGCCGCGAAGTCAAACCCGGTCAGGAGGATTCCACTTTTTTTACCCTGCCGCAAAACCGTTCCGCTCACGCAACACCCGCCGACAGCGGCACATGAAACGGCATGCAGGAAAATTAAAAACCCACAACATTCTGTTTTTATAGATTAAATCGTTACACAGCAAACCATACGAGAAAGGCTCCATCGGAACATCCGGTGAAGCCTTGGTTTCTCGTGTGCAAATAAAAGGAAGAACTTATTTTTACATGTAGCAACCGCTGTGCCAAAACACACCCGATCATCATAAACTAAGTAAATATATCACAAAATCGTATAGTTACAGAATGTCAGCAAAACAAATAAAAAATCCTGCACCCTGAAAAGGGTACAAGATTTTTTACCTCGGACCGGCAAAGGTCCATTTCCCGTGTATGTGGGTTCAAGTTTTTTGACCCGGGGGACGGATCAGGCGTTGCGCACGGCCACGGAGAATCCCTTGTCGCAGAGCTTCTTGATGGTTGTTTCGCCCTCGCGGATAATTTCGAGCTTGCTGGAACCGAGCATGCGGACCACGGTGGATGCCTTGTGGCCGCGCGGCCACGGCGGATCGAAATAGGAGCCGTCGACCTTCTCGAGGAGCTCTGGATCAATGTCCTCGGGCAGGGCCGCCGGGGGCTTGCCGGACAGGTTGGCGCTGGTGGCCACGATGGGCTTGCGAAACCGGCGCGACAGCTCCGAGGCGAACGGATGGCCGGACCAGCGCACCGAGGTGTACCCTTCTTCATCGGACAGCCATGCAGGCAGCTCGGGCAACGCCTTGACCAGGATGGAAAGCGGGCCGGGCCAGAACGCACCGGCCAAATCGAGCAGGGACCGGGATTTTTCGGCGGTAACCAGCTCGAGCATGTCCAGGCCACCGATGATCAGCGGGAGCGGCCGCTCTTCGGCGCGCCCCTTGACCTTGGCCACGCGGTCGCAGGCAGCCTCGCTGGTTGCGTCACAGCCAAGGGCGTACAGGGTTTCGGTGGGGTATATGACGATGCCGTCGGAACGCAGGACCTTGAGCAACTCTTGCATGACTCTCTCCTTACCTCGAATACCATTGAGTTTTGAGCGATTCCAGTTCCTCCCGGGAGAAGGAGGGTTCGTCGTACATGCCTGCGGCGTTTCGCTGGGTGAACGCCTGATATAAGATGATGGCCGCGGCCACCGAAACGTTGAAGCTCTGGACCATGCCCTGCATGGGGATATAGACCTCGTCCGGGACCAGCTTGGCCAGTTCCGGGGAGGTGCCCCTGTGCTCATTGCTCAGGATGACTGCCGTGGGCCTGGTGAAGTCGAAGTCCATAACCGGCCGGGCCGTGTCCGAGAACCCAGTGCGCAGGATCTGCATGCCCTGGCCCTTCAGTCCGGCTATCATTTCGGCCGCGTCGATATGCTCTGTGCGCTCAATCCACTTTTTGGCCGAGGCCGAGCTTTTCTGAGCCAGGTCGGGCCATTGGGAGTCTGTATAGTACAGGTGCACCCCGGCCACGCCAAAGGCGTCGCAACTCCTCAAGACCGCCGAGACGTTGTGGGGGTCCCAGATGTTGTCCATAATCAGAGTCAGATCCCGTTGTCGCCGGGACAGCACTTGGTCGATGCGATTTTTCCGTTCTTCTGTTATCACTTTGGACATGCGGGGTTGGTATCCATTCTGCAATGGTTTGGCAACCCCGTCCCCCACTCCAAGTCGATACAACCGGCCAGATTATAATGTGATGCGAGTTATAAATTCCTATCATCATATTGACATTTTTCCTTTTTACGTAGGAGAAGAAGGGGTGAATTCTCTTTCCAAGGTAAGACAGCGGAGAACGAAATGCGTGCACTTATTGTCGAAGATGAATTCCTAAGCCGCAAGGTCCTGCGGTCGTTCCTGATGACCCTCTTCGAGGTGGACATCGTGGTCAACGGCAGGGAGGCGGTCGAGGCGTTCAAGATGGGCCATGACGAGAAGAGGCCATACGACCTGATCCTCATGGACATCATGATGCCCGAGGTGGATGGGATCGAGGCATTGCAGAAGATTCGGGACCTCGAGACGAAGAACAACTACCGGCCGAGGGTCAAGGTGATCATGACCACGGCCCTGGACGACCCGCGGACGGTCATCAGAACCTTCCACGACGGCGAAGCCTCGGCTTACATCGTCAAGCCGGTCGCCAAGGACAAGTTGTACGCCGAGCTGGAGAAGCTCGGGCTCCTGCACAAATAAAACAGAGGACCCGTCATGAGTGAAGACCCGATGGTTGAAGAGTTCTTTTCCGAACTCAACGACAAATACTACCCTCAGGTGATGGAGGGACTTGAATTGCTTGAAGGCGAAGATCTGACCCAGGGCATTGAGATCCTGGCCCGCCCCCTGCATACCATCAAGGGCGTCACCGGGTTCATGGCGGGCTTTGAAGAAGCCTCCCACTTTACTCACAAGATAGAGGATTTTCTGAAAAAAGTGCAAGGCGGCGAGGTTGAGTCCTCCCCGACCAACGTGACCCTGCTCTCGCGCGGGGTGAACATGATCTTCCAGGTCCTGGAGCAACTCCGCGAGGGCGACACGGACACCGGGGAACGGGAGGAAGTCCTGTCCCTGATCAAAGAGGCGTCCTCCAGCGAAAAGGCCGAGGGCGAATCGCTGGGCGCGGGCGTGGACGTTGAGACCCGGGACGGGGTGACCGTCATCACGGTCAAAGACCCGCGCGTCCACCTGGAGGGCCATTCCAAACCGATCATCTCCGCCATCCTGGGCATCGAACCCGGTGACCCAGTACTCCTGGACCTGGGCGAGGTGCTCACCTTTGGCTCCGGGGCGTGGGCCTCCGTGGCCAGTATGGGTACGACTTTCAAGATCGCGGCCTGCAACCTTTCCCCGGACGCCAAACAGACGCTCATCGGGTGGGGCCTCGACAAGACCATTTCCATTTATCCCGACAGGGAAACCTACTTTACCGCGCAATAAGGGGAAACCATGCAGGACAGCATTATCCAGTGCATCGAGGACATCGAACAGCAAATCCTCGAAGTGGACGCCACCGGCCAGGGGGTCGAGGCGGTGTTGGACGCGCTCGGCCTGTCATGTATGCAACTCTCCTCGGCCGGGGTCATCGCCCTGCTGGACATGCTCAGAGACGGCATCACGCCGGTCAACAGCGAAATCATCACCTCCCTGCTCGGTGTGTGCGAAGCCCAGAAGAAATTCTTCTTTGCCCTGGGCGGCCTGCTCGACGGCAGCGCCGACGCCATGGCCAAGATCAAAAAATCACCGTCCGCCCCGCAGGTCGAGGAGTCCGAGGAAGACGCGGCCAAGGCCTTCGAAGAGTCACCCACCGCCGAAGCCGAAGCGCCCGAGAAAACGGAAACGTCCGCCGAAGCCAAACCCGAGGCCAAGTCCGACGCCAAGCCCGACGCCAAGAATGCTCCCGCGGCCATCTCCTCCATCCGCGTGGCCACGGATCGGCTGGACCGGGTCATCGAACTGGTGGGCAAGCTCATGGTCACCTACGCCGTCATCGCCCAGGGCGGTCCCACCAGCATGACCCAGATGGCCTCCAGCCTGCGCGAGCTGGACAACGTCATCACCCGGCTCCAGCAGGAGGTCAACGCCATCCGGCTGGTGCCGCTCAAGCAGATTTTCATGCCTATGCACCGGCTGGTGAAGAGCCTGTCCCAGAAGATCGGCAAGAAGCTGGATTTCGAGGTCAAGGGCGACGATCTGGCTCTGGACAAGACCATCGTGGAATCCCTGAACGAGCCCCTGGTCCATCTGCTCAGAAACGCTGTGGACCACGGCCTGGAAGACCCCGAAGGGCGCAAGGCCGTGGGCAAGCCCGAAACCGGGATCGTGACCCTGTCTGCCTGGCGCAAGGGCGACAGCGCCTACATCCAGGTCGGCGACGACGGACGCGGACTGGACCCGGACCGCATCCTGGCCAAGGCGCTCGAAAAGGGCCTGGCCGAACCGGACAAGGAGTACGAGACCGAGGAGATCCTCCAGTTCGTGCTACAGAGCGGCTTCTCCACCGCCGAACAGATCACGGACGTGTCCGGACGCGGCGTGGGCATGGACGCCGTGGTCAACGCCATCAAGGTCGCCCTGGACGGCGAGGTATCCATCCAAAGCACGCTGGGCAAGGGCGCATCCTTCACCATCGTCATCCCCCTGGACCGCTCGGCCAACGAGGGTATCGTGGACGCCCTGGTCTGCAAGGTGGGCGGTGATACCTTCATCATGCCCAGCCGGGACGTGGTCGAGATTTATATGCCCCGGCGCAATGATGTGGTCGCGCTGCCCGACGGCCGCGAGACCGTGGACGTGCGCGGCGAGGTCCACTCCCTGCTCCGCTTGGCCGACCTCCTGGAACTGACTCCGGAAATCGACAACATCGAGATGGCCCAGGCCATCGTGGTCCGGGTGGGCGACTACAAAGGGGCCATTCTGGTGGATGAAGTCCTCCGCCAACAACAGGTGGTCATCACCGGTTTCACCGTGCCGGTGCAGGAAATCTTCCAGATCCCCATCCTGGGCTACGGCATGATGGGCGAATCCGACGCTCTGGTCATCGACGCCGAGGAAATGATCCAGCAATTCCAGGAGCGCATAACCAAGGCCGCAGAGTCGTCCTTGACATAACCGCCCCCTGAAGCATACTCCTCAATCTTCAGGTGTCCTCGACTCAATAGGGAATCCCGTGCAAATCGGGAGCGGACCCGCCGCCGTGACGTTCTGCCGAACCGCTGCCATTCATGCCACTGGGGTTTCCCTGGGAAGGCGACAGCGGGAGGAACCAGCCGGAAGACCTGCCTGAAGCGTTATAGAACTCGCCACGGTGGTACGTGGGCTTGCCGCCAAGGTATCGAAGGGAAAATACGGTTCCCCTTCCTCTCAATTCGCTGAGGAAGGGGCTTTTCTTTTCCCGCACCCGCCCCTTCTCGGAGAACACAATGACTTTTTTCAGAAACTCCGTTTTCTTTCTGCTCGCCCTGCTGCTGGCCGCTCCGGCCCAGGCCGGGCACCATGACGAAGGTCCGGTCAAAAAGGCCATCGTTCTGGCCGCCTTCGGCACATCCTACCCCGATGCGGTCCAATCCATCCTGAACATCAAGGCCAAGGTCGAAGCGGCCAACCCCGACGTGCCCGTGCGCCTGGCCTTTACCTCCAACATCATCCGCAAGATATGGCAGAAGCGCCAGGACGATACGGCCTGGCAAAAGGCGCACGCCGACATCCCCGGGGAAGTGCTCTATGTCAAACACCCCCTGGCGACCATCGCGGACCTCCAGAATGACGGTTACCGCGACATCACAGTGCAATCCCTGCATGTCTTCGCGGGCGAGGAATTCCATGACCTGATCACTCTCGTCGGCTCCCTCAAGTCTATCCGTACCCTGAAACCGCGCCACGCGCCCTTTGTCCGGCTGGCCCTGGGCCGCCCTGCCCTGGGCATGCCCGGCCAGGCCCATCCCTACACCGAGGACCTGGAAAAGGCGGCCAAGACCCTGAAGGCCGATGTGGACCGCGCCCGCAAGATGGACGCTGCCCTGGTCTACATGGGCCACGGCAACGACTACTTCTCCACCGGCATCTATTCAGAATTTCAGAAGGTGCTGCGGGACGAATACGACTACCCCATCTACATCGGCTGCGTGGAGGGCTTCCCCGGCTTCGACGACATGGCCGCGGGCCTCAAGCACTCGGGCATGAAGAACGTCCTGCTCAAGCCGTTCATGATCGTGGCCGGCGACCACGCCACCAACGACATGGCCGGGGACGATGACGACGCATGGAAAGTAATGTTGACCAAGGCTGGATACAAGGTCACCCCGGACATGAGCGGACTGGGCATGATGGACGCCTGGGCCGAGCTTTACGTGGCCCACATCAAAGACGCCATGGCCCCCAAAAACGGCACGAAATAAGTTCATGACGACCGCCGCCTCCCGCTCCCCCCTGCGCAACGGCCTGACCGTGGCCCTGCTCGCCGCGACGCTGGCCGGGCTGGCCCTGGCTGCCTGCGCCCTGGGGGTCATCTCCATCCCGCCGGGCGAGGTCCTGCGCGGGCTGCTGGACGGGCTGCGGGGGGCGGCGGATTCTCTGGACGCCACCACGGCGGGCATTCTCTTCGATGTCCGCCTGCCGCGCATCCTGACCTGCGCGGCCGTGGGCTTCGGCCTGGCCATGGCGGGCGCGGTCTTCCAGGGGCTGCTGCTCAACCCCCTGGCCGACCCGTTCACCCTGGGCGTATCCTCGGGCGCGGCCTTCGGCGCGGCCCTGGCCCTGCTCCTGGGGCTCTCCTTTTTGGGCCCGCCCACCCTCCTGGTCCTGGCCTTTGCGGGCGCGGCCCTGACGCTCGCGGCCGTCATCTCCCTGGCCGGACGGGACGGCGAGCTGTCCCCCGCCTCGCTCATCCTGGCCGGAGTCATCGTCTCGGCCATCCTCTCGGCGGGCATCAGCTTCATCAAATACCTGGCCGACGAGCGGGTCTCGGTCATCGTCTTCTGGCTCATGGGAAGTTTCGTGGGCCGGACCCTGAACGACGCGGCCCTTGCGGGCTCTGCCGCGCTGGCGGCCTTCGCGGTCTGCCTCTATTTCGGGCGGGATCTGAACATCATGAGCCTGGGCACGCGGTCGGCCCGCAGCCTGGGCGTGGACACAGGCCGGGTGCGCCTCATCCTGCTCGTGACCGCCTCCCTGGTCAGCGCGGTCTGCGTGGCTGTGAGCGGGGTCATCGGCTTTGTCGGCTTGATCGTGCCCCACCTGATGCGCATGATTGTCGGCCCGGACAACCGCTGGCTGCTGCCCGCATCCGGCCTGGGGGGGGCCATCCTCCTCCTGCTGGCAGATACCGTGACCCGCGCGCTGCTGCCCCACGAGGTGCCCATCGGCGTACTCACCGCGCTCATCGGCGGGCCGGTCTTCTGCTGGATATTCAGCCGCTCCCGGAGGCTCGCCCGTGGATAGCGCCACCTTCACTCTGCAGGACCTCGGTTTCGCCTACCGTGAAACGCCGGTCCTGGACAACCTGAACCTGGAATTTGCCCCGGCCATGGTCCACGGGGTGATCGGCCCCAACGGCAGCGGTAAGTCCACCTTGCTCGGCCTGCTGGCCGGGCTGCTCGCGCCGACTTCGGGCGCTGTGCGCCTCAATGTCGAGGACGTCTCGGACTGTCCCCCGTCCCGGCTGGCCGGGCTCTGCGCACTGGTTTCACAGGACCAGCCACTGCGCTTTCCCTTTACCGTAGCCGAGACCGTACTCATGGGCCGACACCCGCACATCCCCCGATTCAGCCGCCCCGCGCCCCACGATATGGAGCGTGTGGAGCGGGCTCTGGCGGCCATGGACCTGATCGGCCTGCGGGACCGCGCCGTGGCCGACCTGTCCGGGGGCGAACGCCAGCGCACCGCCGTGGCGCGGGGCCTGGCCCAGGACACCCCGGCCCTGCTCCTGGACGAGCCAACCTCGGCCATGGACATCCGTCATGCCATGGCGACCATGGAGGAGCTCGCCCGGCTTGCCGAAACGGGCCGCACCGTGGTGGCCGTGCTCCACGACCTGAACCTGGCCGCTCGGTACTGCGACAACCTGGTCATGCTGGACAAAGGGGCCGTTCACGCCTATGGCAACGTGTCCCGCACGCTTACTCCCGAAAACATCCACGCGGTCTTCGGCGTGCGCGCAGCCGTTCTGGAAACCGAATACGGACCGCACATCGCCTTTATCCAAGGAAACTGATTTTGAAACGCCTTTTCTTCACCTTCGCCTTCATCCTATTACTCTGTTCCACCGCCCAAGCCCGGAGCATCACCGACGACTCGGGCCGGAACATATCCTTTGACAAACCGTTCACCCGGATCATCTCCCTGTACGGCGCGCACACCGAAAACCTTTTCTCCCTCGGTTTGGAAGAACAGATCATCGGCGTGTCCACAAGTGAGGACTACCCCGCCGCCGCCCTGAACAGGCCCGCCTTCAACGCCCGCGACGGAGTGGAGAAGTTCCTGGCCGCCAAGCCCGATTTGATCCTGGTCCGGCCCATGCACATGCGCGCCTACGCCGGGTTGTGGAATGCGCTCAGGCGCCACGGTGTGACCGTGGTCTCGCTCCAGCCCGACTCCATCGAGGCCATGTTCGGCTACTGGCGCACCCTGGGCGCCCTGACCGGCCGCCAAATAAAGGCCGAAGACATGATCGAGAACTTCCGCGACGGCGTGCGCCGCGCCGAGGATCGCCTGGCAACCATCCCCGTGGAGGAGCGGCCCGGCGTGTTCTTTGAATCCATCCACCGCAAGTCGGCCACCTTCTCGCTCGGTTCCATGCCTCTGTTTGTCTTGGAAAAGGCGGGTGGCATCAACGTGGCCGCCGACGCCCGTCCTCGCCACGGCACCAACATCGCGGGCTACGGCCTGGAACGGCTGCTGAACAAGGGAAGCAAGATCGACGTCTACCTGGCACAACGGGGGACCATGAACGACGTCACGGTCAAGGACATCGTGGGCAGTCCGGCCGCCTCGCGCATCAAGGCGGTCCTGACCCGCAATGTTTTTCTGGTGGATGAGCACTTGGTCTCGCGCCCGACCCTGCGCCTGATTGAAGGCATCGACACCGTGTTCCAGCTCCTGCACCCCTAGCCCCAAGTTGACGCGCCAACGCAAAACAGACACTGTCGGCTACCGACGAAAACATAACGGATAGACAACGTGACCAAGACAGGCACCCTCTACGGCATCGGGGTCGGCCCCGGCGACCCGGAACTGCTCACCCTCAAGGCCGTGCGCATTCTCGGACAGGTGGACGTGATCTTTGCCGCCGCCTCCACTAAGAACGACTACTCAACGGCTTACTCCATCGCCAAGCCGCACCTAAAGGACGGCGTTCGGATCGTCCGCCTGGGCTTTCCCATGACCAAGGACGAGGACGCCTTAAACGCCGCCTGGTCCGAAAACGCGCGCCTCGTGGCCGAGGTCCTGGATGACGGCCACGACGCCGCCTTCCTGACCCTGGGCGACCCCCTGACCTACTCCACCTACGGCTACCTGCAACGAACCTTGCTGGCCATGAACCCGGACCTGAGCCTGCGGGCCGTGCCCGGCATCACCTCGTTCCACGCCGCGGCCGCGCGCATCGGCCTGGTCCTGTGCGAGTCCAAGGAGTCCCTGCTGATCACCTCGGGCGTGGCCGACTCCGTCCGCCTGGAGGAGCAGCTCAAATCCGCCGACAACGCGGTCATCCTCAAGGCATACAAGAACTTCGACGAGATCCGCGCCATGTTGACCAAGCTCCGCCTGGCCGACACCACGGTACTCGTGTCCCGGCTGGGCATGGACGAGGAGTCCATCCTCATGGACATCAAAGACGCCCCCAAACAGCCGCACTACTTCTCGCTGGCCCTGGTCAAGAGGAACAGACCGTGAGCAGCGCCATCGTCCTGGCCGCCTTCGGCTCCCGGCACCAAAACGCCATGGCCTCGCTGACCCACATCACCAAACGGGTCAAGGCGGCCTACCCGGACCTGCCCGTGCGCGTGGCCTACACCTCAAAGACCATCCGGGGCCACATGGAAAAAGCGGGCGAAGCCGTGGACTCCGTGCCCGCCGCTCTGGACAAGCTCCTAGCCGAAGGCGTCACCCACGTGGCCGTCCAGTCCCTGCACCTCATCCCCGGCACCGAGTTCCATGAGCTCCTCGGCCTGGCCAACGAACTCATGCTCCGCGAGGACGGTTTTTCCCGCGTGGAGGTCGGCTTCCCCCTGGTGGCCGGCGAGGCTGGCGTGGAAGAGGTCGCCGACGCGGTCATGACCATCGCCGAACAGGGCAAGGGCGAGAACGACGCCGTGCTCTTCATGGGCCACGGCACCAAGCACGACGGCAACGTCTACTACGAGGCCCTGCACCGCGCCTTCCAGAAACGCGACACGTCCGTACACATGGGCGCCATGGAAGCCGAGCCCGGCATTGATGAGATCATCGAACGGTTCAAACGCGACGGCGTCAAAAAGGCCCACCTCCTGCCCTTCCTCTTCGGCGCGGGGTGGCACGCCGCCCGCGACATGGTCGGCGACTCCGAGACAAGCTGGAAGACCCGCCTGGAAAAGGCGGGCATTGAATGCGAGGCCGTGCTCAAGGGCACGGGCGAATACGACCGCCTCGTGGACATCTGGCTTGCCCATCTCCACGATGCCCTCAAACGCATGGCCCGCTGCTAGCCGCGGTCGCCTCCCCTCGGACCCCATCCCTTCTTTCCCACCAAACTTTTAGCGCCGCTTAACAAGGACGGTCGCTGGATTACCGAACAAAAAAAAGGAGGACCCCAGGGTCCCCCTCTCTCGTCCGTAATGGCGCGGCGAGCCTAGGCATTTGGGGCCCCGTCGGCCAGGACCTTGTAAGTGCACAGCTTGCACGTCACGTTCTCGTTCTTGAGGTAGTCCGCTTCCTCCATGCTGATCAACTCCCAGGCGTCGGCCTTTTCCAGAGCGATCATGCGGTCGCGGTACCCATAGTCTTCATAGGCTCCTTCGCGGATGGTGAAACAGATGTGCCCATTGGCCCGGGTCACGCGGATGAGTTCGTCAAAGGCGGAGGCGTCCACGTGCCCGTAGGTCAGGGTGCCCACGCAGACCACGGCGTCGTAAGCGTCGTCCTCGATTTTAAGCTCCTTGCTCAGGTCGGCCTGCATCAGGGAGCCGTAGATACCCTTGGACTCGGCCACACGGAGCATGTCTTCGGAATAATCCAGGGCGTGGATGTCGCCGAATCCCTTGTCCGTGAGAATCTGGCCTACCTGACCGGTGCCGCAACCCGCGTCGAGTATACGCACATCGGTCCCCGGCGCCACGCGCTCCATAGCCCGGGCAGCGGCTACGGGTGCCACGTAGCCGAAACTCCCCAAGGTGTCGCTATCGTAATCGTTCGCCCAATCCTTGTAGGCGTCCATCAACTCGGCGTGATTGGTGGCGGTATAGACCTTGTCCAATGTCTTGTTGTCGGAAACCATGCTCATATCCTCCTAAGATTCCATAACTTCATAGATGCAGTATTTGGCGGTGACATCCTCTTTCCGCAAGTAGTCGGTGTCGACCATCTCCTTGAGCTGAAAGGCGTTGCCCGCCTCCAGGCTGACCATGCGCTTGCGGTAACCATATTCCTGGTAGGCCCCGTCGCGCACGGTGAAACAGATGAACCCGCCGGGCCGGGTGATGCGCACGAACTCGTCGAAGACTTCGGGCCCGACGTGGGCGTAGGTCAGCGCCCCCACGCAGATGGTCGCGTCGTAGGAATTGTCGTCAAAGGAGAGCTTGCGGTTCATGTCGGCTTGATGGATGTCGCCGTAAACGTCCTTTGCCTCGGCCACTTTGAGCATGTCGTGCGAAAAATCCATGGCCTCGATGCAGCTGTACCCCAGCTCGCTCATGGCCTGACCCACGAGTCCGGTGCCGCATCCGGCGTCCAGTACCCGGGACTTGGGGGATTCGAGATAACGGTCCAGAAGGTTGGCGGCCACGCCGGGCCCCACGTAGCCCATGCCCTGACAGGTATCTTTGTCGTATTCGTCCGCCCAGCAGCGGTAGGCATCAACCAGTTGTTCGGGGGTGGTGGCTTCGTACGTGGCCACCCATTTCTCAGGAGTGTCGTTCATAGCAATCCTTCTGTTAAAAGTTTGTAATACAGAAATTTTTAAGCTTTATACATTCAGCAAGAATAGTATAGACATAAAACTACAATACAACATTGATGTATTACATAAAAATAATAAGCTAAAATGCTCTACAGTATTGAATTGCAAGATGGTTATTTTCACCGAACTTCTATTAATTCTAAAACGAATTTAGCACTCTGAAAGTCGATTGAAAATCAATAAATCATCAAAAAATGCTGCCGTAGGTTCCCTTAAAAACACTTCTGCATGGCAAAGTCAAGGCCGTCCGACATATTCACAATAACGTTGCATTGAAACCGAATCGAAACGATCCCGAAACGAGGCGCGGACAGGCGCGCGAATATCCCGGCCTTTGAATCCGACCGCTCAACATGTATCTGGGAGACGGAAGGAGCGGCGGGCGCGGAATCATACTCCGGCAGGTGCGCTATTCGAGGTTCAAGCCATCGGCCCGCCACCGCCGCCAAGCCCGATCACCGCCGTTTACAGCGCACGCGCCTTGGGCTAGTCTGCGCCCCTACGGAGAAGACGTGAGCATACTGATACACACCCATGACGGCGGACATTTCGCCCTGGAACCCAAACCAGGCGACACCCTGGCCCGGACCATCTTTCTTTCCCGGCTGTGGCACGGCGTGCCGCTCTGCTCGGGACTGGGCAAATGCGGCCTGTGCCGCGTACGCTACCTGAAGGTCGCCCCCGAACCGAACCGCGACGAGCTGAAAAAACTCGGTCAGGACCGAATCGACCGGGGCTGGCGGCTTGCCTGCCTGCACCCGTCCGAACCGTGCGATATCGAACTGCCCGAACCGGTACGCAGTCAACGCGCCGTGCGCGCCCTGAAGCAGGCGGGCGGCGACTTTGCCCTGGCCGTGGACCTGGGCACCACCTCAATCCACTGGACCGCCCTGGTGGACGGCGAACCCGTGGCCACAGGCCGCGAGCTCAACCCACAGATGGGCATGGGCTCCGAAGTCATGTCCCGGCTGGCCGCCGCGTCCACCACCGAAGGGCGGTTCGTGCTCCGCGCCCTGATCACCGACCGCATCTCCGAACTGGCCCTGCTCGCCGCCCGCAATCTGGGCGGCCAGTGCATCGGGCTGGCCGTGTCCGGCAACCCGGCCATGACTTATATCCTGCTCGGCAAAAAGCCTGACGACCTCGCTGCCGCGCCCTATGAACTGACCTATTTCGGCGGCGACGAGAAGCGACTGGGCGCGGGACTGCCCCCCGCGTATATCCCGCCCTTGCTCGCGCCCTTTGTCGGGGCCGACCTGTCCGCCGGGCTGACCGCCGTGGAATACGGGGGCAAGCCGCAATATCCGTTCCTCCTGGCCGATCTCGGCACCAACGGCGAGTTCATACTGGCCCTGTCGCCCACAGAGCGACTGTGCGCCAGCGTACCCATGGGCCCGGCCCTGGAAGGCGTGGGGCTGTCCTTTGGCCGCACCGCCGGGCCGGGTGCGATCACCGGCTTTCGGTTGACCCCCAAGGGACTGGAAATCCGCTATTTCGACGACTCGGACGCAGGGCGTTCGGGCATGACCGGCACGGGTTACCTGTCCCTGGCCGCCGTGCTGCGCACCCACGGCGTGCTGGACGAGACCGGACGGTTCGCTGACGGCACCACCCCGCTGGCCGCCCGGTTGGCCCAACGGATCGCGGTCGTTGACGGCGAGCCCGCCTTCTCGGTCAACGACGAGATCCGGCTCCCGGCCTCGGACGTGGAGGAGATTCTCAAGGTCAAGGCGGCCTTCAACCTGGCCGTGTCCGCCTTGCTCAAGGCCGCGGGAATCGGCCCGGGAGGACTCAAGGAAATTCATCTGGCCGGAGCACTGGGCGAACACGTTTCTTCCACCGACCTGGAGACCCTGGGTTTTTTGCCTCCGGGCTGCGCGGCCCGGACCGTCAAGTCGGGCAACACGTCGCTCAAAGGCACGGAGCTGCTCCTGACCGACCCGGCGGCGCGGACCTTTGCCGAGAACCTGCCCAAGGGGCTGACCCGTGTGGACCTGACCGGAGACGCCGATTTTGGCGACCAATTTATCCAAAGGATGCGATTTTCCCATGTCGATTGATGGCCTGTTTCCCAACCTGACCGAGGACAACGTCGAACAGCTCGCCCGGTTCGACACCCTGCTCAAGCGCACCTGGCCGCTCAAGGGCAAGCACCGCGAACAACTGAAATACGACATCCGGGACATGTCCCGCAGCCTGACCAACGAGCGGTCCACACGGCGCAAGGAGTACATGACCGACGACAAGTTCCTGTCGCCGTATCTCTATTATTTCCTGCCCTGGAATCTGTTCCGCCTGTCTCGGCTGTTCACCGGCCTGGAGCTGGACATACCCGAAGACGGCAACGTGGCCGACCTCGGCACCGGCCCCTTGACCACGGTCCTGGCCCTGTGGATGTCCCGGCCGCACCTGCGCGGACGGCGGTTGAATTTCACCTGTCTGGACATCGCGCCCAAGACCATGAACACCGGCCTGAAGCTCTTCCAGGCCCTGGCGGGCAAGGATTCGCCCTGGCGCATCAAGACGGTCAAGGCCGGGTTCCTGGACCACATCCGCGACAAGGCGGATCTGCTCATGGTCGCCAACGCCTTCAACGAACTGGATTGGTCCGGCCGGTCCACCCGGCCCCAGGCCGAGAAGCTGGCCGCGCATATGATCGGGGCCACCAAGGAGACCGGGCGCATCCTGCTCGTGGAAACCGGCGTGAGACTGGCCGGACGACTCATCGCCGAGATGCGCACGCAATTTTTGGAAAAGGGCTACAAGCCCATCTCACCGTGCCCGCATACGGAAGAGTGCCCCATGCCCGCACTGGGCCAGGGGCCTTGGTGCCACTTCAACTTTTCCACCAAAGGCGCGCCCGAGTGGCTGGAACGGATTTCCAAAGACGCGGCCCTGGAAAAGGACAACGTGAGCCTCAACTTTCTCTATCTTTCGCCCGGCGGCGCCTCTGAGTGGGGCGCGGTGCGGGCCATCTCGGAGCCCTTCAAGCTGCACGGCGGCAAGGGGCAATACGCCTGCTCGGACAAGGGGCTGACCCTGATCGAATACGCGCCGGGCACGAGGCCCCTATTCCCGGGCCAACTGATCGTGCCCAGCTGGCCTCCCAGCCCCAAGACGGACCTCAAGTCCAAGGCACTCATCCTTCCCTACAAACCTTAAGAGCGAGTAATGAAGATTATTGATCTCGGGCTGATCGGCTACAAGGAAGCCGAAGCCCTGCAACTAAACGCCCTGGAAGCCGTAACCGGCGGCGAACAGGATAACACCGTGTTCCTCCTGGAGCACCCCAACGTCATCACCCTGGGCCGCCTGGGCGGGTCGGAAAACCTACACCTGGACCCCGAAGAGCTTCTGGCCCACGGCATCGAACTGGTCCAGACCACGCGCGGCGGAAACATCACCTGCCACTTTCCCGGCCAGTTGGTGGCCTACCCCATCTGGC
>Ga0075011_10000204_pt1 | contig 30600 bp, 22 predicted proteins | sample TARM_MetaG_T_14_FD_72354 | JGI IMG/M metagenome (GOLD analysis project Ga0075011, IMG submission 72354) | Freshwater microbial communities from Pennsylvania, USA, analyzing microbe dynamics in response to fracking - TARM_MetaG_T_14 | ecosystem: Environmental > Aquatic > Freshwater > River...
TCCTCGGCGAAGGTCAGCGTGGCGTCCTGGCCGACGGCGGCGCGCACGAGCGCGATGGCAGCCGGGAGCTCCTCCACGCCCTGCGTCCACCCGGCGTCGGCGAGCGTCTCGCGCGAGACGGCGATCGCGAGGGGGTCGGGACCGACCCACAGGCTGTGGCCCCTCAGCGGCCCGCGGGCTCCGTCGGAACCCACCGAGAGCGCGCCGTCGTAGCCCACGTCCTCCGCGAGGACGAGCGCCTTGACCTGGCCGCGGGCGAGCACGTCCACGGTGTCCGCCAGGCCGGTGACGGCGCCGTGGCCGCGGCCCTGCCCCTCGCGGAACTCGGCGAGGACGGCCTCGCGGCGACGCTCGCGGTACGCGTCGAGGGCAGCCTCGACGTGCTCCTCGAAGGGGCCCTCCTTGACTCCCGCGCCTCGCCGCCCGCCCGCCACCTCGACGGTGATGGCGTTCATGGTCGGCCCCCACTCGTCCCGGATCGTGTTCGCCATCCGGGTGCTCCCGGAGAGCAGCACGATCTCGACCTTCTCGGCCGTGGCGATGCGCTCGATCTCGCGGGCGAAGTGCTCGGCGTTGCGCCGCAGCGAGTCCTCGGCGCGGGCCTCGACGGTCGACGAGCCACCGCGGTCGCCACCGCCCGCGCCACCGCCACCGGTGCCGCCGCCGCGCGAGGAGCCGCCTGCCGCGACCTTGGAGACGTCGTCGTGCGGGGCGTCGATGGCCATCGGGCCCGCCCACGCGTGCGGCCCGGTGAGGTGGAGGTCGGCCCCCGTGCGGTCCACGCACACACGCAGGGCGGAGACCTCGGCCTCGGCGGCGAGAGCGGCCTGGAGCAGCGCCGGCACGGGGTGCCAGATCCCGGAGGCCACCGTCGGTGCGGTGGCGAGCGCCTTGTCGACGAGGATGCCGCCGGCGTCGGCGACGATGACCCGGCCACGGGTGCCCGGCTTGCTCGTGGGCCGCAGCGCGACCTCCTCGACGGCGTCCAGGACGGCGTCCGGGGCGCCCTGGTGGGACAGGTCCCTGCGAACCACCCGCCATCGGCTGGTCAGCTCGCGATCGGTCGCCTCCGCCGACCGGGTGACGTCGAGGAAGACCGTCGCGAACGGTCCAGGGTTTCCGATCAGGGGCTTGATCCAGTCGATCTTCATGTACCGCGGTGCCTCTCGGTCTCGGCGTTGAGGGCGTCCAGGAACCAAGCGTGCGCCAGCGATGCGGGAAGCGCCACCGCCGCGGCGCTGATCGCCGGAATGAAGGCTGCCTAACCCCTTCAGGCGTAGGTGTCCAGCGGTGGGAGCTCCCCCTCGCGGTGGCCCGCCGCGAACTCGGCGGCGATGAGCTCGTGGCGCCGGATCACCTCGGCGACGACGAAGGCACGGAAGGCCTCGGCGAAGGCCGGGTCGAGCCCGGCGTCCGTCGCGATGCCGGTGAGGCGCTCGATCTGCTGCTGGTCCCGCGTCGGGTCCGCCGGCGGCAGACCGCCTACCGCCTTGATCTCGCCCACCCGCTCGGTCATCTTGAAGCGCTCGGCGAGCAGATGGACCAGGGCGGCGTCGATGTTGTCGATGCTCCGGCGCAGTGCGAGGATCTCGTCCGGGACGGCGGGGTCGGTCATGGAGACGATCCTAGAGGGACCCAGCCCGCGAGCCCGCGGCGGGATCGCGTGTAGCGTCCCAGACGTGTCCGGCAACGTGGCCCGGACCGAGAGGACGGAGACCCGTTGCCGTGAACGTCACCTCGATGCCCGCGCTCGTCGTTCCCGCCGCCGACGACTCCATCAACACCTTGCTCCTGGCGCGCGTCGAGCGCACCGGCGACGGCCCCCTCCTCGAACGTCGGGAGACCTCGACGGCCCCCTGGGTCACCGTCTCTGCCCGCGCCTTCGCGGCCGAGGTGCTCGAGGTGGCGCGCGGGCTGGTGGCCCGCGGCGTCCAGGCCGGCGACCGGGTCGGGATCATGTCGCGCACCCGCTACGAGTGGACGCTCCTCGACTTCGCGATCTGGGCCGCCGGCGCGGTCCCCGTGCCCGTCTACGAGACGTCCTCGGCGGACCAGGTGCAGTGGATTCTGTCCGACGCCGGGGTGTCGTTCGTCGTCGTGGAGACGCCCGCCCACGCCGGGACGGTCGCCGCGGTCCGCGACGCGCTGCCCGACCTGCGCGACCTGGTGATCCTCGACCGCGGCGCCGTCGCCGCGCTCAAGGCGGCCGGTGCCGCCGTCCCCGAGGAGGACGTGGTCGCGCGGCGCGACGCCGTCGTCGGGGAGGACCTCGCGACGATCATCTACACCTCGGGCTCGACCGGCCGGCCCAAGGGCGCGGAGCTCACGCACGGCAACTTCGTCCACGTGGCCATGAACGCCGCGCTCGGCCTGCCCGAGCTGCTGTCCCAGGAGGGTGCCCGGACGCTGCTGTTCCTGCCGCTCGCGCACGTCTTCGCCCGGATCATCGAGGTGGCGGTGATCTCGGCGAACACCGTGCTCGGGCACGCCCCGGACGTGAAGAACCTCGTGGGCGACATGGCGTCCTTCAAGCCGACCTTCCTGCTCGCGGTGCCCCGGGTCTTCGAGAAGGTCTACAACTCGGCCGAGCAGAAGGCCTCGACCTCCCGGGTCAAGCGCCGGATCTTCTACTGGGCCGTCCGCGTCGCCATCGCACGCTCGCGGGCCCGGGACCGCGGCCCGACCCCGCTCCCGCTGCGAACGCAGCACGCGCTCGCGCGCCGCCTCGTGCTCGACAGGCTGCGGGCCGCGATGGGCGGCCACGTCGAGTGGGCGGTCTCCGGCGGTGCGCCGCTCGGCGAGCGGCTCGGCCATTTCTTCCGCGGCCTCGGCGTCACGATCCTGGAGGGTTACGGCCTCACGGAGACGACGGCCCCGGCCGCCGTCGGCCTGCCGCGCAACGTCGAGATCGGCACCGTCGGCCCCGCGCTGCCCGGCTCCAGCATCAAGATCGCCGACGACGGCGAGATCCTGGTCCGGGGTCCGCACGTCTTCCGCGGCTACCGCAACAGGCCCGAGCTGACCGCCGAGGTGCTCGTCGACGGGTGGTTCCGCACCGGGGACGTCGGCCGGCTCGACGAGCAGGGCCGCCTGCGCATCACCGGCCGCAAGAAGGAGATCATCGTGACCGCCGGCGGCAAGAACATCGCGCCGGCGGTGCTCGAGGACCGCCTGCGCTCGCACCCGCTGATCTCGCAGGTCGTGGTGGTCGGCGACCAGCGCCCGTTCATCGGCGCGCTCGTCACGCTCGACGCCGAGATGCTGCCCGGTTGGCTCTCCACGCACGGCCTGCCCGCCATGCCGGTGTCCGAGGCCCGCACCCACCCCGAGGTGCTCGCCTCGCTCCAGAAGGCCGTCGAGCGGGCAAACCGTGCCGTCTCCCGCGCGGAGGGCATCCGCAAGATCGAGGTGCTGGAGAACGACTTCACGGAGGCCAACGGGTACCTCACGCCGTCGCTCAAGGTGAAGCGGGCCGTGGTGCTGAGGGACTTCGCAGCGACGGTCGACGCGCTCTACGACGGCGCCCCGACGACGCCGGCGGAGTAGCCCGCGTCGGCGCCGCGCGCGTCAGGCGGACTTCTCGCGCGGGGTCACCTTGCGCACCGGGTTGGCCCGGGGGATCAGTGTCGGGTTGACGTTCTCCAGCACGGCCGCCCGCGTGATGACCACGCGCTCGATGTCGTCACGGCTGGGGACGTCGAACATGACCTGCTGGAGCACCTCTTCCATGATGGCGCGCAGGCCACGAGCGCCGGTGCCGCGCAGGAGCGCCTGCTCCGCGATCGCCCCGACGGCGTCGTCCTCGAACTCGAGCTCCACGCCGTCGATCTGGAACATGCGCTGGTACTGCTTGACCAGCGCGTTGCGCGGCTCGGTGAGGATCCGCACGAGGGCCTCACGGTCGAGTGGCGAGACCGCCGCGATCACGGGCAGGCGGCCGATGAACTCGGGGATCAGGCCGTACTTCTGCAGGTCCTCCGGGCGCACCTCGGCGAAGAGGTCCTCCTCGTTGCCGGTCTCCATGGGGGCGCCGAACCCGATGCCGCGCTTGCGGGCGCGGGTCGCCACGATCTCCTCGAGGCCGGCGAAGGCGCCGGCCACGATGAACAGGACGTTCGTGGTGTCGATCTGGATGAACTCCTGGTGCGGGTGCTTGCGCCCGCCCTGCGGCGGCACGGAGGCCGTGGTGCCCTCGATGATCTTCAGCAGGGCCTGCTGCACGCCCTCGCCCGAGACGTCGCGGGTGATCGACGGGTTGTCCGCCTTGCGGGCCACCTTGTCGACCTCGTCGATGTAGATGATGCCCGTCTCGGCCTTCTTGACGTCGTAGTCCGCGGCCTGGATGAGCTTGAGCAGGACGTTCTCCACGTCTTCACCCACGTAGCCCGCCTCGGTGAGGGCCGTGGCGTCCGCGATCGCGAACGGGACGTTGAGCATCTTGGCCAGGGTCTGCGCGAGGTACGTCTTGCCGGTGCCCGTGGGGCCGATCAGCAGGATGTTCGACTTCGCGATCTCGATCGCGTCCTCGTCGGGGCCGTGCGCCGCACCACCCGCGGCATCGGTGGCCTGGATACGCTTGTAGTGGTTGTACACGGCCACCGCGAGCGCCCGCTTGGCCGTGTCCTGGCCGATGATGTACTGCTCGAGGAACTGGAAGATCTCTCGCGGCTTGGGCAGCTCGGTGAGCCCGAGCTCGGCCTGCTCGGTGAGCTCCTCCTCGATGATCTCGTTGCAGAGGTCGATGCACTCGTCGCAGATGTAGACGCCAGGGCCCGCGATGAGCTTCTTGACCTGCTTCTGCGACTTCCCGCAGAAGGAGCACTTCAGCAGGTCAGCCCCGTCACTGATGCGTGCCACGGCGCCCCCTTCCCCAGACGTTTCCCAGATGCCCATTCCACACCACGCCCGGGGGTTTTTCTCCCCGCTGCCCCGGTGCGTCGCGGGTGGATCGGGCAGATCGGCCTGCCGGTGCGCCGTGGGCGCCCCCGTCGAGCGGTGCGCTCGGCGAGGACACCCGCGGGTGCGTGGTGGTCAGCACGCTGACAGGCGGGCGCTCGGCGTGCTGACCGGCGTGCGCTCAGCGTGCGACGACGAGCGGCTTGCGGCTTTCGAGCACGAGGTCGACGAGGCCGTAGTCCTTGGCCTGCGCGGCAGTGAGGATCTTGTCGCGCTCGATGTCCTCCTTGACCTGCTCCGCCGTGCGGCCGGAGTGGAAGGCCAGGGTCTCCTCGAGCCACTCGCGCATGCGGATCAGCTCGTTGGCGTGGATCTCGATGTCGGAGGCCTGCGCGTATCCGCCGCCCTCCATCGCCGGCTGGTGGATCAGCACGCGCGCGTTCGGCAGGGCGTAGCGCTTGCCCTGCTGACCGGCCGCCAGCAGCACCGCGGCGGCGGAGGCCGCCTGGCCGAGGCAGACGGTCTGGATCTGCGGCTTGACGTACTGCATCGTGTCGTACAGCGCGGTCATGGCCGTGAAGGAGCCGCCCGGGCTGTTGATGTACATCATGATGTCGCGGTCGGGGTCCTGGGACTCCAGCACCAGCAGCTGCGCCATCACGTCGTCGGCGGAGGCGTCGTCCACCTGCACGCCGAGGAAGATGATGCGGTCCTCGAAGAGCTTGGTGTACGGGTCCTGACGCTTGAAACCGTAGGCGGTGCGCTCCTCGAACTGCGGGAGCACGTAGCGCGAGGACGGCGCGCCGGACGGGAGGGCGACGCCACCGGGGCGCGCGTAGCCACCGGCGAGGCGGCCCGCGGTCGCGGCGAACTGCTCAGGGGTCATGTAGCTCATCTCTCTCTCCTCAGCAGTCAGTTGTCCATGCCGCCGCCGCCGGCGAGGGCGGCGTTCTCGACGACGTGGTCGATGAAGCCGTACTCGAGGGCCTCCTGGGCGGTGAACCACGCGTCGCGGTCGTTGTCCTTGAAGATCTTCTCGAGCGGCTGCCCGGTCTGCTCCGCCGTCAGCTCGGCCAGCACCTGCTTCATGTGCATGATCAGCTGCGCGTTGATGCGCACGTCGGTCGCGGTGCCGCCGATGCCGCCCGAGGGCTGGTGCATCATCACGCGGGCGTGCGGCGTCGCGTAGCGCTTGCCCTTGGCACCAGAGGAGAGCAGGAACTGGCCCATCGAGGCCGCCATGCCCATGGCCACCGTGGCCACGTCGGGCTTGACGAACTGCATGGTGTCGTAGATGGCCATGCCCGCCGTGATGGAGCCACCAGGGCTGTTGATGTACAGCCAGATGTCCTTCGCGGGGTCCTCGGCGGCCAGGAGCATCATCTGCGCGCAGATCGCGTTGGCGTTGTCGTCGCGCACCTCCGACCCCAGCCAGATGATGCGCTCCTTCAGGAGCCGGTTGTAGATGGAGTCGTTGAGCCCGAGGCCCGTTCCCTCGGCGCGCGCCATGGGGGTGGTGCTGTCCATCCGCAGGATGTCGTTCACATCCGTCTCCTTGTTGCCGGTCGGTGTCGCTCGACCCTAACGCGCACCGCCACCTGGGCCGCCCCTGTCCGGGCCGGTTTTCGCTCACGGCGCATGGCGTGTCGCCCGGGGGACGACGACGGCGCCGCACCCGCGGTGGGGTGCAGCGCCGTCGGTAGTGCTCAGGGACGCGCGGACGCGCTCGGCGAGCTCACTTCTGGTCGGTGGCTGCGTCGACCGTGGCAGCGTCGACCGCGGCGGCCTCGGCGACGGCGTTCTCGACGGCCTGCGCGGCCTCGTCCGCCTCGTCCGAGCCGATGTACTGGCTCAGGTCGACCACGTTGCCCTCGCCGTCCTTGACCTCGATCTGGCGCAGGGCCATGGCGATCGACTTCGAGCGGGCCACCTCGGCGACCATGGCCGGGACCTGGCCGCCCTGGTCGAGCGAGGCGATGAACTGCTGCGGCTCCATGCCGTACTGGCGGGCCGACTGGACCAGGAACTCCACGAGCTCGCCCTGGCCGACCTTGACCTCGAGCGTCTCGGCGAGGGTGTCGAGCAGGATCTGGTTCTTGAGGGCCTTGGTGGTGTCCTCGGTGACCTCGGCACGGTGCGCCTCGTCCTCGAGGCGGCTCACCGACTCCAGGTGACGGTGCACCTCGGCCTCGACGACCCCCGACGGGACGGGGATCTCGACGGTCTCGAGCAGCTTCTCGACCAGCAGGTCCCGGGCAGCGACGGCCTGGTTGCCCTTCTTGATCGAGGCGACCTGCTCGCGAAGGTCGGCGGTCAGCTCGTCGAGCGTGTCGAACTCCGAGGCGAGCTGGGCGAAGTCGTCGTCCGCCTCGGGCAGGTCGCGCTGCTTGACCGAGGTGGCGGTGACGGTCACGTCCGCCTCCTCGCCCTCGTGCTCGCCACCGGCGAGCGTGGCCTTGAAGGTCGTCGTCTCGCCGGACGAGAGACCGGTGAGCGCCTCGTCGAGGCCCTCGAGCATGTTGCCCGAGCCGATCTGGTACGAGATGCCCGACACGGAGTCGACCTCCTCGTCGCCGATGACGGCCTTCAGGTCGATGACGACGTAGTCGCCCTCGGCGGCCGGACAGTCGACGCCCACGAGGGTGCCGAAGCGCTCGCGCAGGGCGTCGAGGCGCTCGGTGACGTCGGCGTCGGTCACCTCGGCGGCGTCCACGGCGATGTCGATGGTCGAGAGCTCGGGCAGCTCGATGGTCGGGCGGACCTCGACCTCGGCGGTGAACTTCAGCGAGCCCTCGCCGGCCTTCGCGGGGATCTCGGTGACCTCGACGGAGGGCTGGCCGAGCGGGCGCAGCTTGTTCTCCTGCGCAGCCTGACCGTAGAAGCGGCCCAGGTCCTCGTTGACGGCGTGCTCGACGACGGCGCCCCAGCCGACGCGCTGGTCGATGATGCGCGGGGGGACCTTGCCCTTGCGGAAGCCGGGGATCGTGACCTGCTCGGCGATGTGCTTGTAGGCGTGATCGATGCTCGGCTTGAGCTCGTCGTACTCCACCTCGACGGTCAGCTTGACCTTGGTGGGGTCCAGGGTCTCGACGGCGCTCTTCACTTCGATAGTCTCCAACTGTGATCGGGTGCGTACGCGCGGGCCCCGGGGGTGGTGGCAGGCGTACGGGCAACCCGAACATCGTAGAGCACCCGTCCAGGCGTCCGCGCCGCCGGGCGGCCCGGGCCGCCTCCCGGGAGCTACGGTCGTGCCCGTGCCCGTCGTCCTGTTCTGCCCCGTGACGTTCAACCTTGCCGAGACCACCCGGATGATCGAGGTGGCCCGGGCGCTCGGACCAGGGGTCGAGCCGGTCTTCCTCGGTTACGAGGAAGACTTCGCGCACCTGGTGGTGGAGGCGGGCTTCGAGTACGTCCAGGGCGCCCCGGTGCTCACCGCCGACCAGCGCGACCAGCTCATGAAGGTCGACCAGGGCCGGTCGCTGCGCACGCCGCTGACGTACGACGTCGTCGCGGCCCGCGTCCTCACGGAGCGGGCGCTGATCCGTGAGCGGGGCGCCGGCGCCGTGGTCATCGGCAGCAACGTCACCTCGCTCCTGTCGGCGCGGGCGGAGCGGGTTCCGCTCTTCTTCCCGGTCCCCTTCGCCCTGTCGGTGCCGCACGTCACCCAGACCGTGCGCCTGGGCCTGATCGGCGGTACCGGGCGGTCGGCGCGGGCGGCGGACACGATCGCCTCGGCGGCGATGCGGCTGGCTTACACCCGGCTCCCGCTCGCCCCGCGCGCCTTCCGCAAGGTCGCCCGGGAGATCGGTGTACCGCCGATCCGCATGCTGAGCGAGTTGCTCGAGGCCGACCACAACCTCCTGACGGTCCTGCCCTCCGAGGTCGCGGGGTACGAGCTGCCGCCCGGGTACGAGGTCGTCGGCCCGATCTTCGCGCAGCTCGACGCGCCCGTCCCCGACATCGTCACCGAACTGGCCGCGGCTGCGGAGCCACTGGTCTATCTGGGTCTCGGGTCGTCCGCCAGCCGCCGCCTCGCCCTCGCCGCCGCCCGCAGCCTCGGCGACCTGCGCGTCAACGTCGTCGCGCCGATCGCGCACTACGTGAACCCCGGCGACGACCTGCCCTCCAACGTCCACGTCACGGACCTGCTCCCCGCCCACCGGCTCGGGGGCCTCGTCGACGCCGCCGTCCTGCACGGAGGTCAGGGGACGGTCGAGACCGCCTGCGCGACCGGGGTCCCCTTCGTCGGCATGGGCCTGCAGCCCGAGCAGACCTGGAACGTCGCCGTCTGCGCCCGGTGGGGCAATGCCATCGCGGTGCGGCCTCAGGACGCGGCCACCCCCAGGCTCGCGCAGGCGGTGCGCCGCCTCCTGGACGACCCGGGCCATCGGGCCGCGGCCGAGCGGGTGCGCCAGGACTTCGCCCACGCGGACGGCGCCGCGGCCGCCGCCCGCATCATCCGGGAACATCTCCAGCGAGCGGCGCCCGCCGATTGTTAAGGTCCCCGGATGCCCGGCGACACCTCTGACCTGACGCCTGTCGTCTGGTCCTTCCACGACGACCCGGACGACTTCCTGCGCGAGGCCGCCCCGCTACTGGCACAGGATGCGGCCGCCGCCGCGATCATCACCGCGAACGCGCACCGGGTCGCGGAGTCCATCGCCGCCGGGGACCCCGCTCCCACCTACCCGCGGTGGTTCGCCGTCGCCTCACGCGGCGCGGAGCCGACCGCCGTCGCGATGCGCACCGCGTGGTTCGTGCCGTACCCGCCGTGGCTCCTGCCCATGTCCGACGACGCCGCGGTCACGCTCGCCGAGACGCTCGTGGCCCGCGGTGAGGTCGTGGGCGGCGCCAACGGCTCCGTGCCCGCTGCCCGCGTCTTCGCGGACCGGGTCGCCGAGCTCACCGGCGGCTCCGTCGAGGTGCTGCTGCACCTGCGGCAGTGGGAGCTGCGCGAGGTCACGCCGTCGGCCGCGCGGAACGCCGTCGCCGGGCGTGCACGTCCTGCCCTTCGCTCCGACCAGGAGGTCCTGGTGCGCTGGTGGCTCGGCTTCGACGCCGACGCCGAGCTCCAGGGCGGGCGCACGCCGTCGGGCCGCGCGGCGGACGGTGCCGAGGAGCGCGCGACGGCGAGCGTGGAGCGCAAGACGGCGGACGCCAACCTCTGGGTCTGGGAGGTCGATGGCGAGGTCGTCTCGATGGCCGGGGCGTCCGCGGCGGACTTCGGCGTCGTGAACCTCTCCCCCGTCTACACCCCCGCGAGCCACCGAGGCTACGGCTACGCGAGCGCGCTCGTCGCCGGCCTCGCCTCCGACCGCCTGGCGCGCGGCCTCCGGGTCTGCCTCTTCACCGACCAGGCGAATCCCGTCGCAAACGGCGTCTACGCCCGGATAGGGTTCCAGCCCCTCAGCGACAACATCGAGCTGACGATCCGCCCCGCGAGGAAGAACCTCTGACGAAGGACCAATCCGATGCACCTTGAGACGATCGACCTGACCGACGAGCAAGCCGGCCACGTCGACGACCTGCTCGAAGCCGACGACGACGCCCATCTCGGCGAGCGACCCTCCGGGGACGTCAACGTGGGCCTCGTGGCGGACGGCGAGCTGGTCGCTGGGGCGGTCGCGTGCCTGACCGCGTTCAAGATCCTCTACGTCTCCACCGTCTTCGTGGACGAGAACCACCGCCGTCAGGGCCTCGGCCGCCGCCTGATGGAGGCCGTCGAGGAGCGTGCGACCGGCCTCGGAGCCACTCTCGTCCGCCTGGACACCTTCGACTGGCAGGGCGTCGAGTTCTACCGCGCGCTCGGCTACGAAGAGGCCGGCTCCTACGCGGCCGACGGGTTCTCCGAGCACTTCTTCCTCAAGCGCCTCGCCCACGCCTGACGCGGTCAGTCGGCGGCGCGCTCCGCGAGCGCCTCGGCGACCCGGCCCAGGTGGGCGAGCCCGGCGCGCGCCTCGTCGATGCTCGGAGGCTCCGGGCGCTCGGCCGCCAGGACCGTCACGGCGTCGAGGCCGGAGGCGGGCAGGCCGATGCGGCGCCACGGCTCGGCCACGGCCTGGACCAGCTCGCCGAGCATCTGGCCCGCGCACTGGGAGAGTGTGGTGGGCGTGAGCCCTGCCCACAGCCCGACCCCCTTCTCGGTGGCCCGGGCCACGAGTTCCCACGCCCGCTCGTGCCAGCCGACGGCGGCGACGTCGAGCCCGACCGCGTCGGCGCCCGCGAGCACGACAGGTGGCAGGCCCGCCCAGGTCTCGCCGAGATGCACCACGGCGCGGGCGCCGGCGTCGTGGACGGCGTCGATCACCGGGGCCAGCCCGTCGACGAGGTCGGGGCCGGGGACCGCGCGCAGGCGGGTGTAGCCGGAGAAGGTCGGGAGCGCTCCGGCGTGGACCGCGCCGAGCTGCGGCTCCGCGAGCTGGACGACGACGTCGGACGCGCCCGGCACCTGCTCGCGGAGCGCGGCGACGTGGGCGCGCAGGCCCTCGGCGAGCGCGGCGGACAGGTCGCGCCGGGCCCCGGCGTCGGCGAGGACGCGGTCGCCGCGCGCCGACCAGAGCGTCGCGGCCAGCGTCCACGGGCCCTGCACCTCGACGGTCAGCGGGCCGGTGTGCCCGTGGGCGGCGATGGCAAGGGCGCCGAGGTCCTCGCGGAGGAAGGACTCGGCACGGCGGTGGTCGATGCCGGGGTGGTCGGCGAGCTTCCAGCCGTGCGGGCCGAGCTCGACCGAAAGCTCCGCGAGCAGCAGGGCGGTCCGGCCGACCGGGTCGGCGCCCGGACCCCGGCCGGTGAGCTGGGTGACGAAGGGCAGGGCGTCCGCGCCCGAGGGAAGCTCGGAGAGTTCGCCGAACACCGTGAGCTGTGCCTCGAGCTCGTCCCCCTCCCGGCCCGGCCAGGGCCCGTGCCCGCTGACCGCAGTCACGCGCCCGACCCCGACACCCCGCCGGGAGCAGACACCGCGCCGGGAGCGGCCGCACGGTCCCGCCAGGCGCGCGAGACCGTCGCCTGGCCGAGCACCTGGGTGCCCCGGTATACGACGACCGACTGTCCCGCAGCGACGCCGCGCAGGCGCGGACCGGTCAGCTCGACCTGGAGCCCGGCGCCGTCGTCGGACGCGCGGACGCAGGCGGGCACGGGGGCGCCGTGGGCGCGGATCTGCACGGCGACGTCGGTGGGGTCCGCGAGCGAGGCGGTCTCCACCAGCCAGGTCGCCTTCTCCCCCGCGATGCGGTTCACGGTCAGCAGCTCGGCCGGCCCGACGACGACGGTGTTGCTGTCGGTGCGCACGTCGAGCACGTACCGCGGCCGCCCGTCGGCGGCCGGGCGGCCGAGGGCAAGGCCGCGGCGCTGCCCGACGGTGTATGCGTACGCCCCGTCGTGCTCGCCGACGACGGCGCCCTCGGTGTCGACGATCTCTCCCGGTCGCGAGCCCAGGCGGTCGCGCAGGAAGCCGCGGGTGTCGCCGTCGGCGACGAAGCAGATGTCGTAGGAGTCCGGTTTGCTGGACACCGCCAGCCCTCGGCGGGCGGCCTGCGCGCGCACCTCCTCCTTGGATGTGAAGTCGCCGAGCGGGAAGATCGCGCGCTCCAGCCGGTCCGGTCCCATGACGGCGAGGACGTACGACTGGTCCTTCTCCGCGTTGGGGGAACGGTGCAGCTCGCGCCGCGTCGTCCCGTCGGGGCCAGGCCGCTCGACGACGCGGGCGTAGTGCCCGGTGGCGACGGCGTCGAAGCCGAGCGCGGTCGCCTTGTCGAGCAGCGCCTCGAACTTCACGCGTTCGTTGCAGCGGACACAGGGGTTCGGTGTGCGGCCGGCCTGGTACTCGGCGAGGAAGTCGGCGACCACCGTCTCCTCGAACGTCTCGGACAGGTCCCACACGTAGTACGGGATGCCGAGGATGTCGGCGGCGCGGCGGGCGTCCGAGGCGTCCTCGATCGAGCAGCAACCGCGGGAGCCGGTCCGGAACTGGTCGCGGCTGCGGCTGAGCGCCATGTGGACGCCCACGACCTCGTGGCCCGCCTCGACGGCGAGCGCGGCGGCGACGGCGGAGTCGACGCCACCGGACATGGCGGCGAGCACTCTCATGACAGCCCCTTTCCGACGAGCCCGGCGGTCCGCGCCCGCGCGACGACGGCGGGCAGCGCGCCAAGCAGCGCCGCGACGTCGTCGGCCCGCGAGGTGGCGCCGAGCGAGAAGCGCAGGGCGCCGCGCGCCTCGGCCTCGGGGACGCCCATCGCCAGCAGCACGTGGGAGGGCTGCGGGACGCCGGCCTGGCAGGCGGAACCGGTGGAGGCCTGGACACCGGCGGAGTCCAGGAGGTACAGGAGCGAGTCGCCCTCGGCGCCCGGGAACGTGAAGTGCGCGTTGGCGGGCAGCCGTGCGGACGGGTCGGCCAGGGGGTCGGGGCCGCGGAGCACCGCCTCCGGGACCGCCGTGGCGACGCCCGTGACGAGCGCGTCGCGCAGGGCGGCGAGGTGCGCGGCCCGCTCGGGGAGCGCGGTCACGGCCTCCTCGACCGCGACGGCGAAGCCGCGGATCGCGGGCACGTCCAGCGTTCCGGACCGCACGCCGCGCTCCTGCCCGCCACCGTGCTGGACGGCCTCGATCGCCAGGTCGCGGCGGGCGAGCAGCGCACCGACGCCTTGCGGTCCGCCGAGCTTGTGCGCGGTCACGGTCAGGGCGTCCACGCCGGAGGCGGCGAAGCCGACCTCGATCTGACCGACCGCCTGCACGGCGTCGGTGTGCACGGGCACGCCGAACTGGTGGGCGAGGCGCACGACCTCACGGATCGGCTGCACCGTGCCGACCTCGTTGTTGGCCCACATGACCGACACCAGGGCCGTCTCCTCGGCGTGCGCGGCGAGGTCGGCCCGCAGCGCGTCCAGGTCGAGGCGGCCCTCGCCGTCCACGGGCAGGAGGACGATCTCGGCGCCCGCGTGGCCCGCGAGCCAGAAGGCCGGGTCGAGCACCGCGTGATGCTCGACGGCGGAGACCAGCACCCGGGTCCGGCGCGTGTCCTGGGCGCGGCGGCCCCAGAAGATGCCCTTGATCGCCAGGTTGTCGGCCTCGGTGCCGCCCCCGGTGAAGATCACCTCGGACGGCCGGGCGCCGAGCGCGCGGGCGATCGACTCGCGGGACTCCTCGACCACCCGGCGGGCGCGGCGCCCGGCCGCATGCAGGGACGACGCGTTGCCGGGCCGCTGCGCCTCATCGACGAACGCGGCCAGCGCGGCCGCCGACACGGGAGTCGTGGCCGCGTGGTCGAGGTAGGCGCCGGGAGTCACAGCCCCCCAGTCTACGGAGGTCCGCACCCTCGGTGGCCGCGCCCGCCGTGGGCTCGGGGCGCGCTCAGCCAGTCACGGGCGGGCCGCTGCGTCGTTGGTGGGCTCGTCGTTGGTGGGCTCGTCGTTGGTGGGCTCGTCGTCGGCGAGCGCGTCGTCGTGCGTGCCGGTGGTCCTGCGCATGATCAGGTGCACGACGACGCCGACGGCGAGGAGGATCCCGGCGAGCGCCCAGTGCTGCGCCTCCTGCTGGGTGAACAGGACCAGGCAGGCCACGATGGCGAGGATCGGCATGATCCGCGGCGTGCGGAAGTGGTCGTGGTCCACCTCGTCGCGGCGCAGCACGAGGACGGCCACGTTCGTCGACAGGAAGACGAAGAGCAGCAGCAGCACGACGGTCGACGCGAGGTCGATCAGCTCGCCCGTGGCGGCAAGGATCATCGCGATCGCCGTGGTGACGACGATGGCCGCACCCGGGGTGCGCCGCCGTGGCAGCACCCGGTGGAGCGGAGTGGGCAGGAGGCCCTGACCTGCCATGCCGTAGGCGAGACGGCTCGCCATGATCATGGTGAGCAGCGCACCGTTGGCCACGGCGACGAGGGCGATGACGGCGAAGAGCTCGGGAACGGCCAGGCCGGCGGCCTTGACCACCTCGAGCAGCGGGCCGGACGACTCGGCGAGCGCGGCCGGGGCCACGACCGCGGGGGTGATGAAGCCGAGCAGGATGTAGACGACGCCCGCGGTGGCCAGCGCGCTGAAGAGCGCGCGCGGGTAGACGCGGGAGACGTCGCGGACCTCCTCGGCCAGGTTGGCCGAGGTCTCGAACCCGACGAACGAGTAGAACGCCACCAAGGCGCTGCCCAGCACGGCGATCCAGACGGATGTCTCCGCGGGTGCGGTGAAGGCGCCGCTGAGGTCCGCCTCGCCCCGCCCGATCAGCCAGGTGCCGAGAACGATGACCAGCACGAGGCCGCTCGACTCGATGACGGTCATCACGACGTTGGCCCGCAGGGACTCCTTGATGCCCCACGCGTTGACCAGCGCGACGACGACGAGGAAGGCGAGCGCGGCGGGGACCTGCGGGACGGCGAGGAACTCGCCGAGGTACTCGCCGGTGAACGCCAGCGACAGACCTGCGGCGCTGACGACGCCGGCGCTCAGCATCGCGAACCCCACCAGGAACGCGACCAGCGGGCTGCGGAACGCCTTCTGGGCGTAGACGGCGGAACCGCCGGCCCGCGGGTACTTGGTCACGAGCTCGGCGTAGGAGAACGCCGTGAGCAGCGCCATGACGAGGGCGACGCCGAAGGCCAGCCAGACGAGCCCGCCCGCGGTCCCGGCCATCTCGCCGATCAGGGCGTAGACGCCGGCGCCGAGCACGTCGCCGAGGATGAACAAGAAAAGCAGCGGGCCGGTGACGGCCCGCCGGAGGCCCCGGGGTGGGGTGCCTGTGCTTGTCATGCGGCAAGTCTGGGCGTGGTCCCACCCGCTCGCCCCAGGACGGCGCTGGACGAACAACGCCACCCCGTCATGGAGCCGCCGTCGAGCAATGTGAGACACTCCTGGCGCACAAATGGCGAAAGTGTTCTGATGGCGGTCGCGGGTGTCGCTAGAGTCGTTGACCGTGAGTGAGAAGCCCGCCAACCAGCAGTCGTCGATGTCGCCGGACAAGACCGACGACGCGACTGAGGCGCGAGAACTGTCACCCACCCAGCAACGGACGCGCACCGCGCTGCTGACGGCCGGCATCGAGACCCTCAGCACGGACCCGTCCGCGCCGCTTGCCGCGGTCGCCGAGAAGGCGGGCGTCGCCCGCAGCACGCTGCACCGCTACTTCGCCGACAAGCCCGCGCTGCTCACTGCCATCACCGCGTACGTCACCGACCAGCACGACGAGGCGGTCACCCGTGCCCGCCTCACCGAAGGCACCGGCCTGGACGCACTGCGCCGATTCGCCCATGAGCTGATGGACCGGCTCGACGTGCTGGTGTGGTTCATGTCCGGCGGCTTCATGGCCGACGAGAACCTGGACATGACCGACCCGAGCTGGACCACCCCCGAGGTGAAGGTCCTCGACGCCGCGGCGCGCGGCATCGAGGACGGCACGATCGACCCCGCATTCTCACCCGCGTGGGTCGAGGCGATGGTGTGGTCGGTGCTGTACTCCGCGCACTACGCGCCCACCACCTCCGACATCTCCACCTCCGAGGCGCGCACCCAAGCCGTACGCGCCCTGCTCAAGGCGCTCGCGGCCGATCTCCGTTCGGTTCGTTGAGCCCCGGCACCTCTGAGCGACAACCTCGACCTGCCGTCCCGCACCTCCGCGGGCGTGCCTGACCCGAAAGGGCCACCCATCACCATGACTGACGCCATGCTTTCGGCTGCGCCAGAACTGACCGTCACCGACGCACGCCTCGACGGCGTCGCGTCGACTGCTGTCGCACCCGAGCCGGCGCCGTCCGCGCCCGGTTCGTCTCCCGAGGAGAGCGAGTCCGACCTCGATCAGCCGATCCGCTCGGGCTGGCTGCTGAAGTTCGCCCTGCCCACCATCATGTCCACCGTGGCGATGAGCGCGTTCGGCATCATCGACGGCATCTTCGCCGCGCGCATCATCGGCCCCGCAGCGTTCGCCAGCACCGGCATCGCGTTTCCGCTGCTCTCGTTCTTCATGGCCGTGGGGCTCATGCTGTCCATCGGCGGCAGCGCGCTCGTCGCCAAGCGTCTCGGTGAAGGCCGCTCGCACGAGGCGCGTAGCATCTTCACCATGCTCACGGTCGTCACGGGCGGTAGCGCCGTGGTGATGTCCGCCTTCGGTCTGCTGTTCCCCGATCTCCTGCTGGCGATCCTCGGCGCGGACGCCCACCTCGGCCCGCTGGTGCTCGAGTACGTACGCCCGATGCTGTTCGTCGGTCCACTGATGATGCTCGGCTTCTTCATGCAGCAGTACTTCATCACCGAGGGCAAGCCGAACCTCGGGTTCGCCGCCGTCGGCGTGGGCGGGGTCGTGAACATCGGCCTGAACTTCCTGCTCATCTGGCACCTGGACATGGGCCTGCACGGGGCAGCGCTCGCCACCGGCATCGGCTACTCCGTGCCCGCGCTGTTCGGTGTGCTCTACTTCTCGCGCAACCGCCGCGGCACCCTGTACTTCATCCGTCCGCGCTGGAGCGCTCGTGAGCTCGGCCAGGCATCCGTCAACGGCGCGTCCGAGATGGTCACCATGCTCGCCATCTCCGTGACCACCGTGATCATGAACAACATCCTCATGGAGACCATCGGCTACCAGTCCGTCGCCGCCGCATCCATCATGTTCGTCGGCCAGAACCTGCTGATGAGCACGTTCATGGGCTTCGCCACCGGCATCGCGCCCATCATCAGCTTCAACTACGGCGCCCAGAACCGCGACCGCCTGCGCCGCCTGTTCACGCGTGCGCTGTGGATCATCGCCGGGCTGGCCGTCGCCGCGATCGCGGCCGGTTGGTTCCTCGCGAGCCCGCTGACCATCATCTACGTACCGCGCACCACCGAGATCTACTCGCTCGCCGTGCACGCATTCCGCATCTCGCTGGTCGGGTTCATCTTCATGGGCGTCAACATGTTCGCGTCCGTCATGTTCACAGCGCTCAACAACGGCGTCGTCTCCGGCATCCTGTCGCTCTTCCGCACGCTTATCTTCCTGATCGGCATGCTCATGCTGCTGCCCAACCTGCTCGGCGCCGACGGCGTGTGGCTGTCCATCCCCGCCGCCGAGGCCCTCGGGGTGGTCATGTCGCTCGCGTTCTTCGCCGCGATGGCCAAGCGGTACGGGTACGCCGGAAAGGCCCCCACGACGTAGGGCGGCATCAGCCCTGGCGGGCGGCCTTGTGCGCGCGGATGGCCGCCGCCGCCTGGGGCAGCACGTCGGCCAGGTCGCCGACGACGGCGAAGTCGCTGATCTCGAAGATCGGGGCCTCGGGGTCGTTGTTGACGGCGACGATGACCTGCGAGGCCTGCATGCCGCCGCGGTGGTGCGGGGCGCCCGAGACGCCGGCGCCGATGTAGACGCGCGGTGCCACGGTGACACCGGTCTGGCCGATGTAGGAGTCGAACCAGCCCTCGAAGGCGGCGTCGCGGGTAGCGCCGACGGCGGCACCGAGCGCGTCGGCGAGATCCTCGACGGGCCCGAAGTCGCCGTGGGTGCCGCGACCGCCGGCGACGACGATGGCCGCCTCCTCCTGCGCCGGGCGTCCGGCGGCGCGGTGCTTGAGCTCGCGGGAGACGACCGTGACGGCCGCGGCGCCCACCTCGACGGGCAGCGGCCACACGTCCGGGCGAGCCACCGTCTCGGCAGGCTCGGCCACGACCGTGTTGGCGCGGACGGTGACAACCGCCGGGTCCGAGGCCACCGTGGAGACGGTCTCCCAGGTGCCGGCGAAGACGCGCTTGGAGATGCGCAGCGGGGCGGCGCCGTCGGTCCACGCAAGGCCCGAGGCATCGGCGACGAAACCGGCACCCAGGCGTGCGGCCGCCACGGCGGCGGCCTCGCGGCCGGCGAACGAGGACGGGACGAGCAGCACGTCGGCGTCGATCCGGCGCACGCCCTCGGCGAGAACCGCCGCGAGCACCGAGGTCAGGTGGTGCGCCTTGGCCGGGACGTTGGTCGAGACGGCGGCCTGGTGCACGTTCTCGACGCCGTAGGCGCCGAGAGTCGCCAGGACGGCGACCGACGGGGCGCCGAGGGTCAGCACGTCGACACGGCCGAGGGTACGGCCCAGGGTGATCAGCTCGAGGACGGCCGGGCGGACCTCCTCGGCCTCGGGGTCCGGGCTGTCGAGGAAGACGAGAACGGTCGGGCGGGTCATCTGCGGCCTCCTCAGACCAGGTCGTTCGTGATCAGGAACTGGGCGAGCGCGGTGCCGCCCTCGCCCTTGTCCACCACGAGCTGGAGCTCCCCGCGCGGCGGGCGCGGGGCGGCGTCGACGGTGGTCGTGCGGGCGCCGGCCAGGCCGACCTCGGCGGGGTCGAGCTCGAGGTCCGCTGCGGTCCAGACCTCGATCGGCTTCGTGCGCGCCGCCATGATCAGCGTGAAGTTCGGGTAGCGCGGGCTGTTCGCGGAGTCCGTGACGGACAGCACCGCGGGCAGCGGCGCGGCGAGCGTCTCGACGGCGTCGTCGGCCTCGCGCGTGATGGTCAGGGTGCGGTCCTCCAGGGAGACCGACGTCGCGAGGGTCAGCTGCGGCCAGCCGAGCTCCTCCGCGAGCAGGGCGGGCACCACGGAGCCGAGCCCGTCGAGCGCGGCCATGCCCGTGACGACGAGGTCCACCGGCTGGTCCTCGCCGAGCCTGCGGACCGCGGCGGCCAGCGCCGCCGTCGTGCCGAAGTAGTCCGAGCCCGCCAGCGCCTCGTCGGTGACGCGGATGCCGCGCCCCACGCCTATCTGGTACGCCTTACGGACCGCGATGTCGGCGGCCTCGGGGGCGACCGTCACCGCGACCACCTCGTGGGGATCCTCCCCCTCGGCGGGCTCCGGCAGGGCCTCGACGATGCGCAGCGCGGCCTCGACCGCGTTCTCGTCGAGCTCGTTCAGGGAGCCCTCGGCGGGGTCGCGCACCACGCGGCCGTCGGTGAACCGGCGGTCGCTGGTGATGTCGGGCACGTACTTGAGCAGGACGACGATGCGCACGGTCACTGAGACTACCGTCGGCGGGTGTGCCGGTGCGCCAGGCACTCGCGGTGTCTCAGGTCGTGCGCAAGCATGGCGGCATGCAGGATCGCTCCCCCGAACGTCGCAAGCCGCGCCCGGTCGTGCGCCCGTTGCTGCGCCCGACCGCGCGTCGCTCGCACGTGCCCCCTCTGGGTGTCAGGTCGACCCCGGGCGGCGTCGACGTCGCGGTGGTGGCCTCGCACGCCGAGGCCGTGGACTTCTGCCTCATCGACGTCGTCAAGCCCTGGCTCGACGAGCGCGACCCCGCCCGTTACGCCGAGCGGCGCTTCCCGCTGATCGGCCCGACGTACGGCGTCTGGCACGGTCACATCCCGGGGGTGCGCCCGGGGCAGCGCTACGGCTTCCGCACCCACGGCGAGTGGGACCCGCGCGCGGGGATGCGCCACAACCCGCACAAGCTGCTGCTGGACCCGTACGCGCGCGGCATCGCCGGCTCGGTGCAGTACGGGCCGCAGATCCTGGGGGCGAAGGGCCACCCGCGCTCCGACGACCCCGCGACGCCGGAGGGCCGCTGGTGGATCGCCGAGCGCTACGGCGAGATGGAGACCACCGACTCCCTCCCCTTCGTCCCGCACGCCGTGGTCATGCCGCCGATGCCGCAACCGCCGGCCGAGACCCGCCCGCGCGTCCCGTGGGCCGACACCGTCATCTACGAGGCGCACGTGCGCGGGTTCACCCTGCTCAACGAAGCCATCCCCGCAGAGCTGCGCGGCACGTACGCGGGCATGGCGCACCCGGCGAACATCGCGTACCTCAAGGACCTCGGCATCACCACCCTCGAGCTGCTGCCGATCCACGCGATCGCCTCCGAGCCGCGGCTCGACGCCCACGGGCTCAAGAACTACTGGGGCTACTCGACGCTGGGGTTCTTCGCCCCCGAGCCCTCGTACGCGACCCGGCGCGCCCGCCAGTCCGGTCCGGCAGCGGTGCTCGACGAGGTCCGCGGCATGGTGCACCTGCTGCACCAGGCCGGGATCGAGGTGATCCTCGACGTCGTCTACAACCACACCTGCGAGGGTGGCGACGACCAGCTCCACGTCTCGTGGCGCGGCCTGGACAACCCGCTCTACTACCTGCACGACGGCAACTCCCCCGCCGCGCTGGGCGACGTCACCGGCACGGGCAACTCGCTCGACTTCCGCCGGATGCGCGTGGTCCAGATGGCGCTCGACTCGCTGCGCTACTGGGCCGAGATCGTCGGGGTCGACGGGTTCCGCTTCGACCTCGCGGTGACGCTCGGCCGGGGCAACTACGGCTACTACCCGGGCCACCCGTTCCTGATGAGCCTGCAGACCGACCCCGTGCTGAACAACCTCAAGCTCATCGCCGAGCCATGGGACGTCGGACCGGGCGGCTGGCAGACCGGCAGCTTCCCCGCACCCATGGGCGAGTGGAACGACAGGTTCCGCGACGCGATGCGCGGCTTCTGGCTCCGGTCGGCGCGCGCGGGCGCGCACGGCGAGCCCATGGACGGCGTCCGCGAGCTCGCCACCCGCCTGTCCGGCTCCGCGGACCTGTTCGGCCACTCCGACCCGCCGCTCGTGCGCGGCCCGGTCGCGTCGATCAACTACGTCACCGCCCACGACGGCTTCACCCTCGCCGACCTCGTGGCCTTCGACCACAAGCACAACTGGGCCAACGGGGAGGACACCCACGACGGCACCTCCAACAACCTGTCGTGGAACCACGGCATCGAGGGCCACACCGCCGAGGGGGACGACGCCACCACCGAGCCGTGGTCGGCCGTCGTGCCCATGCGCCGCCGCTCGCAGCGCAACCTCATGGCGATGCTCATCCTGTCCGCCGGGACGCCCATGATCACGGCGGGCGACGAGTTCGGGCGCTCGCAGCACGGCAACAACAACGCGTACGCGCAGGACTCGCCCGTCTCGTGGGTCCGCTGGGACCATGACCAGGCGGCGCGCGACCTGCACGCCATGACGCGGCTGCTCCTCGACCTGCGACGCCGGCACCCGGCGCTGCGGGCGGACTCCTTCTTCCTCGGCACGCCGCGCCCGGGCGAGGCGTTCGCCGACCTCCTGTGGTTCACCGAGGCGGGCAGGCCGATGGACGGCGCCGCGTGGGACGAGCCGGGCCGCCGCGTGATCCAGATGCTGCGTCCGGGCCCGGGCGAGAACGACTCCGACGTGCTGCTCGTCGTCAACGGCCTGCTCGAGGACGTCGACGTCACCCTGCCCGCACCGCTCACCGGCGCCGGCGAGTGGGAGCGGGTGTGGGCCTCCGACTGGGACACCCCGTCCGACGCCGTGCACGACGACCCCGTGGGCGAGGACCGGCTGACGCGCCTGGCCTCGCTGAGCGTCCAGGTGCTGGTCGCGACGGTGCGGAGCTCCTGACCGTCACGGCCGGCCCGGCGCCCGGGCGGCGCATCGCCGCCGCGCGGTCGCGCCACGTCGCGTCCAGAGCGCGCAGCGGTCAGGCGCGGTCACTAGCGTGGGCCCGGTGACGACGAGCGCCAGCACCCCGGCCCCGAAGAAGCCCACCCCCCGGAGGAAGGCCCCCGCCAAGTCCTCCCCCCAGCGCACCCCGGCGGCGAAGGCAGCCCCGGCGAAGGCAGCCCCAGCCAGGGCCGTCGAGCAGGTGGCCGCCAACGCCGAGCACCACACGACCGAGGCCACGGCGTCCGTGGCCGGCGTCCGCGAGGCCACCTCGCACGCCGTCCCCGTCGTGATCCCGGCCCCCGTCCCGCAGAAGGCGCCGCACGCGCCGATCGGCCGCATCCCGGTCATCGAGGTGTCCCCGGTGGTCGAGGGCGGCCGCTGGACCGCCAAGGCCGCCGTGGGCGAGGTCGTCCCGATCGAGGCGACCGTCTTCCGCGAGGGCCACGACGCCGTGAGCGCGACGGCGGTGCTGGTCCGCCCGGACGGCACCGTGCACTCGACGTCGCCGATGCAGGACATCAGGCCCGGTCTCGACCGCTTCCAGGGCTTCCTGCAGCCGGACGCCGAGGGCGACTGGTCGTTCCGCGTCGAGGCGTGGTCGGACCCGTACGCCACGTGGGTGCACGACGCGACGATCAAGTTCGCAGCCGGCATCGACCAGGACCTGATGCTCGCCGAGGGTGCGCTGCTCTTCGAGCGCATCGCCGCCCCGGAGGCGCAGGCTGCCCGCACGCCCGAGGACGCGGCGATCGTCGCGCGCGCCGCGGCCGAGCTCGCCGACACCTCGCGCCCGGGCCACGCCCGCCTGGCGATGGCCACCACGCATGCGGTGCAGGACGCGCTGCGCCGCAACCCGCTGCGTGACCTGGTCTCGCCGAGCGCCACCTACCCCCTGCGGGTGCACCGCCGCCTGGCACTCTTCGGCTCCTGGTACGAGATCTTCCCGCGCTCGGAGGGCGCGGTCCGTCACGAGGACGGCACCTGGTCCTCGGGCACCCTGCGCACCGCCACGCAGCGCCTGCCGCGGATCGCGGAGATGGGCTTCGACGTCATCTACCTGACGCCGATCTCGCCGATCGGCACCCAGTTCCGCAAGGGCCGCAACAACACGCTCGAGGCGCAGCCCGGCGACCCGGGCAGCCCCTACGCGATCGGCGCCCCCGAGGGCGGCCACGACGCCATCCACCCGGAGCTCGGCACCGAGGAGGACTTCGCGTTCTTCGTCGCGCAGGCGCAGGAGAACGGCATGGAGGTCGCGCTCGACCTCGCCCTCCAGTGCTCGCCGGACCACCCGTGGGTCGAGCAGCACCCGGAGTGGTTCCGCACCCGCGCGGACGGCTCGATCGCCTACGCCGAGAACCCGCCGAAGAAGTACCAGGACATCTACCCGCTGCATTTCGACAACGACCCGTCCGGCCTGCGCGAGGCCGTCCTCGAGGTCGTGCTGACCTGGATCCGGCGCGGCGTCACCCTGTTCCGCGTCGACAACCCGCACACCAAGCCGCTCGACTTCTGGGAGTGGCTGCTCGCCGATGTCCACGCCCAGCACCCCGATGTCATCTTCCTCTCGGAGGCGTTCACCAAGCCGGCGATGATGCAGACGCTGGCCCGCATCGGGTTCCACCAGTCGTACACGTACTTCACGTGGCGCAACCACAAGGACGAGATCCTCGAGTACTTCCAGGAGGTGTCCGGACCGCAGGGCTCCGTGATGCGCCCGTCCTTCTGGCCGACGACGCACGACATCCTCCCGCCGTACCTCCAGCACGGCGGGGTCGCGGGCTTCGCGGTGCGGGCCGTCCTCGCGGCCACCGGCTCGCCGACGTGGGGCATCTACACCGGCTATGAACTGGTGGAGAACGTGCCGCGCCCGGGGGTCGAGGAGCAGATCGACAACGAGAAGTACGAGTACAAGGCTCGCACCTGGGAGCACGCGGACGAGATCGGCATCGCCCTGCTGCTCGAGCGCCTCAACGAGATCCGCCGGGGACACCCCGCCCTGCAGCAGCTGCGCAACCTGACGGTGCACGCGAGCGAGAACCCGAACGTCCTCGCGTACTCCCGCCGGATCCGTGCCGAGCACCTCGCGACGGCCCGTCCCGACGGCGCCGCACCGGTGGCGGGCGAGGCGGCTGACGTCATCCTGGTGGTCGTGAACCTCGATCCCTGGGGCGGGCAGGAGTCCACCCTCGACCTGGACCTGGCAGGCCTGGGCCTGACATCCCCGGACGGCGACGGCTCCGCCCCGTTCTTCCACGTGCGCGACCTGCTCACCGGCGAGACGTACGCCTGGGGCCGACGTCCGTGGGTGCGTCTCGAGCCCCACCGCCAGGTCGCCCACGTGCTGCAGGTGACCCGCGGATGACCGCTGCGGAGATCCCGCGTCCGGTGACGATGCCGATCCCCGTCCAGGCGCTTCCGCCCCGGCGGCAGCCCGAGCCCCCCGCAGCCGACCGGCCCGGGCTGTCCGACGACCCGGACTGGTACCGCAAGGCGGTCTTCTACGAGGTCATCGTCCGCGCGTTCTCCGACTCGGACGGTGACGCCACCGGCGACCTGCGCGGCATCATCGAGCGGCTGGACTACCTTCAGTGGCTGGGCGTGGACTGCCTGTGGCTGCCGCCGTTCTACCCCTCCCCGCTGCGCGACGGCGGCTACGACGTCTCGGACTACACGGCCATCGCGCCCCAGTACGGGTCGATCGCCGACTTCACGGAGCTGGTCGCGGAGGCGCACGCCCGGGGCATCCGGGTGATCGTCGACATCGTCATGAACCACACCTCGGACCAGCACCCCTGGTTCCAGGCGTCGCGGTCGGACCCCGAGGGCCCCTACGGCGACTTCTACGTGTGGAGCGACGACAACCAGAAGTACTCCGACGCCCGCATCATCTTCGTGGACACGGAGACGTCGAACTGGACGTTCGACCCCGTGCGGCGGCAGTACTACTGGCACCGCTTCTTCAGCCACCAGCCCGACCTCAACTTCGAGAACCCGCGGGTGGCGGAGGCGATGCTCGACGCCGCCCGGTTCTGGCTGAACCTCGGCGTGGACGGCTTCCGCCTGGACGCGGTCCCCTACCTCTTCGAGGCCGAGGGCACCAACTGCGAGAACCTGCCCGAGACGCACGCGTTCCTGCGCCGGATGCGGCGCATGGTCGACACGGAGTACCCGGGCCGGATCATGCTGGCCGAGGCGAACCAGTGGCCGCAGGACGTCGTCGACTACTTCGGCACCGACGACGAGCCCGAGTGCCACATGTGCTTCCACTTCCCGGTGATGCCGCGCATCTTCTACGCCCTGCGGGACCAGCGGGCGCGCCAGATCCTGGACATCATGACCGACACCCCGGACATCCCCGCGCAGGGCGGCCAGTGGGCGACCTTCCTGCGCAACCACGACGAGCTCACCCTCGAGATGGTCTCCACCGAGGAGCGCGCGTCGATGTACGGCTGGTACGCGCAGGATCCCCGCATGCGCGCGAACGTCGGCATCCGCCGTCGGCTCGCTCCCCTGCTGGAGGGCTCGCGCAAGGAGATCGAGCTCGCGCACGCGCTGCTGCTCTCCCTGCCGGGGTCGCCCTGCCTGTACTACGGCGACGAGATCGGCATGGGCGACAACATCTGGCTCCCGGACCGCGACGCCGTACGCACGCCGATGCAATGGACGCCGGACCGCAACGCCGGCTTCTCCACCGCCGACCCCGGCAAGCTGTACCTGCCGCTGATCCAGTCGCTCGTGTACCACTACCAGCAGCACAACGTGGAGGCGCAGCTCGCGCAGCCCACCTCCCTGCTGCACTTCGTGCACGGCATGCTGGCGGTCCGCCGCCTGCACCCGACTTTCGGCACCGGCGACTTCGTCCCGCGCCCGGTCGACGACGACGCCGTCCTCGCCTACACCCGCACCGAGGACACGGCGCCGTGGGGGGAGGCGCTGCTCGTCGCGGCGAACATGTCGGCCACGGCCCGGTCGGCGACGCTCCAGCTCCAGGGCTTCGAGGGCTGGACGCCCGTCGACGTCTTCGGAGGGGCCCGCTTCCCGGCCATCGGGGCGGACGGCACCCTGGCCATGACGTGGGGCTCGCGCGACTTCTACTGGCTGCGGCTCACGCCGCCACCGGCGCACCCGTCGTCGGTCGTGTCCTCGTCGTCGGCCGTGCACTCGTCGAGCGTGCCCTCGGCGTTGGTGCCCTCGGTGTTGGTGCCCTCGGCGTCGACCGCGGACAGGGGCTGAGCCCATGGCCCTCCCCCGGCTCCGCGTCTCGCCCGCGGGCACCCACCTGCCCGCCGAGGTCACCGACCTCGTCGCCTCATGGGCGCCGAGCCGCCGCTGGTTCCCGGGCATGACGGGCCGCCCCACGGCGTGGCTCGAGATCACGTCCGAGGCCGCGCCCGACGTCGTGCTGGCGCTGCTGCGCCGGGAGGACACGGTGCTCCAGGTCCCGCTCGTCGCCGTCCCGCTCGGGGCGTCGCCGAGCGTGCCGGAGGTCGGCGACGCCAGCTACATCGGGGCCGCCGCCGGCTTCACCGTGTACGACGGCGGCGCCCATCCCGCGGCGTGGGACCTGCTGCTGCGCGCGGCCGGCTTCGACGACCCGGACGTGACCGGCGGCCGGACCCTTGCCGGCGAGCAGTCGAACACCTCGGTCGTGCTGCCACGCGTGAGAGCAGACGGTGCCGACCACGGGTCGATCCTCAAGATCCTGCGCACGGTCCCCGCCGGAGAGCACCCGGACGTGACGGTGCCGCAGGCCCTGACCGGGGCGGGGTTCACCGGCGTGCCGCGCTTCCTCGGTGCGGCCGCGGTCTCCCTCGCTCCGCAGGGGCCCGACCTCGTGCACCTCGCGGTGCTCTCCGCCCTCGTGCCCGAGGCACAGGACGGCTTCGAGCTGGCCTGCCGGCACGCGGGCCGGGGCGAGCCGTTCGCCGCCCTGGCCGGGGAGCTCGGCACGGTCGTGGCCCACCTCCACGAGGCACTGCGCACCGCCCTGCCGGTCGAGGCCACGCTCGACCCTGCCACCTTCGTGACCGGCCTACGCCGCCGGGCGGCCGCCGCCCTCGTCGCGGCCCCGCAGCCGCTGACCCCGCACTCCGACGCCATCGGCGCCGTTCTCGACGACCTGGAGCGGCGCCTCGCGGCCGTCCCGCTCCAGCGCATCCACGGCGACCTGCATCTCGGCCAGGCGCTGCACGGCGGCGACGGCTGGCAGCTCCTCGACTTCGAGGGCGAGCCCCAGCGCCCCGTCGAGGACCGCACCGCACCCGACCTCCCGCTGCGCGACGTCGCCGGCATGCTCCGCTCGTTCGACTACGCGGCGGCCGTCGGCTCCGCCCCCGACCCCACGTGGGCCGGCGACGCCCAGGCGGCGTTCCTCGGGGCGTACCGCGCCGCCGCGCCCGCCGGGGCGGGCACGGACGACACCGGCGAAGCGGTGCTCCGGGCCCTCGTCCTGGACAAGGCCCTCTACGAGGTGGTCTACGAGACCAGGCAGCGCCCGCAGTGGGTGCACATCCCGCTGGGCGCCGTGGAAGGCCTGGTCAGCGGGGCCTGACCACCCGCCCGTCCGACGACCGCTCCGTGTGCCGGTCACGCCTCAGAGGGGGCGTGTCCTGTGCACTGGTGACAAGGTGAGCAGCATGACGACCGGTCCTGTCAGCAGCACTCCCCCCGCAGCCCCCGAGGTCGACCACGGCGAGTTCGCCGCCGTCGCCGAGGGCACCACGCACGACCCGCACGCGGTGCTCGGCGCCCACGTGCTGGCACCCGCCGCCGACGGCGCGGGCTGGGCAGTGGTGCGGGCACTGCGCCCGCTGGCCGACGAGGTCGTCGTCGTCACCCTCGACGGCGAGCACCCCGCGCGGCACGCCGCCGCGGGTGTCTGGGAGGCCGTCGTCCCGGCCCCGGTCGACGACGCCGGCCAGGTCCGCGCCCCCGACTACCGCCTGCGGACCCGCTACGGGACCGACGTCCAGACGGCCGACGACCCCTACCGCTTCCTGCCCACCCTCGGTCAGATGGACCTCCACCTCATCGGCGAGGGCCGCCACGAGGAGCTCTGGCGCGTGCTCGGCGCCAACGCGCACCGCTACCCCAGCGCGCTGGGCGACATCGAGGGCACCGGCTTCGCCGTGTGGGCGCCGAACGCACGCGCCGTGCGCCTCATCGGCTCCTTCAACCGCTGGACCCCGGTCCACCCGATGCGCTCGCTGGGCTCGACCGGCGTCTGGGAGCTCTTCCTGCCCGGCGTCGGCGAGGGCGACCTGTACAAGTACGAGATCCTCGGCCCCGACGGGCACTGGCGCTCCAAGGCCGACCCGATGGCCAAGGGCGCCGAGGTCCCGCCCGCAACCGCTTCCGTGGTGCGCTTCTCCACCTACGAGTGGCAGGACATCGACTGGATCGAGACCCGCACCGCCACCGACCCGCACCAGGGCCCGATGAGCATCTACGAGCTGCACCTGGGCTCGTGGCGCGTGGGCAAGACGTACCGCGAGCTGGCCGACGAGCTGGTCGACTACGTCAGCGAGCTCGGCTTCACCCACGTCGAGTTCATGCCGGTCGCGGAGCACCCCTTCGGCGGCTCGTGGGGCTACCAGGTCTCCGGCTACTACGCGCCGACGTCGCGCTTCGGCCACCCGGACGACCTGCGCTATCTCATCGACCGGCTGCACCAGGCAGGCATCGGCGTCATCGTGGACTGGGTCCCCGCCCACTTCCCCAAGGACGAGTTCGCGCTCGCCCGCTTCGACGGCACCGCGCTGTACGAGCACCCGGACCCGCGGCGCGGGGAGCACCCGGACTGGGGCACGCTCATCTTCGACTTCGGCCGCCGCGAGGTGCGCAACTTCCTCGTCGCCAACGCCACCTACTGGTTCGAGGAGTTCCACGTCGACGCGCTGCGCGTCGACGCCGTCGCCTCGATGCTCTACCTCGACTACTCGCGCAAGGACGGCGAGTGGTACCCCAACCAGTACGGCGGGCGCGAGAACCTGGACGCCATCGCGTTCCTTCAGGAGACCAACGCCACGGCCTACCGCCGCACTCCCGGCGTCATGATGATCGCCGAGGAGTCGACGGCGTACCCGGGCGTCACCGCGCCGACGTCGAACGGCGGGCTCGGCTTCGGCCTGAAGTGGAACATGGGCTGGATGAACGACTCGCTGCGGTACATGGAGACCGACCCCATGTACCGCCGGTACCACCACGGCGAGCTGACCTTCTCCCTCATCTACGCCTTCTCGGAGCAGTACTGCCTGCCGATCTCGCACGACGAGGTCGTGCACGGCAAGGGGTCGCTCATCAACAAGATGCCGGGCGACCGCTGGCAGCAGTTCGCCAACGTGCGCGCGTTCCTTGCCTACATGTGGACGCACCCGGGCAAGAAGCTGCTCTTCATGGGCTCGGAGTTCGCCCAGGACACCGAGTGGAACGAGTCGGTGGGGCTGAGCTGGTGGCTGCTCGACAGCCCCTGGCACGCTGCCCTCCAGCGCCTGGTCCGCGACCTCAACGTGCTGTACCGCGACACCCCCTCGCTGTGGGAGCGGGACTTCACGGCCGACGGCTTCGAGTGGCTCGACTCCAACGACGCCGACCGCAACACCCTGGCCTACCTGCGCAAGGACGCCTCCGGGAAGCCCGTGGCCGTCGTGGTCAACTTCGCCGGCCAGCCGCACGAGGGCTACCGCCTACCGCTGCCCTCCGGCGGCACGTGGCGCGAGACCCTGAACACGGACGACGAGTCGTACGGCGGCTCGGGCGTGGTCAACGGCGGCGCCGTCCAGGCCGAGCCGGTCCCGCACCACGGCCGCTCGCACTCGGCGACGCTGCGCATCCCGCCGCTCGGCGCCGTCGTGCTGCGCCCGGAGGGCTGAGCCCACACCGGTCGGTGGCCGGGCAGACGCCCAGTACCGTGAATCCTCACGACAGGTCCGGCATCGCACTCCCGCAGCGTTCATGGCTCTTCAGCGTCCAGCGGGTATGAGATCCGGACAGATCGGCGCGGACGTCAGCCGAGTGGGCGTGCCCCGTACAGTTCGGCGAACTCGTCGTCGGAGGTGATCGTTTCCAGCGTGGCGAGTGCGACGCGGAAGTCAAGGTCGGTGGCGCTGTTGACCTGCCGGGTGTTCTCGATGAGTTGCCGCTCGACGACCTCGAGCATGGTACGGACCGCAGCGACGCGCTCGGTGGGGCGATCCCACAATTCGGGGTGTTCCAGGATGTCACCGAGGTAGTCAGCGCTCACCACCGTGGACACCTTGTCGAGGATGTCGGCGTAATTCCCCTTGGCCATGCGCACCTGCTGCTCGGTCCCCTT
>Ga0075011_10000205_pt1 | contig 30334 bp, 28 predicted proteins | sample TARM_MetaG_T_14_FD_72354 | JGI IMG/M metagenome (GOLD analysis project Ga0075011, IMG submission 72354) | Freshwater microbial communities from Pennsylvania, USA, analyzing microbe dynamics in response to fracking - TARM_MetaG_T_14 | ecosystem: Environmental > Aquatic > Freshwater > River...
AGATATAATAGATGAATTTGAAAAAAATAATCTGTTAGAAAAATTATTTTTAGATATGAAGAAAGCTGAAAAAGCAATTATAATCAATGAAATTTCAAAACTTGAAAATTATAAAAATTTTCCTAAAATAATTAAAATGAAAATAAGAAATTTTGTAGAAGCACCTATAATAATTGGGCAAGAAATAAAAGGTGGGGTTATTTTATTTAATAAAAATGACGACTTTACAGCTGCCAATGTAAATTTAATTACATCACTAATAAATCAAATGTCTATTTCTGTACAAAACATCGACTACTTCAAGAAAGAAATTGATAGAGAAAAAGAAGAAGAACAATTGAAAATTGCTAGTCAGATACAATCTAGTTTATTTCCTCAAAAAATGCCAGAGCTTGAAAACCTAAGTTTTTATGGTCTTAATTTGCCTGCTAAAGCAGTAGGTGGAGATTATTATGATTTAGTTGAAATTGGAAATGGAAAAGTTGTAGGTTTTATTGCTGATGTTAGCGGAAAAGGAATACCTGCTTCTCTTCTAGTAAATATAGTTAGAACTATATTTAGAATGCTGGTAGAAGAATTTAAAGAGTATTCCCCTGAAAAAATACTTACAAGAATAAATAATATGTTATTAAAAGAAAATCTTGAAGGTAGATTTGTCACAGCAATTTGTTTCTTAGTAGATAATATAAATAAAACTATTGAAATTTCCAACGCAGGGCATGACCCTTTTTTATTCTATGTTGGAAATGAAAAAGAAATTAAAAAATACTCTAGTGATAGCATTGTTCTTGGTGTTATGGAAGAAGTCTATGAAAAAGAGAAACTATCTTATGAAAATGGAGATATATTTTTGTTTTATACAGATGGAGTTGCTGAAGCTAGAAAAAATAATGGAGATTTTTTCACTTTAGAAAGAGTAGAAAGAATTTTAAAAGATAAAAACAACTTAAACGCCGAAGAATTAATTAACGAAATATATTCTGAATTAAAAAACTTTGTTGAAGATGCTGTTCAAAATGATGATATAACTTTATTAGCTATCAAAGGGGGAAATAATGAAAGAGGCTAGGATAAGAGTTGCTGGAATACTGAAAAAAGATAACAGCATATTATTTGTAAAACATAAAAAAGACGATAGAGAATATTATCTTCTACCTGGTGGCGGTCTTGATTATGGAGAAACTTTTTATGAAGCCTTAAAAAGAGAATTTATGGAAGAAGTGAATTTAGAGATTAATCCTTTGAATATGTTATGCATATCAGAGGCGATTAGCCCTAAAAAAGATAGGCACATAGTCAATATTTTTTTTGAAGTCGATTATCTTAGTGGAGAACTTAAGGTATGCGAGGAAGAAAGAATTGTTGGTGCAGAATATATTCCGATTGATGAAATAGATAAACACACAATTTTCCCTAACATAAAGAAAGAATTGATAAATTTATATAAAGATAATAATAAAGATATTAAATATATTGGAAATATATGGGAAGATTAAGTGATTATGCTTGACAAAATTTATACATTTAGGTAAAATTAAGTTCTCTGTTTTAAATTTAATGGAGATATTATAATTTTGGGAGGAAGAAATTGGAAAATAATTACGATTATTTAAAGGGGCTTATTAGAGATATACCTGATTTTCCTAAAGAAGGTATACTTTTTAGAGATATTACAACTTTATTAAAAGATGTAAAGGGTCTTAAAGATATTATTGATATTTTTAGTGAAAGATATAAAAATAAAGATATAAAATATATTTTAGGTGCAGATGCAAGAGGCTTTATATTTGGTGCAGCTATTGCATATAATATTGGTGCAGGTTTTGTTCCTATAAGAAAAAAAGGTAAGTTACCATATAAAAAAATAACAGAAAGTTATGATTTAGAATATGGTTCTAACGCTATTGAAATTCATGAAGATGCCATTGAAAGAGGAGATAAGGTAGTTATTGTTGACGACTTACTTGCAACAGGTGGAACTGCTAAGGCTATGGTGGATTTAGTAAATAAATTAGGTGGAGATATTGAAGAATTAGCTTTTATGATTGAATTGGAAGACTTAGATGGTAGAAGTAAATTAGGAGATAACAAAGTATTTTCTATTTTAAAATATTAGTAAAGCGACACTTTTGTGTCGCTTTTATAAAATCTTTTCTTATTAATTTAATTAATGAAATTATTTTTAAGAATACAAATTTATTTTTCTAATAATTTTGTATTTTTGTCAATAATTTCTTATGTGTAATTTGCAGTTTATGATATAATATGAGAATCAAAGAAAAGATGATGGTGATAAATATGGTATATAGAAGTGAAATTATAAATGAAGTAAAAAAAAGTAAACAAGCTTTAGACTTGGATAAAATATTACTAGCTTATGACTTCGCAAAGGAATGTCATGTTGGTCAATATAGAAAGTCTGGAGAAGATTATATATTACACCCTGTTGAAGTTGCAAAAAATTTAATTAAGATGAATATGGATACAGATACAATCGTTGCTGGAATTTTGCATGATGTTGTTGAAGATACCCTTGTTACATCAGCAGATATAAAATATCATTTTGGTGAAGTTGCAGGTGACTTGGTAGAAGGAGTAACAAAATTAAGTAATTTGCCAGAAGGAACAAAAAAGCAACATGAAAATATAAGAAAAATGATAGTTGCTATGGCAAAAGATGTAAGAGTTGTTATAATCAAATTAGCTGATAGAGTTCATAATATGAGAACTTTAAAATTTATGCCAGATGATAAGAAGAAACGTATTGCACAGGAAACCTTAGAAATTTTTGCCCCTCTAGCTCATAGGTTAGGAATTGCAAAAATAAAGTGTGAGTTAGAAGACTTATCTTTTTATTATTTACAGCCAGAAATATATAAAGAAGTGGCAAAATTAGTAGCTTCAAAAAAAGAAATGAGAGAAAAATATACAAAAAAAATAGTAGACCATTTACAAAATGAAATAAAAAAATATAATATTAATGGTCATATTGATGGTAGACCGAAGCATCTTTATAGCATTTATAAAAAAATGTACGAACAAAATAAAGAATTTGAAGAACTTTATGACTTAATTGCACTTAGAGTTATTGTTGATAATGAATCTGAATGTTATAATGTACTTGGAATTGTTCATGCATTTTGGAAACCTGTTCCAGGTAGATTTAAAGATTATATTGCGGTACCTAAAGCAAATGGCTATCAATCAATACACACAACTGTAGTTGGACCTGAGGGTAAATTTGTAGAAATTCAAATTAGAACAGAAGAAATGCATGTTATTGCTGAAGAAGGAGTGGCAGCACACTGGACTTATAAAGAAAAAAACAAAAGCAATCGGCGAGATAATGTTTATTCTTGGTTAAGACAAATATTAGAGTGGCAAAATTTAGCTGATAATTCAGAAGAATTTATAAAAACAGTTACAGGAGATATATTAAATGAAACTGTATTTGTATTTTCTCCACAAGGTGATGTTATTGAAATGGCAAAGGGGGCAACTCCTTTAGATTTTGCATTTCATATCCATACTGAAATCGGATATAAATGTATTGGCTCAAAAGTAAACGGAAGAATTGTTCCCTTAGACTATAAACTTAAAAATGGAGACCAAATAGAAATAATAACTAGCAAATCAGCAAAAGGTCCAGGAAATGATTGGCTTAATATTGTTGTAACTCAAAGTGCTAAATCTAAAATTAAACGTTGGATAAAAGACCAACAGTTTGATGAAAAAGTTAAAGAAGGAAAAGCCTTATTAGAAAAAGAAATAGCAAAATTTGAAATTAAATTTAAAGATTTAGAGGAACATCCTATAACAAAAGAATATTTAAGAAAAATGCATATCCCAAGTTTTTCAGAATTGTTATTTAATTTTGGAATAGCCCGTATGAAAATAGAAGGTTATGCTGAAAGACTGGTAGAGGATTTAAGAAAAAAGAAAAATCTAGATGAAACCATTGATATCGATGAATATATACAAGAACAACAAAGTAGAAAGAAACATCCTAATAATCAACAAGGTATAGTAATTGATGGTACGGATAATACTTTAATAAGATTTGCAAAGTGCTGTACTCCATTACCTGGAGATGAAGTATCTGGTTATGTTACTCGAGGAAGTGGTATAGCTATTCATAGAAAAGATTGTAATAATTTTATAAATTTAGCTATGAAGGAAGAAGCTAGAGTTATTGAAGTTAAATGGGATGAAAAAATAGAAAATAAGAAATTAGGAAAATATTCTTTTTGTTTTAATGTTCTTATGTACGATAGACCTAATGGTTTAGCAGAATTAGTTCGAGTACTATCAGATCATAAAGTCAATTTAATGGGTGTCAATTCTAATTCTTTTATAGAAAACGGAGAAAAATTGGTAAATGTTAAAATTAATATTGAAATATCAAATAAGGAAGAAGCAACAAGATTAAAAAATAGTCTAAGTAAATTAGATGGAATCATAGAAGTAAAAAGATAGTAGGAGGAAGAATTTTGTTACCAGTAAATTATCAATTAATAAAAACTGATGGAAAAACCCGAGCAGGTGTTATAACAACTCCACATGGAACTATTGAAACACCAGTTTTTATGCCTGTAGGGACACAAGCAACTGTAAAAACAATGACACCAGAAGAGGTAGAAGCTTTAGGTGCAGAAATAATCTTAGGAAATACCTATCATTTATATTTAAGACCGGGTGATGAGTTAATTCATAGATTTGGTGGTTTACATGAGTTTATGAGATGGAATAAACCTATTCTTACAGATAGTGGTGGGTTTCAAGTGTTTAGCTTGGGAGACCTTAGAAAAATAAAAGAAGAGGGTGTATATTTTAGTTCACACTTAGATGGATCAAAGCATTTTATATCACCAGAAAAATCTATTGAAATTCAAAATAATTTAGGTTCTGACATCATGATGGTCTTTGATGAATGCCCTCCTGGATTAAGTGACAGAAAATATATTAAAGATTCCCTTGAAAGAACAACTAGATGGGCAAAAAGATGTGTAGAAGCCAATAGAAATCCTGATAAACAGGGTTTATTTGCAATAGTACAAGGTGGTATATACGAAGATCTTAGAGACCAAAGTTTAGAGGAATTAACAAATATGGATGAACATTTTTCTGGATATGCAATAGGGGGACTTGCTGTAGGAGAGCCTAGAGAGGACATGTATAGGATATTAGATTATATTACTCCTAGATTGCCTGAAAATAAGCCTAGATACCTTATGGGTGTTGGAGAGCCACTAGATATGTTAGAAGCTGTTGCAAATGGAATTGATATGATGGATTGTGTACAACCAAGTAGAATTGGTAGGCATGGAACAGTATTTACTAAATATGGAAGATTAGTTATAAAAAATGCAAAATATAGTGAAGATCCAAGACCGTTAGATGAAAATTGTGATTGCTATGCTTGTAAAAATTATACAAGGGCATATATAAGACATTTATTTAAAGCAAATGAAATTTTAGGTCAAAGACTTGCTACTACTCATAATTTACATTTTTTAGTTAAAATGATGAAAGAAGCAAGGAATGCAATACTAGAAGAAAAATTTAATGAATTTAAATTAGAATTTGAAAGAAATTATCTTAGTAATAAAGATGCTGAGTGGATTAAACCACAAAAAAAATAATATTTATTTAAAAGTATATAAAAAGAGGTTGTTAATGAGAATAGCAGGATTTTATGATAATAGTTGTACAAATGGTGAAGGATGGAGAAGTGTAATTTTTGTTTCTGGTTGCCCTCATAAATGTGAAGGATGCCATAATCCACAAACTTGGGATTATGAATATGGAGAAAAAGTTGATAATATAGATTATTATATACAGCGTATCCTAAAAAACAAAAGCCTAATAGATGGAATAACTATAAGTGGTGGTGAACCTTTCCAAGATAGAAACATAGACAGTCTATTAAAATTAGTTAAAGAAGTAAAAAAAAGTGGTTTAGATGTTTGGTGCTACACAGGATATAACTTTGAATATTTAAAGGAGCATAAAAGGTTTAATATTTTACTTGAGGAAATTGATATATTAATTGATGGAAAATTTGATAAAAATCAATTTTGTCCAAATTTAAAATTTAGAGGATCAAAGAATCAGAGAATTTTAAATGTTAAAGAATCGTTAATAAGAAATAATATAATAGAAATTGCTTAGAAAAATCATTAAAAATAGGGGTTCAAATTCTTGAACCCCTTAATTTTTATATTAATCCATATATTTTATAATATCAGCTATTGAATCAAATATACAATCCGCTTTAATTTCAGACTTCAGAGCTTCTTCTTTTGTGGTATCTCCACTCAAAACTAAAATTGTATTAATTCCAATTGCTTTTCCAACTTTTATATCTGTTGCTGGTCTATCACCAATTATAAGTATCTCTTCTTTTTTAAATCTATCCAAATTATATTTTTGAAAAAGTTCGATCATCATATATTTTTCAGGCTTACCGATTACTGTTGGAGTCATATTTGTTGTTGCTTCTATCATTTTCATTATTGCCCCTATATCAGGGATTCTTTCTCCATTATCCGTAACACAAGTTACATCTGGATGCGTTGCTAAATATTCTGCACCATTAAATAAATAATGACAGGCATAACATATTTTTTCAAAAGTTAATTCTTTGTCAAGACCTACTACTACATAATCAGGTATATCATTATAATCTCTAACTAAAGTAAAATCATTATTTTCAAATTCTTCTTCTAAACTTCTTGTTCCAACTATAAAAACTTTTGATTTTGGCTTTCTTTCATTTATATACATAATAGTTGCTAAACCTGAAGTAAATATTTTTTCCTCTTCTACCTCTAAATTAAATTTACTTAACTTATCCTTAATCTTCTTACTATCTTTAGCAGAATCATTAGTCAAAAAATAATACTCTTTCTTTTTTTTATCCAAAAGCTCGAAAACTTCCTCAACCTTTTCTACCTTAGTTTCTCCCTTATACAATGTTCCATCTAAATCAAATATAAAACACTTAATATCATTTAAATTCATAGTATATTCCTTTCTTTAACAATTTATATTTTTAATTACTTATAATATTCATTAAAAAGAGACTAAGAAACTAGCCTCTTTTTTTATTTGGGGAGCACCCTTTATATAAATTTAGCATTTAGGCTTTTTTAATTTCCTTACATTAAGTCTATTGCATTAAATTAGCTAATTTATCATTTTTAACTTTTATAATTCCTGGAATATTTTTTAATTGAGCAATCAAAAAATCTTCTTCCATATCAATATGGCATTGCACTAACAATCTAATCTTAACTATTGGATTTCCATTTTCATCTACTTTATTTGAATTTTCTGGAACTTCCATTTTTTGTAATTTTAAATTAAAGCTTTTGATTGTGTTATTAAGTATATTAATTTGTTGTGGCAAGTCATTCATTGTTATACTTAATATTAATTTCTTGTATCTAAGTCCTTGAGGATGTCCAAAAATACCAAATATTTTTAAAATAAATATTACAATTAATAAACTGATAAAGCTTGTCATATAGTTCCCTGCACCAATAGTAAGACCTATTATTGCAGACACCCATAAACTTGCTGCTGTTGTTAAACCTTTTACACTCTCACCATTTCTAATAATAGTTCCTGCACCTAAGAATCCTATTCCACTTATAACTTGAGCACCTAATCTAGTAACATCCATTCTTATAGGTTCCATCCCTGCATGAGCTAATTCAATAGGTATTAGCATAACCATTGTAGCACCAATTGATACCAAGGCATGAGTTCTTAATCCTGCTGGTCTATTTTTATGCTCTCTTTCAAAACCAATAACACCACCTGCAATAGCAGAAAAAATAATTTTAACTATATGATTAGCTTGATTTCTATTTATAAAATCACTAATTACTAATTTTGAAGGTGTTATTGACATTGCAAGAAATACTATTAATATTCCTATTAGTATTCCAATAATTGCTATAACAAGAGAATCATTGTGTTTTTTATCTTTTATTAATTTATCATTTTTTTTTCTATTCATAATATTCTCACTTCCTTTTTTCTGAAATCAGATTTAATCAATATATTTATTAAAAATAGAAATATTCTTAAACTGACTAAAATTATTCTTCATCATTCATCATTTGATTTTTAAAGGACATAGGAGTTACACCAATTTTTTTCTTAAAAAGAATACTAAAGTATTTAGGGTCATGATATCCTACTTTTTCTGAAACTTCATAAACTTTTACACTATGATCTTTAAGAAGTTCTATTGCTATTTTTATCCTAAAATTAGTCAAATACTCAACAAAAGTATAGCCCATATAGTTTTTAAAAAGACGGCTGAGATAACTCTCACTAATACCTAGTTCTAAAGCGACATCACTAATGCTTATATTCTCTTTATAGTGTTCTCTTACCCATCCCTTTGCTTTTGTTACATAAAATTTTCTTCCATCATTACTTTTATCAAAGTTACTATTAAGTTCTAATTTTTCTTGGGACTCTAAATAAATTTCTTTTTTATTATTCAATTTATTTTCTTCTTTTTTAATTTTAATTTCTTCTACCAATCTCTTAAGTGTATTATAAAAATCTTCATCATCAATAGGTTTTAGAAGATAGTCTTTAACACCTAATTTAATAGCTTGTTGTGCATAATTAAAATCATTATATCCAGATATAATAATAAATTCGCTTTCTACAGCTTTATACAATCCTCTAATCATTTCTATACCATCTTTTATTGGCATATTTACATCTGTAATAACAATATCTGGTTTCAAACGACGAATAAGGTCATATCCCTCTTTTCCATCTTTAGCCTCTCCAATAACCTCACAGCCAAAATCTTTCCAAGGAGTTGCCATTATCATTCCTTTTCGTATATATGGTTCATCTTCAACTATTACTACAGATAGCATAATAATCTCCTTTTAAATACAAGGCATTAATATAATGACCTCAGTACCATTTCCTTTACTACTATTAATCTTAACTCCATAATTTTCCCCAAAATACATTTTTATTCTTTTATTAACATTATATATTCCTATATGATTTTCAGGGTATTCAAAATTTAATGCTTTTATTTCTTCTTCTGTCATTCCAACACCATTATCAATTATTCTAAATTCAATATTTTCATCACTTTCTACAAATTTTCCATTAATAGTTATTTTCCCATCATCTTTTTTTGTTTTACCAAAGCCATGAACTATAGAGTTTTCAATAAAAGGTTGTAAAATTAATCTTGGAATTTTACATTCCATTATTTCTTTCTGAATATCCATAGAAATTATAAAGGAATTATCATATTTAATCTTTTGAATTGCTAAATACCCATTAATAAAGTCCATGTTATTTTGAATTGTTACAAATTCTTCTGAACTATCTATTGATAAACGTAATAGTTTAGCTAAATTAGTTACTACACTAATAGCTTTTTCCTGCTGTCCTAATTTTACACTCCATTTTATTACATCTAATGTATTATATATAAAATGGGGTTTTATTTGAGCCTGTAGCATTTTAATTTCTGTAATTCTTAATTGTTTTTGTTTTTCAATATTTTCTTCCATATAAATATTTAATTTTTTTAGCATTTGATTAAAATATATAGCAAGGTCACCAATTTCATCTCGACTTCTAACATCAGCACGAATACTGAGATCACCTTGCTTAACCTTATCCATAACACAAATTAGTTCATTAATAGGTTCTGATATAGACCTTGCTTGTATTAGTGCTAATAAGCCTGATATAATCAAACTAAACCCACTCCCAATAATAAGTATCAAAGAAACAATCAGCTTATATGTGCTAAAAAAATTTGATAACACATTAATTTTTGTAATTGTTCCTAGCCTTAAATCTTTGTACTCAAAAAACATAAAACTATCTTCTTCTATCATTTTTTTTATTGATTTATGTTCTTTAATTTTTTCTGGGTCAATATAAGTAGCTTGTTGGAATTTTCCTTCCATATTTTTATTAATAGTATCCAACAAAGTATATCCATAAGAATCTACCATTACCATTTGCATTGATAAGCCTGAATAAATATCTCTAGTTTCGTTATATATAACTTCTCGAGGTATATCAATTATTACATAAGCAATATGTTTTCCATTTTTATCATATATTTTACTACCCAATGACATAATGGTTTTTCCATAGCTTCCATAATCTATTTCTTGAAGATATATGGCACATTGCTCTGTTCCCATATTAATGTCTCTAAATATACCCCAATTATTCTTAGCACCTGCAAAATAAATTTTAGGCTGTAACAAAGTTGAATATCCATGTTTAGCTTCAACATCTATAATATTAATTACTGGTTTTATTTTCTCCTCTATAAGTGCTTGATACATAATTACATTCATATTATTAATATAATCATTATGATTATATTCATCAGTTTCTACAAGCATTTCTGAAACTCTTGAATCATTTTTAATTTTTGAAATAATATTTTCATATGCATTCATGCGTTCATGAATACGACTATGAAAAATTTCCAAATTATTAATAGTTTGTTCTTTTACATTATTACTAAATAAATTCCTTGAGACACCATGAATTAAACCGGCTATAATAAGTATTGGGATAATACTACATAGGATATAAGTAATAAAAATTCTATAGAATACAGGAACTCTAACATTTTCCAATTATTCCTCCTCCTTCTCCCACACTTCTAACAAAAATTTCCATTTTGTAAGTATAGCATCCTTATTTTCATAGGTCGTCAAAAGCGATGCATCAAATATATTTATCTTATCTATTGATCTAAGCTCAATAGGCACTCCCACATCTTCACGAACAGATCGAAGATAAAAACGATCCACCATATAAGACTGTACTTTTTTATTTAACACAAATTTAATAAAAGCTTTTGCCTCATCTTTATTCTTTGCATCCTTCATTAATGCTATGGAATCCTTAATAACTGGAGTTCCCTCTTTGAGATATACAATTCCCATGTCTTTTCCTTGATTAATGTAATTAATCGCTGCTTCTTCCATACTAATTCCAATTGAAAAATCTCCATTTGCAACGCCTTCATATACTTCTGATGATTTTGCAAGTATTTTACCATTTATATTTTTTATAAGTTTTTTTGCATTAAGCCAATTATAATCTTCCGAGACATTGTCCATTTCCAATAAAAAAGATAATGCAATATAGGCAGATCCAGATGCCATTGGGTCTGCTATCGCTAATTTCCCTTTCCATTTAGGCTCTAGTATCTCATTCCAAGTTTTCGGAACTTCTTCTGTAGAAACAAGTTTTGTATTATATATTAAAACAATTGGTAATTTGTTATAGCCTAAAATATATTCTTGGCTGTTATTTGTTGGATTAATAGGTTCAAATAAATAACTGTAGGCATTTAAATATTCTTCACTTCCACCCCACATAATATCCATTAAGTATTTATCACTTTTATTCTCCAGTGCATTCAATAAGTCCAAGGTTCCAGCTGATGTATATTCAACATTAATTCCTGTACTTTCTTGAAACTCTTTTATGATAGGTTGAATTATCCTTTCATTTAATGGACTATGAATTTTCAAAATATTAGCTTTAGTTTCTTCCTGCACATTTCCAAAAAATTTATTACTTATTCTATTTGTAAGTAGAATAAATATAATTATAAAAAGAATAATGATAAGCACATTATTTTTCGCCCTATTCCATTTCATATTATTTGAAACCTCCAAATTTATCTAATAGCCATAGATCTATATATTATAAAGAAATATAACAATAGATAAGCTTATATATAACAATTCTAGCCTTTAGAGAAAATTAAATCCATCTAAAGGCAAGAATTCAATTTATATATAAAGCATTATAACATAGTTTTCTTTTTAACTGAATAGTCTAAGAGTAAATAATGCTACTGACTCTGAATATGTTACAAGCATTAATACGGCTAGTAAACATACTATAAAAGGCCAAACTTCTTTAATAAAGTCCTCTATTTTTAAATCTGTAATGGAGCAAACTGTAAACATCATTGAACCAAATGGTGGTGTTATTCCTCCAATCATGATATTCACTATAAAAATAATCCCGAAATGTACTGGGTCAATTCCAAAAGTTCTAACAGCTGGTACTAAAAGTGGTGCAAGTATTACAAGAGCTGCTCCACCTTCTAAAAACATTCCTATAAACAATAAAATAAGATTAATAACTATAAGTAAAATTATTGGACTAGTTGTCATATTAGTAAGAAATTCTGTAATCATTTGTGGAATACGCTCAAGTGTAAGATAATAACCGAATACTCTTGCACTTGCTATTATTGCCATAACTGCTCCTGTTCCTTTAACAGTATCCATTAATATTAATTTTAAATGTTCTACTTTAAGTTCTTTATAAACTAAAAATCCTACAAGTGTTGCAAAAGCTACAGCAATTCCCCCAGCTTCTGTTGGTGTGAACATTCCAAATCTCATTCCCATTATAATTGCAAAAGGAATAAGTAGTGCCCATATTGATACAAAAAACTGTTTGATTATTGCTATAGGTGAAGACATTTTTAATCTACTTGGCATATAATTTCTTTTTACTGCTATTATATGAACTGCTATCATTAATGATACTGACATAAGAATCCCTGGCATATAAGCTGCTAAGAACATATTTCCCACAGGAACATTTGCAATTAATGCATATAGAATCAAGTTGGTTCCTGGTGGTATAACTGGACTAACTGATGAAGATGCTGCTGTAATTGCTCCAGAAAACGATTTAGAGAAACCTTTTCTTTCCATTTCGGGAACTAATATTTTTGATTGCATTGCAGCATCTGCATTAGCTGAACCTGATATTCCACCCATTAAAGCACTTAAAAGTACATTAACTTGTGCAAGCCCACCCTTTGTATGCCCTACAAGAACATCTGCAAAATCCATTAATGCCTTACTAATTCCTGAATGATTCATAACAGAACCTACCATTATAAAAAATGGAACTGCTAAGTATGGAAAAGACTCTACTGCTGTTACAAATTGCTGTATAACCATTTCCATTGGCATTGATGTATTAATAAATGCAAAATAAGTTAAAGATGAACCCATAAGTACAAAGGCAATAGGTACATTAAGAAAAAACAATAAAAATAATACTCCTACTGGTATTAAGGCAACCATTATTTTACCTCCTCGATTTTATGATGCTTTTGATAGTCTTTCATTGCTTCTATTTCTTCTTCCATAACCCTTTCTTCTAAATCATCTTTTATTTCCAAGCTAATATCTTTTCCAGTCACTATTTTTCTTATACTTTGTACTAAGAAATATAGTGAATAAATTGTAGTTAATCCAAAACATACAAGCATAGCACTATAAATATATTTATATGAAAGCTCTAATGATGAAGTTATTTTTGTTGAATTTGCTACATATTTTACACTGAAAAGTAGCATTGTAGTTGAAATTGTTGAAACTACTGTTGAAGTAACTAAAACAACTATAGGTTGGTACTTTTCTGGAACAAAATTAGTTAATACTTCTACCCCTATTAGTCCTTTTGTTTTATAAGCATTCGCAAGTCCTAAAAATATAACCCATACAAAACATCCAACAGCAACTTCTTCCGCCCACATAAAAGTAAAACTTAAAAAATATCTTGTAATAACGTTCATTATAACAATCACTGTTGTAATTGATAGGAATATAGATCCAATATACAATTCAAAGTGAACACCTAAGTCTCTAAGAATTTTTTTCATTTTATATCCTCCTTATTTTTAGTCTATCTCATTTAAAAGAAGATTCCGCCATAATGGCGGAATTTTCAGGTGAAGTATTTTGTACTTTAATTATTTTTTGCTTTATAAGCATCAAGTACTTTTAAAATTTCTTCGTATATTCCTGGTGTCCATTGAGGGAATTTTGTATAAACAGGAGCTGCTGCTTTAAGGAAAGCTGCACTATTTACTTTGTTAAAATTAACTCCTTCAGCTTTAAGCAATTCTGCCATTTCTCCTTCAGCTTTAACAGTTTCATCTAAATTATCTTGTCTACCCCATTTGAAGGCTTCAGCAATAACGTTTCTTTCTTTTTCACTTAGTTTATCCCATAATTTTGTTGAGATGGTAACTGCTGATACTCCAAGTAAGTGATTTGTTAAAGAATATTCTTTAACATTTTCATATTGTTGAGTTCCATAATAAGTCATAATAGATCCTTCAACACCATTTATTACGCCTTGTTGAATTGCTGCATAAGTATCTGGGTAAGGCATTGATACTGGATTTCCACCCATAGCTTGAATTGTATAAGTATATAATTGACTATTAGGAACACGAATATTAAGACCTTTCATATCTTCAGGCTCTTTGATTGCTTTATTAGTCATCATACTTCTAAATCCAAATACCCAATCAAGATCAAGAACTTTTATTCCATGTTCTTTTTCGATTTTGTTATTAAGACCTTTTACTAAATCAGATTGAGTCATTGCAAAATATTCGTCAAAACTACTATAAAGGAATGGTCCAGTAATTGCATTGTAATCAGGAACGTAATCTCCAAGGAAATTAACACCATCTACCATTATCCAGTCAGAACCTGCAACTATTTGTTCCATACCATCTTTACCAATTGGAAGAACTCCACTTGTAAATAATCTAGCTTCTATGCTACCTTCACTTTTTTCGTTTATTCTATCTACAACTTTTTTAAGTGTAATAGCAGTTTGTTCATTGTCAACAAACTTTGTACTTATAGTAATAACTTTTGTTTCGTCTTTACTTTTACTTCCTCCACATGCTACCAGTGATAACATTGTAACCAGTGCTAAAAACATTGTTAATAATTTTTTCATCTTTTCCCTCCTGTTTTTTTATAATTTTCAACTTGATACAACCTTCTCTAGAATTGTATATTATAGATAGATTATATACTTTCTATTTGTTTTCCACAACTTACTATTCTGCTTTTTAGTTGAATATTATGAACTAAATTTATTTCTATTGTATTATAATAGTAAAAAAACTTGGACAATCGAAAAAATTATTATAATCAATCTATACTTCTACCTTATTTCCACAACTAGCATAAGATACTTTTTCTATTTTATTTTTAAAAATACTAAAGGCTTCTACCCCTGTACAATGCCCTGTGATTATGTTTATTATCCCTAAAGATTTTATAGTATCAGCTATTTTATTGACTTTTTTATCACTTTCTTTGCTTAAATGCATTCCACCAATAAAAGTATTAATATCTCCATATTTTTTAGCTTCTTCTATTATTTCAACAACTCCATTATGAGAACAAGCACTTAAAACTGCATTGTTATTCAAAAGCAAAAAAATCTCATCAGAAAATTTGTCTTGAATAAGTTCATTATTTTCATCTAAAACAAAAAAATTCTTATTAGCTTTAATAGGATTTTGTATTTTAGTAATAACTTTTATATTTTTTGATAATTCATAGTTTTCATTCAAAAATACAAATCTATCTTTATATTTCTCAATATTAAATGTAATTCCAATTTCTCTTATACTACCTGTAGTTTTAGAATATTTCTTAATAAAAATTTCTTTTTTACAAATAATTTTAGCCTTGGAATTTATTTTAAAAAATTCTTCCATTCCTCCTGTATGGTCATAATGACCATGACTAATTATAAGGTAGTCTATTTCTTCTACCTTTATATTTAAGTTTTTGGCATTTTCAATAAAATTTTTACTTTGCCCTGTATCTAATAAGTATTTTAATTTTTCATCCTCAATTAGATAGGAAAACCCATGTTCAGCTATCAAATTATTTTTATAAGTTAAATTATCCATTAAAACTGTTATTTTCATAAATATATCCTCCATTTCAAAGCCAAATAATGCCCATATGCATTATTTAGTTTAGCACATTACTAGATAATCCGTCAAATTTCTTATAGATATTGACTTTAGTTAAACTTAAAGAATGCCACATTTAAGATATAAAATTTTATTAAATTTATTATATAAAATATATTAAAATTAGGGAGGCATTTTATGAAAAAAATATTTTTAAATTGAGCCTAATTTATATTAGTTCTACCTATTCTTAGTATCATTTCCTTGATAGTCTTCATAATGTTTGTCAGTTCCATTTTTATATCCCTTATAGAATATTTTTGCAATAACATTAATTAAAGGGTCTGAAATACCGTTTAGAAAGGCATAGTTGACATTGTCATTTATATGATGTATTGCATGATGTTTTTTATTTAATATTAATCTTATTTTCTGCATAAAAATTATAAGTTTTCCATCAACTGTATGACAGAAATAATGTGAAAGCTCTGCAAAGGATGATAACATAAAAAAATATAAAAAGGTAAAAGCTGTAAAAATGGATAATTTGAATAGGAAAACTATTACTAAGATTTCAACTGGAGCCATCCATATCTTTGAACCTGATTCATCAAAATAAACAAGAGGTACAGGCTTTTCTTTGTATTTTGGCGTTCTGTGATGAAGATGGAAACTAGCAATAAAAGGACCAAAAAAGCCTTCATATTTATCATTATTGTCCATATACATATGAACCAAACCATTCCAGAAATCAGCCAAAAAAAATGCCAGTAAAAAACTTAGGATGTGATTAGTAAAAGTCATAGTTCTTGGGATTAATAACAGTAGCAGAAGGATTTGACCACCTACATTTATAAATGAAATTACCTTTGAGAAACGGAGGTAGAAGTTTTTATTTTCATACAATTCCATTGCTTTATTAAAGTTTTTCTGTTTTATTTCAAGTTCCTTCATTAAATTTCCTCCATTAAATTTTTTATTTCTAAATATTACAACATAAAATATTTATTGAAATCATTTTCTTTTTTTATCAAAATAATTTTTCTGAAAATTCATCGGTTAATTCAATTGATATTTTTTAAAAAACAAAATGAAATCTTACTTAATTAATTTAGCCCGTGCATAAATTTCTTCTTTTTCATGTTTAGCTAAATTTTTTGATAATATTATAGAAATTAAGATAATAACAGGTATATTTAAAAACATCCTTATTACTGCAAATTTAATTCCCATTGATGCTATTTCAAATAAAAACATAGGTATTTTTGTAGTAGACCAAGCACCTATAAAGATAAAAACATTAGATAACTTAGCACCTTTTTTCAAAAGCAAACCAGCTATTGGAAAAGCTCCATAAAGTGGTCCTGCTGCTGCTGAGCCAATAAAAAATGCTAATAAAGTACCTTTTATACCAGAACCTTCTCCAAGGTATTTCATCATAGTTTCTTTTGGAACCCATACATCTAATAGACCTAAAAGTATAAAAATAGGCGGGATAATAATTAACATTTCTTTTAATGAAAAAAGACTTATATCTATGGCTTTTAAACCTATTTCTTTTTTATAAAAATACATAATGAATAATATAAATAAAAAAATAAAAAAAGACTTATATCTTTTGAATATTGTCATTATATCATCACCCCTATTATTATGGCTATAAAGTAAGAAAAAATAAAAGCTAGTGAATTTCTTAAAATAGTTGCTTTCCTCCCAAAATAAAGAGTTTCCACTGGAATAGTGACTATTCCAACCATCATAAGTGTTGAAACAAATCCTGCTATTTGCATGTAGCCTGCTCCACCTTCTAACAATAACGCTGCTGTTGGAAAAGCTACAAATCCAGGAATCAATGTTATTGAACCAATTATTGTTGAAATCACCAAACCAATAAATCCAGATTCTTTACCTAATATTTTTGATATAAAATCAGAATCAAAAACAGCTAATATGAGACCCACAAATATAATGATTGATAAAAACTGTGGTAAGATATTTTCAAAAGATTTCCACGCTTTTTTAAGTGCTTGCTTTGTTTTTTTCTTATCTTTAAGATAAGAGGTAAAAAGTAAAATCACAACAAAAAAATAAAATAACTTATTCATCAAAACTCCTTTTTAAAATAAAATAGATGCCCATATGCATTATTTAGTTTAACATATCCATAGATACTTAGTCAAGTTAAAGTAAAGGGTTTGCAAATGCAAACCCTTCTTTGACTATTAACTATTCTATATTAATTATTAACTATATATCATGAGATACTCTATCTCTTTGCTCTGCATGCTTTCCTCTATTCCATTTATCAAGAGTTCCAACTAGATAACCCGTTATTCTCTCTGTAATATCGAGTTCTTCACTTCCACACATTGGGCAAGCCTTTGGCTGTCTATCATAGAAATGTGAACCACAATCTAAGCAATAATTGTCAAAATGATTAATAGATACATAACCTATATTAAGGTCTAACATATAGTCTATTGCTCTATTAACAGCCTTTAGGTTGTCTAGAGGGTTTCCGTCCATCTCAACATAGAATATGTGCCCTGCTGTTGTTAGTGCGTGATAAGGAGCTTCTACCTCTGCCTTATGAAGTACACTACACTTATAATATACAGGTACATGATTTGAATTAGTATAATATTCCCTATCTGTAACACCTTCTATTTCTCCAAAAAATCTCTTGTCAGAATCAGTAAAACTATGACTTAGACCCTCTGCTGGAGTAGCTATCAAACCATAATTCAAATCATATTTTTCTGAATATTCTCTACATTTATCATGCATATATTTAACGATTTCTAATCCTAATTTTTGTGATTCTCCGCATTCACCATGATGCTTCCCTTTAACATAATTCCCATTTTCATCTATAGTACTAGTTAAGGCTACCAAACACTCTGCAAGCCCTATAAAACCTATACTTAATGAAAAATGCTTGATTATATCTTCTACCTTAGAATTAGGCTTTATTCCTTCATTATATTCAGCTAAATACTTCATGACATAAGAAAATTGCTTTGCCAAAGCTGTTTTTTGCCAATTAAATCTATCAAATAATTGTGCTCCAGCCAAGTCCATAATTGTATCTAATTCCTTATAGAACAAGCTTTTTCTTTCTTGAAAGTCAAGAGTTGCCTTCATAGCTTTTATTCCTGCTCTTACTATATTTACAGAAGTAAATGAAGCATTTCCTCTACCTACTGAGCTTTTCTCACCATGTCTATTTTCATATACCCTAGTTCTACATCCCATAGTACTTGGTTCATAATACCATCTAAGAGGGTCATTTATATCCCATTTTTCATTTTGGTTAAATGGAGTATCCAAATTTATAAAGTTGGGGAAGAATCTTTTTGCTGTTACTTCCTGTGCCAACATAAATAAGTCATAGTTTTTATCTTCAGGTTTTCTACTAATACCACTTTTTACTTTAAATATAGAAATAGGGAATATTGCTGTTTTCTTTTCTTTTCCAACACCATTGTTTACTGCTTCTAAAAAGGCTTTAATTACAATTCTACCTTCTGGGCTAGTATCCGTTCCAAAGTTTATAGAAGAAAAAGGAACTTGGTTTCCACTTCTTGAATTCATTATATTAAGGTCATGTATTAAACCTTCCATTGCTTGCTTTGTTTCTTTGATTGTCTGATTAATTGCAAAATGCTTAACTCTTTCTAAACCTTCTAAATTTTCCAAGGCTTTTTCTTCATATTCCCTTACTTCTACCTCTTTAGCATTATGTTCACCCTTTGCAATATAGAAATTATATGCATCCTTATAATGCTCTTCAAAACTCATTCTTACATAGGGAGCCATATAAAAATCAAAGGCATGTATTGATTGCCCACCATGCATTTCATTTTGTGAAGTTTGAATAGATATAGCTGTAAGTCCTGCAGCTGTTGAAATACGCTTTGGAGGTCTTACACCACCATTAACAGTATTAAACCCATCCTTAAAGGTTTTTGTTAAATCTGTTTGTATACAAGTTAATGATTTTGTAAGGTAGAAGTCCAAATCATGTATATGAATATCTTTCTTTTCGTGAGCCATTCTATTAGTATGACTAAGCAAGCTATCTAAGGCAAATTCCTTAGAACTTTCAAAACCAACCTTACTAATCATACCGCTTGGTGTCTCTGAATTCATATTTCCATTTTCATTAGTCATATCATTTTTCTTAGCCTGTATCATTTCATCAATTTGCTTATAAATATTATTTCTTCTTATTCTATTTCTTTTGTTTCTATATAGAATATAAGCCTTTGCAACTTCTTCATCTATATGCATTAGTTCTTTTTCAACTAAATCTTGTATTGTTTCAATTTGTATGTCTTCTTTATTTAATTTTATCAATTTATTTTCTACTTTGCTTCCCAAATTTAAAATATTATCGCAACTTTCTCTTCCAATACCTCTACATGCTTTTAATACTGCATTTTCTATTTTTGTTCTATCAAAGTTTACTTTTTTACCATCTCTTTTAATTATATTCATTTTTTATTAGAACCCCTTTCTTTTTTTCAACCTAAACATTTTACTACATTTAGCAAATAAAAACAAGCTAAATACTAGATATTGTGGACTTTTTATAAAAACAAAGAAAAAAGCCTTGATTCCAAAGCGTTACAAGGCTCAATCTTTTTATTTTTTTAAATGGAATTTTTCCTTTTAAAAATGGAAAGTTTAAAATTTATATTTGTTATCTTTATAAAATATATTTTTTATATATGAGATTAAATTTCTATTTTCTAATTTGCAAACTTTATTATATACATCTTTTTCAGGGTCTTTTACCCAATTAAGTGACAAGGGTGTTTTTGATATTAATTTTACAGTAAATTTATTTAAAATTTTATTTGTTTTAAGAAGTTTAAATTTTAATTCCATATAAACCTCCGCTTTTTTAATTTACAATTTAAAAAACTAAAATTCTTAACTATTAATTTTTAAATATTAACTAATTATCTGGGTCTATTAAAAGAGGTCTTTCATTAGAATAAATAACATAGCCTGCTTTAGAACCCTTTGGTTTTTTTACAAATTTTCTTAAGCAATAGTCTACTTGTACTGCATTATCTTCTTCTACCTTACTATAAGCCCTCGCCAGTTCTCCTGCTCTAAATAAAACTTCATCTGCTACTGTATCAATATCTGCCCCCTTAATAATAACATGGCTTCCTGGCAAATCCTTAATATGTAGCCAAATATCATTTTTATCTGCTAATTTAAAGGTAATATATTCATTTTCCTTATTATTTCTCCCATAATATATATTAATCCCTTCTGCAAAATTTTCAAAGCCTACATTTAATTCTTGATTTTTCTTGTTTTTATTGGTATTTTTAAGTTTTTTTATAATACCTTCTTGAGCCAACTCCTCCTGTAAACTTTCTAAAACTTCCAAAGTCTTTGCATTTTCCAAATAATATTCCAAACTTTTCAAGTATTTTAAATTTTCCTCTAAATCCATTTTTCTACTTTTTGCATATTCTATGGTTCTTTTTCCCTTGCTAAATTTTTTATAATAATTATCCAAATTTTCTTTTGGACTGATTTTTTCATCTAGCTGTATCAAAATGTTTTCATTATTATAAAAATCATAAAGTTCTACCATTTTTATATTATTTTTAAGCATATACATATTAGCGGCTAATATGTCACCTAATTCCTTATACCTATTATATGTTTCCCCTTTGGAAATATCTTCACTTAGCTTTTTAACTGTACCCTCATCTCTCTTAATTTTAGTATTCAAAGCTTTTTTAAGATTTTTCTTTATAGTTTTTACTTTATTAGAAGAAACAGTATAATCTATATACCATTCAACTAATTTATTACATGAATCAAAACTTACTTTTTCTAATTTTTCATAAGAAGGATATTCTATAAAACTAGCTAATTTAACATCTTCCTTGTCTAAATAAGCTGTAGGATTTTTTCCCATATTAATAAGTTCTAAATAGTCCTCATAAGAATTAATTCTTTTTCTGTTAAAACTTCCAATGCCTTCTACCTTGTCAGTTAAATTTATTTTTGCCTTATTATATTCTTCCTCACTTAAAGTATAAGCATTAAATTTTTTAGAAATTTCAGGTAATTCATAAGGAGCATTTGGCATAAGCAATCTAAAATTATTTTCTTCCAAGGTGAATTTTTTTATTAAATCTACTATTTTTTTCTCATTATCAATAATAATTATATTACTATGTTTTCCCATTAATTCTACTATTAGATGAAATTCTTTTTTTACACCTAATTCATCAATCTTATTAAAGGTAAATTGTAAAATTCTATCACTACTATGTTGTTTTATACCTACTAAAATACTTGCAACTAGAGTTTTTCTAAGGGATAGTGAAAAACTCATAGGCTTATCAGGGGCAAGTTCTTTACTCGTTTTCAAATAACAAATAGATAATTGTGGATTTATTGAAAAAAACAGATTGATTTTTCCAAAAAATAAAGATATTGATAAATTATCATATTGAAAAACTCTTGTTACCTTTCTCCCTACTAATTCTTCTTCAAATTCATTTTTTAAAAATCTAAGATTTATACCATCTATATATAACATTTTTTACCTCTTCCTTATTAAAAAATCCCCTTTTAGGGGATTCTCTATAGTTTACTATGTAAAGTACCACTTTCGCTACATCTACAACCTAAGCCTATTGAAGATGTCTTGTCTATATACCTTACTTCCCAACCTTCACAATCAGGGTCACCATCATTAATTCTTACTAACTCTTGTCCTAATAGCTCTAAACTCACTTCTGTTTGATTAATTTTTTTTAAAAATTCTTTTTTTGTCATAAAAACCACCTCAAGTAATTATACCATAAGGGTGTAGTTTTGTAAATTTCTATCAAACATTTTATTTTTCTAAATATTCCTTTTCTTCTTTAAGTCTTTCAACAAATCTTTTTATTCTAACTACTGATTCTTTTATTTCTTCAATGCTTGTAGCATATGAGCATCTTATATAATTTTCAAAGCCCTCACCAAATGCCCCGCCTGGAACTACAGCTACATTTTCTTCTTCTAACAACCTAATAGCAAATTCTTCTCCATTGAGTCCATAATTAGATACCTTTGGAAAAACATATAAAGCTCCCTTAGGTTCAACTATTTCCATTCCCATTTCTTTAAAGCCATTATAAATTAATCTTCTTCTACGAGCAAAAGATTCCTTCATTTTCTCCATTTCAGGTATAGCATTTTGTAAAGCTTCAATAGCTCCATATTGACTCATAATTGGAGCACATAAAATAGCATATTGATGAATTTTAACCATTTGATTGATTAATTCTCTAGGTGCACATAAGTATCCTATACGCCAACCTGTCATTGCAAAGGACTTTGAAAAACCATTTAAATAAATAGTTTGTTCCTTCATTCCTTCTACCGCTCCTATGGAATAATGCTCTCCTTCATAACTTAGTTCACTATATACTTCATCTGTTATACACCAAATTTTATGTTTCTTTATAACTTTTGCAATAGCTTCCAAATCTTCTTTTTCCATTACTATTCCAGTTGGATTATTAGGATAACATATAATAACCGCCTTTGTTTTTGGAGTGATTGCCTCTTCTAACTTTTTTGGACATAGTTTAAACTCTGTTTTAGAAGTATCTATACCAACGACTGTAGCTCCAGCTAGCTCTGCAAGAGGTCTATATGGAACATATACAGGCTCTGGAACAATTATTTCATCCCCAGGATTAATAAGACTTCTTAGAGCAAGGTCTATTCCTTCGCTTCCACCAACTGTTGCAATTATTTCATCTGTTCCATAATCAAGTTCATATTTAGTAAGGTATTTACTAACCTCTTGACGAAATTCCATAAGCCCAAAGTTAGAAGTATAATGTGTTCTACCTTTCTTCATATTATAAAACATTGCATCTACTATTTTCCAAGGTGTAGCAAAGTCGGGTTCTCCAACTCCTAAGGAAATAACATCTTTTTTTGTACTTACTATATCAAAAAATTTCCTTATACCACTAGGTTTTAAACCTTGCAGTTTTGTGGATATTTTATCTAACATAAAATCACTGAAATTATTAATTTATTCATATACTCCTCCAAATTTTAAAGCATTTATATTATATATCATTTTTAATTTATTCATTAAATATTATCTCATTTTTAGCTATAAAAGTCAAATTTAACTATGGTGTAATAAGCATTCTGTCATCTTGTTTCTTTTCTCCAGCCATTATTGTTCCATTTTCCTTATATTTTTTTAGTAAAAAATGAGTCGAAATACTATTTACATATTCCAAAGTAGACAGTCTTTCTGATACGAACATCGCAACATCTTGCAAAGATTCTCCTTCTACCTCAATCAAAAGGTCAAATCCACCTGAAATTAGATAAAGAGAGCTTACTTGTGGAAAATTATATATTCTTTCTGCAATTTTATCAAAGCCCATTTCTCTTTCTGGTACAACCCTTGCTTCTATAAAGGCTTTTACTTTATTTTTATCCAGTTTATCTTCATTAATTACAGTTGTATATTTTACTATAATATTTTTTTCTTCTAGCTCTTTAATTTTTATTTTTACCTCTTCTTCGCTGATTCCCAGCATAATGGCTATATCCTTTGTTGAAACTCTAGAATCTTCTTTTAATATATCCAAAATCTTTTCCATATTTTATCTCCCTTCACATTTTTTTAGTACATATATACTATAAATATATGCCATCTCAAATATATATTTGGCACAGTATCAATTATTTAGTATAGTATTACTAAATAAGAGGTACTAAACTTAAAATACTATTCAAGTTTAATTATAGCTAGAATAGCTTAAAATATCAAGAATTAAATTAAATTATAGATGGGATATAGGTGATTATATGTTACGAATTAAAGTTCCTGCAACAACGGCCAATATTGGACCAGGTTATGATTGTCTAGGCTTAGCACTAGCTCTTTATAATGAAATAACTATTGAAAAACAAACTTCTAGCGGAATTGATGTGATTTGGGAATGTGAAAATCCAAACATAAGCCTAGAAGAAAATCTTTTTTATACTAGTATTATTGATACCTTAAAAAGATATTCTAAAGAAAATTTAGGTGGAAAATTAACTATTAAAGAAATAAATATTCCTGTTAGTAGAGGATTGGGGAGCAGTGCTTCTTGCATAGTAGCTGGTATTTATTCTGCTAATTATCTAATGGATAATATAATGAGTCAAGAAGATATCATTAATTTGGCTACTGAAATGGAAGGACATCCTGACAATGTTGTTCCTGCTATACTTGGAAATATGGTTCTATCTACAATGGTAGATTCAAAAGTTATATATTCTATTATCGAAATATCAAAAGATATACAATTTAAGGTTTTGATTCCAGACTTTAAATTAAGTACAAGTAAGGCTAGAGAAGTTTTACCAAAAGCTTATAAGGTAGAAGATGTAGTTAGTAATGTTTCACGTTTAGCTTTACTGATTAATTTCTTACAAAATAAACAATATAAAGATATTAGAACTTGTTTAGATGACAAGATTCACCAACCTTATAGATTCCCTTTGATAAATAATTCTTTAGATATTTTTGAAAAATCAAAGGAACTAGGTGCTTTGGGAGAATTTATTAGTGGTGCAGGTCCTACGTTGATTTCTTTAGTTGACAACAAAAATGAGGATTTTGATTTAGGTATGAAACTTTTCTTAAATACCTTGAAAGACCATTGGAATATATATAATTTAGAAATTAACAATACAGGAGTAATTATTGAGAGTTTAGATTAAGTTGGAGGGAAAAATGGGAGTAATCGTACAGAAATATGGAGGAACTTCAGTAGCAAACGCTGAAAGAGTTAAGGCTGTTGCTGAAAGAGTTGTTAGAACAAAGCGAGAAGGAAATGATGTTGTAGTTGTTCTTTCTGCACCTGCAGGAATGACAGATGACCTTATTAATAGAGCAAAATCTATTAGTAAAAAACCACGTAGCAGAGAGCTTGATATGCTATTAGTTACAGGGGAACAAATTTCCATTGCACTTTTGGCAATGGCTATACATGAATTAGGAGAAGAAGCAATTTCTTATACTGCTAATCAAGTAGGAATAAAGACTACTGACCATCACACAAAAGCAAAAATCACATCTATTTCTACAGATAAAATAAAACATAAGTTAGACACAAATCATATTGTTATTATAGCTGGATTTCAAGGTGTTAATGACAATGAAGATATTACAACTTTAGGTAGAGGTGGAAGTGATACTACTGGTGTTGCTCTAGGAGTGGCTTTAAATGCTGATACTGTTGAAATTTATACTGATGTAGATGGAATCTATACTGCAGACCCTAGAATAGTTAAAAATCCTAAAAAACTACAAGAAATTTCTTTTGATGAAATGCTTGAACTAGCTTCAAGTGGAGCAAAGGTTTTACACAGTCGTTCAGTAGAATTAGCATATAAAAACAATATACCAATACATTTAAGATCTTCTTTTTCAGATGAATTAGGAACAATAGTAAAAAATGAGGGGGCTAACATGGAACAAACTATAATACGTGGAGTATCACATTCAAATAAAGAATCTAAAATAACAATTGAGGGAGTGCCTGATAACCCAGGAATTGCAGCTCGTATTTTTAGAGAATTAGCAGAAAATAATATTAATATTGATATTGTTATTCAAGGCGGTGGACATAATCAGCAAAACAGCATTTCTTTCACTGTAAAAGAAGAAGATTTTGTAACAGCTAGAGAAATTACTGAAAGACTTGCTAAGGAATTAGGTGCTAAAGATGTTTTTACAAATGAAAATGTTGCAATGGTTTCTGTTGTTGGAGTTGGTATAAAATCTAATCCTGGAATTGCTGCACAAGTTTTTGAAGTTTTAGCAGAATCTGGAGTTAATATAGATATGATTTCTTCATCTGAAATTAAAATTTCTTGCATTATAAATCAAGATAATTTAAATACGGCAGTAAATGCTCTTCATAAAAAATTTATTGATTAAAAATATTTAGACAGGATTTTAAGATTAAATCAATCTCATAGTCCTGTCTGTTTTTAACATTATTCCAATGATATATCAATTGCTAAAACCCCTTCTACCTTTTTTATTCCTTTTATATATTCACTATTGCCAGAATTATTATAAATACAAGTAGCTATAGTAATACAAGGTTTCTTACTTATGGCACTTACATATACCTCTGATTTGTATTCGCCGTTTTTCAATGTTTCATAAAACCAAGGTCTAGTTCTACCATTGTTTATTCCTGCCTTTGGTATGGATATTACAAAGTTTCCACTTAAATCTATAATCCAAATTGCCTCTAAATTTTTTCTAGTAGTTAAATAACTTTCCAATTGTCCATAATTATCAAAACTAATACTTTTAGAAAATTCATAAAGACTTTCTTGCTCTCTCTTTAAGTTTTCTTCTATATTTTTGTTATTTAAAACTAATTGTGATAAGTCTATATCTTGACTAAGTTTTTTTATATCCAAGGTAGCAGATTCTAAATCACTAGTAACATCAATAAGTAATTTTAAATCTTTTTTTTGCTTACCAACACTATCTCCTATATTTTTAAACACTTCTTCCCCACTTATTGAAATATTATAAACTTCTTCAAGCATTTCTTGAACTTTCAATACTATCTCTTTTTCTTCATAACTATTATCCTTAATACTTTTCAAATCTTTTCCTATTAAATCAAATTCATTTTCCAAAGAATTTAAAGAATTTACTATTGAACTATTATTTTCATTTAAAGTACCTAAATCTCCCTTTGTACTAATAATAATATCAACTATTCCTTCAATTTCATTGTTTAATAGGGCAATATACTCTTCTATTCCTACTATAGCACTTCTACTTTCATTTGCAAGATTGATAATTTCCCCTGCTACCACTGCAAAGCCTTTTCCAGTTTCTCCAGCCTTACTTGCTTCAATAGATGCGTTTAATGAAAGTAGCTCTGTTTTTTTCACTACTTTTTCTACTACATTCACTATACTTTTTACTTCTACCAAAGACTTAGTTAAAATTGGCACTTGTTTTTCCAATTCTAATATTTTATTAGCTAAACTATTTGTGCCTTCTATACCAAAATTAATACTCCTTATATTTTCATTTACTTTGTTTTTTCTTTGTATATTATCCTTGCCTATTTCTTCTAACTCATTAAAATTAGTTATATTAATTTCTATTAGTTTTTTAAACTCCTCTTTAAAAAACATAAGTTCTTTAGCTGTTTCTTCATTAATATCTATACCTTTTTTTATATCTCTCAAAAATAAACCTAAACTCTCTTCATTATTTTCTACTATGCTAAGCAATTGATTTTTCAAAGCTTCCATTCTCTCACTAGCAACAATTATTTCTAGTGATTTTTCTTTTTCTTTTTTGCTTACATGTTCAAATAGACTTTTTAATTTTTTTGTTTTAATACTAGTAATTTTTTTGTCTTTTATAAAATATTTTTCCTTCTTTAAATGCTTTGTCCAAATACTAATTAAATCAAATATATCTTTCTTATCAAAGTATCTTTTTAAATAAGAGTATACTAAAAGTATAGTGGTTACTATATACACACTTTTTATATCTCTTATAAAAATTAGCATAAATATCATAAAACTTAGTTCAAAATAGATACTTCTACTCATCCTCTCACCTCCAAATGAATATAGAGTACAAATGTACTCTATATTACCCTTATTCCTCATAAAGTTTCTATACCTCTTTCACCTGTTCTAATTCTTATTGCTTCTGAAACAGGGGATACAAATATTTTACCATCTCCTATTTCACCTGTTTTAGCATTAATTATTATTACATCTAAAACTTTTTCCAGTTCACTATCCTTAACAAACATTTCGATTTTTACCTTATTTAAAAAATCTACTTTATATTCAGTTCCACGAAAAATTTCTGTATGCCCTTTTTGATGCCCAAAACCCTTAACTTCATAAACAGTCATTCCCTTTATTCCAATTTCTGTTAATGCTTCTTTTACTATATTTAATCTTGTTGGTTTAATTATTGCCTCTATTTTTTTCATATTTTTCCCTCCTCTAGAGTCATTGCTCTTTTTAGATTTTCTGATTTTTCAAGACCTTCAAAAATATCTACACTTCTACCAAATTCAGGATAAGCAGTTGCTCCATGTTCTCCAATATCCAAACCTTCTATTTCTTCTTCTAAACTTACTCTTATTCCAATAGTTGCTTTTATTAGTTTAAACATTAACATAGAACCAAAGAAGGCAATTACAAAAGCTATTACTATTCCCAAGGCTTGTACACCAATAGTACTAATATTAAATAAATCTCCACTATTAAATATTCCTGCTGCCAAAGTTCCCCAAGCACCATTTACTCCATGAACTGATACAGCACCTACTGGATCATCTATTTTTAATTTATCAATAAATAATACTGAATAAACTACCAATATTCCTGCAATAGTTCCAATTATAACAGCTGCCCAAGGCTCTACATTGGCACATCCTGCTGTAATTCCTACTAAGCCTGCTAAAGAACCATTTAAAGTCATACCAACATCTGCCGTTTTAAATTTATACAAACTAATAATTAATGCACTTATAGAACCTGCTGCTGCTGCTAATGCTGTATTTGTAGCTATAAGACCGATTTCCATAGTTCCTGTTGTAGTACTACCAGCATTAAAACCAAACCATCCAAACCATAATATAAATACTCCAAGTGCCGCTAATGAAAGAGAATGACCTGGAATTGCATTAACCTTACCAGTTTTATCAAATTTACCAAATCTAGGTCCGATTACTATTGCTGCTGCCAAAGCTGCCCAACCTCCTACTGAATGCACTACTGTTGAACCTGCAAAATCTATAAATCCTAATTTTTCTAAAAAACCTTCACTTTTTCCAAATAAACTTCCCCAAGCCCAGTGACCAAATACAGGATATATAAAGGCAGTTAGTATAAAACTAGCTACTAAGTATGAACCAAATTTTGTTCTTTCTGCCATTGCACCACTTACTATTGTTGCTGCTGTAGCTGCGAACACCCCTTGGAATATAAAGAAAGTCCAATCCCAACCTTCAAGCCCTGTCCCAAAGAAGTTAGTAGTTCCAATTATGTTTCCTGTCCCAAACATAAAAGCAAAACCAACAGCCCAAAATGCTATTATACCCATGCTAAAATCCATAACATTTTTCATAATAATATTTCCTGTATTTTTTGCTCTTGTAAAACCTGCTTCTACCATGGCAAAGCCTGCCTGCATAAAGAATACCATTGCTGCTGCTATTAATGTCCAAGTCCAGTTCAAATTTTCTTGAACCACATCTGCTGCTTCTGATGCCATCAATCTTGTACTGAGAATTAAAATTGCACTTAATACTTTAAATTTCATAATACCCACTCTCCTTTAACTTTATTTGATATTACTATATTCTTTTTTATCATTTAAAACAAATATATATATTGTATAAAAAGATATATTTTATGTATATTTATTTTAAAAAAGTATTTTTTATGAAATTAGTACTAAAA
>Ga0075011_10000206_pt1 | contig 30286 bp, 27 predicted proteins | sample TARM_MetaG_T_14_FD_72354 | JGI IMG/M metagenome (GOLD analysis project Ga0075011, IMG submission 72354) | Freshwater microbial communities from Pennsylvania, USA, analyzing microbe dynamics in response to fracking - TARM_MetaG_T_14 | ecosystem: Environmental > Aquatic > Freshwater > River...
CCTCTCCCCTCCTAAACTTATTATCTCGCCTTCGGCGGGGAGGGGGACGGGAATGAGTTACATTGAATCAGGTTGCTACAAAATATCATTCAAGTTGCTCCCCATCGCTCCCGCACGCCCTTGCCGAAGGCACACAAAAAGTTTTGAAAGGGAGTCCAGAGGGGAAACTTTTTCAAAAGTTTCCCCTCTGGCCGCCGGAGGCACTCTTAAAAACCGTCTTCCAGCGGCGGCCAGACCAGGGCTTGGGTGTCGGTGTCCACCCCGGCCGAGGGTTGCATGGCCAGATTTCGACTGGCCGGTTTGAGATGCACGATCCGGCCGCGCGTTTCCAGGCGATCTTCGGCCAGCCATTGCAGTGTCTGGGGAAGAATGCGGTGTTCCAGTTTGAGGATGCGCGCGCCCAGCGCGTCGCCCCCCTCGCCCGGCTGGCATGGCACGGCGGCCTGGATGATGACCGGGCCGTGGTCCATCTGTTCGTCCACGAAGTGCACGGTGCACCCGGATATCTTGACCCCGTAGTCCGCGGCGTCGCCCTGGCCGTGGGCGCCGGGAAAGCTCGGCAGCAGGGCCGGATGGATATTGATCACACGGCCCCGAAACGGTTCGAGAAAGACCGGGGTGACGAGGCGCATGAACCCGGCCATGACCACGGCACCGGTCTCGTTCACGCCCGACTGGCGGATGGCCCGGACCATCTCCTCGTCAAAGGCCTCGCGGGAATCGAAGTCCGTGTGCAGCAGCACGCGGGTGGGGATATGGTGGGTGCGCGCTCGGGTCAGGCCAAAGGCGTCTTCCCTGTTGGACACGACCACCTTGATCTCGGCGTCGAGCATGCCCGCTTCGATGCGGTCGATGATGGATTGCAGGTTGGACCCGCCCCCGGACACGAGGACGGCAATGGGCATTGCCATGGATGCTCCCTTGGATGGTTGAAAAGGCGGGGTTGGCCCCGCCCCGAACTTGGCCCAAAGCGCGCGCTTTTTCAAGAGTGTATTTCCGTACCCGGGACCGCATTGCCTTTTTCCACTGAGCCCCGTATGTTATGTCAAATCAAGCCAATTAGCCAAGAGACAGTCCATGAGACGCCTGTGCCCTCTGCTTATCCTTCTCCTCCTGCTCGGTCCCGCCGCGGCAGAAGCCGGGGGTGTACGCGTCCTCACCGAGTTCAACCCGCCCTTCAATTTCGACACCCGGGAAGGCCCTTCCGGTATCGCCACCGACCTTTTTCTGCGCATGGCTGACCGGGCCGGGATCGAGGTCGAGCGCAAGGACATCCGCGTCTGGCCTTGGGCCAGGGGATACAAGGAGATGCTCGAGAAACCCGATGTCATCCTCTACGCCATGGCCCGGACTTCCGGTCGCGAGGATCTGTTTCAGTGGATCGGTCCGATCATGCCCGTGAACAGCAGCCTGTTCGCCATGAAGTCCCATAAAATCGTCATCAGAGACCCGGTGGAAAGCGCCGGGCTGTACCGATACGGGACCATGCGGGCCAGCGCTTCGGAGCAGATGATGACGGAAATGGGCGTGCCCGCGGGTCGTATGGACTCGGTCCACGACCGCAAGTTGAACATCCGCAAGCTCGTTCAGGGACACATCGACGTCCTGGCGAGCAACGAAACGGCCACCTGGTACACCATTCGCCAGATGGGACTGGACCCGAATAGATTCGAGGTCGTTTACCGAATCATGTGCAACGATCTCTACTACGCCGCCAGCCCGGACATGGATCCGGCCGTGGTGCAGCGCCTTCAGTCGGCCCTGGACAGCCTCAGGGCCGACGGCTCGGTCGCCCGGATCATCGAAAACTACCAATAGGACCGTCCCGCAACTTTTCCTACGAGCCCCGCATCCAATGCCACCCGAGGGTGGTCTGTACGCTCCCGACATGATATACTCTGACATCACCGATAAAATCGGGGCCGGGCGACCACACTTTTGAGGCGGACGCTCCCCCGTATATCCAGGGAGGAAGCCAATGGCAGGAAAATTCGAACGCAAGCTGGCAACGGACGGGCAATGGATGTTCAACCTCAAGGCGGGCAACGGCGAGATAATCCTGACCAGCGAACGCTACGCGGCCAAGAGCGGATGCGACAACGGCATCGCCAGCGTACAGGCCAACAGCCCGCTGGACGAACGGTACGAACGCAGGGAAGCCAAGAACGGCCAGCCCTATTTCGTGCTCAAGGCCGCCAACCACCAGATTATCGGCGTGAGCGAGATGTACTCCTCCAAATCCGCCATGGAGACCGGCATCGCATCCGTAAAGACCAACGGCCAGACAACCGACATCGTGGACGCGTAGCCCCGATACGGCAACAAAAGGCCCGGCGCGCATTCCTGCGCGCCGGGCCTTTTGGTTGTGTCGTGTCAGAGGAGCCGTTACTTAGCCGCATCCTCGATGAGAGCGTCGACCAGGCCGGGGATGGTGTATTCCTCGGGCTCAAGGGCCGGGGTCAGGCCGAATTTCCGAACCGTGTCCGAGGTGATCGGCCCGATGGAGGCGATCTTCACGCCCGGGTAATTTTTGAACGCGTCGGCCGGAACCAGCTCGAAGAAGTTCTCCACCGTGCTCGACGAGGTGAAGGTCACGTAGCGAATGTCGCCCGCGCCGAGCGCCTCCATTATCTCGTCGCCGGACGCCTGGCCCAACCGGGTCTCGTAGACCGGCAGGACCGTGACGTTGCAACCCGCCTCCTTGAGCTCGCGGGGCAGGACCTCGCGGGCCACCTTGGCCCGGGGGATGAGCACGTCCGAACCGGCAATACCGCGTTCGAGCAGTCCCTTGACCACGTGTTCGGCCACGTATTTTTCGGGGATGAAATCCGGCTCGATGCCACGCGCCCGCAGCTCGTCCGCCGTGGCCGGACCGATGGCCGCGATCTGCATGCCGCCGAAGACGCGCGCGTCCAGGCCGATGGCCCGAAGCTGCTGCCAGAAGTATTTCACGCCGTTGACAGAGGTGAACACCGCCCACTGGTACCGGGCCAGTTGCAGGATGGCGGTCTCGACCTCGGCGTAGTCGTCCAGCGGCTCCACCGAGATGGTCGGAAACTCGCGCACGCAGGCGCCGTACCCGCGCAGGACATTGACCAGGCCCGAGGCCTGCTCCCGCGCGCGAGTGACGATCACGCCCTGGCCGAGCATGGGCTTCTTTTCGAACCAGCCCAGCTTGTCGTGCAGGGAGCACACGCCGCCCACGATGATGATGGACGGGGCCTTCCACTGCCGGGCCTGCGCCTCTTCGGCCACATTTTCCAGATCGGACACGAACGAGGTCTGGTTGCAACGCGTGCCCCAGCGCACCAACGCCACCGGGGTGTCCGGGGCGCGCCCGTTGTCCATGAGATTCTTGGCGATCATGGGCAGGTTACCCACGCCCATGTAGAAGACCAGGGTGGAGGTGGACTGCCCGTACACGGCCCAGTTGTGGCCGGACTCGGACTTGGTCGGGTCCTCGTGCCCGGTGATGAAGCAGACGCTCGTGGTGTGGTCGCGATGGGTCACCGGAATGCCCGCGTATGCAGCGGCGGCCACGCCCGCGGTGATGCCGGGCACCACCTCGAAGTCTATGCCCGCTTCCACGAGCTCCTCGCCCTCTTCGCCGCCGCGCCCGAAGACATACGGGTCGCCGCCCTTGAGGCGGCAGATGACCTTGCCGGACCGGGCTTTCTCAACGATCAGGCCGTTGATCTTGTCCTGGGGCAGAGTGTGTTCCCCGCCCTTCTTGCCCACATACAGGATCTCGCAATCCGGCTTGCACCACTTCAAAAATTCGGCGTTGGCCAGATAGTCGTAGATCATGATGTCGCACGACTCGATGATCTCCTTGGCCCGCAGAGTGAGCATGCCCGGATCGCCCGGACCGGCTCCGACGAGAAATACGTTTGCCATAAGATTTGCCTCCGGCGGCTTAAGGAACCTTTTGAAAAAGGTTCCTTAAGAATCCTCCAAAACTTTTTGTATAAAACGGCGCTGGCGGGCTGTGCGAAAGCCACTCCCCGGTTGCGCCGTTTTGGGGCCTGTTCGTTGCCCTGGACGTTAGCCCATCACCGACTCAAGGCGCGCCTTGAGCTCGGTCAGCTTGGTCTTTTCCTCTTCCATTTCTGCCAGTTTCTTCTTTTCGCCTTCAACCACCTCGGCCGGGGCGTTGTTCACGAAGCCGGGGTTCTTGAGCTTGCCGGCCACGCCCTTCATGGTCTTTTCGAGCTTGCCCAGGTTCTTATCCAGGCGGGCCAGTTCGGCGTCGAAGTCCACCACGCCTTCCAGCGGCACGGACAATTCGTTGCCCTGGACCACGGCCGCGCCCGATGCCTTGGGGGCCGTGACGTCCGGGCCGATGGTCACGTTGTCGATGCGGGCCAGGGACTGGATCAGGCCGAGGTTGGCTTCCAGCACGGTCTTGTCCGCTTCGCTCACGGTCTTGATCAGCAGGTCGAGTTTCTTGGCCGGTTCGATGAGCAATTCGGTGCGGATGTTCCGGGTGCCGGAGACCACGCCCATGAACAGCTCCATCTCGGCCACGGCCTTTTCGTCCAGGCAATCTGGCCGGTTGTCCGGAAACGACAGGGTGGCGATGTCCTCGGAACGGTCGTCGCCCGCCGGGCGGGGCAGCACGCTCCAAATCTCCTGGGTGATGAACGGGGTCACCGGGTGGAGCAGGATCATGGTCTCGGACAACACGGTCCACAGGACCTTTTGCGTGGCGGCCTTGGCCTGTTCGTCCTCTCCGTACAGCGCGGGCTTGATCATCTCCAGGTACCAGTCGCAGAACTCGGACCAGATGAACTTGTACAGGGTCTGGGCGATCTCGTTGAAGCGGTACTCCTCGGTGGCCTGGGCGATGGAGGCCTTGACCTCCTCCAGGCGGTGGAGAATCCAGCGACTGGCCAGATCGTCGGCCGCGTGCACGTCCACATCCGGAATCTCGTCGGGCAGGTTCATCATGGCGAACCGCGTGGCGTTCCAGACCTTGTTCATGAAATGCTTGTACCCCTCGATGCGCTGCTCCGAGAGCTTGATATCCCGGCCCATGGCCGCGAAGCTGGTCAGGGTGAAGCGCAGGGCGTCGGCCCCGTATTTGCCGATCATGTCCAGGGGGTCGATGACGTTGCCCGTGGACTTGGACATCTTCTTGCCCTGCTCGTCGCGCACCAGGGCGTGGATGTAGACATGATGAAACGGGATTTCCTCCATGAACTGGAGGCCCATCATCATCATGCGCGCCACCCAGAAGAAGAGAATGTCAAACCCGGTCACCAGGCAGGAGGTCGGGTAGTACTTGGCCAGCTCTTTGGTCTCGTCCGGCCAGCCCATGGTCGAGAACGGCCACAGGGCCGAGGAGAACCAGGTGTCGAGCACGTCCTCGTCCTGAATCAACTTGCTCGAACCGCACTTGGTGCAGGCGGTCGGGTCTTCCTTGGCCACGATCAGCTCGCCGCACTCCTCGCAAGTCCAGGCCGGAATACGGTGCCCCCACCATATCTGGCGGGAGATGCACCAATCGCGGATTTCGTCCAGCCACTGGTAGTAGGTTTTGGTCCAGTGTTCCGGGAAAATCTGGGTCTTGTCCGGCACGGCGGCGCGCGCCTTTTCGGCCAGCGGCTTCATGGACACGAACCATTGGGTGGAGACGTGGGGCTCGATGGTGGACTTGCAACGGTAGCAGACGCCCACCGAGTGGTCATGGTCCACGATCTCGCCGAGCAGTCCTTCGGCTTCGAGGTCTTCGAGTACCAGCTTGCGGGCTTCGGTCACGCTGAGTCCCCGATACTTCTCGGGCGCGTTCTCGTTGATGATGCCCTGCTCGTCCAGGATGGAGATGACCTCCAGGTCATGCCTGCGGCCGATCTCCCAGTCGTTCATGTCGTGGGCCGGGGTGACCTTGAGGCAGCCGGTGCCGAACTCGACGTCCACGTATGAATCGCCGATGATCGGCAGTTCGCGGCCGACCAGGGGCAGAATGGCGGTCTTGCCGATGTACTTGTTGAACCGCTCGTCGTCCGGGTTCACGGCAATGGCCGAGTCGGCCAGCATGGTCTCGGGCCGGGTGGTGGCCACGATGAGATGCCCGGAGCCGTCGGCCAGGGGGTATTTGACGTGGTGCAGCTTGCCGGGCCTGGCCTCGTGCTCGACCTCATCGTCGGCCAGAGCGGTGTGGCAGCGGTTGCACCAGTTGATGATGTAGTCGCCCTTGTAGATCAGGCCCTGCTCAAACAGGGAGACGAAGACCTCGCGCACGGCCTTGGCCCGCTGGTCGTCGAAGGTGAAGCATTCGCGGGTCCAGTCCACCGAAGCGCCCATGCGGCGGATCTGGCTGAGGATGTGGTCGCCCTTTTCCTTCTTCCACTCCCACACGCGCTCGATGAACTTGTCGCGGCCCAGGTCGTCGCGGGTCAGGCCCTCGGCCTTGAGCTGGCGCTCGACCACGTTCTGGGTGGCGATGCCCGCATGGTCCGTGCCCGGCACCCACAGGACGTTCTTGCCCTGCTGGCGGTTGAAACGGCAGAGGATGTCCTGGAGCGTCAGATTCAGGGCATGGCCCATATGCAGAACGCCGGTGACGTTGGGCGGCGGGATGACCACCGAATAGGCGTCGCCCGGACCGTCCGGGTCCGGGGTGAAGGTCTTGTTCTGCTCCCAGTGGGTCTCCCACTTCTCTTCCGCATCCCACGGTTCGTAGGCCTTGGCTAACTCTTTCCGGGCCATTTCGGTGCCTCCGGCGGCCGGGTGAAGGAGAGAGGGAAACCCTAAAAAAGGTCTTTCCCTCTCCCCTTCATCCGGCCCCCCATCCCCTCTTCCTTCCTAAACTTTTTCCAATGCCGCCTGCGGCGGAGTCCGGATGGTTGCGGGGGGTCTGGTTTCTTATTGGGACGGTGTTGGAAACACCGTAGTATCATTCCGTATTTTCTTGCGGTCAACGGCCGCCCTTGATAGCGTCGGCCTACACTTGTCAAGAGCGCCGCATATGTCAAGCATACATATATACTGGGACGAATCGCACTTCTGGGGGCTGCTGGCCGCCCGGGCCCTGACGGCCTGGGGCGTGCCCCACCGGCTGGTGCGCGGTTCAGAAATAGCCGATGGCGCACTCGCTGGCAAGTTCGGCGCCCCCCCTGCGGCGCTGCTCGTGCCCGGCGGCCGGGCCAAGGGCAAGGCCGACCGGCTGGGCGCGCGCGGCATGGACGCGGTCCGCGAATACGTACACGAAGGCGGCGCCTATATCGGCTTCTGCGGCGGGGCCGGGCTGGCCCTCTCCATCCCCTACGGCCTGGGGCTCTCGCCCTGGACGCGCAAGGGATACCGCAACCGGCTGCACCATTTTCTCTCGGGCCACGTGAACGCCCGGCTGGACACGGCCAGCGACCTGGTTCCGGACTCCATGGACGAGGCTCTGCTCCCGGTCTGGTGGCCGGGGCGGTTCGACCCTTTGGACCCGTCGGTCCGGGTGCTCGCCCGCTACGGCAAGCCGGCCCCGGATTTTTGGGTGGCTGACCTCAACCTGGCCACACTGCCCCAGGGCACCATGGCCGACTGGGAGGCCCTGTACGGCGTGAACCTGAGCCCGGACTTCATGGAGGGTACGCCCGTGGTGGCGGCCAACCGGTACGGACGGGGCCAAGTCGTCTTGAGCTACGCCCACCTGGAGACGCCCGCATCCAATCAGGCCAACCGCTGGCTTTCCCACATCCTCGGACGGGTGCTCCACGACACCGAATCCGCCGCTGACAGTCGCGGCCCGGTCCCGGCCTGGGACGTGGCCGCCCGCAAGGTCGTCTGGGACGACGCGGTGCTTATCCGCGCCCGCCGGACCATGGAGGAGATTATCCGCACCGGGACCGAGCACTTCCTGCTCTTCTGGCGCAACCCCTGGCTGCTCGGCTGGCGGCGCGGCATTCCCGGCGCGGGGATCAATACCCTGTACTCGCTGATCTGCGAGTCCATGGCCGCCGAGCCGAACGACGCGGCGCTGTCCTTCTGGCAGGAACACAGCGACCGCTTCCGGGTGCTCATGGACTTGCTCGGCAATGGGCTGACCGGCTACCTCCTGGCCGAGCGGCTGGCAATGACCGTGTTCCACTCCGACTCGGGCGCGGTCTCCAAGGAAGGCCTCAGGGAGCAGCGCAGAGCTCTGTTCGGCCTCCCCCCGGAGCCGGGCGGCATCTACGCGGACCTGGCCGGGTTGCTCGAAGAGTTGTACTGGCGGCTGTCCCTTCCCCGGAATACGTAACTGTTTCTGAAAATATCGTTTTTTTCAGTCGATTGCCAGGTGGTTGAGGGCTGTGATACATGTAACAAGGGTGTGAAACCGGCCGAATCGGATCGCCTGGAAGACCTCCCTTGTTCCATTCATCATGCAAAAGCGGTGTGTCATGGGTGAAGAGAACCTGAAAACGTGTCCTGAAGCGGTTTTTCGCTTTGCCATGTCCAAGGACGGCATGAAGCTGGGCGTCAACCGATACTTCCCCCCCAACGGCGGGCAGGGGCCGAGCGTCGCCCTGCTCAAGGCACAGGTGGCGGCCTGCGGAGTCCGGTTGCCCGTGGACGAGGACGCCGCCGGACGCATCGTGGAGGCGGTCAAAACCGGGAGCGAATTTCGGGGGATCACCCTGGTCCGGGGTATCCCGCCCCAGGAACCGAGGGAAGCCACCCTGGCGAGCCTGGGGGACCTGGAATTTCCCGTATTTCCGAACGACCGTTTCCTGCGCTACCGCCCGGCGACCAAGGCTGCCGACGGTGAATCCATCGACGGCCGCACCATCCCGCCCAAGGGCACCTTCACACCCAAACCAGTCAAGGTCGAAATGGGCGAGAATGTGGCCTGGGACTCGACCGAAGAGGCCTACTACTCCCAGGTCTGGGGCATGGCCCGCATCCGCGACAACGTAATCTCCGTGGACCCGGTGGCCCGCGTCACCCCGGACGGGGTCCAGGTGGTGGGGACCATCTTCCACAAGGATTTCCGGGGCGAGCCCATCACCCCCGAGCGCATAGAAAAGGAACTGCTCGACATGGGCGTGCTCATCCCCGTGGACCTGCAGGTCCTGGCCGCCAAGCTCAGTGAGTCGGCGGACATGAACATGCCCCTGCCCAACCAGGTCCTGGTCAAGGGAGCGCATCCGGTGCCGGGCCGCGACGGCTGGCTGGAATCCCTTGTGGCCACCCGCGAGGAAACCGGCACCGAGGACGCCACCGGTCGCCTCGATTTCCGCAACAGGGGCGTCTACCCCATGGTCAGCACCGGACAAATCATCGGCAGACTCCACCCGCCCACTCCGGGCGAGGGCGGCATCGACATCTACGGCAAGACCATCCCCCCCCACGCGGGCAGGGAACTCAAGATCACGCTGGGCGAAAACGTCCTGCTCCAAAACGACGGGGCGACCTATTCCTCCAAGGCCCAGGGCGTGGCGGTCATGGAACAGAACACCCTGTCCGTGACCGAGTGCCTGGTGGTGCAGGGCAACGTGGACCTCAACTCGGGCAACGTGAAGGTCGAGCATGGTTCGGTCAAGGTCCTGGGGTCGATCCAGGCGGGATTCTCGGTATCAGCCCCGCAACACGTCCTGGTGGAGGGATCCATTGAGAGCGCCACCGTCTACGCGGGCGGTCTGGTGGAGGTCAAGGGCGGCATTCTCATGCCCGATGGCGGCGAAATCATCAGCGACGGCCGAGTCATCGCCAGCTACGCCGTGGGCGCGCGCATCCGGGCCAAGCACGACGTAATCATCGCCAATGAAATCCAGAATTCCGCCATCCGTACTGGCGGCAAGCTGGTGGCCCTGTCCGGCAAAGGCACGGTCCAGGGCGGCGTGATCGTGGCCCGCAGAGGCATCGAGGTCAACGAACTCGGTTCCGAATTGGGCGTGGCCACGACCGTGGGCATCATTGTCGAGGAGGCCGAGGACAAAAAGCTGCGCGAGGAACGGAGCCGGGTGGTCCAGGCCATCAAGAAGATCGAGACCACCCTGGGCACCGAACCGCCCGAGGCGCTCCTGGCGCGCGCGCCGGAGGCCAAGCGGTCCGCCCTGATCGAAGTCATCAAACACCGCGAGGCCCTTATCAAACGACGCGAATCCCTGAGCGGCAAAATCCACCGGCTACAGCTGCGCCACCAGGAGGAGATGCAGAACGTGAACATCCAGGTGAAGAAATTCGTCCATCCCGGCACGATGATCACCTTCGGCAAGACCAGGAAAAAGGTCGAGAAACGGCTTGAGGCTTCGACCTTCTACTGGGATGTGGAAAAACGCGATGTGCTCTGCCGCTAACCCTTAGTTCCGTACTCCACCCTAACCAGGGTCAGCCCCTGGGGGGGCACCGTGGCCGGGGCCAGGGTGCGGTCGCCTGATTCCAGGATATCCCGCACCGCGCCTGTATCGAGCTTCCCCCGCCCGCAGGCCACCAGACAGCCCACCAGGTTGCGGACCATCTGCTTGAGGAACCCGTCCGCCGTGAACCGCCAGACCGATTCGTGCGCTGTCACGCCAGCGTGACGCGAGATATCGGAGACGGTCCGCACCGTGGACCCCACATCGGTGCCCACGTTCTGGAACGCCGAAAAATCGTGCTCCCCCATGAGGACCTCGGCGGCATCTTCCATACGCGCGAAATCCATGGGTCCGCAGCTCCAGACGAAACGGCGGCGCTGGGGCAGGCAGAAACCGCGCTCGTGCCATAAGCTGTATTCGTAGGTTTTGGAAGCGGCCCCGTACCGGGCGTGGAAATCATCGGCCACAGGCCCGGCGTCGAGCACGCGCACGTCCCTGGGCAGGATAGCGTTCAGGCTGCGCCGCCACGGAAAATCAGGCCGTTCATCCGGCACATCAAAATGGACCGCCTGGCCCAGAGCGTGGACCCCGGAGTCGGTACGCCCGGAGCCGTGCACGCGGATCTCGCGCCTCAAAATGATCCCAAGCGCTCGCTCTAGCTCGCCCTGCACCGTGCGGTCTGACGGCTGCACCTGCCAGCCGCAGAACTCGGTCCCCTCATAGGCCACAATCAGTCGGATTCGCGTCATGAGCCTGCTATACGTCAACCCGCCCCGCAGTTCAACGCCCCGGACCGTCCTCCACACCTGACCTTCTCTTCAATCCAGTAAGAATCTCCAACAAAAAAGCGGACGGTCCGAAGACCGCCCGCTTGTCGGGATCGTTGTTTTGCCCGGCCTTAATTCTCGAAAGGAATCTGGAGCTTGGTCAGTTCCTCGGAGAGCTTGGCCGCCTTCTTGGATTCCACGAAGGACAGGATTTCGCCCGCCTGCCTGCCGCGCATGCCGGACAGGACCTTGACGGCCAGTGTATCGTCCATGGACTGCAGGATTTCGGCAGCTTTCTTGGCCTTGGTGTTGGAGAGCATGTCAACCAGTTGCTTGACGCGCTGATCCTTGATCTGCTTGGCGTCGTCGAGCATGGACTTGATCTCGTCGTGGAGCTTCTGGACCTTGACGGCCTCGGCCTTGATGGACGCCTCCATCTCCTTGAGGGTTCGCTCCTTGATGGCCAACTCCTCTTCTTTCTTCTTCAAAGCCTTCCACTCGGCGGGCATGTCCGCTTCAGTGCGCTTATCGGCGGCGGCCTGGTCCTTGACCGCCTCTTCCCTGGCCTTACGGTTGGCCTCGGAGTCGGCCTTGTCGGCGATGGGCGTGGTGGAGGCCCCGTTGGTCTGGGCCTCGGCGGTTTCACCGGAAAGGACGTCGGGCAGCACGGTCCCGACCGCCTTGAGCGTCAGGGAATCGACACTCAACAGACCGAACACGGCCAGCTTCAACAGGGCCAGGAAAACGAGGCTAAGAAGGACCTTAGTAATCGTGAGGCTCGAACCGGATCGTTGCCATTTCGTCGTTTTCCTTTTCTTCGCGGGCGTTTTCTTGGTCATGGTGCCTCTTGGCTTGCGTTTGCTTGAGCTTCTCCAGAAGCTTCTTGTCCTTGGATCGTTCCACGGCTTCCGTGCGGGATCTTTGCAATTTGAGTTCCAAACTGTTCAGGTCCACCCGGGCCACGGAGATGTCCTGGGATAGTGCGTCCTTGTACTGCCGCCACAACCACATGTCGTTGGCCGACTCGCGCGACTCGGTCTCGGCGGCCAGATGGCTTGCCAGCCGGGACTCTAGCTCGTCCAGCTTCTCGGCCTGGGCGTCGCGGGCCGCCTGGGCCCGGGCCAGGGCGGCCTTAGCCTGCTCCTCCAGCTGCTCGCGATAATCGAGCACCTTGTCGAGCTTGAAATTGAACCGTCTGGGCATGTATACGCGCCTTTCCTGACAAAGCCTTGACGCGACCGGGGCTAGCCTTCGGCCCCGGCGGGCCTGCCCGCCATGCCACAGTAGCCCGTGCCCTTTTCGCGGTCCACCCAGCGCCACATCATGCACTGAGCCACCTGGCACATCTTCATTTTGTCATCATGGGTCATGAGCAGGGGACAGAACAGAAATTTCGCGTCATCCACGTGAACAAGCATGCAACCTCTCCTTGCGGAAAAAAGAAAAACGGCACGCCGAACCGTCGGCGCGCCGTCAATATAACGTGTATACGTGCCGCTGGCTAGCCGCCGGGCACGGTCTCGTGCCGGACCGTTGCCACGGGCTGATCCACCGGGGCCGCTTCCACGGCCTCGGACGCGACATCTGCCTGCGGGGCCTGAGCCATGGGTTGCGCGGTCTCGTCGCTCAAGGTGACCAGGGTTTCCATGCCGAGCATGGACTTGAGCTTTTCCAGCGCCAGAACCGAACGGCGGGCCTTGTCGTCCAGGACCTCGGCGTACCCGCCGTCGCTGATGACCTTGGCGTAGTCGCTGTCCTGAAGCTTGGGATCGTCCTTGTAACGCGCTTCGAAGTTCCTGGCGTACTCCTCTATCAGGCCGTCCACGCGACTCTGGGGCATGGACAGGACGCCCTTGAGGCCCTGGGCCAGAAACTCCGGAGTCAGGTCCGGGGACTCGACCACCTTGGAGAAGCTGCGCACGTAGCGCAGAGTGCCGTCATAGATGTGCGAACGCTGAACCACGTTCATCCCCGCCCAGCCAGCCTTGAGCCATTTGAAGAGAAAGACCGTGCTGCGCGACGCGGCCGCGTCCTGCTCCACGAACACCTGGACCGAGCCCGAGGCGTAGGTGAAGGTGTCCATCCACCCGATCATGCCACGGTTGAGCCCCTCCTGCCCGGAGTAGAAGTACTCCCAGCGGGTGTCGTCCAGGATGGCGCCCTTGCGGCCCACGTCGGACTTGCCGTCCTGTTCAGACACGGAGATGAGCACGTTCTTGCCCTGGAACTTGGTCAGGATCATCAGCCTATCCAGATTGTAGCCGTAATAAGCCTCGGCAAAGGAGTCGGGCGTGGTCATCTCGAATTCCCTGCCCCGGACCACCACGGGCGCGGCTTCGGTCAATCCGGGCAATTCCTCCCACAGTCCCTTGGATCGGGACAGGAACTCGCTGTCCTTGTGCCAGTCCGACATGCGCAGGACCGCGGGACAAAGCAAGTAGTTGGGGATATCCGGGTTGTAGAAGAACTTGAGGATGCGCGTCAGGTTCGTGGCCACATCGCGGCGCAGACAGATGGCCCGGCCGCTGAACCGCTTGGCCGGTTCGATGTCCTTGGGGTCCGCGTCCACGTTGACCACGAAGTCGAGCATGGGCTGTATCTCGGCCAGGGAAAGCTGTTTGGACTGGTCTTCGAGCACGCCGAAGAGATGGGAGAGGCCCTTTTCCACGTCCCCGGCCAACGGCTCGGGCTTGGGGGAAAGGTTCACTTCCATGAGCCCCTCGGGCTCGTCCTCGGCCTGGGCGGGCATTGTGAACAGACACAGCGCGAACAGCGCCAGCACAAGAACCCACCTGCCCCGATTGCGGGGTTGTTTTTTGTTTTCCATAGATTTTGCGTGAGGTTAGTATTCGTTTGCACCCGCCGGACAGCGAGCCATTTTGTTCGTCTCTTCAATATTTAAATGTAATAATGTTCACCAGGTTTGGCAAGCCGCATCGGCCTACCGGAAATCTGCCGGATCAATCAGCCGAATTGGTTGGTTTTTTCTTGAAGCCCAATAGCTCCACCCGGGTCACGGCCTTGCCGCCGAACTTGCGCCGGACCTCGTCCACGGCCTTGTCCAGCTCGCTGGTGGCCTCCTTGCGGGCCGGAGCCTCCTCGAACAGATTGACCTGCCGGGCGCGGGCTTCGAAATTGGACACCCCCAACCCGATGAGCCGCACCGAGCGGTGCAGTTTGACCTGTTCGAGCAGGCCGCAGGCGGTCTCGTAGATGACCCCGGTGTTGTCCGTGCGCCCGTCCAGGCTCCGGGACCGGGTGATCTGGCTGAAATCCGAATATTTGACCTTCAGGGTCACGGTCCGCCCCTTGTATCCATGGCGGCGCAGGTCCTCGCCCACCCGTTCGGCCTGGGCCAACAGCCACTTGCGCAACAGGTCCCGGTCCGTGGTATCCTCACGGAAGGTGTTTTCCGCGCTGCAACTCTTGGCCGCCTCGTTGGGCGTGACCGGCGTGGGGTCAATGCCGCGCGCCCGGTCATAGAGCGCCGCGCCATATTTTCCCAGCCGCTCCTCCCAGTACTCCCCGGGCTTGAGCAGAATATCCCCGCAGCCCCGCACGCCGAGACGCTTGAGCACGTCCAGAAGCTTGGCCCCCACCCCCGGTATCCTGCCCACGGGCAGGGTCTGTAAAAACTCCGCGACTTCCTCATGGCGGACGATGTACATGCCGTCCGGCTTGTCCAAGTCAGAGGCTATCTTGGCCAAAAAACGCACCGGGGCCGCGCCCACCGAACAGGTCAGCCCGGTGGCCTCCCGCATGCGCGCCTTGATCCGCCGCCCGACATCCTCAATGGGCCCGAACAGCCGTTCCAGCCCGGTTCCGTCCAGATACGCCTCGTCCACGCTGGCCTGCTCCACCGTGGGCGAAAATTCCCGCAGCACGCCCATGGCCTGGTGCGATATCTCCTTGTACCGTTTCATGCGGCCCGGGACCATGATGATCTCCGGGCACAGCTTGCGCGCCTTGACCACGGACATGGCCGAACGCACCCCGTACTTGCGCACCTCGTAACTGGCCGCCGAAACCACGCTGCGGTCCGAAGTCCCGCCCACGGCCACCGGCTTGCCCCTCAGTTCCGGGTTGTCCATCTGCTCCACGGACGCGAAAAACGCGTCCATGTCGATATGTAGAATCCAAGTGCGCATCCCCATAAATTTACCCTGTCCCGCCCAGCCTCGCAAGGGATGCCTCCGGGCCTCCAGCCGTTGGCGAATCTTCGAGCCTTACGGATGAGGACAGCAGCGATCGGCCAGAGAGGGAACTTTTGAATAAGTTTGCTCCTCTGGACTCCCCCTCAAAACTTCGTATCGCGGGGTACGAACGCAACGGAAAGGGAGTGCCCCTCACATCTCCACACAAACCGCCCTTCCACAACATGAAACAATAGGGTGCGCAGCACTCGCCAGCGGCTCCCCTGCCCGGGATCGGAAGCCGTTTCCCGTGCTAGTCTTTCTTGCACGCCTCGACAAAGGCCTTCGGGATAGCCGGATTGGAACCGAAATGGAGGTGTACGTACGACCCCAATGTATTCCAGGTCACAAACCCTTCTGGAGTCTCAAGAGGACCTTTGCGGCCAGCCAGATCGTAAACCGGATGCAGGTTTTCAGAAGGGGGGGCCTGAATGGAGGAGTAGTGGAACTCATGGCCGCGCGCGGTGGTCCCGGCCGGCCCCAGAGTGGTGGCCTCGCGCACCGCGACCTCGCGGTATCCCAGAGCGCGGAACTTCTCGCCCATCTCGGCGCGCACAGGGTAGACTCCGGCCATGGCGTAGCGGCCCCGGCCGGTGACGATGTCGTTCATGAGCAGCATGAACCCGCCGCATTCGGCGTAGACCGGACGGCCGGACTCGCAGAACTCCTTGATCTCGCGGCGGATGCGCGTGTTCTGGCTGAGTTCGAAGGCGTAGAGCTCGGGGTAGCCGCCACCGAGGTAGAGGCCGTCCAGACGCTCGGGCAGCCGGGTGTCGTTCAAAGGGGAAAATTCAATGAGCCGCGCGCCCGCCTCGCGCAACAGGCGGAGGTTCTCCTCGTAGTAGAAGCAGAACGCGTTGTCCCGAGCCAGGCCGATGATCACCTTGGGGAGCTGGGGCACCGGCTCGAACGGGGCCACGGCCTCCACCTCGGGCACGGAGGCCAGCAGCGCGTCCGGGTCGAGCCCGGCCTCAACCCAGTCGGCCAGCCGCTGGTAGCGGGACAGGTCCGGGCCGTCCTGTTCCGGTGTGACCAGGCCGAGATGACGCGAGGGGGTGGAGATATCCTCATCGCGGCCGAGACAGCCGAGCACGGGCACGTCGGGCACCAGAGTCATGGCCTCGCGCAGCAGTTCGGCGTGGGACTGGCTGCCCACACGGTTGAAGATCACCCCCGCGATGGCCACCTCGGGATCAAAGTCCGCGTATCCGGTCACCAAAGCCGCGGCGGACCGGGCCATGGACCGCGCGTCCACCACCAGAATGACGGGCAGGCCGAGGATTTTGGCCATCTGGGCCGTGGACCCGGCGTCGCCCGTTCCGGAAATGCCGTCGAACAGCCCCATGACCCCTTCGATGACGGCCACGTCGCTGTCTGCCGCGTAGCGGTTGAAGATATCCAGGTTGGTGGATTCGCCGAGCATCCAGCCGTCGAGGTTGTGGCTGGGCACGGGCTGTCCGCCCCCGGCGCAGGCCAGGGCGTGATGGCCGGGATCGATGAAGTCCGGGCCGCACTTGAAGGGCTGGACCCTGATCCCCCGGCGGGCCAGGGAGGCCATCAGTCCCAAAGAGATGGAGGTCTTGCCGCACCCGCTGTGCGTTCCGGCGATGATGAAAGCTTTGACCGTGCCCATGTGCGTTCCCGGCCTAGATCAGGCCCTTCTTGGTCAGATAGTCCATCAACTTGCGCCCTTCCTCGTGCTGCGGGCCCAGTTCCAGGCACTTGGCCACGGCCTCGGCGCAGGCGGCCCAGTCCTGGCGCTCAAACTGCGCGCGGGCCAGATTGTACCACAGGTTCTCGTCGTCGTTCGAAAGATCCAGAGCACGGCGATAGTAGTCCACGGCCTGGCCGAAGAGCTTCTTCTTGCGCAAAGCGATGCCGTATTCGTTGAACAGATGCTTATGGTCGTCGGAAAAGGCGGTGTCCAGGCCGAGAATGCGGTCAAAGACCTTCTTGGCCTTGTCCTCCTCGTCCCGGGCCAGCAGGCACAGGCCGATGCCGAAGTTCGCGCGCACGTTCTGCTCGTCCAGATTCAGGGCGTTGGTGTACTCGTACTCGGCCGTGAAATTCTCGCCTCGCTTGCGGTACTTGTCGCCTCGGGCCACGGACTTCTGGACCTTGCGCAGATTGCCGATCACCTCCTTGAAGAGCTGGGGCATGGGCAGGTAGTCGGACAACAGCTCGTCCTTGGTGATCAGCGCCACATCCCCGAAGGGCACATGTTTGCTGTTCAGTCCCTGTATTTCGATTTTCTCATCACCCACTTCCCTGGCGTAATACATGGCCGTCTGCTTGACCCGCCGGGTCGTGGTGCCCGTGCCGATCTTGCCCAGGCGCTCAATGGAAAAGACGCCTTCTATCAATTCTTGTTCGCTCATTGTTGTCCGCTCGTTATGGTCGATCGTTTTTGTCCAATGTCTCTGGCCCGGCTGTAAAGGCCGGCCGCGTTCATCTGGTCATGGTACACCGGATCGAATCCGATAGGAAGCGTTCTACCCGGCCGGAGGCTCTGGAGGCGGGGCCGAGCGCAGGACCAGATAGCCCGCGATACCTGCGATCAGAGATGCGCCGAGCACGGCGGTCTTGGCTCCGGCGAGCAACTCCGGAGTCCGGCTGAAGGCCAGATTGGCGATGAATAGGGACATGGTGAAACCGATGCCCCCGAGCAGGCCCGCACCGATGAAGTGCCTGAGGGTCACCCCGCGTGGGTAGCCCTCGGAAAGGCTGACGATGAACAGGACCATGAGCACGATGCCCACGGGCTTGCCCAGGACCAGGCCGAGCACCGTGCCCAGGGCCGCAGGAACAGCCGTGGCAGGTATGCCCCCGCTTAAGGCCACACCAGCGTTGGCCAGTGCGAATACCGGCATGACCACATAGTCCACAAAGGGGTGCAGGCCGTGTTCCAGTCGTTGCAGCGGGGTCTGGGCGCGGGTGGTGATGTGATGCATGGACAGTAGCGCCGAGTGCATGTCCTGGTTGGTCAGGACCGAATCTTCCGGCCCGGCCGCCTCACGGTAGTCTTCGAGCACCCGGGCGGCGTTGAGGGAGTAGGCTCCGGCCTCGCACCGGGTGCGGGCCGGGATGGCAAAGGCCATGAGCACGCCGGCCACCGTGGAGTGGACCCCGGACTTGAGCACGAAGAACCACAGCAGACAACCCACCAAAGCGTAGAAGATCGGAGTGCGCACGCCCATGCGGTTGGCTGAGAACGCAAGGACCAGGCAGAGCGCGCCCAAGCCGAGCATGGAGAAGGAAATATCCGCCGTGTAGAACAGGGCGATGACCAGGATGGAGCCAATATCGTCCACAATGGCCACGGCGGTCAGGAATATCTTGATCTGGTAGGGCACGCGGTCCCCGAGCAAGGCCAGAATGCCCAGAGCGAAGGCAATGTCCGTGGCCATGGGGATGCCCCAGCCCGAGATGGACGGCTCGCCCTGGTTGACCAGGGCAAAGACGCTTGCCGGAACGACCATGCCGCCGATGGCCGCGGCGATGGGCAGCACGGCGTGGCTCCGGGTGGACAGCTCGCCCACCAGGAATTCCCGCTTGATCTCCAGGCCGACCACAAAGAAGAACAGGGCCATGAGCCCGTCGTTGACCCACAGAATGACCGGCTTGGACAAGGCCGTCGTGCCGAAGCCCACGGTAAACTTGGTTTCCCACAGGACGGCATAGGAATCGGCCCAGGGGGAGTTGGCCCAAATGAGCGCGGCCAGGGCGCTGGCTATGAGCAGGATGCCGCTGGTGGATTTGGAGCGGAAGAACTCCTGGAACGGCATGAAAACCTGTTCGATGGGCTCCACCCCGCAGCTTATGAATCGGCGTATCGCCATGGCGTCCCTCCGTTTGTCAGTCCGCGCGTCAACAGCGTCGCCGCCCCTCCAGGAGCTTGTCCACCTCGGACACGGTCAGCGGCTTGTAGAAGAAATAGCCTTGCACGAACTGGCACCCTTCCCGCTCCAGGAAATCGAGCTGGCCCGAAGTCTCCACGCCCTCGGCCACGATCTTGAGCCCCATGGACTCGCCCAGCGAGAAAACCGTGCGCACGATGGCCTGGCTGTCCGCGTCCTCGTCCACGGCGATGACGAAGGAACGGTCCACCTTGACCACGTCGATGGGGAACCGCTGCAGGTAGGACAGGGAGGAGTAGCCCGTGCCGAAATCGTCTATGCAGATATGGATGCCCAGATCCTTGAGTTGCTGTAGGATATCCTCGGCCACCGAAGGATTGTCCATGAGCGCGGACTCGGTGATCTCGATGTTCAGGGATTCGGCGGACAGCCCCGAATCCTCCAGCACGCGTGAGATCTGCCCGGCCAGCATGGACTGGCCGAAGTGTTTGCCCGAGATGTTGATATTCACGGTCAGTTCGCTGCCGCACTCCACGTTGGTCATGGTCTGCCAGCGCCGGACCTGAGCGCAGGCCTCCTCAAGGACGAGGTTGTCTATGGCGTAGATCAGACCGGTGTCCTCGGCCAGCGAGATAAAGTCGCCGGGCCCGATGATGCCGTGCTCCGGATGACGCCACCGGACAAGGGCCTCGAACCCGCAGACCTGCCGGGTGTCCAGCCTGACGATGGGTTGGTAGACCACCTCGAACTCGCGCAGGTCCACGGCGCGGCGCAGATCGGTCTCCAGCTCCATGAGCTGCAAGGCCTGGTCATGCATTTTGCGGTTGAACACCTTGAAACGCGACTTGCCCAGCTCCTTGGCCCGATACATGGCCGTGTCCGCGTCGCGCAGCAGCGCCTCGGGCCGGTCATAGCCATCGGTCTTGAGAACGATGCCCAAGGATGCCGAGGTAAAAACCTCGTTGCCGCCGATGGTAAACGGCTGGCGCACACCTTCAAGGATACGCCGGGCAATGGCAATGGCGTCCTTGGGTGCGGAAATCTCTTCCTGCAGGATCGCGAATTCGTCGCCCCCGAACCGGGCGATGGTATCCACCGACCGGCCGCACTTCTCGAGCACCCTGGCCACGCCCCTGAGCAATTCGTCGCCCGCGTCGTGACCGAGCGAATCGTTGACCACCTTGAACCGGTCCAGATCCATGTACAGGACCGCGAACATGTGCTTGCGCCGTCTTGAGCGCTCCATGGCCATGCGCAGGTGATCCAGGAACAGGGCGCGGTTGGGAAGGCCGGTGAGCGGATCGTGGAAGGCCTGGCGCTTGAGCTGATCCTCCGCCTTCTTGCGCATGGTGATGTCCTCGATGGACCCCTCGAAGCAGACGATGTTCCCGTTCTCGTCCACGATCTTGCGCGCGTTTTCCGAGACCCAGATGATCCGGCCGTCACGCTTGCGCACCTTGGACACGAAATTCTTGATCTCGTTGCGCTCTTCAATGAGCCGCAAGAACTCCTTGCGCCGGTCCGGGTCCACGTACATCTGGGTGCCGATGTCGTAAACGGAGCTCATCATTTCCTCGGGCGACTTGTAGCCGAGGATGCGCGCCAGCGCGGGATTGGTGTCCTGGAACCGGCCCGAGTAGGAGGACTGGTAGATGCCCTCCACAGCGTTCTCGAAGATGGCCCGGTACTTCTTCTCGGCCTTGCGCAGAGCGTCGCCGATGACCTTGCGCTCGGCGATTTCGATCTTGAGTTGGATGTTGGTGCGCATCAACTCGCCGGTGCGCTCCTCGACCTTCTGCTTGAGGGCGTCACGGGCCTCCTGCAGCTCGCTGGTCTTCTGCCGGACCCGGTCCTCGAGGCTGCCGACCAGGTCGGATATCTGGCCGGTCATGGCCTCCATGGCCTTGGCCAGCTGGCCGACCTCGTCATTGGAGTCGATCTCGGGCACCTTGCCGAAATCCTTGACCGCCACGCGCCCCGCGTACTCGGTCAGTTGCCTGAGCGGCTTGGAAATGTTGACCACGAAAAGATAGACGAGCAGGAGGCTGGCCACGAACAAAATGAGCATGACCACCTGTTGCTCAACCACGGCATCGTGGATGTTTTGGTCGATGACCGCATAGTCCATGCCGATATGCACGTCCCCGGCCAGACCGGACAGGATGGGGCTCGAGACGTGCAGGTACCGCTTACCGTTCAGAACCACGTCGCGCAGGATGTGCTCGTCGCGGGTCTCCACCCGAGGGGTCTCGGCCACCATGCGCAGGATCTGATCCGGGATCACCGGCACGAAGGTATGAGCCAGAACGCTGCCGTTTTCGTCGGCCACCAGCACATAGGAGACCGCGTTGATGCCCAGGTACTGGTCGATGCGCCCCTGGAGGGCGCCCGCATCCTTGCTCAGGATGGTGGAGATGTCGGACTCGGCCACGGACCGGGCCAGGGCCAAGGCCTTGGACTCGTATTCCCGGATCATCTCGTGCCTGAGCCGGTTGGAAAAGGTCACGGAGGTGACCACCGCGATCATGCCGAAAATCACGACCATGAGCATCAGCGGCTTGATGAACAGCTTGGACGCCTTCATTGGCGCCACCTCTCCCAGCTGTCCACGAAACGGAAACGGCCGTCTTTCACCGTGGTCAGGTAGACCGCGTCGAGTCCCTGGTGACGGTTCGGGCCGAAGTGCGCGTTGACGCCGATACCCAGGTCGAAGTCACGGATGGACTCCATGGTTCCGGGGATGCGCTCGCGACGGGGATCGTCGCCCATGCGCTTGACCATCTCGCCCAGAAGCATGCCGTTCAAAAACCCCTCGAAACTGACGAAGCTGTAGCGGCGCGGGGAATATCCCTCCCCGCCCGAAGGCACCACGCCGCCCTTGTAGGCTCCCATGATCTTGCGATACAGGCGCACACCGGGCAGGTCGGTCTCCTCATAGCTGGGGACCACCTGGGACTGGATCAGGTCGGTGGTATAATCTCTGCCCGCGCGTTGGCCCTCGGCCTTGAGCAGGTCGAGCATCTTGTCGCTGTCCGTAAAGGACAAACCGGCGATGGGCAGGTCGCCCCCGGCGTTGCGGACATCGCGGATGAAGGCCGCCTGAGAGGCATAGGTTCCGACCACGATGATGGCATCCACGCCCGCATCCAGGAAGTGTCGGGCCTCAAAGGAAAAATCCTGACCGAAAGAGGCCCCCCGGCGGTAGGCGGCCTCGGACGCGATGTGCAGCCCGTGTGCGGCCAGGGCGCGGCGCACGCCGTCCCAGCCAGCCCGACCGTAGGCGTCGGATTGGTAGAAGACCCCTATGCGGCCTCGGCCCACATCCAGCAGACGGCTCACCAGGACCCGGGTCTCGTCGAAATAGGAGGCCCGCAGATTGAAGACGTACTGGCCGAAGGGGTCGTCGCGCAAAGGTTGCGCCCCGGTGAACGGGAAAAGCATGTAGACGTGCCGGTCCGCGAACTTCTGCAGCAGGGGCAGAACATGGGTGGCCGTGGGCGTCCCCACGTAGGCGGCCAGAGCGAAGACGTCGTCCCTGACGATGAAGTTGACCGTGTTCTGAAAGCAGGGGCCGGGGTTGTACCCGTCGTTGGCGGGCTCGACCCGGATGGTCCAGCCGTCATCCCCCACCCGGACGTTGTAATACTCCAGGTAAGCCATGAGCCCGCGGTAGTATTCGATGCCAAGCTCCCCGTTGGCCCCGGTAAAGGCGGCGGACATGCCGAAGACCAGCTCGCGCTCCCCCTCGGCCCTGGCTTGAACAGGGCCGAGCCACAGGACGGCGAGCAGCGTAAGCAGCGCGGCAACAGGCGGTATTATCCTCATTTTATCCACGGTTGAGTCATGCCATTCCTGAAATAAAAGTGCAACCGCCGCGCGGGGTTCTTTGGCCTGTTCTCGCCAGGTGCCGGACGGCACGGAAACGGAGGAAAACGGGGAGAGGCGGTCTAGAAGGCGTCCACGAAGTCGCAGCGCAACCCGCCGTGGTCGTCCACCTGGATCAGGGCCAGGGAGCCGCTCTCGCCCAGGGAGCCTGGATTGATCAGCCGGACGCCCTCGACCACGGACCAGTCGCGAGCGTGGGTGTGGCCGTAGCAGACCAGGTCATAGTCCGGTCCGAACGCCTGGGCCACCTTGACAGGTACCTGGGTGCGCGGGCCCCAGCCATGGGTCACGCCCACGGTCAGCCCGCCCACCTGGGCGGTCAGCATGGGCTCCAGCCGGGCAGCCAGTTCCGGGTCCCAGTCGCAGTTGCCGCGCACGCACAGGAAGTTGTCGTGTTGCAGAAAGTAGGACCAGGTGGCCGTGGATGTGATGTCGCCGCAGTGGATGAGCACATCGGAAGGACCGAGCCAGCGGGCATAGACGGCGTCGAGCCAGGAGGGCGGCGTGCCCATATGGGTGTCCGAAATGACGGCGATCTGCATGGGAAAGGAAAAGGGTGTGCCTAGTCGGCAACCTTCTTGGCGCGGTAGCGGATGTAGGCGTCGCGGACCGCGGCGTATTGGTCCACCGCACCGTCGGTCAGGGTCTCGTATTCGTTGCCCTGAAGTTGCAGGGAGAGATCATTCAGGTTCTTGTAGGCGCGGATGCCCATGAATTCGAGAAAAGTGAACCGACCGTAGGTCAGCGGGTCGCAATAAGCGTCCGCCACCCAGCCCACGGTGCCGCGAATGGAACTGGGGCCTACTAACGGCCAGACCAGATAGATGCCGGGGCCGAAACCGGCCTTGCCCAGGGTCTGGTCAAAGCCGTCGGCCGTGGGCCGCTCGGGCTCCCAATTCTTGGGCATGCCCCCGGTGACGTCGCCCAGACCGAGCACGCCGAACGAGGTGTTGGCCACGAACTTGGATGTCTCCATGAAGGCGGCGTCCCACTTGCCGGTCAGCATGTCGTTGATGAACCGGACCGGGAAAAGCAGGTTGGTGAAGAAATTAGAGACCCATGTGCGGGGACGGGGCGGCACAACCCAGGCATATCCTTCGGCCACGGGCCGGAACACGCCCCGATAAAGGGAGTCGTTGATCTGGAACCAGAACCGGTTCCAGCCGGACAGAGGGTCGCTGATCAAGGGCCGGTCGCTGTAGGTGGCGTCAAAGTCATCGAAATCATCGACAACGTCGTTGGCGGGAACGCTTGCGGGTTCGCCGCCGAACTGGGCAACGCGGACGGGTTGGGCCGGGGCTTCGGCAGCGAAACAGACCCCCGCCACTCCAAGCAGGAGCGCGGCGGTCAGCACCATGACCAGCAGGCGAAAGCCCTCTTTTTGTCCGTTCATCACGACGTCGGTTCTTCCTCTTTGCCCTGATCGATCTGTTCGATGCGATCCTGGATCGTTTTCAGCAAATCCTCGCCAGTCCCTTTGTTCAGGACCTCGGCAAACTGGCTACGATAATTCATCACCAGGCTCACGCCTTCGGCGACAACATCATAAATCATCCACGTTCCTTGAACGATTTTCAAACGAAATTCAACTATTATTTTCTTGTCTTTGTCAATGATTTCCGTCTGGACTTTGGCATTGTTGCCGGCAATATCTTCCCGCTTGTACTCCACGTTCTGGCCGCCGTAGGCCGGAATGCGCTTCAGATAGGAACGCTCCAGAAGGCTGACGAAGGCCTCTCTCAGCTGCGCGCGCAGGTCCGGAGACATGTTCAGCCAGGGCCTTCCCACTGCGTATTTGGTGACCAGATCGAAGTCGATATACTGCTCGGCCACCTCGCGCAGGCGGGCGATGGCATCGTCGTGCCGGGCCGGGTCCTGCATGGCGGGGTCGGACAGCATCCGGATGATCTGGTCCACCCCCTCGCGCACACGGTCGGACGGAGACTGCGCGGCCTCGGCGGCCGGGGCCCCCAAAAGCAGGAGGCAGCCCAGAACAATGGCCAATACGTTTTTTTTGCAAACCATAATATTACCTAAATCTCTATAAGCCAGTTGCCTAAACCGAACCGAAGGCGAACTTGCTGATCATGTCTTCAAGGTCGATGGCGGGCTGGGTGTTGAACAGAGTCTCACCCGGCTTGACCGGATCGCCAAGCCCGCCCGGTACGATTTTCACGTACTTGTCGCCGATCAGGCCGTTGGTCTTGATCGCGGCAATGGCGTCGTCCGTGAGTTCCACTTCCTTCAAAAGCATCATGGTGACAGCGGCCACGCCTTTTTCCTGGTCCAGGCCGATATGGCTGACAAAACCGATCTCCACTCCGTACATCTGTACGGGGGCGTTGACCTTCAGCCCCGATATGTCGGTGAAATTCGCCTTGATATCGTAATACTTATCCGAAAACAGCTGCACGTTGCCCAGCTTGACGCTCATGTAGACAACGGCCAGCAGCCCCATGACTACGAAGATTCCAACGGCTGTCTCTTTCTTTATTTTGAACATCGGTCGTCCTTACGGATGGTGATTTTAGCGCCCAGGGCCTCGCTGCAGTCGATGCGCATCATGGCCGGATCAATGGGCGGCATGGTCAGCCTCGGGGCGTCGCGCTCCTCGGCCTTGCGGTCCAGGAACCGGCGCAGGTACGGGTCCGTGGTCGTTTCCAGTTCCTCGATGGTCCCCTGGTACAGGCAGCGGTGCTCGCCCAGGATGACCACGAAATCGGCCAGCCCGCGCATGCTCGCCAGGTCGTGGGTGACCACGACCATGGTCATGTCGAAATGGCACATCATCTCCAGCAGGAGCTGGTCCAACTCGGCCGAGAGCACCGGGTCCAACCCGGAGGTGGGCTCGTCGCAGAACAGCACCTGCGGGTCCATGACCAGGGCCCGCGCCAACCCGGCCCGCTTGCGCATACCGCCGGACAGTTCGTTGGGGAACAGGTCCAGGGCGTGCCCCAGGCCGACCATCTCGAGCCGGTCCTGGACAATGCGCATGATCTCCGACTCCTTGAGCCGGGTGTGCTCGCGCAGGGGCAGGGCCACGTTATCCTTGAGCCTGAGCGACCCGAGGAGCGCCCCGTCCTGGAAAAGCACGCCCGTTCGCTGGCGCATGCAATGCGCCTGCTTGTCCGTCAGCTCGCTCAGGACATGGCCGCCCATCAGGATGCGCCCTCCCATGGCCGGATGCAGGCCCAGGATATGTTTGAGCACGGTGGACTTGCCGCAGCCCGAACCGCCCACGATCATGGACAGCTTGCCGCCGGGAAATTCTATGTTCAGATCCTTGACCACGGGCGTATCGCCGTACCCCACGGTCAGGTCTTCCAGTCGTATACTCGGTGCCGCGCTCACGCTTCTCTCTCCTACCACAGCAGCGATGTCAAAACATAATCCGCCGCCAGGATGACGACGCAGGACTTGACCACCGCGTTGGTGGTGGACTGGCTGACGCCCTCGGGACCGGCGTGGCCGGAACGCAGGTGCGTGAAATAGCCTTCGAAACAACAGATGGTGCAGACCAGCACGCCGAACACGATGGCCTTGATGAACCCGCCCTGGATATCGCTCCAGTCCAGCGAACCGGAGACCCGCGACCAGTACACGCCCGCATTGGCCCCGAGCAGTTTCACGCCGGTCAGCCAGCCGCCCCACAGGGCGATGAGATTGAACAACGCGGTCAGTAGGGGGAAACTGATCAGACAGGCGGCCATCTTCGGGGCCACCAGGTAGCGCATGGGGTTGACGTCCATGATGGTCAGGGCATCGATCTGCTCGGAGATGCGCATGACCCCGATCTCGGCGGTCATGGCCGATCCGGCCCGCCCGGTGAGCATGATCGCGGTCAGCACCGGGGCCAACTCGCGGACCATGGACAGGGCCACGCCCGTGCCCAGAAAACCGTCCGCGCCGAACACGGACAAGGCGTAATAAAGCTGCATGCCCATAACCATGCCGGTAAACAGCCCTATCAGAGCGATGACCGACACGGACTGCACACCAATGAAATATATCTGCCGGACGATCTTGGGGAACTGCCCAAGCCCCGCAAAAATGAGCCGCAGGGAATCGAGCAGAAAGAGAGTCAAACTCCCGACTTCATCGACGATCTCGCGACAGACCCCGCATGGGAACAGGGGCATGGCTGTCCCGCGTGTTTTCTCCGTCATGTAAATGGCTCCCCGCCCTTGGACGGCGACTCGCGCCGCCCCGACAACCGCCCCCCGCCGTCAACAAACCGCGGGTCGCGCATCATCCAATTTGGAATCTTTACCGAATATAAACATAAACGGCAAGACCGTTAAATAAATTTACTTATGAAATCAGAGTGGTTTCCTTGCGCACCACGAACTCAGTCCTCCTCGGACTTGCCGTTCTTGCGCGCCCACCAATCCCGGTCCGGACCAAGAAACCACCATTCCTTGTGGTCGGTCTGCACAATGGTATCGGCCAATTCCCGGCCCCACTGCGTGCGCACCCGCTTAACCGCATCCTTGAGCCACTGCCCGGCGTACTTGTTGCCGTGGTCCAGCTCCTCTTTCAGATTCATGATGAAATCCAGCTGGTCCGCGTCCTGGGAAAGCTTGGCCTCCAGGGTCTCGGTCTCCTCCAGCTCCTTCCAGTAGCCGAGGATATCCTCGCTCATGCCCGTTCCCTCGGTGGCGTGCTCAAGCACCTTGGTGCGCTCGGACTTGTTGTAGAGGTGGGCCACGTAGTTGAAGTCCCCGGTGCGCGCCTCATGCAGGTCGTGAAACAGGCACATGTACGTGGTCCGGGCCACGTCCGCCCCGGCCATCAGCGCCAGGACATGGCCGATGACCGTGGTGCGGAACGAATGCTCGGCCACGTTCTCCGAGCCCGTGCCCAGAAACTGGTACCCGGTCCTCGGCGTCTTGCGCAACATGCCGCACTCGTTCAAGAAATCCACTATGCGGGTCATTTTGCCGCGCGCTTTCATGTCTGCCATGGGTGTGCCTCCGGCCCCCCAATCCCCTCTCCCTTCCTAAACTTCTTGTGCGCCTTCGCCGGGAGTCGGGGGCGGATGGGGGTCGGTATATTACTTAATTAAATTTAACTGCGGTAGTCCGCGTTGATGGACACGTATTCACGGGTCAGGTCGCTGGCCAGGAGCATGGAGGAGCCCGGACCGTCGCCCACGTCGATGTGGATGACGATGTCGCGCTCCTTCATGATCGGGTTCAGCAGGTCGTCCATGTCGCCCGGCTCCGGAGTGCCGTTGCGGAAGACCAGCACGCCGCCGATCTTGAGGACCAGGTCCTCGGCCTTGAAATCCGCGCCCGAGTAGCCCGCCGCGCAGATGATCCGGCCCCAGTTGGGGTCCGAGCCGAACAGCGCGGTCTTGACCAGGGGCGAGTTGCCCACGGCCCGGGCCACCCTCTCGGCGTCCAGGTCGTTCTTCGCGCCCGAGACTTCGATGAAGGCCACCTTGGTGCCGCCCTCGGCGTCCATGACAATCTTGTAGGCCAACTCCTCGAGCACGGCGAGCAGGTGTTTGCGCAGCAGCACGTACTCCTCCTCGGACTCGATGGCCACGCCCGATTCGCCGTTGGCCAGGGCCATGACGCAGTCGTTGGTGGACATGTCGCCGTCCACCGTGACCCGGTTGATGGTCAGGTTCACGCAGTCGGCCAGCATGGTCTGCCACGCCTCGGCCGAGATGTCCGCGTCGCAGGCCACGAAGCAGAGCATGGTGGCCATGTTCGGCGAGATCATGCCCGCGCCCTTGCACATGCCGAGCAGGCGGACCTCACCGCCCTTGAGTTCAAAAGAGCTCTCGGCCAGTTTGCACACAGTGTCCGTGGTCATGATCGCGCGGGCCGTATCCTCGGGCGTTGCCGTGGACAGACTCTCACCCAACGCGGGCATGACGTCGGCCCATTTCCGCATGTCGAACTGCGCGCCGATGACCCCGGTGGAGGCGGGCAGCAGCTCGTCGGCCGGGATGTTCAGCGCCTTGGCCGCCAAATTCAGGGTCTCGCGGCAGTTGACCCGGCCCGTTTCCCCGGTGCAGGCGTTGGCCTGGCCCGAGTTGGCCAGAAAACCGGACATCTTCCGGCCGTCGGCCAGCATCTCCTGGCATTGCAGGACCGGCGCGGCCTTGAACTTGTTGGTGGTGAACACCCCGGCAGCCACGGCCGGGGTCAGGCTGACAATGGCCCCCAGGTCGAGCTTGTCCGGTTTCTTGAACGACGCCGCGGCAGCGGCGAAGGTGTATCCAGCGGGTATCTTCATCGGGTTCTCCGGGTGCTGTTTGCGAATCGACCACAGCCATAACGCAGAGTCGGCCCGCTGAAAAGGGGGAAGTGGTTGCCTCGCCCAGCGAGCGGGCGTATGTCATATTCCATGGACCCACTCACCCTAGCGCTGATCTTCCTCACGTTCTTCTTCGCCGCCTTCCTCAAGGGTACGGCCGGTCTCGGGTTCGCCACCACCTGCCTGGGCATCATGGCCGCCTATCTCGATATGCGCGTGGCAATCCCCCTGGTGATCATCCCGTCGCTGTTGTCCAACGCTCTGGTCATGATCGACGCGGGCGGATTCCTGCCCACCCTGCGCCGCTTCAAATTCATGTTCCTGGCCGCCCTGCCCGGCCTGGGGCTCGGCCTGTGGCTGCTGGGCGGCAGCTCCTCGTCCATGCCCCGCCTGGTCCTGGGTGCGGCCATGATCCTTTACGGAGGCGGCGGGCTGTGGGGCGGCACCCTGCGCCTGACCCAGCGCCCGCTATTGGACTGCGCCGTGGGCGTGGTCACCGGCGCGGTCAACGGACTGACCGGCTCGCAGATCATGCCAATCCTCCCCTACCTCATGGCCCTGCCCATCTCCAAGGACGAGCTCGTCCAGGCCATCAACACCTCCTTCACCCTGTCCTCGATCATCATGCTCGTGGGCCTGAACCGTCTCGGGCTGGTGTCCCTGGAGCTGGTCGCGGTCTCCCTCGCGGGGTTGATCCCCGTAGTCCTGGGCATCCATATCGGCGGCAGGGTCCGGCGCAGGCTGCCCGAGGCCGCCTTCCGCAGGATAGTCTTCGCCCTCATCGGATTGCTCGGGATCGGGCTGGTCATCCGCGCTTTCCTCTAAGTCTTGCCTTCCAGGCCAAAAACGGCCTATCCTGACCTGAAATCGGATATCCAAGGAGCTCCCGCCATGCGCACCACGTCCCTTCGCCTGATCGCGACCATCCTGGCCGTGGCCGTTTTCAGCCTGCCCGCCCTGGCCGGGCGCAAGCTCAACGTGTCCAGCGGACAGACCGTGTACGTGCCCATCTATTCGCACATATACCAGGGCCCCAAGGG
>Ga0075011_10000208_pt1 | contig 30144 bp, 22 predicted proteins | sample TARM_MetaG_T_14_FD_72354 | JGI IMG/M metagenome (GOLD analysis project Ga0075011, IMG submission 72354) | Freshwater microbial communities from Pennsylvania, USA, analyzing microbe dynamics in response to fracking - TARM_MetaG_T_14 | ecosystem: Environmental > Aquatic > Freshwater > River...
CCCGGCGCACCGACCGACGTCGGACCCCTTGTCACACCCACCTGCCAGAATCACACCCCGACCACGGCCCCAGCGCCGTCACGACGCCGCACGCCACAGCGATGAAAGATGGAGGCTAGCGCTTCGCCGCCACGGCGAGGCAAAGTAAACGTGGCCGACTCGGCCTAGTCCTACAGCCTTCGGGCTCTTCTCACGATCAACATCCGCTCTCACAAGTCCGCGTCGGCAGGACCAGTGACTGTGGAGAAGAGCCATGACGATCATCGACGCGGACCGAACCGCGATAGACAGCCTCGTAGCGCCCACCCCGTTCCCCGGATCATTCGCCGTCTCCTACCTACGGGTCTCCACGAAGGAGCAGGCGGAGAAGGGCGGCCAGGCGGAGGGCTTCTCGATCCCGGCCCAGCGCGAGGCGAACCAGCGCAAGGCCGACCAGCTCGGAGCAACGATCATCGAGGAGTTCGTCGACGCGGGCGAGTCCGCGCGCAAGGCCGACCGGCCCGAACTGATGCGGATGATCCAGTACGTCGCGAAGCACAAGACGAACTACTGCATCGTCCACAAGATCGACCGGCTCGCCCGCAACCGAGCCGACGACGTGACCATCCACCTCGCCCTCAAGGACGCCGGCGTCACGCTGGTGTCGGCCACGGAGAACATCGACGAGACCCCGTCCGGGATGCTGCTGCACGGCATCATGTCCTCGATCGCGGAGTTCTACTCCCGCAACCTCGCCACCGAGGTCGTCAAGGGTCTGTCGCAGAAGGCCGCGCAGGGCGGCACCGTGACGAAGGCACCCATCGGCTACCGCAACGTCGGCGTGCGCGACGAGTTCGGGCGGGAAGTACGCACCGTCGAGATCGACGAGGAGCGAGCCCCGTTGGTGCGGTGGGCGTTCCAGGTGTTCGCATCCGGCGACTGGACGACGAGCCAGCTTCACCAGGAGCTCGTAGCGCGCGGGCTCACGACAGCGGCGTCGCCGCGGCGACCGTCCCGACCCATCGGGAAGTCGTCGGTGCATCGGATGCTGACGAACCCGTACTACAAGGGCAGCGTCCGCTACCAGGGCGTGACCTATGCCGGAGCGCACGAGGCCATCGTCCCCAACGAGGTGTGGGACCAGGTGCAGACCGTGCTCGGCACGCACCGCTCGGCAGCAGATGCAACGCAAGTCCACGAGCACTACTTGAAGGGGACGGTGTTCTGCGGGCAGTGCGGATCGCGGCTGCTGGTGTGCAACGCCAAGAGCAGTCAGGGCACGATCTACCCGTACTTCGTGTGCGCGAGCAGGCATGGTGGCAGAGGCGACTGCACCCGGCAGGCGATGCTCATCGAGCAGGTCGAACGGCTCATCGAGCGCTTCTATGCCAAGGTGCAGCTCGATCCCGAGACGACGCAGGCGGTCTCGGCGATGATCCATGCCCGGTTCGACGAGATGATGGCCGAAGGAGCCGCCGAACTTGCCGACCTCGCGTCCCGGAGAACCCAACTCGAAGGCGAGCAGCAGAAGTTGCTGCAAGCCCACTACGCCGGAGCCATCCCGCTCGACCTGCTCAAGAAGGAGCAGGACCGGATCACCGCGTCGTTGGAGACCATCGAGCACCGGATCACCGCTCACCACGGCCACTATGCCGACGCGCGGGCGAACCTCGCCGACTCGCTGAAACTGCTGTCCAACGCAGCCGACCTCTACGAGCACGCCGACGACGCGAACCGCCGACTGTGCAACCAAGCACTGTTCAGGGCGATCTACATCGACGAGGACAACGACGTGCGCGTCGGCTACCGGAACCCGTATGACGGACTGAGCCTCTCCGGCCTCCACGCCGACGCCCTGAGCTGGGCCGCCGAGGCGAAGAAAATGGGCCAGGCGCGAACCGCGACCAAGGGTGGCCCCTTGGTCGCAAGTTCACACCTGACCCGTTTGGGGTGGCTAACCGGGCTTGAACCGGCGACCTCCTGGACCACAACCAGGCGCTCTGCCAACTGAGCTATAGCCACCATGGCCACCGCTGAGTGCAGCGGCCGACGGAAAGCATACCCGAGGTTGGGGTGGGCTCAGGACGTGGTGGCGGACCGGGCGACGCTCGTCTCGCCGATCTTCGTCGCGATGGCCCTCGCCGTGGCGGAGTCCGGGCCGGGCTGCGGCACGAAGACGGCCTCGCGGAAGTACCGCAGCTCGTCGATCGACTCCAGGATGTCGGCGAGCGCCCGGTGGCCACCCTGCTTCTTCGGCGAGGCGAAGTAGGCACGCGGGTACCAGCGGCGCGAGAGCTCCTTGATGGAGCTGACGTCGATGATCCGGTAGTGCAGGTGCGCCACGAGGTCCGGCATGTCCCGGTCGAGGAACGACTTGTCCGTGCCCACGGTGTTGCCGCCGAGCGGCGCCTTTCCCGGGTCCGGCACCCAGGCGCGCACGTAGTCGAGGACGATCTGCTCCGCCGAGGCGAGCGTCGTCCCGCCGTCGAGCTCCTCGAGCAGGCCGGAGCTGGTGTGCATGTCCCGTACGAAGTCGTTCATCTGCTCGAGCGCCCCGGCCGGCGGCTTGATGACGACGTCGACCCCGTCGCCGAGGACGTTGAGCTCGGAGTCGGTCACGACGGCGGCGACCTCGATCAGCGCGTCGGCGCGGGTGTCGAGGCCGGTCATCTCGCAGTCGATCCACACGATGCGGTCGGTGGGGGGAGTCGCGTTCACGAGGAAAAGCCTACGGGCCGGACAAGAGCGTGGGCTCCGGCGCCCTGTCCGCCGTGACGGGTGGCGCAGGGGGCCGGGTCCCTGGGGCGCCGCGCGCTCCGTGGTCTGGGTGCCCCCGGCAGGATTCGAACCCGCGACCCGATCATTAGAAGTGACCCGCTCTGTCCAGCTGAGCTACGGGGGCAGCGGCGCCAAATCTAGCCCATGCGGTCCGCGCGACCGGGGCCCGGGCGGATGCGCGCCGCGCCGACCGGCGCCTCTTCAGGCCACTGCGTGGCCGCCCGCCCGGCGTCCGTTTCGTGCGTTCTCCGCCGACCGCACGGTCCGACGGCGGATCAACCGGCGCGCGCGTTTGGCCTCGACCCCGACACCAGCAAAGATGGCGATGTGACCCTTGCCCCGCGCGCTGCCCGTCCCGTCGCGGGCCGACCCGACCCTGCGGTCGCGGACGAGCTCGGCATGACGGTCTACGACGTCGCCCGCGACCTGCGCCGCGACGTCGAGGACGTCCGCCTCCCACTGCCCGTGGACGGCGCGGAGGACGCCGAGGCGTCGCGGGGCCGCCTCATCGCCCAGCTGGACGAGCACCTGCTGCCGCGCCTGCGCGAGCTGTCATCCCCGGCGATCGTCGTGGTCGCGGGCTCGACCGGAGCCGGCAAGTCCACCCTGTACAACTCCCTGCTGGGCGAGGAGATCTCCCAGGCCGGCGTGCTGCGCCCCACGACGCGCGAGCCCGTCCTGGCCTTTCACCCCGCAGACCGCGAGGTGATCCAGGACAGCCCCGCCACGCAGGCCTCCCGCGTGATCTTCCACGAGGGCGTACCTCGCGGCACGGCGCTGCTCGACGCCCCGGACCTCGACTCCTTCCTCACCGACAACCGGACGACGGCGCAGCAGCTGCTCGAGGCCGCCGACCTGTGGCTCTTCGTCACCACCGCCTCGCGCTACGGGGACGCCCTGCCCTGGCAGGCCCTCACCCGCGCCACCGAGCGTGGCGCATCGGTCGCCATGGTCCTCAATCGCGTGTCGCGGGAGACGCTCACCACCATCCGCGCCGACCTCATGCAGCGCTTGCGCGAGCACGGCATGACGGATGTCCCGCTGTTCGTGGTGCCGGACGCCGGCCCGCACGAGGGGCTGCTCGACCCGTCGACCGTCCAGCCGGTGCACCGCTGGCTCGCGCTGCTGGCCGGCCCAGAGCGGGCCCGCTCCGTCATCGTCCGCACCCTCAAGGGTGCGCTCGGGGCGCTGCCCGCATGGGTCACCGCGCTGGCCGACGCCGTCGACGCGCAGGCCGAGGCCGCCGACCGCCTCCGCCGGGCCGTCGAGCAGGAGCGGCCCGCGGCCGAGAAGCTGGCCCGTGACGGCGTCGCCGCGGGTGTCGTCGCCGGGGCCTCGGTCGAGGCGCGCTGGCGTGAGGTCTCCGGCTCCGCGAAGGTCGACCGCGTCAAGGTCAAGGGCGACCGCGCCCGCTCGACCCGCCGCGCCGGCCGCAAGCGCGAGGAGGCGCTCGCGGCCCTGCGGTCCGACGTCGAGAGCGCAGCCGTCCGGGCCCTCGTCGCGGCCGGTGGCCGCGTGGAGGACCGCCTGCGCGCCGTCCTCACCGCCCCTGGCGCGCCCGCCGGTGGCTCCGCCGTCCTGCCTGACGCCACGCGGCGGTCCGACGACCGGCTGCAGGCCGTCACGGCGTCGATGAGGCAGTGGAGCGGGCACGGGGACGACGCCGTCGCCGCGCTGGTCGCCGACCCGGCGAGCGCCGAGCGCGTCGCAGCGGCGCAGAAGGCGTTCGGTCCGCACGGTCTCGGCACGCTGCTGCTCGCCGCGGCGGCAGGGAGCGACGATGCCGCGCGGCTTCTCGACCGCGTGCTCGGCGCGGTGCACGCCGAAGCGGTGACCGCGCTCGCCGAGGACCTCGCCGACCGCGCGGCCACCGCCGTCGACGCCGAGCTGGACGCCGTGCTGGCCGCCCTGGACTCCCCGAACCTGGCCGCCGACGCAGCCTCCGGCCTGCGGGTGCGGCTCGCCGAGCTCAGGAGGCTCACGTGACCGGCTCGCCCGTCCCCCCGTCGCCGTCGTCCGCGCGGGGCGCTGGGCCACATCTCGACGACGCCACGCTCCGCGCTCGGACGGAGGCCCTCGCGGAGGCGCTCACGGTCGCTGGTCCGCGCCTGGAGCCCGCCACCGCTGCACGCATCCAGCAGGCGGTGGACGGGGTGCGCGAGCGCCTGGCGCTCGGCGTCGAGCACACGGTGGTCGCCCTCGCGGGTGGCACCGGGTCCGGCAAGTCCTCGCTCTTCAACAAGATCTCGCGCCTGTCCTTCGCCGACGTCGGCATCAAGCGGCCGACGACGGCGCGCGTGACCGCATGCTCGTGGGACGACGGCGCGGGGGCGCTGCTCGACTGGATCGGCGTCGACCGCGAGCGTCGCATCGTCCAGGCGGGGGAGCTCGAGAGCGATCCGGAGCTGCGCGGTCTGGTGCTGCTGGACCTCCCGGACCACGACTCGATCGAGCCCGGACACCGTGAGGTGGTCGACCGGGTCCTGCCGCTGGTGGACCTGCTGATCTGGGTCGTGGACCCGCAGAAGTACGCGGACGACGCGCTGCACTCGGGCTACCTGCGGCAGTCGGTCGGCATGGAGACCTCCATGGTGGTGCTGTTCAACCAGGTCGACACCGTCCCGGCGGGCCGCCGGGAGGAGCTGTTCGCGGACCTCGGCCGGCTGCTGGTGGACGACGGCCTGGTCGGCGTCCCGGTCATCCCCGTGTCCGCCCGCACGGGTGAGGGCGTCGCGCAGGTGCACGAGGTGCTGGAGGAGGTCTGCGAGCGCCGGTCCGTGGCTGCGGGTCGCGCTGCGGGCGAGCTCGACGCCGCTGCCCGGCTGCTGCTGGGCCAGCTGCCGGCCGAGGTTCCGTGGCGGCTCGAGGAGGCGATCGGGCGCGAGCTGCCCGAGCTCGTGGAGGCGACCGGGCTGGACGCCGTCGCGGGCCAGGTGGGCGCCGCGGTGCGCAACGGGTACGGCATCCCGGAGTTCCCGTCGCCCGACCGCGACGCGGTGACACTCTCCCGGGCACGCTGGCTGACGCGGGCCGGCGCCGCCCTGCCGCCGGGCTGGCAGCGCGCGCTGGCCGACTCGGCGCAGGGCGCCGACGGCCTGCGGACCGCGTCCTGGGAGGCGGTGCGGTCGGTGGTGCTCGACGTCAGCGGCCCGTCGAGGGCGCGGCTGCTGCGCCGGCTGGCGCTGGGGCTGGGGGTGGCGGGCGTGCTGCTCGCCGTGGTGGACGGCCTGGTGCTCGGCGGGGTGGTCGGTGAGTTCGAGGAGCCGTGGCCGCTCGTCATCGCGGTGGTGGCGGGGGCGCTGGTGCTCGCGGCGGTTGTGTTGGGTGTCGGCGTGCGGGCGGCGCGCAACCGGCTCGCGCGGCGCCGGGCGGAGGCCGTGGCGGTGGGCGGCCGGGCAGCACTCGAGAACGTGCTGACCGAGGGTCTCGGCACCCCGACGCAGCACCTGCTGGCGGAGCTGCGGCGGGTGCGCGAGCTGGCCCAGTCTGCACGCGACGACCAGGTCGCCGGGACGGGATTCGCAGGTCCGACCCCCAGAACGGCGTCGGGCGGCGGCCGCCCGTCCACAGGGGCGGTCGCGAGCGCCGCGACGGGCTCGGCCGCCGGCTGATCCTCCTGGCAGCGGTCGGCGACGGGCCGGCCCCCATGCCAGGAGGACGCATGAGTGATGTCAACGTCACGGTGGTCGGCCACGTCGGCCAGGACCCCGCGCTGTACACGTCGAGCAACGGCACCCGGTGGACGTCGCTGCGCGTCGCCTCGACCCGCCGGCTCCGTGACCCGGGCTCGGGGGAGTGGCGCGACGGCGAGACGACGTGGTTCACGGTGCGCGCCTACGGCGACCGCGCGCAGAACGTCGTCGACTCGCTCGGACGCGGAACCCCGGTCGTCGTGACCGGCCGGCTGGCCTTCGAGGAGTTCGAGGTCCGCAAGGCACAGGCCGGCCCGGACGGCCGGGCGGTCGAGGTGGTGCGGCCGGGGTACGCGCAGGTCGTCGAGAACGCCACGATCGCCGTCGACGTCTCGCGCGGCGTCGCGCGGTACACCCGCACCGTCCGCACCGAGGCCCTGCCCGGCGGCGCGCCGCAGTCCTTCACGACCGGGACGGGCGGGTCCGACGCGTGGGAGACGGCGCAGGCCGGTGGGGTGCCGGAGGGTGAGAACGAGGACGCCGAGGACGTCACGGCTGACGTGAGGGAGACCGTCGGGGTGTAGGGGCCTTAGGCTGGGGGGTCGTCGGCCGCCAGCGCGGCCCCCCCCAGCACCTCTCGCGCCAGCATCGCTGTGTTCCAGGGGTGTCCCAGAGCGATCCGAAACGGTGGAAACGAGCCAGTGGCTGAGTTCATCTACAGCATGTACAAGGCGCGGAAGGCGCACGGCGACAAGGTCATCCTCGATGACGTCTCGCTGAACTTCCTGCCTGGCGCGAAGATCGGCGTCGTCGGCCCCAACGGTGCCGGAAAGTCCACGATCCTCAAGATCATGGCCGGCCTCGACCAGCCGTCCAACGGCGAGGCGCGCCTCGCGCCGGGCTACAGCGTCGGCATCCTCATGCAGGAGCCGCCGCTCAACGAGGACAAGACGGTCCTCGGGAACGTCCAGGAGGCCGTGGCCGGCATCCTCGCGAAGAAGCACCGCTTCGACGCCATCGCCGAGGAGATGGCCACGAACTACACGGACGAGCTCATGGAGGAGATGGGCAAGCTCCAGGAGGAGATCGACGCCGCCGACGCGTGGGACATCGACTCCCAGCTCGAGCAGGCGATGGACGCCCTGCGCTGCCCTCCGCCGGACGCCGACGTCAAGGTGCTCTCGGGTGGTGAGCGCCGCCGCGTCGCGCTGTGCAAGCTCCTGCTCGAGAAGCCCGACCTGCTGCTCCTCGACGAGCCCACCAACCACCTCGACGCCGAGTCCGTGCTCTGGCTCGAGCAGCACCTGGCCGCCTACCCGGGCGCCATCCTCGCCGTCACCCACGACCGCTACTTCCTCGACCACGTGGCCGAGTGGATCTGCGAGGTCGACCGCGGCCGCCTCTACCCGTACGAGGGCAACTACTCCACCTATCTGGAGAAGAAGCAGGAGCGCCTGCAGGTCCAGGGCAAGAAGGACGCCAAGCTGGCCAAGCGCCTCAGGGAAGAGCTCGAGTGGGTCCGCTCGAACGCCAAGGGCCGCCAGGCCAAGTCGAAGGCCCGTCTCGCCCGGTACGAGGAGATGGCCGCCGAGGCGGAGCGCACGCGGAAGCTCGACTTCGAGGAGATCCAGATCCCGGCCGGTCCGCGCCTGGGCTCCACCGTCCTCGAGGCGACGAAGCTCCAGAAGGGCTTCGGCGACCGCGTCCTCATCGACGGTCTGTCGTTCACGTTGCCGCGCAACGGCATCGTCGGCGTCATCGGCCCGAACGGCGTCGGCAAGACGACGCTCTTCAAGACCATCGTGGGCCTCGAGCCGCTCGACGGCGGTGACCTCAAGGTCGGCGAGACCGTCCAGATCTCGTACGTCGACCAGTCGCGTGGCGGCATCGACCCGAAGAAGTCCCTCTGGGAGGTCGTCTCCGACGGGCTCGACGTCATCAAGGTCGGCAACGTCGAGATCCCCTCGCGGGCCTACGTGGCGTCCTTCGGCTTCAAGGGCCCGGACCAGCAGAAGCCGGCCGGCGTCCTCTCCGGTGGCGAGCGCAACCGCCTCAACCTCGCGCTCACCCTCAAGCAGGGCGGCAACCTGCTGCTCCTCGACGAGCCCACCAACGACCTCGACGTCGAGACCCTCGGCTCGCTGGAGAACGCGCTGCTGGAGTTCCCCGGCTGCGCCGTCGTCGTCTCGCACGACCGGTGGTTCCTCGACCGCGTGGTCACGCACATCCTGGCCTACGAGGGCACCGAGGACGACCCGGCGAACTGGTACTGGTTCGAGGGCAACTTCGCCTCCTACGAGGAGAACAAGGTGGAACGCCTGGGCGCCGAGGCGGCCCGCCCGCACCGCGTGACCTACCGCAAGCTCACCAGGGACTGAGCCGCGCCGACCGAGCCCTCAGCCCGCCTCGGCGGGCTGAGGGCTCGGCCGTGTCTCCGCCAGCGTTTTCTGGCGAACTCGTGTGTTCGGCGTCACACGGTGTCATGCTGGGCCCTCCACCCGCGGCACGCCCTCGCGTGCCCGTCACCAGGAGGCAGGATGCGAAGGTTCTGGGCAGGGGCGACCGCCGTCACGCTGGGCGTGAGCGTCGTGCTCGTCGGGACGACGACGAGCAGCGCCGCGCCGGACGACGGCAGCCAGGAGTTCTCCGTGGCCTACGCGGACGGAGTGTCGGCGGCTGCGGCCCGCGCCGCCGTCGAGGCCGCCGGCGGCTCCATCGTCAGCGAGAACCCGGACGTCGGCGTCGCGACGGTCGTCGCGGACGACGCCGGGTTCGCGGACCGCGCCAACGCGTCCCCGGCGCTCATCGGCGCCGCCCGCACCCGTGTCGTCGCGGCGAACACCCCGGACGCCGCCCGGACGGGCCGGGACACCGAGCGGCACGACCTCGAGAAGTCGTGGCGCGACGGCGCGCGCGGCGAGCCGCCGCACCGCAGGCCGGGGCACGGCACGCCCGGGCACGGCATGCCGGGCGCCATCACCCCCGAGCCGCTGGCCGCCCTCCAGTGGGACATGCAGCGCATCGGTGCGACGACGACGGGGTCGTACGCCGTCGAGCAGGGCAAGGGCGTGCGTGTGGGCATCCTCGACACCGGTGTCGACGGCACCCACCCGGACATCGCGCCGAACTTCGACTCCCGGCTCAGCCGGAACTTCACCACCGACATCCCCTTCGACGCCAACGGCGAGGTCGTTGACGGTGCCTGCGAGGACGAGCCCGACCAGTCCTGCGCCGATGCCGCAGACGTCGACGAGAACGGCCACGGCACGCACGTGGCGTCGACCATCGCGTCGCCCCTCGACGGCTTCGGTCTCGCCGGCGTCGCGCCGAAGGCCACGATCGTCAACCTGCGCGCCGGACAGGACTCGGGCTACTTCTTCCTCCAGCCGTCGGTCGACGCGATCACCTACGCCGCCCGCACGGGCATCGACGTCGTCAACATGAGCTACTACGTCGACCCGTGGCTCTTCAACTGCGCCGGCCACCCGGCCGACTCGCCCGCCGACCAGGCGGAGCAGCAGGTGGTCATCACCGCCATGCAGCGCGCGATCGACTTCGCCCACCGACGCGGCGTGACGCTGGTCTCGTCGGCCGGAAACGGCGCCATGGACTACACCAAGCCGCTAACGGACGCCAGCAGCCCCGACTTCGCCGACGTGCCCGGCGAGGTCGCGTACGTGCGCGACCTCCTCGACCCCGAGGCGTGCATCTCCATGCCGTCCGAGGCCGAGCATGTCATCGCGGTCAGCAGCACCGGCATCTCGGACCGCAAGGCGTACTACTCCGACTACGGCAACGGGTACATCGACGTCGCGGCCCCTGGCGGCGACGTGTACGACAACGCGGCGGGTACCCGCGACTATGCCGGCGCGATCCTCGCCGCCTACCCGGCCGAGCTCGCGATTGCCGAGGGTGCCATCGACCCGGAGACCGGTGAGGTCGTGGTGCCGTGGGCCGTGGCGGAGACCCGCAACGGCGTCACGGCGTACTACCAGTACCTGCAGGGCACCTCGATGGCGTCGCCGCACGCCGCCGGCGTGGCCGCGCTCATCGTCGGCAAGTACGGGCACAGGGACTGGCGCCGGGGCGGTCTGACGGCGTCGCCGGACCTCGTCGAGCGCGTGCTGCTCCGCACGGCCGAGGACACGGCGTGCCCGACGCCGGCCGACTTCACCTACACGCGCACCCTGCCGAGCGGTGAGACGGTCACCGACACCCACACCTGCGAGGGGACTGCGGCGAGCAACGGCTTCTACGGGGCCGGCATCGTCAGCGCGGCCCGGGCGGTCTCGCGCCGCTGACCTCGGCGCCGTCTCGTCACGGTGCGCGCACGGCGCGCAGGGCCCCGGCCCGCCCCGCCGGGCTGGGGCCCTTGCGGGCCCCCGAACGGCAGGCTTCCGCCGTCTGACCTGCGGCACAGCGGCAACCGGGTCACTATGGGGGCATGAGCGACAGCCCCGGCGTGTCCCCCGAGCCCCTCCAGCCCGAGGCCGACACGGGCTCCACGCTGGCCGCGGCGGCGCTCACCACCCATGCGGAGGCGGCGGCTCTCGTCGACGCCCTCGACGGCCTGCGGTCCCGGCTCGGCGCACTGCGCCTCCCGCTCGCCACGCCCGGCGCGGACACCGCCCGCACGGATCTCGCGCGTGCCGTCGGCCAGCTCGACGACTACCTCCTCCCGCGTCTGCGGGCCGAGAAGGCGCCCCTGCTCGTGGTGGTCGGCGGCTCGACGGGGGCCGGCAAGTCCACGCTCGTCAACTCGATCCTCGGCGAGCACGTCACCGCCCCCGGCGTCCTGCGCCCGACGACCCGCGCGCCCGTGCTGGTGCACCACCCGCTCGACGCGCGCTGGTTCTCCACCGACCGCGTCCTGGCGGGCCTCGCCCGCGTGACGACGTCGGCCGACGTCACCACCAGCGGCGCCCCGCGCGGGGAGCACCCGCGCCTGGCGCCCACCCGCACCCTGCGTCTCGTCGCCTCCGAGGCGATCCCGCCGGGGCTCGCCCTGCTCGACGCCCCGGACGTCGACTCGGTCGAGACGGCCAACCGCGAGCTCGCCGGCGAGCTGCTCGGCGCCGCGGACCTGTGGCTCTTCGTCACGACGGCCGCCCGCTACGCGGACGCCGTTCCCTGGGAACTGCTCCGGTCCGCGGCCCAGCGCCGTGCCCAGGTGGCGCTCGTCCTGGACCGCGTGGACCCCGGGGCGGAAGCCGTGGCCGAGGACCTGCGCCGCCTGACCCGCGAGCACGGGCTGGGCGAGGCGCCGATCTTCGTCGTCGCGGAGGCCGCGGCCGGCGGGGTGGGCAGCCTCGAGGACGGACTGCTGCCCGAGTCGTCCGTGGCCGAGGTGTCGACCTGGCTGTCGGGCCTGGGCGGTGACCCCGAGGCCCGGCGGCGCGTCATCACCGCGACCCGCGACGGCGTCGTCGACGACCTGGTCCGCCGGGCCGTCCAGCTCGCCGGGGCGGCCGACGCGCAGGAGGCCGCCGACGCCCGCCTGCGCAGCGCCGTCGAACGCCACCACGCCGAGGCGGTCCGCACGGTCGAGCAGGCCACCAGCGACGGCGCGATCCTGCGCGGCGAGGTCCTCGCCCGCTGGCAGGACTTCGTCGGCACGAGCGAGTTCTTCCGCGCCGTGGAGAAGGGCGTGGGGCGGGTCCGGGACGCCGTCACGGGCTTCTTCCGCGGCAAGCCGGCGCAGGCGCCGCAGGTCGAGCAGGCCATCGCGAGCGGCCTGGAGTCCGTGGTGCTCGACGCCGCGGAGGCCGCCGCCGAGCACACCTACGAGTCCTGGCGCGGCGACGCCGCCGGGGCCGCGCTGCTGGAAGGCCTCGAGCTGAGCCGCACGTCCGCCGGCCTGCGCGGCGAGATCGCCGGACAAGTCCGCGCCTGGCAGGGCGACGTGCTCGAGCTGGTCCGCGAGCAGGGAGCCTCCAAGCGCGGCGCCGCCCGGGCGCTGTCGCTGAGCGTCAACGCCCTCGGCGTCAGCCTCATGGTCATCGTCTTCGCCTCGACCGCGGGCCTGACCGGTGCGGAGATCGGCATCGCCGGCGGCACCGCCGTCGTCGGGCAGAAGCTGCTCGAGGCCGTGTTCGGCGACGACGCCGTCCGCCGCCTGGCCGCGCAGGCCCGCCAGCGCCTCGCCGCGCGGGTGCAGTCCGTCATGGCTGGGCAGGCCGCCCGCTACACCGCGCAGCTCGACGCGCTCGGCACCGCCGACGCCGGGGGCTCGGGGCTGCGCGACGCCGCCCGCCGCGTCGAGGCCGCCGCCCGCAACGAGCGCGCCACCCGGGCGCCCGCCGAGGACGGCACCACCCGTCCGTGGACCGGCCGCCTGCTGCGCGGAGCCGGCACGATGCGCGCCCCGGAGCGCCCGGACTCCTTCCCGGTGCCCGCCGTCCGCGAGCGGACGGGCGAGGCCGAGGCCGAGCGCCCCGCCGACGACGAGCCCGGGTTCTGGGGCCGCCTCTTCGGCCGCGGTCCGGGCAGGCACCGGCCGGACTCCGCACCGGCGCCCCCGGCCGCGGGCGGTGGCCGATGACCCGGATCGACCTCGCCGCGCGCACCACCGCGCTGGAGGCCGCCGCACGCGAGGCGTCCGGCCGGCTCGACGGCGCGCTGCTCGACGACGCCCGCCGCATCGTCGTGCGCGCCCGCGAGCGCGGCGGGCTCTCGGCCGAGCACACGGTCGTCGCGCTCGCCGGGGCGACGGGGTCGGGCAAGTCGAGCGTCTTCAACGCCGTCGCCGGCAAGGACATCGCGAAGCCGGGCGTGCGCCGGCCCACCACCTCCCACGCCATGGCGGCGGTCTGGGGCAGCGGCGCCGACCCCCTGCTCGACTGGCTCGACGTCCCGGCGCGCCACCAGATGCCTGCCGGCCCGGTGCCGGAGGACGAGGCCGACGAGGCCCGCGGCCGGGGCGGCCTCTTCCGCCGGCACCGCACCCCGGCCGGCATCACCACCGGCCTGGTCCTGCTGGACCTGCCGGACCACGACTCGGTCGTCGTTGAGCACCGGGTCCGCGCCGAGCGGCTCGTCGAGCGCGCCGACCTGCTGGTGTGGGTCGTCGACCCGCAGAAATACGCGGACGCGGCATTGCACGAGCGCTACCTGCGACCGCTCGCGGGCCGGGCCGACGTCGTCGTCGTCGTTCTCAACCAGGTCGACCGGCTCAGCCCGGCCGACGCCGACGCGATGCGCGCCGACCTGGAGCGGCTCGTCGTCGCCGACGGGCTGGCGGGCGCGCGGGTGCTGTCCGTGTCCGCCCGGACGGGGCAGGGCATCGACCAGCTCCGCACGCTGCTCGCGGAGGCCGCCCAGCGCCGTGATGCGGCGACGACCCGCCTGGCCCTGGACACGCGGGCGGCAGCCACGCGCCTCGTCGCGGCGTGCGGCCAGACGCCCTCGGAGCGGGCGGCCGAGAAGGCGAAGGTGACCCTGGTGTCCGCGCTCGAGGACGCGGCAGGGGTGCCGACCGTCACCGAGGCCGTACGACGCTCGGCCCTCAAGGACGCGCGGGCGGCGACGGGCTGGCCGCTGACCCGCTGGATCGGCCGGCTGCGGCCCGACCCGTTGCGCCGCCTCGGCCTGCGCCCGGACGCCCTGCGCATCCCGGAGGAGCGCCCGGACCTCGCCCGGACCTCGCTGCCGGCCGCCCGGGCGGGCGTACGGGCCGCCGCGGCCACCGCCGTGCGGACGTACGTCGACCAGATGACGGCCGGAGCCCCGGACCCGTGGGTCCTCAGCGCGCGGCGCCACGCCCAGAACGGCATCGACCGCCTGCCCGACGCCCTCGACCAGGCCGTGGCCGGGACGCGGCTCGAGGCGGGCCGCCGCCCGCTGTGGTGGCGGGCCGTGGGCGTCCTGCAGTGGCTGGTGCTCGCCACGGCGATCGCCGGGCTGCTGTGGCTCGGCGTCGCGTTCCTCCTGGCGTACTTCCAGCTCCCGCCGCTGCCGATGCCCGACCTGACGGTCGGCGGCGAGGCGTGGGGCGTGCGGGGCGACGGCGTCGACGTGCCCTGGGGCACCGTCCTCGTCGCCGCGGGTCTGCTGCTCGGCATCCTGGTGGCGGTGGTCTCGCGCCTCTTCGCGGCCGTCGGCGCACGACGGCGAGCGGGCCGCGCCCGCAAGCGGCTCCGCGAGTCCGTCGCGACGGTGGCGGACGAGCTGGTGCAGGGGCCGGTCGCGGAGGAGCTTGCGGCGCTGTCCCGCACGCGAGCGGCGGCACGCATCGCCGCGTCCTGACCCGCGGTCGCGTACCCTGCGCAGGTGACCCGACTGCACGTGCCCGTCCACACCCGCTGGTCCGACCTCGACGCGTACCAGCACGTCAACAACGTCGAGGTGTTCCGCCTGCTCGAGGAGGCGCGCATCACGGCCTTCTGGCAGCACACCGAGGAGATCGGTGAGGAGCCATGGCCCACGGCGATCCTCGAGACGGGCCCGCAGGCGTCGAGCCACACCTTCGTCGCCGGGCAGCAGATCGAGTACCTGCGTCCGCTGGGGTTCACCCGCAGGCCCGTGCGGATCGAGCTGTGGCTGGGCGCCATCGGCGGTGCCAGCATCCAGATCTGCTACGAGCTGCACGACGGCGCCGCCGGCGGCTTCCCGCGGACCGGTCCCGCATCGGGGGCCGACCCGTACGTGCGGGCCGCCACCACCGTCGTCATGGTGGACGCCGCAACCGGCCGCCCCCGCCGCCTCACCGACGACGAGCGGGCTGCCTGGGGCGAGTACGTCGAGGAGCCGGTCGCCTTCCGCCGCTGATCCGCCGACCCGTCGCGGGGGCGCGCACCGTCAGGCGGGCAGCCGGACCATGCCCTCCTGCGCGATCGACGCCACGAGCGCGCCCTCGCGCGTGTACACGCGCGCGAAGCCGAGCGCCCGCCCGCCCTGCGCTGTCGGCGCCTCCTGGACGAACAGCAGCCAGTCGTCGACCCGGGCGTTGCGATGCCACCACATCGCGTGGTCGAGGCTCGCCATCGCGAGCCCGGCGCCGACGTCGAGCCACGACTTGCCCGCGCTGCGCAGCACCGGCTCGAGCATGACCTGGTCGCAGGCGTAGGCGAGCAGCGCACGGTGCAGCAGGGCCTCGTCGGAGGCGATCTCGTGCCGCGCCCGGACCCACACCATCTGCCGGTCCGACGGCGAGGGGTCGGGTCTGACGAAGACCGAGCCGCCGACGTGCGCGAGCTCGAAGGAGGAGTCGACGGACCACCACCGGGCGGCGGGGTGGTCGATGCCCGCGAGCAGCTCGTAGGCGCTCTGCACGCCTTCGGGCGCGGGGACGTCCGCGGGGGCCGAGCGCTGGTAGTCGTAGCCCGGCTGGTCCTCCTGGAAGGACGTCGTCAGCGACAGGATCGGCTTGCCGCCCTGGAGGGCGTGCGTACGGCGGGCGCTGAAGGACCTGCCGTCCCGCAGCCGCTCGACGGCGAAGTCGATCGGGCTGTCGAGCGCTCCCTCGCGCAGGAAGTACGCGTGCATCGAGTGTGGCGCGCGGGCCGGAGCGACAGTGCGGCCGCAGGCGACGATCGCCTGCGCCAGCACCTGCCCGCCGTAGACGCGCCGCCCGAGGGCGGGCACGGAGCTGCCGCGCCACAGGTCCTCCTCGCCGCGCGGGCCCCAGCCCTCGACCTCGCGCAGGTCGAGCACGGACAGCAGGTTGTCGAGCGGGGACGCCTTCCCGGTGCGCTCAGCGGTGGCGGCAGGGGCGGGGGAGCTCTCGGTCACAGACGGTTCCTCAGTCCTCGAAGGTGTTGATCAGGGAGAAGGCGGCACGTTCCAGGTAGTCCCAGAGCTGCGCCTCGTCGAGCGGTGCCAGGCCGAGCGAGCCGACGGCGGCCCTCATGTGCCTCAGCCACCGGTCACGAGCGTCGGGGTTCACCTTGTACGGGGCGTGGCGCATGCGCAGGCGCGGGTGGCCCCGGGCCTCGGAGTAGGTCGTCGGGCCGCCCCAGTACTGCTCGAGGAACAGCGTCAGCCGCTCCTTGGCGGGACCCAGGTCCTCCTCCGGGTACATCGGCCGCAGCACCTCGTCGCCCGCGACGCCCTCGTAGAAGCGGTCGACGAGGCGCACGAACGTCGCGTGACCGCCGACCGAGTCGTAGAACGTGCCAGATCTCACCGGGTCATGGTGCCAGACGGACAGACACCGCCACCGAACTCGCCCAGGATGGCACCGGCAGGACTAGGGTGGGCAGGGACCTGCAAGGGCGCACGGGACGGAGAGAACACAAATGACCAAGGCGGACCAGATCCTCGCGGCACTGGGTGGTATTTCCAACATCCAGGAGCTTGAGCCGTGCATCACCCGTCTGCGGGTGCAGGTGAGCGATCCGGCACTGGTCGACGAGCCGCGGCTCAAGCAGTCTGGTGCGTTCGGCGTGGTGCGTTCCGGTCGCGTGATCCAGGTGATCGTGGGTCCCGAGGCCGACGACCTGGCCGCGCAGATGGACACGCTGCTCGCCTGAGCCCCCGGACGAAGCGCCCGCGGTGAACCCCGCGGGCGTTCGCGTCCGTGGGCCGGGCCGGCCGCCGTGCTCGGTGTGCAGGCGGGGCGCAGGCGGGCCGCCGGCCGTCAGCCCTGGTCGGGTCGTAGCTCCTCGGGGGAGGCGTCGGACGCAGCCGTCACGATGATCCCCGCACGCACCAGTTCGAGCTGCGAGCTCTCCAGCAGGGCTCGCGCCACCTCGCCGTCGGCTCCCGGACGCACCCGGCCGTAGACGGTGAACGTGTACGAGCCGTCGGTGAGCTCGTCGACGCCGCGCACTGCCGGCGCCTCCATGAGATCGGCGGCAAAGCGCTCGTCGGCGACCACCGAGTCGACGGCGCGGCCCAGGGCGGCACGCACGCTGTCGACGTCGGAGCCCACCGGCACCCGGACGGTGGCGACCGCGCGTGCCCACTGCTGGGTGCGGTTTCCGGCGCGCAGGATCTCGCCGTTGCGCACGTGCCACAGGGTGCCGTCGAAGGCACGCACATGCGTCAGGCGCAGGTCCATCCGCTCGACCGTGCCGGTGACATCGAAGCCGAAGTCGACGACGTCGCCCACGCCGAACTGGTCCTCGACGAGGATGAAGATGCCGGACAGAAAGTCGCGCACCAGCGACTGGGCGCCGAAGCCCAGCGCGACGCCGACCACACCGGCCGAGGCGATCAGCGGCACGACGACCTCGCTGGCCCCGACCGCCGAAAGGATCATCAGGGCCATGATCGTCAAGATGATGATGTTCGCGGCCGAGCCGAGCACCGACCCCACGGTCCGGGCCCGCTGCGCGCGCCGCTGCTTGACCTCGGGCGTCACTCCGAGCGCGTCCTCGACCAGCACCGCCCGGGTGCCGGACCGGCGTCGGCCCTTGCGGGGCGCCGTGCTCACGGTGGAGCTTCCTGTGGAGCTCCCTGTGGCACTCGCGTTAGCGCTCACGGGCACGCCCTCGACGACACCCTCGGCGCCTGCCGCGGCCTCGACGGCGTCCTGGTAGGTGCGGTGATAGCCGCGGGCGATGCGCTCGGCCACGTGGTGGATCGCCCGGCGGACCACGAAGAGCACCGCCAGGCCGATCACCAGGATCAGCAGCACCTGCAGGGGCCAGCCGGTGAACCACCCCCAGAACCGCCCGGCCGTGTCGGCGGTGGCGCCGATGAGGTCCGCGGTGGGGTCGGGGGAGGGGGTGGCCGCGACGAGGCGGCCGGTCGACAGGTCGGTGAGTATGGCGAAGTCCGTCACGACGCCCACCGTAACGACCACGCCTGGGTGAGCGCCCGGCACGCTGGCGGCCAACGCGTCGCGACCGAGAGCATCGCGCGTCGGGCGGAGGACCCCGCCGCGCAACGCCACAGGTCAGGTGGAAAGATACGTCCCGTGATCCCGGAGACGATGCCGCCCCTCGAGGTCCCCGAGGACCTGATCCAGCTCGCTCACGCCCACGGGGTGCGCACCGAGTACCACGGGTTCGACGGCGCCGCGCGGCCGGTCTCCGCACCGACGCTCGTCGCGGTCCTCGAGGCGCTGGGCGTCCCGGCGTCGTCGCCGCAGCAGGTGGGCCTCAGCCTGGCCCTCGTCCGCGACGAGGAGTGGCGCCAGCCGCTGCCGCTCACCGTCGTCGTGCGTCAGGGGCTCCCGGCCGCCATCCCGGTGCACGTGACGGACGGCGCCGCGGTCGAGGTGTGGCTCGAGCTCGACGGCGCGGAGGCCGGCGCGACGTCGCGTGGCCGCCGCGAGCGCCGGGACCTGCACCAGGTGGAGAACTATGTCGAGCCGCGGTTCGTCGACGGCCGCCGGGTGGGGCGGGCCACGTTCGCCGTCCCGGCCGACCTGCCGCTCGGGTGGCACTCCCTGCACTCGCTCTCGGAGGGCAGCGAGAGCCGCGCGACGCTCGTGGTGACGCCGCAGCGGCTCACCCTGCCGGCGTCGATCGGCGACGGGCAGGTCTGGGGCATGCTCGTCCAGCTCTACTCGGTTCGCTCACGCACCTCCTGGGGTCTGGGCGACCTGGCCGACCTCGCCGACATCGCGTGGCTCTCCGCCCACCGGGGCGGGGCGGACTTCGTGGCGGTCAACCCGCTGGCCGCGGCCGAGCCCAGCGTGCCGATGACGCCGTCGCCGTACCTGCCGACGTCGCGCCGCTTCCTCAACCCGATCTACGTGCGCGTCGAGGACATCGTCGAGACGGCGTACCTCTCGGCCGCGGACCGCTCGCTGGTCGAGTGGGCCGCCGACCCGGTGCGCGAACTGTCCACCGACCCGGGGCCGATCGACCGCGACGCCGTCTGGGAGGCCAAGAAGGCCGCGCTCGAGGTGGTCTTCACCGCGCCGCGCCGCGCCGCCCGGCAGGCCGCGTACGAGGAGTTCGTCGAGGAGCAGGGCAAGGGCCTGCAGGACTTCGCCACCTGGTGCGCGATCTACGAGCACCTGGCGGGCCGCGACTGGCCCGCGGAGCTCTCGACCCCCGACTCGGCGGCCGTCGCCGCGCTGCGCGAGCAGCTCGCGGAGCGGGTCGAGTTCCACTCCTGGCTCCAGTGGGTCGCCGACGAGCAGAAGGCCTCCGCCCAGCGCATCGCCCGCGAGGCGGGGATGAAGATCGGCGTCATGCACGACCTCGCGGTCGGCGTGCACCCGGAGGGGGCCGACGCCTGGGCGCTCGGCGCGTACCTCGCCCGCGGCGCCGAGGTGGGGGCCCCGCCGGACATGTACAACCAGCAGGGCCAGAACTGGTCGCAGCCGCCGTGGAACCCGCGGGCGCTGGAGAAGGCCGGGTACCGCCCGTACCGCGACATGCTGCGCACGGTGCTGCGCTCGGCCGGTGCCCTGCGCGCCGACCACATACTCGGCCTGTTCCGCCTCTGGTGGATCCCGGCCGGCGCCACGCCGGGGGCCGGCACGTACGTGACCTACGACCACGAGGCGATGGTCGGCATCCTGTGCCTCGAGGCGCAGCGGGCCGGTGCCCTCGTCGTCGGCGAGGACCTCGGCACGTTCGAGCCGTGGGTTCGCGACTACCTCGCGGACCGCGGCATCCTCGGCACCTCCGTGATGTGGTTCGAGCAGGAGCACGACGGGCGCCCGCTCGCCCCCGAGCGGTACCGCCGCATGGCGATGGCGTCGGTCGGCACGCACGACATGCCGCCCACGGCGGGCTACCTCGCCGGCGAGCACGTCGACCTGGGCGAGCGCCTCGGCCTGCTGGTCGAGCCGGCGGCCGTCGTCCGCGCCCGCGAGCGCGCGCAGCGCGACCGCTTCGTCGGCGAGCTGGTCGACCGCGGCCTGGTGGGCGAGGACCCCTCCGAGCGCGAGGTCGTCGAGGGCATGCACCGCTACCTGCGCCAGACCCCGTCCGCGCTCCTCGGCGTCCAGATCGTCGACGCCGTCGGCGAGCGGCGCTCGCAGAACCAGCCGGGCACGGACCAGGAGTACCCGAACTGGAAGGTGCCGCTGGGCGACTCCAACGGCACGCCGATCCTGCTCGAGGACCTCTTCGAGAGCCAGCGTCTGCGCTCGCTGGTGGCCGTGCTCAACGCACCCCGGTGACGGCGAGTCCTGTAACGGCGTCGATGTGACGAGCCTCCCGGCCCCTCGAAGGGCCGGGAGGCTCGTCACCGCACGGGGCCGGTCAGGCGGCGGCGTCGCGTGCCTGGGCTGCCAGCGCCCGCTGGGTGTCGGCCAGGTTCTCCTGGATCATGCGGCGCAGTGCCGGTGCGGCGTCCGGGTGGGCACCCAGCCAGGCCGCCGCCGCGTCGGCGAGCTCCGCGGAGGCCAGCGGCAGCGGGAAGAGGCCGTCGATGAGCTCCTCGGCCATCTGGTAGCTGCGCGACTCCCAGATCGGCAGCAGCGCGTCGAAGTAGCGCGTCACGAGCGGTGCGAGCACCGCGGGGTCGGTGACGCGGCCGAAGCCGGCGGCGGTGGCCCGGATGATCGCGTTGGGCACGTCCGGCTCGTCGACGATCGAGGCGAACGCGGCCTCCTTGGCCTCGGTGCTCGGCTTCGAGGCGCGGACGCGCGCCGCGGCCTGGCGACCGGTCGCCGTGTCGTCGGCGGCGAGCGCCGCGTCGATCTCGGCGTCGCCCGCGGCGCCGAGCGCGACGAGCCCCTGGAGCAGGTCCCAGCGCAGGTCGGTGTCGATCTCGCGGCCCTCGGGCACCACGGAGCCGTCGAGCAGCCCGGCCAGCGGGGCCACGTGCTCCGGGCCGGTGGCCTGGGCAGCGAAGGCCTTCACGAGCTGGAGCTGGAGGTCCGAGCCGGCCGGCGCCGCCTGGGCCAGACCCCACAGCGCGTCGGCCACCCGCGTGGCGTTCACGGCCCGCAGCGCCGGGTCGGCACCCAGGGTGGCAGCCCAGCCGAGCTGGCCGAGCACCATCGAGACGGTCGTCGACCCGGTCTCGGCGGAGACGTTGCCGAGGACGAGGTCGACGAAGTCGCGTGCCGGGGTCTCGGCGTCGCGGACGGCGTCCCAGGCGGCACCCCAGATCACGCCGCGGGCGAGCGAGTCGCCGATGGCCGAGAGGTGCTGGACGGCGAATGCCATGGAGTCCTCGTCGAGGCGGACCTTGGCGAAGGCGAGGTCGTCGTCGTTGACCAGGATGAGGCCCGGGCGCTTGGTCCCGACGAGCCCCGGGATGGCCGTGCGCTCGCCGTCGACGTCGACCAGGACCTGGTGGGTCCGCAGGACGACGGGGCCCCCGTCGTCACCCTGCTCGACGAGGTCGTAGTACCCGATGCCGAGGCGGTGCGGGCGGATCGTCGGGTGGTCCTGAGGGGCGGTCTGCACGATGGCGAAGGAGGTGATGGTGCCGTCGGCGTCGACCTCGAGCTCCGGGCGGAGCGTGTTGGTGCCCGCCGTCTCGAGCCACAGGCGGCTCCACTCCTCGAGGTCGCGGCCCGAGGTGGCCTCGAGCTCGACGAGCAGGTCGCGCAGCTCCGTGTTCTTCCATGCGTGCTTCGTGAAGTACGCATGGAGACCGGCCATGAACTGCTCGCGGCCCACCCAGGCCACGAGCTGCTTGAGCACGGAGCCGCCCTTGGCGTAGGTGATGCCGTCGAAGTTGACGTAGACGTCCTCGAGGTCGTTGATGTCCGCGACGATCGGGTGCGTCGAGGGCAGCGCGTCCTGGCGGTACGCCCAGGTCTTCTCGGACGCCGCGAAGGTCGTCCAGCCCTCGGTCCACTCGGTGGCCTCGGCCGTGGCGAGGGTCGAGGCGAACTCGGCGAACGACTCGTTGAGCCACAGGTCGTTCCACCACTTCATGGTGACCAGGTCGCCGAACCACATGTGGGCCAGCTCGTGGAGGATCGTGACGACCCGGCGCTCCTTGCGCCCGTCCGGCACCGGGCCGCGGAAGACGTGCACCTCGGTGAAGGTCACGCAGCCGGGGTTCTCCATCGCGCCCATGTTGTACTCGGGCACGAAGAGCTGGTCGTACTTGTCGAACGGGTACGGGTAGTCGAACAGATCCTCGAAGTACGCGAAGCCCTTGCGCGTGATGTCAAGGATGTAGTCGGCGTCGAGATACTGCGACAGCGAGCTGCGGCAGAAGACGCCGAGCGGGATGGTGCGCCCGTCCGTGCTGGTGAGCTCGCCGCGGACGACGGCGTACGGGCCCGCGACGAGGGCGACGAGGTACGTGGAGAGACGCGGCGTCGGCTCGAAGGTCCAGGTCGCGACCGGCTCCTCGCCACGGCCCTCGACGACGGCGACGGTGCCGCCCGTGGCCGCCGGCTGCGGCGTCGGCTGGTTGCCGACGACCTGCCAGCGCTCCGGCGCCGTCGCCGTGAGCTGGAAGGTGGCCTTCAGGTCGGGCTGCTCGAAGGTGGCGAAGACGCGACGCGCGTCCGGGACCTCGAACTGGGTGTAGAGGTAGACCTCGCCGTCCACCGGGTCCACGAAGCGGTGCAGGCCCTCGCCCGTGTTCATGTAGGCGCAGTCGGCGACGACGACGACCTCGTTCTCGGCGGCGAGACCCTCGAGGGTGATCCGCGACTCGGCGAACACCTGGGCCGGGTCGAGCTCACGGCCGTTGAGCGTGACCGAGCGGACCGACGGAGCCACCAGGTCGAGGAATGTCGTGGCGCCCTCGGTGGCGCTGAAGCGGATCGTCGTGGTCGACCCGAAGGTGGTGGGGCCGGTGGTCAGGTCGAGCGCGATGGCGTACGACTCGACGGCGGTGACGACACCCGCGCGCTCGATCGCCTCGGCGCGGGTCAGGTTCTGTCCGGGCACTGGTTCTCCCTTGGTTGGTGCGTCGCGGGTGGACCCCGCTGCCTGGCGACGGGTCCCGGCGTCGCGACCCCCGGCGATCCTCTCACCGCCCACGCCTGCGGGACAGGCCGTTTCCGCAGGAGGGCCGCAACCCGTCTCGGGGCGACCCGTTCGACTCGCTCGGGCGATCGTGGCATTGTGCCCGGTGCGCTGCCGCGCGACCCGGGGCCTGCGGGCTGCGCCCGCTCGCCCCGGCCCACGCCCGGAGGGATCCACGAATGTCCGGCCCGATCAACCCCGGCCGCCGCCACGAGCCCGGCCCGCTGCCGCCCGTGCCGCCGCCACCTCCCGCCGCCCCACCTCCCGCCGCCCCGCCGCGTCGTGTCTCGGCGGTCCACCGCGCCGCCAGCGCCGCCACGCCGTCGTCGCCGTACGCGGCCGCTGCCCCACAGCCGGCCCGCCCGATGGGCTGGGGTCTCCCGCTCCAGCAGGTGCCACCGCCGGGGGCGACACCGGTCGAGGGCGACTGGTTCGGCGCGGCCGCGAGCCGGACGGCGGCGCCTGCCGCCGTGCCGCCGGAGCACCACGCTCCTGGCGGCGGCGCGACGTCGCGTGGCAGCCGCCGCCGGAGCCCCGCCACGCTCCTGACCTACGGCCTCGCGGCCGTGCTGCTGGTCATCGCCGTCGTCTTCGCGTGGAGCCGGCTGAGCGGGCCGCCGGAAGCAGGCGACCACGTCGCCGGCGGGGACGCCGCGACGGGCGGTGCGAGTGCGGACCCGACCGGAGCGCCGCAGACGCTCGCCGCCTTCGCGTCACCGTCGGGCAACATCATGTGCGAGATCACCACCGCGGACGTGACCTGCTCGATCGCCACGCTGAACCAGCAGCCGGCGCCCGTCGACACGTGCGACGGCACGGTGGGCTATCGCGTGACCATCACCGGGGGGACCGGTGACGTGGCGCTGCCCTGCGTCCCGTCCTCGCGCCAGCCGCAGCCGGCGCGGGCGGACCTGCCAAGGATCCCGTACGGCCAGTCGGTCACCGAGGGGCCGTACACCTGCGCGAGCGACGAGACGGGAATGCACTGCACGGACGAGAAGTCCGGCAAGGGCTTCAGCATCGCCAAGGCGGGTATCGTCCCCAGCTGAGCCCTGTGACGGGCCGAGCCCGCCACGCACCCGCCTCACGACGGGGCGCGGCGGGCTCGCGCCGTCGTCGGCTACCGCGTCACCAGATGCGCACGCGCTCCTCGGGCGCGAGCCACAGCTCGTCGCCCTCCTTGACGCCGTAGGTCTCGTGGAACTCGTCGACGTTGCGCACCACGGCGTTGCACCGGAACTCGTTGGGGGAGTGGGGGTCGGTGGCGAGGCGGCGGATCGTCTCCTCGTCGCGGGCCTTGGACTGCCAGATCTGCGCCCAGCCGAGGAACACCCGCTCCAGGCCGGTGAGCCCGTCGACCACCGGCGCGTTCTCGAAGGACCCGCCCAGCGCGATCCGGTAGGCCTGGAGCGCGATCGACAGGCCGCCCAGGTCGCCGATGTTCTCGCCGATCGTGAGGGCGCCGTTGACCCGCATGCCGTCCGGGCCGAGCTGCGCGGGGACGAGAGCGTCGTACTGGTCGATCAGGGCGCGGGTCCGCTTCTCGAACTCCGCGCGGTCCTCCTCGGTCCACCAGTCCTCGAGGCGGCCGTCGCCGTCGTACTTGGAGCCCTGGTCGTCGAACCCGTGGCCGATCTCGTGCCCGATGACGCCGCCGATACCGCCGTAGTTCACCGCGTCGTCGGCCTCGGGGTCGAAGAACGGCGGCTGGAGGATCGCCGCGGGGAAGACGATCTCGTTCATGCCCGGGTTGTAGTACGCGTTGACGGTCTGCGGGGTCATGAACCACTCGTCGCGGTCGAGCGGCTTGCCGACCTTCGCGAGCTCGTGGTCGAGGTCGAACGCGTTGGAGCGGCGCACGTTGCCGAGCAGGTCGTCGGCCGCGATCTCCAGGGCCGTGTAGTCGCGCCAACGGACCGGGTAGCCGATCTTGGGGACGAACTTCTCCAGCTTGTCCAGGGCCTTGGCCTTGGTGTCCTCGGTCATCCACTCGAGCCCCTGGATCGACTCGCGGTAGGCGGCGACGAGGTTGGCGACGAGCTCGTCCATGCGTGCCTTGTGCGCGGGCGGGAAGTGGCGGGCCACGTACTGCTCGCCGACGGCCTCGCCGAGCGCACCCTCGACCAGCGCGACGCCGCGCTTCCAGCGGTCACGGACCTGCTGGGCGCCGGAGAGCGTGCGGCCGTAGAAGTCGAAGTTGGCCTCGACGATCGCGTCGGTCAGGTAGGGCGCCCGGGTGGTGATCAGGCGGTAGGCCGCCCAGAGCTTCCAGTCCTGGAGCGGCTCGGAGCCCCAGAGCTCCGCGAAGCCCTCGGCGAAGGAGGGCTCGCGCACCACGAGGGCGTCGAGGGCGGCCTCGGGGGCGCCGAGAGCGGCGGCCCAGGCGCGCCAGTCGAAGCCGGGCGCACGGGTGGCGAGCTCGGCCAGGGTGGTCGGGTTGTACGTCAGGGTCGCGTCGCGGTCCTTGACCACGTCCCAGTGGTGGCCGGCCAGCTCGGTCTCGAGGGCCATCACGCGGGCCGCGGCGTCCTGGGCGGCGCCGCTGACCGGCACCGGCTCGCCCTCGACCGGCGCGATGCGCGTGGCCGGCACGACCCCGCCGAGGGTCAGCATCCGGGCGACGTGCGCGACGTATGCCTCGCGGACCTGCGCGTACTGCTCCTCGCGGTAGTACGCCTCGTCGGGCAGGCCGAGGCCCGACTGGACGAGGTAGACGCGGTACTGCTCGGGGTCCTTGGCGTCGTTGTCGACGTACAGGCCGACGGCGCCGCCGCCGCCCGTGCGCTGGAGGGCCCCGAGCACGCCCACCAGCTCCGCCTGCGTCGTCGCGCCCTCGATCAGCGCGAGCTCCGCGGCGATCGGCGTCGTGCCGAGCTCGGCGATGCGCTCGGTGTCCATGAAGGAGGCGAAGAGCGCGCCGATCTTCGCGGCGGTGGTCCCGGGTTGCGTGTCCGACGCCGCCGCCAGGTCCTCGATGATCGCGCGGACCCGCTCCTCGGACAGGTCGCGCAACTGGAGGAACGAGCCGTCGATCGCGCGGTCGGCGGGGATCTCGTGGGTCGCGAGCCAGGTGCCGTTGACGTGCCGGTACAGGTCGTCCTGCGGGCGGGTCGCGGGGTCGAGGGCGTCGAGGTCGATGCCCGACCTCAGGGCTGCGGTCGTCATCCGCCCACCCTACGGGCGGAAGGTTGGTCGAGAGGCGTCCAGCCGCGACCCACCGCGTCGATCTGGGTCAGAATGAGCGCCATGCGTCTTCACATCGGCACCGACCATGCCGGATTCGAGTTCAAGAACCACCTCGTGGAGCACCTGCGCGGCCGGGGGCACGACGTCGTCGACCACGGTGCGCACGTCTACGACGCGCTCGACGACTACCCGGCGTTCTGCTTCGCGGCGGCCGAGTCCGTCATCGCCGAGCCGGGCTCCCTCGGCATCGTGATCGGCGGCTCGGGCAACGGCGAGCAGCTCGCCGCGAACCGTGTGCCCGGCGTCCGGGCGATCCTCGCCTGGTCCGTCGAGACGGCCAGGCTCGGCCGTCAGCACAACGACGCCAACGTCGTCTCGGTCGGCGGCCGCATGCACTCGGTCGAGGAGGCCACCGCGATCATCGAGGCCTTCATCGCCGAGCCGTTCTCGGGCGACGAGCGGCACCAGCGCCGCATCGACCAGATGCTCGCCTACGAGGCGCGGCGCGACGGCCGCGCCTGACGGTCGCTCCCCACCCACCCCGACAGACCGCGCCCCCCGACAGACCGCGAGGCCACGACCGTGCCCGAGGGCCACACCGTCCACCGTCTCGCGCGGACCTTCACCGACCTGTTCGGCCACCAGGCGCTCGACGTGACCAGTCCCCAGGGCCGGTTCGCGGCGGGCGCCGCGCTGATCTGCGGTCACACGCTCGTCGCGAGCGAGGCATGGGGCAAGCAGCTCTTCCTCGGCTTCGCCCCGCCGTCGCCCTCGCCGACCGAGACGCCGGACCCGACCGCCTGGCTCCGGATCCACCTCGGGCTCTACGGCGCGTGGACCTTCTCCACCGACGGCTCCACCGCCGTCGTCCACGCCATCGGTGCTCCGCGGCGGCGCATCGGGGAGCGGGAGACCACGCTGCCCGGGCAGGACGTAGGTCCCTTCGGCGGCGTCTGGGTCCCGCCGGAGCCGCGCGGCGCGGTGCGGGTACGCCTGCGCGGCGCCCACGCCGTCGCCGACCTCACCGGCCCCACCGCCTGCGAGGTGATCACGCCCGCCGAGAAGGCGGCCGTCGAGGCTCGCCTCGGCCCGGACCCGTTGCGGCCCGACGGTGGCCACGCCTCTGTCGACGCGGCGCGCGAGGCGTTCGTCGCCAAGGTCCGGCGCTCGCGTGTCTCCGCGGGTCAGCAGCTGATGGACCAGTCGGTCATCGCGGGCGTCGGCAACATCTACCGCGCCGAGGCACTCTTCCGCGCGGGCCTCGACCCGCTCCGCCCCGGCCGGGACGTCGACGCCGGAACGCTCCGGGCGCTCTGGGACGACGTCCTCGGCCTCCTGCACGACGGCGTCGCGCACGGTGCGATCGTGACCACCCGCCCGGAGCACCGCGGCATCGACGAATCCCCGGTGCCCCAGCCGCCCGGTCGTCGCCGGACTCGCCAGAACGGGGACGGCGCCCCCGGCGCCGTCCCCGAGGACCAGTCCCTCTACGTCTACCACCGCGACGGCCTGCCCTGCCGCGTCTGCGGAACCCCGGTGCTGACCAAGGATCTCGCGGGACGCTCGCTGTACTGGTGCCCGGCCTGCCAGCGCTGACGTGAGCGCGGCGGCGGGCTACGGTCGGCACGTGGCCACCACACGACGTCGTCCCGCCGCGTCCCCCGCTGCCGGGCCCGCCGGGGAACCCACGACTCCAGACCCGGCGGAGGAGTACGCCGCCGCCGTGCTCGCCGTGGTCCGGCAGATCCCCGCCGGCCGGGCGATGACGTACGGGCTGATCGCCGAGATCGTAGGAGAGCGGCTGGAGCGCGGCGGACCCCGCCAGGTCGGCAACGTCATGGCCGGGTCCGGCACCCGCTACGCGCACCTGGTCCCCGAGGGCGCGGCCGTGATCGGCCCGGTCCAGGACAACAACGAGGTGCCGTGGTGGCGGGTCGTCAACGCCTCGGGCGCCCCGCCGGCGCACTACGCGACCGCGGCGCTCGACGCGCTGCGCGCCGAGGCGACGCCGCTGACCCGGGACGGCAGCCGCGTCGCCCTCAGGCGCGCCATCTGGTACCCCGGCATCGACGACGAGCCCGAGGCCCGAGAGCCCGAGGCCCGAGGGCCCGGGCGCTAGACCCGCTGTGGGGCGACCCGTGCCAGTGCGCCGCCGACCGCACCGCGCACCGCGCCGCTCCGGGTCCCGTCCGCGGACTGGGCGCAGCCCAGCGCGGTGAGCATGGACGCCGGGTCTCCCTGCAGCAGCAGCGTGGTGACCGCCGTCGTCTCCCAGCGGGCGAGGCCCTCGCGGATCGTCGCCGGCGGACCCACGAGCGCCACCTCGTCGATGAGCTCCAGCGGGACGGCGCGGGCGGCTTCCTCCTTGCGCCCGGCCAGGTAGAGCGCCTGGATCTCGTCGGTGACCCCGGCGTACCCCAGCCGGTCCAACGACGCCTTGTGGAAGTTGGCCTCCTTGGAGCCCATGCCGCCCACATACAGCGCCACGTGGGGTCGCAGCACGTCCGCGGCCGCTTCAACGTCGTCACGCACCACGACGGGCACCGTGGCCAGCACCTCGAAGGAGGACGACGGCGACCGCTCGGCGCTGCGGACCGCGAAGCCCTCGGCGAGGAGCGCCCGCTGCTCGGCGTCGTGCCGCGGCGGGTAGAAGCCCGCCATCCAGCCGTCCGCGATCTCCGCCGCGAGGGCGACGTTCCGCGGGCCCTGCGCGGCGAGCACGATGGGCAGGTCCCGCCGCAGCGGGTGCACGGTCGGCTTGAGCGCCTTGCCCAGGCCCGTCGCCCGCGGAGCGTCAGCCGGCAGCGGGAGGCGGAAGAACTCGCCGTCGAGCGTCACGGGGCGCTCGCGGGCGAAGACCTGCCGCACGACGTCGACGAACTCGCGCGTGCGGGCGAGAGGCCGCTGATAGGGCTGCCCGTACCAGCCCTCCACCACCTGCGGGCCGGACGCCCCGAGGCCCAGGACGAAGCGCCCGTCGGAGAGATGGTCGAGGGTGAGCGCCTGCATGGCCGTCGCGGTGGGGGTGCGGGCCGCCATCTGCGCGATGCCGGTCCCGAGGCGGACGCGGCGGGTGCGCGAGCCCCACCACGCGAGCGGGGTGAAGGCGTCGGAGCCGTAGGCCTCGGCGGTCCACACCGAGTCGAGGCCCAGCTGCTCCGCCACGCGCACCGCCGCGGCGATGCCCTTCGGCGGGCGGCGGGACCAATAGCCGGTCTGGATGCCGATGCGCACCGCGACCTCCTCGTCGAGAGCTGGTGAAAGTGGGAAGACGTCGGGGCGACAGGATTTGAACCTGCGACATCGTGCTCCCAAAGCACGCGCGCTACCAAGCTGCGCCACGCCCCGTCGGCCGCCGGGGCGGCGGCCGGGGCCCAGCATAGGGGGTGCCCAGGCGTGATCGGGCACGGCTGGCGTTTGGTATGGTTGCGCCCGCAGTTCAGCGCGTCTGTTCAGCGCGTCGCGGGCGTAGCTCAATGGTAGAGCCTCAGTCTTCCAAACTGATTACGCGGGTTCGATTCCCGTCGCCCGCTCTCAGGAAAAACGGCCCCTCACCTGCACAAACAGGTGGGGGGTCGGTCTTGTTTCCCGGCCCGACTCGGGCATGGTGGGCCATGTGGGGGGCCATTTGCGGGTTATCGGCAAGAACGTGTGGATGGCAGGGCCCCGGCAAAGTCGTCGGGTAGGGCTATGACCTGCGGTTTTGTCGGCGTGGGAGCGGGTGCGGGCGTGCTCTGAGGGACTTGGATGGGAGTTCTCAGACAACCGTCCAGTCTGGA
>Ga0075011_10000209_pt1 | contig 29976 bp, 27 predicted proteins | sample TARM_MetaG_T_14_FD_72354 | JGI IMG/M metagenome (GOLD analysis project Ga0075011, IMG submission 72354) | Freshwater microbial communities from Pennsylvania, USA, analyzing microbe dynamics in response to fracking - TARM_MetaG_T_14 | ecosystem: Environmental > Aquatic > Freshwater > River...
AAGAAGAATTTTAATTACTTGTAACTTAATTAATATTAAAGGGACTTCATCTGTATAAACTACAAATAAAGTCCCTTAAGATAATTCTATTTTTTTACCAACACCACTTGACAAAGAGCCCTCATGGAGATTTTACTGTTGATGTTGATGAAAAATATCTAAAACTTAGTGATGAATTTGGTGATATTTCCAATTCCATAGAAAATATGAAAGATTCTATAAAGCAAATGATAAGAGATATAAAGGATAAGTCTAAAAGAGTTAGTGCTAATTCTGATACTCTAGCTGCATCTTCACAGCAACTTTCTGCTTCATCGCAAGAGCTATCTGCTACTATGATGCAGATTGCTGATGGTTCAACAAGTCAGGCACAAGACTTAATTGATATTAATGAGGCAATGCAAAATGTAACTTCAAGTATAAAAAATGTATATAAAACTTTAGAACAGGTTTCCATAGAGGCTAAGAATACCAGTCAAAAAGCTAGTGTAGGTAAAAATGAAATTGATAAATTAGAAGTCTCAATAGATGATATTAAGAAAGGCTTTGTAGTTGTTGTAAGAGAGGTAAAATTACTAGCTGATTCAGTAAATGAAATTGGCGGAATTACAACTATGATTTCTTCAATTTCAGAACAAACTAATTTACTTGCATTAAACGCTGCAATAGAAGCAGCTAGAGCTGGGGAACATGGTAAGGGCTTTGCTGTAGTTGCAGATGAAGTAAGAAAACTAGCAGAAGAATCAAGAAAGGCAACAGAAAAAATATCTAGTTTAGTAAGTTCTACCTCTAAAGATACAGAAGAAGTAATAAAAACCTCCAATGAAGTAGAAAATTTAATTAATACTCAAACAGATATTTTAAGTAAAACTTTAGAATATTTTGAAAATATACTAGAATCAATAAAAAAAATAGGTCCTTATATAGCAGAAACTCATGAAACTATGGAGGATATAGTAGAAAAAAGTAATCAAGCTAGTGAAAGAGTTGAAAATGCCAGCGGTATAGCAGAAAAAAATACTGCTGCTACTGAACAAGTTGCATCAGTTACTCAAGAACTTACTGGTTCATCACAAGAGGTAGCAGAAACTGCCCAAAGCCTAAATGATATAGGGCAAGAACTAATAGAAACTGTAAATCAATTTAAAGAATAGCCTTTGAGACCAAAACAATGTTTTGGTCTTTTTTAAAAAGTATCAATTATATATACATACGTCACAATATATAAATTATATATGTAAAGAGTTTAAAATCAAAAAAAGTTTTTAAAGAAAAATATATATCGTAAAATATATACAGATGTAATGACACTAATTTATGGAGGTACTATAATAAAAAAAATAATTTTAGCTATTTTAACTTTATTATCATTTACAATTTTTGCTAACACTTTACCTAAAAAAATAATAGTTGCAAGAGACGAAGTCCTCTATCCACCTATGGAATTTTATCAAGGAGATAAATTAACTGGATTTCATGTGGAATTAGTAGAAGAAATTGCCAAAAGATTAGGGATAGCTGTTGAATGGGTAGAAGTTCCTTGGAGAAGAGCATTAAATATGGTTGAAACAGGAAATGCAGATGGTATAACTTATATTGGAAAAAATCCTGAAAGGGAAAGATGGGCAATATTTAAAGATGGAAATACAATCTCATCTGGTACTTTTTCATTTTTAATTAGAAGAACATCTCGTAAAGAAATAAAATTTGATGGAACTAACGAGAAAGAATTATTACAAAACAGAACTTTATTAATGGTTGGAGGTTTTACTCTTCCAAAGAATATATCCGAATTAAACTCTAAAAAACATGAGGCATTGAGAATAACTAATTTAGTTGATATGCTTCGTGCAAGTAGATATGATATAGCCATAGTAAATAAAGATGATTATTTAAACTTATATGCAGGTACTGATACAGAAGAATATTTATCAATTCTAGAGCCTCCTGTATATAGTTTTGCTAATTATATAGCTTTTTCTAAGGCGAAAAATTTAGATTTTTTAGCACAAAAATTTGAAGAAGAAATGCTAAAGTTTAAAGCAACTAAGGAATATGAAGATTTAAAGAAAAAATTTGGAATTTAAAGTTGAATTTTGTAAAATATGTAACTACTCAAGCGTCAGAAATTAAAATGAAGTCTAGTAATTTCAAGTACTCATAACTCTTTCCTTGTTGTCGTTTTCCCTTATCTTAAGGGAAAACTATAGAGAATATGAAAGAAAGCTTAAAAGCCGAACTTTGTCCGCCTTTTTTTAAGAGGAGGAAGCAGGTGAAGTAAGGTTTTTATGATAACTGAGTAGTTACAAAAATATTTAAAAATAATTTTAACTAAACTATCAAGTCTTTAAGACCTAAACAATGTTTTGGTCTTTTTTTATTATAATTAAAAAAGGAAATTTATTCATAAACCAGTAAATAAACTTATGTTTAAAAAATTGTAGTATCGTAGGAGGTTTTTATGAAAAAATTTAAGCAACAAGGCTTTACCATGTTAGAACTAATTACAGTAATTTGTATTATGACAATTGTTACTAGTTTTTCTTTCCCTTCCTTTATTAAAACTAGAGAAGAACAAGCCTACAAAGTACTTAAAGAAGATTTATCTTTTTTTATGGATGGTCTTGCAGATTTCTCTGCAACAAAACATGAAATTCTTGAAATTGAATTTGATTTAAATTCTAAATTGATATTTGCAAAAAAAGATGGTATGATATTTAAAAGATTTAAACTACCTAAAAACTTTGAATATGAAGATATCAACGGAAATAAATTAATAAAAAGAAATACTACTGATACAGGAAATATAAACAGCGGTTTTTCTCTTTATGTTTTTAATAAAAATAATGAAGCAGTTTTTAAAAAAACCTTTATTAACAATAGAAAATATATTAAATATCTAGATATGAACAAATATGAGCCTAAAGTAGAGCAAGTTAAAAAAGGTGAACATAAAGAAACAAAAAATTGGATTTTAGTAGAATAGGAGAAAAAAATGAAAAACAAGGGCTTTAGCTTAGTAGAATTAATGATAGTTGTGGCTATTATAACTATTATGGCAAGTGTTGGAATGTTTGCTATAAAAGGAAGGGCAGAAAAAAACGAACTGATAAGACTTAGAACCGAAATAGCTACTACTCTAGATACTGGAGCATTGAGAGCCTTTGAAATACAAAAAAAAGCAGATAAGGTAGATATCAACCCTAATTCTATAGAAATAAAAGTGGGAGCAAGAAATTTTGAAACAAAAAGTAAGATACATACTTTTTCTCTTTCACCTAGTGGTATAAGTATTGGACTTAATAAATTAGGTGCTTTTGAAAATACTACTAATAACGAAAATATTGATTTTGATATTTTGGTAAAAGATAGAGATAATGTAGAAAAAATAAGGGTAGAAGTTAGAAGTAATGCAAATCTAGGAGTATATAGTTTAGAGGTGAAGTGATTCACCTTTTTTACTTAATTTTATAAAATTATAAGGAGAAAAAATGAAGGCTGTAGGCTTAATTGTAGAATACAACCCTTTTCATAATGGACATAAGCTCCATTTACAAAAGGCAAAGGAAATAAGTAATGCAGATATTAGCATTGCAATAATGAGTGGAAATTTCTTGCAAAGAGGTGAACCTGCCTTATTAAATAAATGGCTAAGAGCAAGAATGGCAATAGAAAATGGTGTAGATATAGTAATTGAACTGCCCAGTTTTTACTCCAACCAATCTGCTGAAATTTTTGCTGAAGGTGCTGTTAAAATTGCAGATAGACTTCTATGTGATTCTATTGTTTTCGGCTCTGAAGAAAATGATATTAACAAACTTATTAAGCTCGCTCAAATACAATTAGATAAAAATAATTCCTTTCACACTTTAGTAAAAGAAAAATTAGAAAAGGGACTTTCTTATCCCAATAGCCTCGCCTTAGCTTATGAAGAACTTTATAATGAAAAAAACATATTGAATCCTAATAACATTTTAGGGATAGAATATATAAAGGCTTTAAAAAAAATAAATAGTAGCACTAAGGCACTTAATATATGCCGTGAAAAAGTAGGATATTTTCAAAAAGATACTGTGGATAAAATAGCTAGTGCCACAGGTATTAGGCAAATGCTTAGAAATAAAGACTATGAAAAAGTGAAAGAAGTTGTACCAGAAGCTACTTATGATATACTTATGAATAACCTTGCTAAACTTAGCCAATTAAAAGACTTCTACCCCTTGATTCGCTTTTCCTTAATTAAAGATAAGGATAAATTACAAAATATTCAAGATATGGAAGAAGGTCTATGGAATAGATTATATGACTGTGCTAAGAAAAACACAGATTTTGATGCTTTTATTAAGGATTTAAGTAATCCACGATATACTCAAAGTAGAATTAATAGAGTTTTAAGTCATATTTTATTAGGGATAGAAACTAATGAGGTAGAAGAAGCAAGAAAAAACCTTCCTTATATTAGAGTATTAGCTTATAATGAAGTAGGAGCTAAATATATGAAATACTTAAAAAAAGAATTTAACATTAATTTTATCATAAGTTTAAAAAATGCCGAAAGAATAGTTGAAAATAAAAACTTTTTAGATAAAGAATTAGATAGAGACAGTATTTATAAAATGCAATATCCTTACGAAGACGAGGCATTTGCCATTCTAAAAAAATAAGCTGTATTTTAAAATAATAAATTTAATCCAAAAGAAAAACATTTAACCACGAGATTAAACGGGATGAAAAAATAAGATGCATAAAAAGTTTAAATTAGAAGTTTAAAACATAAAAAACAGTTTAATATCTATCAAGTGTCAATCCAGTGGTTAAAAAATGTTTAAAAAGTTGGGGATACTATAAAATTATATATAAAATTTATCCATAAAATAAAGGTTTAAAAGTATTGCAACAAGCTAAAATTATCAATTTTCAAAAGGGGGAATTTTTATGCTAAGCTATCTATTACTTATCTTACTAGCATCACTTATATTTTTTTACTACTATATAATTATCAAAATACAAAGTTCTGCTAGACGTAGCCTTGAAGATATTTATACTAAACCTGAAAGATGTGAAACCTATAATATCTTTGATAAAAAAAATCCTTCTGACTATGGACTAAATTATGAGAATATTTCCTTTGTTAATAAGGATAATATGACTTTAAAAGGCTGGTATATAAAAGGTGGAAAAGGTGTTATAATTCTTTGTCATGGTAGAAGTGGAAACAGACTAGCTACTATGCAATATTTGGATATTTTAAAAGATAAATCTATTTTAGATAAATATTCTATTTTACTATTTGATATGAGAAATGGTGGATATTCTCCAAGGGCAAAGACTGGGATAGGAGAGTTTTTTTCTAAGGATATAAGCTCTGCCATTGATTTTATGAATGTAAGAGGGCATAAAAACTTCTACCTTTGGGGCTTTTCCATGGGTTCTATGGCAGTAATCAAGGCAATAAAAGAAAAACAAAACAATATAAGCATTGATGGTATAATTATGGACTCTCCCTTAGTTAATGGAGAAAAAACTATAACTTATACTTTTATTAAAGAAGGACAAAATCAATTTATTGCTAATTTGGCATCTTTTTTCTATAATATTAATTTGAAGAATAAACTAAGAGAATATAGTTTTGGATATTTATTAAAAGACATTAATTATAAAATTTTAATTTTTCAATCTAAGACAGATTTAATAACACCTTATAATATATTTAGTCAAGAAATGGAACAAATCAAGAATAAAGAATTAATAGAAATAGTAACTTTTGAAGAAGGAGAACACTTGTCTCTAAGAAATATACAACAAGATATTTATGATTCAAAAGTGAAGGAGTTTTTAAAAAATTAAAGTAACTACTCAGGCATTTCCATATTTAATCACAAAGAAAAGAGAAAAAGAGATACACAAAGTCAGTTAGAAACTAGTAGTTAGGAATTAGGAATTGAGAATCTTTTAAATTATGTTAAATAAAGTGATTTTGATATCAATTATTATTTAGCTAGTTGCAAAACTAAATCATAATTTGTATATAATCATAATTTTAGAATTTATTCGCAAAATTCGAGTGATTCGTTGCAAGAGGTTTTAAAAGGCTTTGCACCGAATTGAATGAAACTTAGAGCTTTAGCTCTGTAGTTGAATTTATGCCGTAGCTCGCAAATCACACGAATTTTTAACAATCTTTTTAATATTATTTATGTATTGAAAAAGGGTAAAAAAGTGGAGGGCTACTCTAAAATCATATGTATAATTTATCAATGAAATAAAGGTTTAGGAGTTATGCAACAAGCTATATATATCAATAGCAAAAGGAGGAAAAGGTGAAAAGACTTAGTCAAAAAATTCAAATTATCTATGGAATAGGCGTTTCTTATGCTATAATTGACCAAATTTTTGCACAATGGGTTTTGTATTACTACTTACCACCTGAAAATTCAGGTTTAAAACCAATTTTGGCACCTGCTTTAATATCTCTAGCCCTTATTTTATCAAGGTTTGTTGATATGATTATGGACCCTTTAGTAGGTTATTGGAGCGATAAATTTAATTCACCCTTTGGTAGAAGGATTCCCTTTATTGCTTTTGGTGGATTACCATTAGGTATATTTACTATTTTGTTTTTTTATCCTAATAAAAGTAGTGAGTTAAGTTCCTTTATCTATTTAAGCATTATTGGAGCTTGTTTCTTTGTTTTTTATACCTTTGTTGGAGGACCTTATAATGCTATTATCCCAGAAATAGGGCATAATAAAAAAGAACAGTTAGACCTTAGTACCTTTCAATCAATATTTAGACTTCTCTATACTGCTATTGCAATAATACTTCCAGGCATACTTATAAAAATTTTAGGTAAGGGAAATACCGAATTAGGTCTTAGATTAATGGTAATTAGTTTAACTATATTTTCACTTATAGGGCTTTATACAATGATTTTCCTTCTACCTGAAAAAAAATATTCTCATGGTAAGAGTTCTAATATTAGTATGGTAGAAGCCTTAAAACATACTTTAAAAGATAGAAATTTCGTTTTATATCTTTTTGGATTCTTATTTTTCTTTATTGGTTTTAATAATTTACGTGCTAGTATGAATTATTATATTGAAGATATTATGGGCATGGGAAAAGGTGCGATAACTATGGCTTCTGCCCTTATGTTTGGAATGTCTGCCCTATGCTTCTACCCAGCTAATCGCCTTAGCAGAAAGTATGGCTATCGAAAACTCATGCTTGCATCTTTAGTCCTTATGACTATTTTTTCCATGGGAATATATTATTTGGACAAGGGAATAGATATTAAATACGGCATGCTTATTTTTGCCTTAATGGGTATACCAATATCAGCAGGTGCTTTTATTTTACCACCAGCTATGCTTAGTAACATAAGTACCTACGCCAGTGAAAAAAGTGGTTTAAATATTGAAGGAATGTATTTTGGTATTCAGGGCTTTTTTCTAAAATTAGCCTTTTTAATATCAATAGCAATCTTACCACTAGTACTTATTAGTGGACAAGGTCTTTCTTTTATAGAAACCTTAACAACAAAGCCAGATACAGTATCTAAAATTGGAGTTTATAATACAAGTCTTTTATCAGTTTTATTTTTTATTTTATCTACAATATTTTATTTATTTTATAGGGAAGACCGTTAAAAATTAAGGAGACAAAAATGAGTATTAATACTAAAAAAATTAAAGTTGGAAATATATATATTGGAGGTCAAGAAGATGTAATTATTCAATCTATGACTAATACCAATACTTCTAATATTGAAGCTACTGTGAAACAAATCTTAGAATTAGAAGAAGCAGGATGTGAACTTGTAAGAGTCACTGTAAATAATGAAGCTTCTGCAAGGGCTATTAAAGAAATTAAAAAGCAAATAAATATCCCCCTTGTGGCAGATATACATTTTGATTATAGATTGGCTATTATGGCTATTGAAAATGGAATTGATAAATTAAGAATTAATCCAGGAAATATTGGTTCTGATGAAAAGGTAGAAGCTGTTGTTAAAAAAGCCAAGGAATATAAAGTTCCCATTAGAATTGGGGTAAATGGTGGAAGTCTGGAAAAAAATATCTTGGAAAAATATAAAAGTCCTTGTGCTGAAGCCCTTGTGGAAAGTGCAATGTACCATATTAAATTATTAGAAAAATTTGATTTTTATGATATTATTGTATCATTAAAGTCTAGTAATGTTAAAATAATGAATGAAGCTTATAGGCTTATCTCTAAGCAAATTAATTATCCTTTACATTTGGGAGTAACTGAAGCAGGCACAAGTTTCCAAGGTACTATAAAATCAGCCATTGGTATTGGTAGCCTATTACTTGATAATATTGGAGACACTCTTCGTGTTAGCCTAACTGCTGACCCTGTAGAAGAAATTCCTGTTGCCAAGGAAATTCTAAAGGTTTTAGGCATTAGAAATGCAGGAGTGGAAATTATTTCTTGCCCTACCTGTGGAAGAACTGAAATTGATTTAATTGGTTTAGCACACAAGGTAGAAAAAGAATTTTCAAGTCTTAATAAAAAAATAAAAATTGCTGTTATGGGCTGTGTTGTTAATGGTCCTGGGGAAGCCAAGGAAGCTGATTATGGGGTAGCAGGTGGAAAGGCACATGCTATTTTATTTAAGAAGGGTAAAATCATTAAAAAGGTAGAAGAAGAATTTATATTAGAAGAACTAAAAAAACTTATAGAGGAAGATATGTAAATTTGGAAGCCCTTCATAAAAGGTAGAAGGGCTTTTTTGATTATCATTATTATGGATAAGTCTAATTCTGTCCTTTATCCTAAGCCATATCCAAATTATCTAAATCTAATTCATTTAATAATTTTTTTAAGGCAATTAAATCTGCCTTGCTTAAAGTGATTCCCTTACCCATTTTAGTATGAGTTTCATCCCAGTCTCTAATATCAGCCTTTGCCTTTCTATCATTCCAAGATACTAGGTTTAATTCTTTTTTCCACCCTTTTGAACCTTCTCCAATTACTCCTAACTCTTCTACCACTTGAAATTTTATTTCTGCCATTTTATCCACCCCTTTTTTCTTAAAATGATAATATAATTTAACAAAAATAACAAGTTTTTTCTAAAAAATTATTGACATTTTATCTTTTTTATATTATTATATCTTTGCTTTGAAAGAGTATAGATGCGGAAGTAGCTCAGTTGGTAGAGCATCAGCTTGCCAAGTTGAATGTCGCGAGTTCGAGCCTCGTCTTCCGCTCCATTATTTTTATAATTGACAATCTTATAAAAATATGTTAATATTATAAAGCTGGCCGAGGTGGCGAAATTGGTAGACGCATCAGACTCAAAATCTGACGGAGCTTGCTCCTTGCGGGTTCAAGTCCCGCTCTCGGCACCAAAAAAGATTAAAACACCTTAATATTAAGGTGTCTATTTTTTTATATATAATTTTTTTAGTGTGGAGGATATAATGACTAATATTATTCGTGGAATTAGTAAAAATGCAAGATTTTGGATAATTGATTCTACTGAACTAGTTCAAAGAGCACAGGATATTCACCAAATGAGTCCAGATGCTATAACTGCCTTTGGTAGATTACTAAGTGCTGGGACTATTATGGGTACAAATTTAAAAGGTGATGACCTATTAACTTTAAGAATTGATTCAGAAGGACCTATCAAACAAATGCTAGTAACTAGTGGGAGTCATGGAAATGTAAAAGGTTATCTTGCTAATCCAAAGGCAGAAGCACCTTTATTAGATAACGGTAAACTTGATATACCTTCTTTAATAGGAACAGGTGTTTTAAGAGTTATAAAGGATATGGGTCTTAGAAATGCTGAACCTTATATGGGTTTATCTAATTTGCAAAGTGGTGAAATTGCAGAGGATTTAGCTTATTATTTTTATACTTCTGAACAAATCCCAAGCGTTATTTCTTTAGGTGTATCTCTTAATAAAGATACTACAATAAAAAAAGCTGGTGGCTTTATGATACAACTAATGCCTAATGCAGACGATAAATTTATTGATAAGTTAGAGGACAAAATAAAAGCTATAAGACCTATTACAGAGTTACTAGAGGGCGGTATGAGCTTACATGATATTGCCAAATTATTATATGAAGATATGGACGATGAAAAAGGTATAGGCTTAGTAGAGTCTTATAGTATTTTAGAAGAAAAATATGTTGCTTATATTTGTGATTGTACTAAGGATAAGTTTTCAAAGGGGCTTATTACTTTAGGAAAAGATGAGATTAGCAATATTCTAGAAAGTGATGGAAAGGTAGAAGTAGAATGTCACTTCTGCAAAAAGAAATATCAATTTACAGAAAAAGATTTTGAAACTTCTTTTTAAATAAAACAGGAAATACTGTAATTTATACAATATTTCCTGTTTTTTATTATTAAAAATACTATAATTTAAATATTTATATTCAAACTATTTTTAACTACTTCTAACTCATAATAAGGTGTCTTATACCCTTTAATTTCTTGGTATCTCTCATGTCCCTTACCTGTCAATATTATAATATCCCCTTCTTTTGCTAAAGATATTATTTTTTTTACTGCTTCTACCCTATCTACATAGATTTCATAATGTTTATAACCCTTATTTTCAAGTCCTTTTGCAACTTCCTGTGCTATTTCCATAGGGTCTTCATATCTTGGAGAATTAGAACTTATTATTACATAATCTGAATATTTACCTGCTATTTCTCCTAATACAGTTCTTTTCTCTTTATATCTTTCCCCTGTTCCAGATACAAGGGTATAAAGTTTTCTTTTTTTGCATAAACTTAATGTTTTCAAGACTTTTTCAAGGGCATCTTCTGTATGAGCATAGTCAATTATAATTTTAATTCCATTTTTTTCTACAATTTGCATACGACCTTCTACACAATTTAAATCTTTTAGCAATTCATTATATGGAATATCCCTAAGCCCCAAGGCTTCTACCATAGCCATTCCAGCCATAATATTTAGTAGGTTATACTCTCCTATCAAAGAAGTTTCTAAATTATATACTACATTTTTAACATTTATTAAAACATTCATTTTTTCTATACCCATATCTAATATTTTCCCATTATAATCAGCATTAGTAAAGGCATAAGTTATTGCTTTTGGATATTTCTCTTTAATTCTTTTACCATATTCATCTTCTGTATTTGTAATTATAAAACCTGTTGGTATAACTTGTTTAAACAAACGTTCTTTTACTACAAAATATTCTTCCATAGTTTTATGATAATCTAAATGTTCTTTAGTTAAATTAGTAAAAATTCCACCAATAAATTCTAAATTTTCAATTCTCCAGTTATCTATACCTTGAGAAGACACTTCCAAAACCATGTATTCCAAACCTTTTTCCACTGCTAATTTTGCATATTTTATTATATCCAAGCTTTCAGGTGTAGTATTTGTTGGTAAAAATCTCTCATCAGATATTTCCACACCAATGGAACCTATAAAAGCAGAATTTTTTATAAATTTATGAATTAAATAAGCTGTTGTAGTTTTACCATTTGTACCAGTAACACCTATAAATTTTAATTTCTTTTCAGGTTGCTCATAAAAATTACTAGCTAATTTTCCCAACATTTTTCTAGTATTTTCAACTTTTATTATATTTATATTTTCATAAATTTCTTCAATATCTTTAGAAACAACTATTAATTTAGCTCCATTTTCAACAGCATTTTTTATATATTTATGCCCATCAACTTTATTTCCCACTAAAGCTACAAAAATATCACCAACTTCTATGCTTAAAGAATTATATTCTATTTTGTTATAAGCTCCATTGTATTCTTTCTGTATTAATTGGTATTCTATATCTTGAAAAAGTTCTTTTAACATTTAAATAGTTTCCTTTCTTAAGCTTATTATTATTTAGGTAAAATTAAATATTCATTTCATTGATATAATTAATAGCTATTTCAACTATTTTTTCTTCGCTAGCTTCAAATTCCATATAATTCGTTTCATATAATATTACTTGATAAAACTCTAAAAAACAAAGAGTTTTTCTTTTAGCCAATTTATCCATAACATACTTTGTTTTATAAAAATTATTTATATCATCATTTTCTAATAGTAATTTAAGTTCTAAGTTCATTTTTTTATTAATAACTTCCATATCCATTCCATTATTTTTATTCAAATTTATATATTCGTATAAATTTAATAAATTCCCATAATCTGAAATAATACCATATTTATCCATCAAATCATTTAATATTAAAAAGCTAGTAATACTTGGCTTATCTACACTATTACTTAAAAAGTCTAACATAATCTCTATTTTACTTTTATTAATTAATTTTTCATAAAAAGAATAATTCCCTCTATCCTTTTCTTCATTAAAAATAGCAATTGCCTTAGCAATACTAACATTAGGATTATATTTTATTAAATATAGATATTTTTTAAATATACTAAAATAATCCTTTGCACTTAGCTTATCATTTTTATTCTTTTTATAATTACTAACAATAGGGATAAATATATCTAAAATATAATTTACCACTCCCCCACAATTACCTTCCTTATATTTCAACAAATAAATTTTCTCATAATCTTTAATACTAAAATAAAGTTCTATAGGTTCTCCTAATAATTTATCTAAAAATTCAATAAATTCTTCTTCTAACACACTCACTCTTTTTTTTATTTGCTCCATAGTAAAAACATAAATTTCTTTTTTCCATATTTCTATAAGTTCTAAAAAATTATAAATATTTCTACTATATTGAAGTTCATTTAATTCCTTTAATAATCTATAGTTCCTATAATTATTTTCACCAAAATGTTCTTTTACGAGGTCATGCTTATAAATTTCTAAGGTATTATATCTAAAATCTAATTCTTCTACCTTTTTTAAATATTCTTGGCTTTCCTTATCTATTAATATATGATTATCCAAAGCTTTATTTTCATGAGATTTAATAGTATTGACAAAAGAAATTAAGCCTTCATAATATCCTATATTCCGTCCTTTTTTTTCACTTTCATAATATTTATGTTCCAAATAATATATATAAATATCTGATAAACTTTTATCTTGGAAAAAATTTTGCATATTATTAATTTCCAAAATTTTATAGGCATTTTTATACAATTTATTGTGCCAAAGTTTTGCCTTTTCAGGTCTTGTTAAATTTTCTATAGCTTCCACTCTTTTTAAATAAGAACCAAAATCTTTTATTTCCTTCCTAATCCTTCCAAAAAAATAGACTTCTGTAAAATCTAGAGCTACTCCATATTCCTTTTCAAAAATTAGCTTTTCCCTATAAAGAGCCTCTTCTTTTTCATCTTTTGAAGGTAAAAATTCTGTAACTTCAGCTTCTATATTTAAAAAATTAAGATAATTAGCCACAGAAATTCTATGGTTTCCATCATATACAAAATAAGAATCTTTAATTTTATATAATTGTACAAGTGGCATATATTCATCTTGTATAAATGCCTTATATATATTACACCATCTTGCTTCTATAATTTGATTGATTGGCACAAAATTTTTATCAAAATCTGTATATTTTTGAACACTTCCAACTATTTTATTTATTGCTACGGTTTTTACTCCTAAATATATTCCTGTAAAAGCTTTATTTATTTTCTGTATTTCTTCAAAATTTTGTAATTTTTCTTTTTTTTCAAACCAAGAAAAAAAGGACCTATTACTTCTAATAAATTTATTATATGCTTCCCTTGCTTCATGTTTTATATTATTTTCCATTTCACACCTCAATATCTATTATTTTATAACCATAAACATTAATAATTTTAGTCTGTCCCACAATAGATTCTTGTTTTTCTGTATGATTTCTTAGGTGTATATGTCCATGTAACCAAAGTCTTGGACTAGTTAGTCTAATAATATCATTAAACACCCTAAAACCTTTATGCACATGGTCTTCCTTGTCATGTATGCCCCTAGGTGGTGAGTGACTAATAACCAAATCTACTCCAAATATTAATTTAGGAATTAATTTTGCTACTCTGTATTTCATATCATTCTCGCTATATTGATGTTTTCCAAAAGAATAGACTCTTGACCCGTCTAAGCCAAGAACTTTCATTCCTCTAAATTTTATTAATTTTCCATCTATATTTCTTCCACCACAGCTTTTTTTATTTTCGTTATTTCCATATACATGATTGCCATTTACATAAAGCATCTCTTTATTTAAAATACTCACAACATAATCTAAATATTCATAAGAAACATCTCCACAAGAAATAATAAAATCTATATCTTTAAACATAAAATTCATTTGCTCAATAGAATACTGCTTCAATATATGATTATCACTTATCGCCAAAATTTTAAATTTATTTCCCACCATAAGCCCAGCCTACTCTTCATCTATATGGTAACCCAATTCTTTTAAGAAAGGTTTTTTCTTTCTCCACTTATCTTTTACCTTAACCCATAAATTAAGATAAATCTCTTTTTCCAATAGTTTTTCAATATCTTTTCTTGCATCAGAGCCTATTTCCTTTAGCATTTGACCCTTATTTCCTATAATAATTCCTTTTTGAGAATCTCTTTCTACATAAATATTTATATCAAATTTATCCTTAGCTTTCCCTTCTCTTCTATCTACATTTATTATCTCAATCGCCACTGAATGAGGTATCTCATCCATAGTTCGGACTAATATTTTTTCTCTTACTATCTCTGTTATCATTCTATATATTGGCATATCCGTATACATATCATCTGGATAATACATTATACCTTCTACCAAATATTCATTTAATGCTTTTAATAATCTGTCAACACCTATTCCATATTCTGAAGATAGTAATATTACATTATTAAACTCTCCTAATTTTTCTTGTATTTCTAATTTCTTCGCTTCTACCTCTTCATCTGTTATTAAATCACTTTTATTTATAACTGCTATTCTAGGTGTATTACTTGCTTCCTTTATTCTTTCCATAACAAATTGGTCACCAGTACTAATTTCCTTTGTACCATCTAATATAAACAGAATAACTTCTACCTCTCTAAGAGTTCTTATGGCTACGCTAGTCATATGCTCCCCTAAAAGATGTTTTGGCTTATGTATTCCTGGAGTATCTACAAAAATATACTGTGTATCTCCCTTTGTTAAAATTCCTTTAATACAGTCTCTTGTAGTTCCTGCTTTATCTGATACTATTGCTACTTTTTCTTCTACTAATCTATTTGTTAATGTTGATTTTCCAACATTAGGTCTCCCAACAACTGCAATAAATCCTGACTTCATTTTTTCTCCTTTTAAATTTTAATTTTATATAGCATTTTACCACAAGTAGCATTTTATGACAAGAAAAGAGAAAATTTAAATATTCGCATACTTACAAAAATTAATTTACAAAATTAATTTATTTTAGTATAATTTATAAAATAAATAAAAAGTTTTCTAGGGTTCCGCATTTAATGGTCTGGTCCGAGAGAAAACGCACAAATTATTTGTGTACACGGAAGGATAAAAACCTGGGAGATATTTTCTAATATTTCTACAGGTTTTTTTTATATTAAAATAAAAATTAAGGAGCTGATACAAATGAGTATTACAAATTTTAACATTAAATTACTAGAAGGAATCTATGGAGTGTGTCAAATAAAAGATATAGAGAACATTACAAAATACTTTAAAGAAAAAGAGTTTTTTTCTATTACAAAAACAGAAGATGAAATTTCTATTGTCACATTGCAAGAAAATATCAAAGAAGATGTCAAATCAGAAAAGGATTGGAAAATCTTAAAAATAGAAGGAACTTTGGATTTTTCTCTAATAGGTATACTAGCTAAAATAAGTGGCATACTTGCTAATCATTCAATCAGTATTTTTGTTATATCAACTTTTAATACTGATTATATTTTGATAAAAGCAGATAAAATTCAAATGGCAATTTCTGTTTTAAGTAAAGAAGGATATAATTTTTTTGATTAAAATATATTGAAGGAGTGATAAATAACTATGGGAAAAAAACATTTTTGTACTTGTAAGGATTTAAAATGCAAATTACACCCAACTAATCATGATTTAGGTTGTGATCCTTGTATAAAAAAGAATTTGAAATGTGGAGAGATTCCATCTTGTTTTTTTAGAGCCATACATGATAATTTAGATGGACAAGATGAATTTTCTTATAAAGCTTTTTCAAACTTTTTTTTAAAGCACACTAAAAATAATTAATATTTAGAAATAAAAAAAGACAGGAATCTGTCTTTTTTTTAAGCCTGAATAGCTTTGTATAATTTTTTACTTAAAGTCTTTTCATTAGCTTTTAAGTATTTAATTACTTGTGCTTCAGTTGAACCTTTTAAAGTTTTTAAAGCTTTTGTTGATACTCTAACAGTTACAGTTTCACCATTAATAGTTACTTTTGTACTTTGTAAATTTACTTTCCAGATTCTCTTAGTACATCTATGTGAGTGAGAAACTGAATTACCAGTTGTCGTTCCTTTTCCAGTGATTTCACAAACTCTCATCTATTTCACCTCCGTTTAAAATTCCGTTTAAAATTTTACCACAGTTTCAAAAAAAATGCAAGTATTATTTATTGACAAAATTAAGTTAACTTCAGCCCCATTATTAAACTTTTCGTATAGTATTATTAGATTTATTTTGTTTTCAAAATATTATTCCTAATATGTGATAATCCTTTGAATTAGCTAATGAAATATGGTACAATATATTGTTAGATTTTATGAAATAGAGGAGTAAAAATGAATAAACACAGTTTAAAAGTATTAGAATTTGATAAATTAAAAGAATACTTAGCAGTATATGCCAATATAGATGAAGTTAGAGAACAAATAATAGAATTGGAGCCCTTTTCAGATTATCATTTATTAAAAAAAGAATTGGAACTTACCTTACATTTCTTTGAATTATTAAAATATGATGGTGGAATAGAACTTGCAGGAATAAAGAATATAGAGCCTCTTGTAAAAAAAATAGATTTAATTGGTACTTACCTAAGTCCTGAAGACCTAAATATTTTAAAGAAAAATTTAAGAGTTTTTAGACTTGCTAAAGGTAAAATAGAGGAATTAGCTGGGAAGTATAGAGAATTATACTTGAAAGTAAAAGATACTCCTACCTTTAAAGGTGTTGAAGACCTCATTGAAAAAACAGTTGATGACAACAATGAAATTTCTGATGATGCCTCACCTGAAATAAGAGATATTAGAAGGCACAAAAGAAATATTCAAGACAATATAAAAAATAAGTTTGAAGATATTATGAACAATCCTACTTACTCAAAGGCGATACAAGAAAGAATCATAACTATTCGTGATGGTAGAAGTGTTATTCCTATAAAAGCTGATTTTAAGGGTGTAATTAAAGGAATTGAACACGACCGTTCATCTAGTGGTCAAACAGTATTTATAGAACCACTAAGCATAGTTTCATTAAATAATAAAACTAGAGAGTTAGAGGTAAGGGAAAGAGAAGAAATTAGAAAAATACTTCTTAGACTAACTGATTTAGTCAGACTAAATAAAGATGGTATTTTAGAAATTTCTAAAGCTCTTATGATGTTTGATTTACTTCATGCAAAAGCTAAATATGCTTTGGACTACAAATGCTCTTTACCTATCATTTTAGAAAAAGAAGTTTTAAAGCTTATAAATGCTAGACATCCTTTTATTCCAAGTAATGAGGTTGTACCTCTTAGCTTTGAACTAGGTAAGAATTATGATATCATGCTAATTACTGGACCTAATACAGGTGGGAAAACTGTTGCTCTAAAAACAGCAGGACTTCTTAGCCTTATGGCTCTTTCTGGAATGTTAATTCCAGCTGATGAAAAAACAGAAATTGGAATGTTTAGCCAAATTTTTGCTGATATTGGAGACGAACAAAGTATCGAGCAGAATTTATCTTCTTTTTCTGCACATTTAAAAAATGTACAAGTTATTTTAGAAGGGGTAAATCGTTCTTCTTTAGTATTACTAGACGAACTAGGTTCTGGAACTGACCCTATGGAAGGTTCTGCCTTTGCAATGGCTGTAATTGATTATTTAAAAGAAAAAAAATCCAAAGTTATTATTTCTACACATTATAGTGAAGTAAAAGCCTATGGTTACAATGAAGAAGGTGTAGAAAGTGCCTCTATGGAATTTGATAGTGATACTTTATCTCCTACCTATAAACTATTGCTTGGTATTCCAGGTGAAAGTAATGCCTTGAAAATAGCTAAAAGACTTGGACTTTCAGAAAAAATAATTGAAAGAGCTGAAAAATACATTAGTGAAGAAGATAGAAAAGTGGAAAGCATGATTGTTTCCATAAAAGAAAAGTCAAATCAACTGGAAAATATGGAAAGTGAAATTAAAAAATTAAGAGAACAAGCTGAAATTTTTAAAGCTGAATATGAAGATAAATTAATTAAAATCGAGAAGGAAAAAAATGAAATTTTAAAAGTAGCCTATGATAAATCTGATATTTTAATAAAAGAAGCTCAAGCTAAGGCAAAAGCTTTAATTGAAAAAATTAAGAAAGAAGACTTTAAAAAAGAAGAACTTAAAGAAACAGAAAAAAGTCTTAATATGCTTCGTCAAGCCTTGAGAGAAGACAAGCAAAAAAATGTGTCTACTGAAAAGAAAATTATTACAAATCTTGATATAAACAAAGGTGAAACTGTATACATTAAAAGTCTTACTGGAGAAGCTGTTGTTATTAGAGTTGATAAGTCTAAGGGTACTGCTCAAGTACAAGCTGGAGTATTAAAACTAGTTCTTCCCTTTGATGATATTAAAAAGTTAGAAGCAAAAAAAGTAAATACTCAAACTAGAGCTTTTATAAGTAAAAGGTCTAACGCAAAATCAGAAATTGATTTGAGAGGTAGAATGTTAGAAGATGCTATTCATGAGTTGGAAGAATACTTAGATAGAGCAATGTTGAGTGGCTATCATGAAATAAGCATAATCCATGGAAAAGGTACTGGTGTTCTTAGAAAAGGTATTCAAGATTTCCTTAAAACATCAAGATATGTTAACACTTATAGAGATGCTAATCAAAATGAAGGTGGCTTAGGCTGTACTATTGCAGAACTTAAATAAAGAGGTGAGAATTTTGACAAAAATATATGCCTTAGATGTAGGTACAAGAAATGTTGTTTTGCTATCTGCAGAAAAAACAGAAGAAAACAAAATAAAGATAAACCATGTTTTATCTAAAGAACATGAAACTCGAGCTATGGAAGATGGACAGATACACGATATTTCAAAAGTTGCTCAAGTTGTTTCTAGCCTAAAAAAAGAAATGGAAGAAATAACAAAGGAAACTATAGAAGAAGTTGCAGTTGCAGTTGCTGGTAGAAATTTAGTTACTAGCATAGGAAAGATGTCCAAAGACTTCAACATAACTTATGAGCTAAAGGAAGATGATATTAAAGCAGTGGAATTAGGTGCTATTCAAAATGCTATGGAAAATCTTAATGCTGATTCTAGCGAATATCATTGTGTTGGATATACTGTTAGTGACTATATTTTAGATAGTATTAGCTTAAAAAATCCATTATATCAAAAAGGGGCAAAGTTAGAGGTAGAAATTTTAGCTACTTTCTTGCCTAAAATGGTTATTGACAGTATGTATACTATGATTAAAAAGGCTGATCTAAAAGTTCAAAGCCTTACTCTTGAACCAATTGCTGCCATTAATGTTGTTATACCTAAAGATATGAGAAAACTAAATATAGCCTTAGTAGATATTGGAGCTGGTACTTCTGATATTGCTATTACCAAAAATGGTAAAATCATTGGTTATGGTATGGTTCCTATGGCGGGTGATGAAGTAAGCGAAAAAATAGAACAAGAGTATCTTTTAGAATTTAATGTGGCTGAAAGATTAAAAAAAGATTTATTAAATAAAGAAACAAGTGTAAGCTATGAAGATATCTTAGGTTTTCAAATGGAAGTTCCCAAAAGTGAAATACTAGAAAAAATAGATTCTAGTCTCGAAGAACTAAGTACTGCTATTGCATCTAAAATAGCTGAAGTTAACGAAGCTCCTCCTCAAGCTGTTATTTTAATTGGTGGTGGTTCTTTAATCCCAAATTTAAAAGAAAAAATAGCAGAAAAAATTAGTCTTGTAGCAGGAAGAGTTGCTGTTAGAGGAACAGAAGCAATTAAAAATCTTATTGATAGTACTGAGAGTTTAAAAACTGCTGAATTTGTGACACCAATCGGTATTGCTAATATGGCTTTTGATAAAAAAGGTTTCAATGTTTTGGAATTAACAATAAACAATGAAAGTCATCGAATATTTTCTTTCCAAAAAGAACTTAGTCTTATGGAGGCTCTACTTGCAACAGGTATTGGAACAAAGACTCTGTATAGCAAACCAGGAAATCCATTAACATATGAAATTAATAATAAACTATTTATTGAGAAAGGAGAATTAGGTAAAGTTTCCACTATAAAAATTAATTCTCACAATAAATCTTTAGATAGTATTGTTAAAAATGGAGATGTTATTGAAATAATAAAAAACCGAGATGGACGAGATGCTATTTTATTTGGAAAAGATTTAATACAAAAACATAGTAAAATTAAACTTACTATTGACGGAAAAGAAATTGAGTTTTATAATAAACTATACAAAAACAAAATTCTTGTAGATGAAGAATATAAGGTTAAGGATAGAGATTCTTTTGAGGTAGAAGAGTCTAAACTTAGTGAATTTCAAGAATTAAAAACTTTTAAAAAATTACGTTTTACTTTAAATGGAAAGGAACATAATATTGAAATTCCTATAAAAGAAATTTATAAAGATGGTATTCTTGTTTCCAGTAAAGAAGCTATTGCTAACGGAAGTGTTTACACAAGTAAAATTATTAATGATACAAAATTAAAAGTTAAAGATATTATTGATACAAGCATTGTTCAAGAAAAATTTCAAGTTAATGTAAATGACTTTACTATTGAATTTAAAGATGTCCAAACAGAAATTTACATTAATGGGCAAAAATCTAATATTGATGAAGAAATCAAAACTAATGATTTAATTGAAGTTAAAATACCAGAAGAAAAAAGACCTATTGTTAGTGATATTTTCAAATATTATAACCCACAAGAATTACTAGAACAAAAACATGGATTCTTAACTATTGAATTAAATGGTGAAAAAGGAGAATTTACCAGTCCTTTAAATCATAATGATAGCATTAATTTTATTTACAAATAAATTACCTGAAGGAGAGGTGAAGTAAGTTAAAACTTACGAACATATGAATTTAAGAGACTTTATTATTACAGTATTTATGACAGTCTTATTTTTTAAAATTTCTATTATTTTAGGCAGTGATAACCAAGCCTTACATGTTGTGCTTGGAATAACTGCTGGAGCTGGTTTAATTCAAATAATAGAATATATAAAAAAAATTAGAGAAGAAAAAAATATACTAAAAGGTGCAAAACCTAAAATTTTAGATACTAGCATTATTATTGATGGTAGGATAATTGAAATTTTAGATTCTGGCTTCATTGAAGGAGATTTAATTATACCTAAATTTGTTTTAGAAGAATTACAAACTCTTTCTGATTCTAGTGATGCGATAAAAAGAGCTAGAGGTAGAAGGGGCTTAGATTTAATTAAGGATATTCAAGCTAGTGGAGAGCACACTGTTATCATTGAAGACAAAGACTATAAGGTAAAAGAAGTTGACTCTAAATTAGTAAAATTATCCAAAGACTTAAAGGGTGATATTTTAACTACTGATTTTAATTTGAATAAAGTTGCTACTATACAAGGCTTAAAAGTTTTAAATATAAATGAGCTTGGAAATGCTTTAAAATTAGTTGTTCTTCCCAATGAAGAATTAGATATTGAACTTATAAAAAAAGGGGATAGAGATGGGCAAGCTGTTGGTTATTTAAGTGATGGTACAATGGTTGTAGCAGAAGATGGTGGGAAAAATGTTGGAGAGCACGTAACACTTTTGGTTACTAGCGTTTATCCTACTGCTGCTGGTCGTATGATTTTTGGAAAGATAAAGAGAGCCTAATGAAAACTATATATATACTAGCTGCTGCTGGAATTGGAAAAAGAATGGGTTTAGATTACCCAAAGCAATTTTTAGAATTTGATAACGAACCTATTTTTATTAAGAGCTTGAAAACGCTAAGTAATTCTTCTGTTATAGATGAAATAATCATAGTGACCAATAAAGAATATATAGAAAAAGTTAAAAACTTAGTTAAAGATTTTAATATAAAAAAAATAAGGGCTGTAATTTCTGGTGGTAAAGAAAGACAAGATTCCATATACAATGCCATTAAAACTATAAATAACATTCATGAATATTATGTTGGCATCCATGATGGTGTTCGTCCTTTTATACAAGAAAAACATATTATAGAGGCATGGAAGGCTTTAGAAACTGAAAAAAATATTGATGGTGTTGTAATTGCTGTCCCTGTAAAAGATACTATTAAAATTATCAACAAGAATGGGTTTGTTGAAGAAACTCCAAATAGAAATAATCTTATTTCTGCACAAACACCACAGATTTTTAGAGGTGCTATCCTAAAAAAAGCTTATGAATTTGCTACTAAGGAAAAATTTTTAGGCACAGATGATTCTTCTTTAGTTGAAAATATTAATGGGGCTGTTAAATATCTTGAAGGTGCTTATGATAATGTTAAAATAACTACTGTAGAGGATTTACTTCATTTTCATAATAGGGGGTAATGATGAAGCGAGTATACATATATGATACTACTCTCCGTGATGGTTCACAAATGCGTGGAATAAAATATTCTGTAGATGACAAATTAAAAATAATAAAAAAGTTAGATAGTATTAATATTGATTATATAGAATGTGGTTGGCCTAGCTCAAATCTTACAGATAAAGAAGTTTTTGAGCAATTAAAGGAAATAAAATTAAAACATAGTAAAACTGTTGCTTTTGGTAGTACAAGACATTTTAAAAATAAAGTAAGCGAGGATCCTAATATAAAAGCTTTGATAGAATCAAAAACCTCTGCTATAAATATTTTTGGAAAAACATGGGATTTACATGTAAAAGAAGCCCTAAATATTAAGTTAGAAGATAATCTCATTTTAATAAGTGAGTCTATATCATATTTAAAAGAAAATTCTAATGAAGTGTTTTTTACCGCAGAACATTTTTTTGATGCTTATAAGTCTAACCCCGAGTATGCTAGTCTTTGTTTAGAAAAAGCCCATTTAGCCGGAGCTGATTTAATAGTTTTAGCAGATACTAACGGTGGAACTACTTATTTTGAACTAGCTGATATTTTATTAGAATTAAAAACAAAAATAAATTTTAATTTTGGAATCCATGTTCATAATGATAGTGGAATGGCAACCGTTAACAGTATTGAGGCTGTTCGCCAAGGTGCTATTCAGATACAAGGAACTATAAATGGTTATGGTGAACGATGTGGAAACGCTAATTTATGTGAAATCATACCTAATTTACAATTAAAAATGTCTTATGATGTTATAGGAGATAAAATAAAAAATTTAACTTCTACCTCAAAATATATTAGCGAAATTAGTAACCTTAAACATTCTTATAATATGCCCTTTGTAGGAGGAAACGCCTTTTCACACAAAGGTGGTATCCACGTTAGTGCTGTAATGAAAAATCCTCTTACTTATGAACATATTGAGCCTCAACTAATTGGAAATGAAAGAAGAGTTCTTATTTCTGATTTGTCTGGAAAAAGTAATATCATTTATAAATTAAAAGAATTTAATATTAAGCAAGAACTTAGTAATATTCAGACGGTTGAAATTCTAGATGAATTACAAAGAAAAACAAAAAAAGGTTATGACTATGAGGGGGCAGAAGCTAGTTTTGAATTATTAATTCAAAAAATCCTTAATAAAGATATTAAATATTTTGAACCCATTGAATTTAAAGTCATTACTCATGGAGAAAATAAAAAAGGCGGAGAAACAGAGGCTATTAATAAAATTAAAATAAACGATACTATTATACATACAGTTGCTGAAGGAAATGGTCCTATAAATGCTTTGAATATATCTCTAAAAAAAGCTCTAATTAATAAATATCCTCAAATAGAAAATATAACATTACGAGATTATAAAGTAAGAATTATTGATGGAACTAATGCTTCCAAGGCAGTCACACGGGTACTGATTGAAAGTATTGATGAGCTTACAGGTAAAGAATGGTCTACTGTTGGAGTTTCTACTAATATAATTAAAGCCAGTTGGAAAGCTTTACTAGATTGTTTTGAGTATTACCTATATTACAACAATAAATTTGATTAAGATTGGAGTGTTCAATGTTTGATACAATAAAACTCATAAAAGATAAAGACCCTGCGGCAGACTCTCTTGTATGTATTCTTTTATTTTATTCAGGATTACATGCGATTTGTTTGCACAAGCTGGCTCATTTTTTTTATAAAAGACACTTAAAATTTATAGCTAAACTTATATCTGCATTTTCAAAATTTTTAACAAATATTGAAATACATCCTGCGGCAGTTATTGGAAAAAGATTTTTTATTGACCATGGTACTGGAGTTGTTATTGGAGAAACTGCAATAGTTGGAGATGATGTCACTATTTATCAAGGCGTTACCCTAGGTGGAACTGGTAAACAATCTGGGAAAAGGCATCCTACTATTGGAAATAACGTAGTTATTGGAGCTGGTGCAAAAATTTTAGGTTCTTTTAATGTAGGAAATAACGTAAATATTGGGGCTAATTCTGTAGTTTTATCTGATGTTCCTGATAATTCAACTGTTGTTGGAATTCCAGGTAGAATAGTTAAAATTAATGGAGAAAAGGTAGAAGAAACTATATGTAATTTAGACCATATGCACTTACCAGACCCTATTAAAGACGAGTTAGAAGAATTAAAGAAACGAATAAATCAATTAAATCATATATTAAAATGTGAAGCATGTATAAAAAGAGGTAGTATAGATGAATAAATCTAGATATATTTTTATAATAACTATTATAATTATTCTAGGAATTAGCTTCACTTTATATATACATCGAATTCCCTTTGAAAATTTAATTGTAAAAGATAGTGATTTTATTGCATATTTTGAAAATGATAAAGACTTGTCAAAAAATATTGAAAATTATCTTGTAGATTCCTTTGATGATGAAAATCGAACTAATAAATTAATTAAAAGTTATAAAAATATAAATAAAAATCTTAAGCGATTCTTTATTTTGGGTTTAGGTAATAAAAACCTTGACTATAGACCAATTGATAAACAAGACTTATTAATTATTTTAGATTTTGGATATAAATATCCATTAGCTAAATTCACAGTTAACGAATACTTTCACAATACGGAAAAAGGTATTATTTTAAAAGAAAAATATAAAAAAGATTTGACAGAGAAAAATATTTTAAAAAAACATCAAGATATTTATCTTTTTTATTATAAGTCTTATTATATTCTTAGTCTTAATCCGAAAACCCTTATAAAATATAAGAGTTTATTAAAAGAAAATACTACAAATCACAAATTAGTAGAACAAATAAAATTTAAAAATATGTATGCTATAGATTTTGAAAATTTCATGGGTAATTTTTTTAAAGACAATAATATTAGTGATGTACCTATTGATATTATTTGTGGTAAAATAAATTTTTATGATAACAATATAAAAATAAGAAATTCTATAATTTTTAATGACAGCAAGCTAGACTTTTATTTCAAAGATCAATATGTTAAAAGCTTAGATAAGTTTATACAAAATAAACAGGGACTTTATATTTCAAATAAAAATCTTTTGACTTTTATAAGTACTATTTTTATAGGGAAAAAATTAGACAACAATAATATCAATCTCAACAATATAAATTGGGATAGTTTACAAGATAAATTTGGTGATGAACTTTATATTGATTTTGAAAATAAAAGTGCTGTAATAAAAATTTTAGATATCAATTTTTTTAGATTTATACTAAATTTTATTTCAAAAAGAGAAAATGAAAATACTTATATAATAGATGATAAGTTTAAAATTATTATTGTTGATAACTATCTTTTTATTAATGAAGAAATCAAAGAAAGTAATTTTAAAACTTTGAAAAATAATGATTTTTTATATTTAAATATTAACGGCAATTTTTTATTGAATTTATTTGGTATAAATAAAGATAAAGATCTTAATTTTGTCTTTTCTGGAGAAAAAAATAAAAATGATATACAATTGGATATAGAAATAAAAAATTTAAATATTATTAACGAATAAATACACATACATTATGGAGGGTTTAAAATGATAAAAATATATAATGCATTAAAGGGAACTTTAGAAGAATTTATCCCAACTATAAATGGAGAAGTTTCTATGTATGTATGTGGTCCAACAGTTTATAACTATATACATATAGGAAATGCTCGACCTGTTATCTTTTTTGATACTGTTAGAAGATACTTTGAATATAAAGGTTATAAGGTAAAATATGTTTCTAACTTTACAGATGTTGATGACAAAATGATAAATAAAGCAAATGAAGAAGGCATCACTTTAAAGGAAGTTGCCGATAAATATATTAGTGCATTTCTAGAAGATACTGGAAAATTAAATCTCAAAGAAGAAGGTATGATAAGACCTAAGGCAACAGAACATATTGGAGAAATGATTAAAATCATAAAAGAGTTAGAAGCAAAGGGCTTTGCATACATGTCTCAAGGTGATGTTTACTTTAATGTAGAAAAATATGAAAATTATGCAGAACTTAGCCATCAGAAAATAGAAGATCTTATTAGTGGTTCTAGAATTGATGTTAACGAACAGAAAAAAAATCCTTTAGATTTCACTCTTTGGAAAGCTTCTAAAGAAGGTGAACCGAGTTGGGGATCACCTTGGGGACAAGGTAGACCTGGTTGGCACATTGAATGTTCTGCCATGAGCAAAAAATTTTTAGGTGATACCTTTGATATTCATGGTGGTGGACAAGACCTTATTTTCCCACATCATGAAAATGAAATAGCACAATCAAAATGTGCCCACGAAGGAGAATATGCAAGATATTGGATGCATAATGGATATATTAATATTAAAGGTGAGAAAATGTCAAAATCTCTAGGGAATTTTACTTTACTTAGGGATATTTTAAAATCTTATGAAGGTAGAATCATAAGATTCTTTATGCTAAGTTCACATTATAGAAAACCTATTGATTTTAGTGATGAAGAACTAAATATGGCAAAATCTGCTATTGAACGTATCGAAAATACACTAAGCAGAATTAATGATGTTATTAAAAATATAAGCCCTATTAGTATTGATAGTAAGCATAATATTAATATTTTGCTTGATGATACTAAAAATAAAATAGAATTAGCTATGAATGATGATTTTAATACTGCTAAAGCTATGGGTGGTATCTTTGAATTAGTCAAAGATTTAAATAAAATTATGGATTCTCAAACTTTTAGCCAAAATGATTTAGATTCTTTAAAATTTTCTTATGAATTCATTGAAAATATAATTACTAATGTCTTTGGGGTACTATTAAATACTGAAGCAAAATTAGATGGAACATTAAGCGAGGAATTACTAGATTTAATTTTAAATCTTAGATTGGAAATTAAAAAAGAAAAAAATTATACCTTAGCTGATAGTATCAGGGATAGTCTAGCAAAATTAGGTATTGAAATAAAAGATGGAAAGGATAAGACTACATGGATTTTAAAAAAATAGGTGAATACAATATTCTTTCCCTTGCATATCTCGGTGATGCTGTATGGGATTTAGCTGTAAGAGATTATTTTTTCTCTTTAAATTTAAAGGTAGACGATTATAATAATAAAGTTAGAAGCCTTGTTAATGCAAAAGCTCAAAGTAGTATTTATAAAGAAATTTTCAATAACTTAGAGGAAGAATATAAAAACATTTCAAAAAGAGGTAGAAATGCCAATATTAAGTCCTTTTCAAAAAATTGCAGTATTACAGAATATCGTGAGGCTACTGCATTTGAAGTTTTAATTGCAACTTATCATCTTCTTAATGAAAATGATAAAATCCAAGATTTATTAAATCTAATAATAAAAGGTGAGTAAATAATGAAAAAAAATAAGACTAAATCTAATAAGTTTCTTTCTTTTTTTAATTTTAATAAGAGTATTGGTATTGATTTAGGTACTGCTAATACTTTAGTTTATTTTAAACAAAGAGAAGAAATAGTACTAAATGAGCCATCTGTAGTAGCAATTGATAAAGACACTAGAAAAGTTTTAGCTGTTGGTCTTGAGGCAAAAGAAATGATTGGTAAAACTCCAGATTATATTATTGCTGTAAGACCTTTGAAAGAAGGAGTTATTGCAGATTACGATATTACAGAAGCTATGATTAAATATTTTATTAAAAAAGTTTTTGGTACTTTTAATATTTTTAGACCTGAAGTAATGATTTGTGTTCCTATTGAAGTTACTGGAGTAGAAAAAAGAGCTGTACTTGAAGCGGCTATATCTGCTGGAGCTAAAAGGGCATATTTAATAGAAGAAGGTAGAGCTGCAGCCTTAGGCAGTGGTATTGATATTTCTGCACCAGAAGGTAGCATGATAGTTGATATTGGTGGGGGTTCTACTGATATTGCTGTTATATCTTTAGGTGGTACTGTAGTTAGTAAGTCTATAAGAACTGCTGGAAACAATTTTGACGAAGACATAATAAGATATGTTAAAAAAGTCCATAATTTATTAATAGGAGATAGAACAGCAGAATATATTAAAATTAATATAGGAGCTGCTTTAGAGCTTGAAACAGAAGAATTTTTAGATGTAAAGGGTAGAGATTTAATGACTGGTTTGCCTAAAACTATTAAGTTGAGTTCTAATGAAGTTTTAGAAGCTATTAGTGATTCCCTAATGCAAATTGTTAATAATGTTAAAACTGTACTTGAAAAAACTCCTCCCGAATTATCAGCAGATATTGTTGACAAAGGAATTGTAATGACTGGTGGAGGTTCCTTAATTAGAGAATTTCCTAAATTATTATCTAATTATACACAACTACCTGTTTATTTAGCTGAAAATACTTTAGAAAGTGTAGTTTTAGGAGCTGGTATGGCACTAGATAAATTAGATATTTTAAGAAGAGTAGAGAAAATGGAGAGATAAATGTTTGAAAATATAAAAGGTAATGACTTTGCAAAAGAACTGTTAAAAAATGAATTAAAGCAAAAAAAACAGGCAGGTACATATCTTTTTTATGGAAGAAAAGGGGCAGACTTATTTGAGTTTGCCCTTGCTTTTAGTAAGGGATTAAATTGCCAAGAATTAGAAAATGATTTTTGTGATACTTGTAGAATTTGTAATAATATTGACAAAAAAATCTATTCAGATTTGCATATTTTATCTGGTATTGAAAGCACTATAAAAATTGATGCAGTACGAACTTTAATAAAAGATGCCTGTGAAAGCACTTATGAAGGACATTCTAAAGTTTTTATAATTGAAGGAATTAATAAACTTAGAAAAGAGAGTGCAAATGCCCTGTTAAAGATAATCGAAGAACCTCCTAAAAATACTTATTTTATACTTTTATCTTATAGTGACAATATTCTTGCCACTATAAAGTCTAGAAGTATCTCTCTAGAAATCAAATGCTTAAATCATAAAGAACTTGATGTGAGTAAAGAAGTTTATAATTTTTTCTTGGGAAATACAGTAGATATTAAAGAATTTAAAAAATCAAATTTAAAAATTGATGATGATTCAACATATAAAGATTTAACAATTTATGTTGAAAATTATTTAGAAAATAAGTTACTAGAAAATAAAATTAAAATTTTTAATTGCATCGAGGATTTTGTTAAAAACTTCTATTTTATCAACGAAACGGAAAAAATTAAATTAGCAGAAAGTTTAGATAATTTAATAGGAAAAGATAGAGAGTTTTTAGAAGAATTTTTATATTTCTTTATATTTAAAATGAATAATAAGAAAAATTTAGAAAAATTACTAAAAATAAAAGAAGCTATCCATTATAATGTTGGAAC
>Ga0075011_10000214_pt1 | contig 29853 bp, 33 predicted proteins | sample TARM_MetaG_T_14_FD_72354 | JGI IMG/M metagenome (GOLD analysis project Ga0075011, IMG submission 72354) | Freshwater microbial communities from Pennsylvania, USA, analyzing microbe dynamics in response to fracking - TARM_MetaG_T_14 | ecosystem: Environmental > Aquatic > Freshwater > River...
GGCCGGGCGATCCGGCGGCGACGGGCGCCTATGCCGTGCCGGTGATCCAGAAACTGCTGGCCGCTGACATGCCGATCTTCGGGATCTGCCTTGGCCACCAGATGCTCGGCCTTGCCGCTGGCGCGCGCACGACCAAGATGAACCAGGGCCATCGCGGCGCCAACCACCCGGTCCAGCGCAAGGACGATGGCGTGGTGGAAATCACCTCGATGAACCACGGTTTTGCCATCGACAACACCCCCGGCGCGCTGCCCGAGACCGTGATCGAGACCCATGTCTCGCTGTTCGACGGTTCGAACTGCGGCATCGCCATCGCGGGCAAGAAGGCCTTTGGCGTGCAATATCACCCCGAGGCTTCGCCCGGACCGCAAGACAGTTTCTACTTGTTCGAGAAGTTTGTCGGAATGCTGGGCTAACCGCCCGGAAACGCTGAAAAACCATTGAACACTTCAAGCCGTGCCCGGCACGGCGGTCGCAAGAACCAAGAATAAAGGCCCTCGTATGCCCAAGCGCACTGACATCTCCTCGATCCTGATTATCGGCGCCGGGCCGATTGTCATCGGCCAGGCCTGCGAGTTCGACTATTCGGGCACGCAGGCGGTCAAGGCGCTCAAGGAAGAGGGCTACCGCATCATCCTGGTGAACTCCAATCCGGCGACGATCATGACCGACCCGGAAATGGCCGACGCCACCTATGTCGAGCCGATCACCCCCGAGGTCGTCGCCAAGATCATCGCCAAGGAGCGTCCGGACGCGGTGCTGCCGACGATGGGCGGGCAGACCGCGCTCAACACCGCGCTCGCGCTCGCGCAGGATGGTACGCTCGAAAAGTATGGCGTGACCATGATCGGCGCCAATGCCGAAGCCATCGACAAGGCCGAAGACCGCCAGAAGTTCCGCGATGCGATGGACAAGATCGGCCTCGAATCGGCGCGTTCGGGCGTGGCGCACACGGTCGAGGAAGCCCTCGCGGTGCTCGAAACCACGGGCTTGCCCTCGATCATCCGTCCCAGCTTCACGCTCGGCGGTACGGGCGGCGGCATTGCCTACAACAAGGACGAGTTCATCAAGATCGTGCGCGGCGGTCTCGAAGCCTCGCCGACGACCGAAGTCCTGATCGAGGAATCGCTCCTCGGCTGGAAGGAATACGAGATGGAAGTCGTCCGTGACCGGAACGACAATGCCATCATCATCTGCTCGATCGAGAACGTCGATCCGATGGGCGTGCACACGGGCGACTCGATCACGGTAGCCCCGGCGCTGACGCTGACCGACAAGGAATACCAGATCATGCGCAATGCATCGATCGCGGTGCTCCGTGAAATCGGTGTGGAAACAGGCGGTTCGAACGTGCAGTTCGCGGTCAATCCCAAGGATGGCCGCCTGATCGTGATCGAGATGAACCCGCGCGTGTCGCGTTCTTCGGCGCTCGCTTCGAAGGCCACCGGCTTCCCGATCGCCAAGGTCGCGGCCAAGCTGGCCGTCGGCTATACCCTCGACGAGATCACCAACGACATCACCGGCGCGACGCCTGCCAGCTTCGAGCCGACCATCGACTACGTCGTCACCAAGATCCCGCGCTTCGCCTTTGAAAAGTTCAAGGGCTCCGAGCCGCTGCTCTCGACGGCGATGAAGTCGGTCGGCGAAGTCATGGCGATTGGTCGCAACCTCAAGGAATCGCTCCAGAAGGCGCTGCGTGGCCTCGAAACCGGGCTCGACGGCTTCAACCGCTACGACGAACTCGAAGGCGCCTCGCGCGACGAGATCAACGCCGCGCTCAGCCGCGCCACGCCCGAGCGCCTGCTCGTCGTCGGCCAGGCCTTCCGCGAGGGCTTTTCGGTCGAGGACGTTCACGCCGTCACCAAGTACGAGCCGTGGTTCCTGCGTCACATCGCCGAGATCATCGCCGAGGAAGAGGACATCATCGCCAATGGCCTGCCCGTCACGGCGCAGGGCATGCGCCGCGTCAAGGCCATGGGCTTTTCGGACAAGCGCCTCGCCAAGCTGGCGGTGCGTTCGGCCCACCTCAAGGGCAGTGCCAATCATGCGCGCTCGGGCCTCGTCCACGATATCGTGACGGCCATGGCCGGCGCGACGAGCGAAGCGGAAGTGCGCGCGCTGCGTCACAAGCTGGGTGTGCGCCCGGTGTTCAAGCGCATCGACAGCTGCGCGGCCGAGTTCGAGGCGGTTACGCCCTACATGTACTCGACCTACGAAGGCGGCCTGTTCGGCGAGCCGGAGAACGAGGCGGCCCCCAGCGACCGTCGCAAGATCGTGATCCTGGGCGGCGGTCCCAACCGTATCGGCCAGGGGATCGAGTTCGACTATTGCTGCTGCCATGCGTGCTTTGCGCTGGAAGAAGCCGGGTTCGAGACCATCATGGTCAACTGCAACCCCGAAACCGTTTCGACCGACTACGACACCTCGGATCGCCTGTACTTCGAGCCGCTGACCGGTGAAGACGTGCTCGAAATCCTCGACATCGAGCGGTCCAACGGCGAACTGGTCGGCGTGATCGTCCAGTTTGGCGGGCAGACCCCGCTCAAGCTGGCACAGGCGCTCGAAGACGCAGGGATCCCGATCCTGGGCACCTCGCCCGACGCCATCGACCTTGCCGAAGACCGCGAGCGCTTTGCCGCTCTGGTCGAGAAGCTCAAGCTGCGCCAGCCGGCCAACGGCATTGCCCGCAGCCGCGAGGAAGCCATCGCGGTGGCCAGCCGCATCGGCTATCCGGTGCTCATGCGTCCGAGCTATGTGCTCGGTGGCCGCGCGATGGAAATCGTCGACAGCCAGGCCCAGCTCGAAGACTACATCACGACCGCCGTGAAGGTCTCGGGTGACAGCCCGGTGCTGATCGACCAGTACTTGCGCGACGCCATCGAATGCGATGTCGACGCGCTGGCCGATGGCGAGACCGTGCGCGTGGCCGGTGTGCTCCAGCACATCGAGGAAGCGGGCATCCACTCGGGCGACAGCGCCTGCACGCTGCCCCCCTACAACCTGCCTGCCGAAATCATCGCCGAAATGGAGCGTCAGGCCGTCCTGCTGGCCCAGGCGCTGGGCGTGCGCGGCCTCATGAACATCCAGTTCGCGGTCAAGGACGGCGAGGTCTACCTGATCGAGGTGAACCCGCGCGCCAGCCGCACGGTGCCCTTCGTCGCCAAGGCGGTGGGCCAGCCGGTGGCCAAGTATGCCGCGCGCGTGATGGCGGGCGAGCGTCTGGCCGACCTGCCGGAAATCCGCCGCGACATCGACTATATGGCGGTCAAGGAAGCGGTGTTCCCGTTCGCGCGCTTCCCCGGCGTCGATCCGGTGCTGTCGCCCGAGATGAAGTCGACCGGCGAGGTCATGGGCATCGACGGCAACTTCGCGGTGGCCTTTGCCAAGGCCCAGCTGGGCGCGGGCATGCGCCTGCCGCTCGAAGGGACGGTGTTCGTCTCGGTCAAGGATACCGACAAGGCGGTCGTCCTGCCCGGCGTGCGCAAGCTGGCGGACATGGGCTTCAAGATTGTCGCGACGAGCGGGACCGCGCGTTTCCTCAAGGCCGAGGGCGTCGAGGTCGAACTGGTGAACAAGGTGGCCGAAGGCCGTCCGCACATCGTCGACCGCATCATCGACGGCAAGATCGCCCTGATCTTCAACACCACCGAAGGCTGGCAGAGCCACAAGGACTCGCAATCGATCCGTGGGTCGGCTCTCAATGGCAAGGTGCCCTACTTCACCACCGCCACCGCTTCGGTGGCCGCGGCCGAAGCGATCGAGGCTTTGCGCAGTGCCGAACTTGAAGTGAAGCCGCTGCAAGACTATTATCGTTGACCGCATTTGTGTTCCCCTTCCGCAGCGGCCAATGAGGGCCAGGCCGGTTTGACCGGTCTGGCAGGGGAACGTTTTTCCTGTGTGCCCGCTGCCGGGGCAGGGAATGGAAAGAGAAGGACTACGGATGGCCAGTGTCGAAAAGCTGCCGATGCTCCAGGAAGGCTACGAAAAGCTGACCGCCGAGCTCAAGCTGCTGCGCGATGAGCGTCCCAGAATCGTCGATGCCATCGAGGAAGCGCGTGCCCACGGCGACCTTTCGGAAAACGCCGAATATCACGCCGCCAAGGAACGCCAGGGCCAGGTCGAGGCGACGATCGCCGATCTGGAAGACAAGATCAGCCGCGCCCACATCATCGACCCCACGACGCTTTCGGGCGATCGCATCGTGTTCGGGGCGACGGTGACCCTGCTCGACGACGATGACAAGCCCGTGCGCTACCAGATCGTCGGCCAGGCCGAGGCCGACGCCAAGCGTGGCCGGATCAGCTACAGTTCGCCGCTGGGCCGCGCGCTGATCGGCCGCAAGGTCGACGAAGAGGTCGAAGTGACGGTCCCTTCGGGCGACAAGTGCTACCTCGTCCAGAAGATCGAGTTCATCTGATCTCGTTTCGACAGAGCGCAAAAAGGCCCCGGAAACCGATGTTTCCGGGGCCTTTTTCATGTCCGTGAAGGACAGCTCAGTCTTCGGGCTGGGCCGGATCGAGCAGCTTGTGGAGGTGGACCACCACATAGCGCATTTCGGCATCATCGACCGTACGCTGGGCAGCGGAGCGCCAGGCTTCTTCGGCAGAGGCATAGTCTTCGTAGACACCGACGAGATCGATGGCTTTGAGATCGACGAATTCGAGGGTCTGCGGGTCCTTGACCCGGCCGCCCATCACAAGATGGAGTTTCTGCATTGTGGCCCTTCCTTGGGGGATGCAGCCATGCCGATGGCAAAATATGGCCCGGTTCGCAAGGGGGCAGGCATCGGATGGCTTGCAAGATGCGCGCCGCCGCTTGCGAAAATCTGACCTTTTGGCCTTCGGTCTGTATAATGAGAAACGATATCAGTGCTTGAGGCGGGCGGCCAGTTCGCTCGCGCGGGAGATTGCCAATTCGGCAGCGTCGCGCGCGGCGTGGGTGGCCACTTCGGCCAGTTCGCCTGCGATCTTGCGGGCTTCAACCGAACGTTCGTGCAGGCGCGCTCCCGTGTCGTGGCTCAGGTCTTCGAGCTTGTGAATGCCTTCGCGGCCCGCGTCACCCGCCTTGTGGGCATAGCTGCTCGCCACGTCGGCGGCGAAGGCGGCGAGGGCCGTGGCCTTCTTGCCGAGGCCTGCGGCGGTTGCTGCTGCCGCGATGGGCGAAGCCTTGCGGCGGCGCATGGCGCGGCCACCCAGAATGGCGCCGCCCACCACGAGGCCAAGCGCAAGGCCACCGGCAAGGGCGGCCATCGGATGCTGCTCGACAGCCTGACGGACATTGCCGCCCAGTTCGGCAGCCTTGGCACGGGCCTTTTCGATGGGGGTGGGTTCGACTGCGCGGGTGTCGCCGGTGGGCGAGGTCGGCACGATAGAGGTGGTCGGGCCAGTGGTCGGGGTTTCTTCGGTCACCATGAATCTCCGGATGAGCTTTGTCGTGTCAACGCTTGGCGAAGGGGCGGCGTTCCCACAGCCAGCCTGCCGCGCGCAGGAGCGGGCGGCGCAGCGACCAACCGGCGAGCAGGGCGAGCGTCGTGCCCAGCGCGGGGGCATTGTCGCGAACCATCGTGCCCGCGCCGTCGATGGCGTCGACCATCTTGTCGATCGCGCGTTCGCGCAGGCGCTGGGGGATCGGTCGGTCGGTCAGGTCCTGACGCAGGCTGCTCACTTCGTCACGCAGGCCTTGCCACGCGCGGGTCCGTTCGGCTTCGGCTTCGCGCAGGGTTTGCTCGATGCTCATTGGCCAGCCTCCTTCCCGGTGGTGTCCAGATTGTCCTTGGTGGCATTACGCTGGCCCAGCAGCAGGTCGCGTGCCTCGTTGAAGGCGTGGCGGGCAACCAGCAGGCTCAGCACCGCCATCAGTGCCAGTGCCAGCCCGACAACGCCCAGCGCGCCCCACGGGGTGATCAGCGGGGCCAGCGCGAGCAGCAGGCCGACCACCAGTGCGATCGCCAGCAGGGCGCCGAACACGGCGCCCAGAACGAGGCCGATGGCCACGCGCTTGCCACGGCTGGCGAGGATGCCCGCGCGTGCCTTTTGCAGGGCGATCTCAGCGGAGAAGACCTCTTCGCCATGGCTGACGATCGCGCGGATGCGGTCTGCCAGCGAGGCGGGGGCTTCCTGCGTGTCCGGTTGCCGGGGCTGTGCCTCGGGTTCAGTGGCCTGGGTCATGCGCGGGCAACCCCCGCGAGTGTGGTCTTTTGCATTGCAATCATGGCCTCAGGCATTCTTGTCGGCTTCCGCTTCGGGCGCTGGGGCCTCAGTCGTTTTGGCTTCGCTCGAGTCGGCCTGTGCGGTTTCAGTTTGCGGCTTGCTGCGGAACATCCGGGCGACGAGGAACCCCGCGACAGCCGCCACGCCCAGCGCGGCGACGGGCCGTGCGCGGACCAGATCCTTGAGGTCCTCGCCCAGTTCGGCAAAGTCCTTGGAGGCGAGCTTGTCGGCGTTTTCCTCGGCCGAGCGGGCCGCCGTGCGGGCGATGTCGCCGTACTTCACGCCGAACTTCTGGTCGAGCGTCTCGGTCACGCCCGCCAGGGCCTGGCCGACATAGGCGAGTGCGTCGCTGGCATAGGCCTTGCCCTCGTGGGCAAAGTGGGCGCCCTTGTCGATGGCGACATCCTTGACCTCGATGGCGATGGCCTTGGCTTCTTCGGTCCAGTCGATGGCGGTGTCGGCGGCCTTGTCCACGATGCCGCCCACCATCTCGCGGGCCTTGCCACATGCGGTGGCGGTGGCGGGAGCGGGAGTCGGGGCCGGGGTCAGGGCAGTGCCAGGGCCACTTCCGGTCACGGCGCCTGTTGTGGCGAGCGCGTTTTCAGGTTCGGAGTCGGCCATGAGAATTCCTTTCTCTCTGGGCAGGGCGGCCTGCCGGAATCGAAAATTCGTGTGCAACAATGACCTGCCGGGCACCGGCATGGACGGGCATGGCGCTGCGGTGGCACATCTTGCGCTGCGCTGCACCATTATTTGTCGCAACTCGGCCTCTTACAAGCCAACGCGGCTTGCTTGGCAAGGTTCCAGCCGATAGGAGCCGGCCAAGCCGGCCGGAGTTCAGAGAAACTTATGCCGTCGTTCGCTGCCCGAAGCGGGTTTAAGGGTGAGCCTGCACTTGAAAGCCCTATACCCGAAAGCAAAGAGGAAGCCGATTCCATGACCGTGATCATCGACATTCACGCCCGCGAAATCCTGGACAGCCGGGGCAATCCCACTGTCGAAGTCGACGTTCTTCTCGATGACGGTTCGTTTGGCCGTGCTGCCGTGCCCTCGGGCGCCTCGACCGGCGCGCACGAAGCCGTCGAACTGCGCGATGGCGACAAGAGCCGTTTCCTGGGCAAGGGCGTGACCAAGGCGGTCGAAGCCGTCAACGACGAGATCGCCGAAGCCCTGCTCGGCCTCGACGCCGAAGACCAGCGCGACATCGACATGGCGATGATCGAGCTTGACGGCACCGAGAACAAGAGCCGCATCGGCGCCAACGCCATTCTGGGCACCTCGCTGGCCGTGGCCAAGGCGGCTGCCGATGCGCGTGGCCTGCCGCTCTATTCCTATGTCGGCGGCGTTTCGGCCCATGTTCTGCCCGTGCCGATGATGAACATCATCAACGGCGGCGAACATGCCGACAACCCGATCGACTTCCAGGAATTCATGATCATGCCGGTCGGCGCGCCGAGCCTGGCCGAAGCCGTTCGCTGGGGCGCGGAAGTGTTCCACACCCTCAAGAAGGGCCTCCATGAAAAGGGTCTGGCCACCGCGGTCGGCGACGAAGGCGGCTTTGCCCCCAACCTTGCCAGCACCCGCGACGCGCTCGACTTCGTGATGGCCTCGATCGAAAAGGCCGGGTTCAAGCCGGGCGAGGACATGGTGCTCGCGCTCGACTGCGCGGCGACCGAATTCTTCCGCGACGGCAAGTACGAGATCAGCGGCGAAGGCCTCTCGCTCAGCCCCGAAGCCATGGCCGACTATCTTGCCGCGCTGTGCGACGCCTATCCGATCCTGTCGATCGAGGACGGCATGAGCGAAGACGACTTCGAAGGCTGGGCCGCGCTGACGGCCAAGGTCGGCAAGCGCGTCCAGCTCGTGGGTGACGACCTCTTCGTGACCAATCCCAAGCGCCTCCAGATGGGCATCGGCAAGGGCCTGGCCAACTCGCTGCTGGTCAAGGTCAACCAGATCGGCACCCTGACCGAAACGCTCGAAGCCGTGAGCATCGCGCAGCGTGCGGGCTACACCGCCGTCATGTCGCACCGTTCGGGCGAAACCGAGGACGCGACCATCGCCGACCTCGCGGTTGCCACCAACTGCGGCCAGATCAAGACCGGCTCGCTCGCCCGTTCGGACCGGCTTGCCAAGTACAACCAGCTCATCCGCATCGAGGAAGAACTGGGCCTGGCCGCGCGCTATGCGGGCAAGGGCTGCTTTGGCCGCCTGATCTGATCTTTTCGGATCAAGGACGCAAAAAAGGCCGGGTGGGAAACCACCCGGCCTTTTTTCATGCGCTTGCAGGCTGGGATGCTCAGCCGAACTTCTGCTTGAGGTCGTAGAGCGCGACAGCCGCCTTGGCCGCTTCGCCGCCCTTGTCCTTCTGGGCCGGGTCGGCGCGGACGAGGGCCTGTTCTTCGTTCTCGACCGTCAGGATGCCGTTGCCGATGGCGATGCCGTCCATCGTCAGTGCCATGATCCCGCGCGCGCTTTCGCCCGCGACGATCTCGAAGTGGTAGGTTTCGCCCCGGATCACCACGCCGATGGCGACATAGCCGTCATAGTCGCCGCTGCCTTCGGCCAGCGCGATGGCGGCGGGGATTTCGAGCGCGCCGGGCACGGTGATGACTTCGGCCTTGTGGCCCGCTGCCTTGAGCGCGGCGCGCGCGCCGGCCACCAGCTTGTCGTTGAGGTGGTCGTAGAAGCGGGCTTCGACGATGAGGAACTTGGCCAAGAGACTTACTCCGCAGGAATCGGGCGTTCGCCCGCGATGGTCAGCCCATAGCCTTCGATCGCGACAAGCGTACGGTGGGAATTGGTGAGCAGGATCATGTCCTGGATGCCGAGGTCGGCGAGGATCTGGGCGCCGATGCCATAGACGCGCAAGTCCATGTCTTCCTTGGGCGCGCCGCCGCGCAGGGGGTCGCTGTCGGCGCTGGGGAAAAGCAGCACGATCACGCCTGCGCCCTCGCGGCCGATCTCGTCCATCGCGCGCTGGAGCGTGCGCTTGCGCGCGCCGGGGCGGCCGAGCAGGTCGTCGAGCGCCGAGAACGAATGGACACGGGTGAGCGTGGGCTTGCCCGCTTCGACCTGTCCCTTTTGCAGGACGAGGCTTTCGGTGCCGTCGACCTTGTTGCGATAGGTCAGCACGCGCCAGTCGCCGCCATAGTCCGAGGTGAACGGCACGTCGGCAATGCGCTCGACAAGGTGGTCGTGGCGGCGGCGATAGGCGATCAGGTCGCGGATCGTGCCGATCTTGAGGCCATGGCGGCGCGCGAAGGGGACGAGGTCGTCCATGCGGGCCATCGTGCCGTCGTCCTTCATGATCTCGCAGATCACGCCCGACGGGTTGAGCCCGGCCAGCCGCGCGATGTCGACCGCCGCTTCGGTGTGGCCGGTGCGCACGAGAACACCGCCGTCGCGCGCGATCAGCGGGAAGATGTGACCGGGGGTGACGATGTCGGCCTTGGTCTTGGACGGATCGATGGCGACGGTCACGGTGCGGGCGCGGTCGTGCGCGGAAATGCCGGTGGTGACGCCCTCGCGGGCCTCGATCGAGGTGGTGAAGGCGGTTTCGTGGCGGGTGCCGTTGTGGCGGCTCATCAGTTCGAGGCCGAGTTCCTCGACGCGGCTGCGGGTGAGCGTCAGGCAGATCAGGCCGCGCCCGTGGGTGGCCATGAAGTTGATCGCATCGGGCGTGGCCATCTGCGCGGGGATGATGAGGTCGCCCTCGTTCTCGCGGTCCTCGTCGTCGACGAGGATGAACATGCGCCCGTTGCGGGCTTCCTCGATGATTTCCTCGATGGTGGCGATGGCGGGGCCTTCGTCGCCTTCGGAGAGCACGCGTTCGAGCTTGGCGAGGGTGTCGGCGGTGGGGTTCCAGCCGGGCGAGGTGCATTCGCGCAAGGTGTTGGCGTGGAGGCCGGCGGCGCGGGCGAGCCCGGCGCGCGACATGCCGCCCTCGACGACGAGCTTGCGGACGCGTTCGATGAGGTCAGTGGACATGGGCACCGTTTGTCACATCGCAATGTGATGTGCAAGTGGGATGTCACATCACTATGTGATTTTCATCGGGGCATAAGGATTTGTCATAGCGGCTGCCCACAGGCCGTGGCGGGCATGGCCAGATCGGCGCGGGTCATCAGCGTAGGATCGGTCATCGCGTCCAGATAGGCGATCAGCGGCGCGGTGGCGCCGGGCGCGAGACCAAGGTGGTGGCGGGCAATCGCGCTTGCAAGGCTCGGCGCGCTGCCATCGTGCCACCAGGGGCCGGTAAGGGCGACATTGCGCAGCGAGGGGGTGCGCAGGGCGCCCCGGTCGGCCTCGCGTCCGGTGGCGTCCATCAGCCCGCGTTCGGCCTGATCGGGCGTCAGGTCGATGCGATGATAGGCAAAGTCGGTGAAGTCCGGCCCGGTGTGGCAGGCCGCGCAGTGGCGCGCGAACAGGGCCTTGCCCGCCTTCGCGGCAGGGGGCAGGGGCCCCTGATCCACGGGGGCACGGGTTGCGGTGATCGTGCGCTCGAACGCGGCGAGGGCGAGGGCGACGGTGCCCGTGTCGATCCGGCCTCGCTGCGCGGGAAAGGCGCGCGCGAACATCGCCTTGTAGCAGGCCTGTCCGCCCAGGCGCCGCGCAAATTCGCCCGCCCGGCCTTTCATGCCCATTTCCACCGGGTGGGTGCCGAACAGCGGCGTTTCGACCTGCCGTTCGAGCGTGGTCATCGCCGGATCGGCCATGGTCAGGCGGGCAAAGCGCCCGACATTGGCGAGGCCGGGCACATTGCGCAGGCCGGGTTCGTCCGTCACGCCCGGATGGGTGGCATTGCCATCGGCAAAGGCGTGGCGCTGTTCATGGCAGGTGGCGCAGGCCATCGTGCCATTGGCCGAGAGATCGGCGTCGTAGAACAGTCGCCGCCCCAGTTCGACGCGCGCGGCCACAAGAGAATGGGAGGCGGCATGGGCGGGAACCGGCGTTCCCTGCCCGCCACGGGGCGTGAACGCGAGGGCGCCTGCCAGTGCGGCGAGGGAGAATGAAACGAGGCGCATGGGAAGTCAGTCCTGCGGTACGACCAGCACGGTAACCTCGGGCGTGCCATTGGCGGCGACTTGCAGGACATAATCGCCTGCATCGAGCGCGAAATCGACGATCTTGCGAATGCCGGTGCAGGCCGGGCCATGGCCATGGGCTGCCGAGACCAGCGGCTTGCCCGCCCGCAGCAGGTCGATCCACGCGCCTGAACCGAGCGCCACGCGATAGGTGCCCGCCTTGGCGACCTGAAGGCGGGCCATGCCGCCAAAACTGACCGTCCCGCCCGGCTTTTCGGGGCGGAGCAGGTAATGCACGTCGGGCGTGGGGCGCAGGGTCAGCTTTTCGGCCTCACCCGGCGCGAGCGAGGCCATGGCGAGGCCGGGTTCGTCGGTGGCGGCGTCCATCGCGGTGGCATTGCTCCACGCGGCGAAGGCGGGCGGCGGGGCGGCCGGTTCAGCCGCGCAGGCTGGCGCCGGGGCAGGCATGGTGGCGGGCATGTCCTGCGCCATGGCCAGGCCGGCCCATGGCGCCAATAACGTGGCCAGCGCCGAGGCGGACAGGCGGAGAAGGGCATGGCTGGGGGGATGCATGATGGTCCTTCGGTTTGCTGTGTTTCTTGGAATATAGCAGATTGCTATGCATTACGGGATATAGCATGTGCTTGCGCCGAATGACCATAACATGAGGGGGCTTTCATGAAATTCGCGTCTCTGGCGATCTGCGCCAGCCTCGCCATGCCGGGTATCGTTCAGGCGCGCGCCGACATGGCGCCGGATACCGGGTCGGATGTTGCGTCGGCGACTGGGGCCGATGATGCCGCCTCGGCGGCGACCGACGGAAAGGCTTTCGCGCTGGGCCAGATCGTGGTGACCGCGACCGCGCCGCAAGGGCCACAGATCGGCAGCGAGACCCTGACCGCGGCGGCCATGCGCGCCTTTGCCCGCGTCACGCTCGACGATGCGGTCAACCTCCTGCCCGGTGTGACCGGGGGCAACAGCGGGGGTACGCGCAACGAACGGCTGATCTTCGTGCGCGGGTTCGACCGCTTTCAGGTGCCGCTCTCGATCGACGGCATCCGCGTCTACCTGCCCGCCGACAACCGGCTCGACTTCGGGCGCTTCCTGACGACCGACATTGCGCAAGTGCAGGTGGCCAAGGGCTATGCCTCGGTGCTCAACGGACCGGGCGCGATGGGCGGGGCGATCAATCTGGTCACCTCGCGCCCGACCCGCGCCTTCGAGGGGGAGGCCGGTGGCCAGCTCAACCTTGGCCACGAGGGCGAATATGGCGGCTATTCGGTCTATGCCCGGCTGGGGACGGCGCACGAGAAATGGTATGCGCAAGCCTCCATCGCGCGCAATTTCACCGATCACTGGGATCTGGCGGGCGGCTATCGCGCCGTCGCCGGATCGCCCCAGCCCGAAGGGCGCCGTGCCTTTTCGCGCAGCGGCGACTGGCGCGTGAACGCCAAGATCGGCTTCACCCCCAATGCGACCGACGAATACAGCATCAACTACACCCGTCAGGAAGGCGACAAGAACGCGCCGCTGCCGGTCACTAGTCTGGCGTCGAGCCAGCGCTACTGGACCTGGCCCTACTGGAACATCGACAGCCTCTATTTCCTCTCGACCACGGCGCTGGGCGACAAGGCGACGTTCAAGACCCGCGCCTATCTCAACTCGTTCGACAACCTGCTCTCGTCGTGGGACGGCATCACCCAGACCACGCAGACGCGCGGCTATGCGTTCAACAGCTATTATGCCGACAAGGCTTGGGGCGGATCGGGCGAACTCGACGTGGCGCTGACCCCGGCAGACAAGCTGAGCCTTGCCCTGTTCTATCGCCGCGACCGGCATATCGAATGGCAGCAGGGCTTCCCTTCGGGCGCGACCGAGCCGCAGCAGGTGACGAGCGAGGACACCTGGAGCCTCGCGCTCGAAAACCACCTGTCGATCACCCCTGCGGTCGAACTGACGCTGGGTGGCAGCTACGACTGGCGCAACCTGATCAAGGCGCAGGACTATGCCAATGGCGCGCTGATCAATTACCCGCTGCGCAACGACGGCGCGCTCAACGGGCAGGCGCAGCTGGTCTGGACGGTTGACCGGGCCACACGGGTCCATGGCAGCGTGTCCTCGCGCGTGCGCTTTCCCACCCTGTTCGAGCGTTTCAGCACCCAGTTCGGCACGGCGGCCTCGAACCCCACGCTCAAGGCCGAGCGGGCGACCAATGTCGATCTGGGCGCAAGCCACGATTTCGGCGCGGTCAATGTCGAGGGCGCGGCGTTCTACAGCCATGTCGCCGATGCCATCGTCGCCGTGCAGCCCGAGGGCTTCACCGGCACGACCATGCAGCGCCAGAATCTGGGCGATGGCGATTACTACGGGCTCGAACTCAATGTCTCGGCGAAGCTTCTGCCCTCGCTCGAACTGGGCGGCAACTACACCTGGACCCACCGCGATTTCACGATCACGGCTGCCGAGGCGACGACGCGGGTGCCCAATTTCATGTTGACCGGGGTGCCCGAGCACAAGGGCTTTGCCTATCTGCGCTGGACTCCGCTGGCCGGGCTCGACGTGATGCCCAACATTGCGGTCGCGTCGAGCCAGTGGTCGCCGCTGGTCACCTCGCAAAATACCTATGTGCGCACCGGGTCCTATGTTCTGGGAAATATTTCAGTAGATTACGCCGTGCGCAAGGGTTTGCAGCTCGGTTTGGGGGTGCGCAACCTGTTTGACGACAATTATTCGCTCGCGGATGGCTATCCCGAGCCCGGACGCAGCTTCTTTTTGAAGGGACGTGTTTCGTTCTGAAGACAGGAGGGGCTGTGCAACATCTTGCACGCCCTTGTCTTTTCGTTCCCCGTGCCTAGCTCTTGCCCGGCAGGTGGCGCAACGGCGCGCCTTCTGTCGGGCCAGAGTTGTTGGCAACGCAGGGGCGATGGAGGCTTTTGGTCCGTGGAGTTCGATTTTTCTGTCCTGTCCGGGGCGGACCGCTACAAGCTGATGAGCGCCTCGATCACGCCGCGCCCGATTGCCTGGATCACCAGTCTGTCGCGGCAGGGGGCGTGTAATACCGCGCCCTTCAGCTTCTTCAACATGGTCTCGGCCGATCCGCCGCTTCTGGCCATGGGGCTGATGCGCCGCCCGGATGGCACCCACAAGGACACCGCCGCCAACATTCTCGAAACCGGCGAATTCGTCGTCCACTTGGTGTCGCAGGCCGATGCCCCGCTGATGAATTTCACCGCCATCGATGCCCCGCCCGGCTTTGACGAGGCGGCCCATGCCGGGCTCGATCTGGTGCCCTCCAGCCTCGTGGCGCCCCCGCGCATCGCCAGCGCGCCGGTGGCCATGGAGTGCAGGCTGTTCCAGGCGACCGAGGCGGGCAACACCACGGTGGTTCTGGGGCAAGTGCTCCGTTTCCATATCGCCGACCGTTTTGTCGATCCCGCGCGCCTTCATGTCGATACGATGGCGATGGATCTGGTGGCGCGGATGCACGGGCGCGGCTGGTATGCCCGGAACGACGCCTCGCTCCAGTTCGAGCGGCCCGACTTCGCAGCGTGGCAGGCCGGGCATCCCTCCGGGGAATGAGCCGTTGTCATCGGATGCTTCATTGAAACAAGGTCATACCGCCTCCCTCATGGATATTCCCTGCACAATCCACCGGCTGCATCCGGCCCTGCGTGACGACATCGGCGATCTGGTCACCCATCGCCCGTTGCCCGGACCGGCCCTGCCCAATCTGGGGGCGTTCCTGTTCCTCAACCACCATGGGCCGCAGGTCTATGGTGCGCCCAACCGGGGGCTGCCGTTCGGGCCGCATCCCCATCGCGGTTTCGAGACGGTGACCTTCATTCTCGAAGGCGAACTGACCCACCGCGATACCGGCGGCCACGAAAGCACGATTTATGCGGGCGGCGTCCAGTGGATGACGGCGGGAAGCGGGCTGATCCATGCCGAGATCTCGTCGGAGGACTTCAAGCGCAAGGGCGGCCCGCTCGAAATCCTGCAACTCTGGGTGAACCTGCCCGCGCGCCTCAAGATGACCACGCCGCGCTATGTCGGGGTTCAGGCCGATCAGGTGCCCGTTCTTGTCGAGGATGACGGGCGGGCGAAAGTCCATCTCGTGTCCGGCACGCGCGGCGGGATGACGGGGCCGGTGGACTCGCTGACCGGCGTGTTCATGACGTTTGCGTCCATCGCGGCGGGCGGGAGGCTCGTGTTCGAGGGGCTCGCCGGGCGCGATGTGTTTTTCTACGTCGTATCGGGCGAGGTCGTGGTTGAGGGCGAGAGCGCGCGTGCGTTCCACCTCGTCGAACTGACACCGGGCGCGCAGGTCACGATTGCTGCGCAGCAGGACAGCGTGATCCTGTTCGGCCATGCTGCGCCCATCGCCGAACCGATCGTGTCGCATGGGCCGTTCGTGATGAACACGGTCGGCGAAATTCACCAAGCTTACGCCGATTTTCGCGCTGGCGCCTTCGGGGCGATGGACTGAACCGCCGGAGTGAACCGGGAACTGGCGCGATTCAAGCCGGAGGGAGGCAGGCGAGGGGCCGGTCGTTGACGGATCCCAATGTTTTGTCCGTTTCGGATGTACATTTACAGTTTCAATGCAGGGCAATGGAGATGCTGCAATGACGAAGATGATGAAAGCCGCGGTGGCGCACGAATTCGGCAAGCCGCTGGTGATCGAGGAGGTGCCCGTGCCCACCCCGGGGCCCGGACAGATCCTGGTCAAGATCGCGACGTGCGGCGTCTGCCATACCGACCTTCACGCCATTCATGGCGACTGGCCGGTCAAGCCCAAGCCGCCGTTCATTCCCGGCCATGAAGGCATCGGCCATGTCGTGGCGCTGGGCACCGGCGTGACCAACGTCAAGGAAGGCGATCTGGTCGGCGTTCCCTGGCTGCACTCGGCCTGCGGTCACTGCACGCACTGCCTGGGCGGCTGGGAAACCCTGTGCCACGAGCAGGAAAACTCGGGCTATTCGGTCAACGGCGGTTTCGCCGAATATGCGCTGGCGGCGGCGGATTATGTCGGCCACGTTCCCGCAGGGCTCGATCTGGTCGAAGTCGCGCCGATCCTGTGCGCGGGCGTGACCGTCTACAAGGGCCTCAAGGTCACCGACACCAAGCCGGGTGACTGGGTGGCGATCTCGGGCATCGGCGGCCTCGGGCACCTCGCGGTGCAATATGCCAAGGCCATGGGCCGCAAGGTGATCGCGGTCGATGTGGACGATGCCAAGCTCGAACTGGCGACGCGTCTGGGCGCCGAACTGACCGTCAACCCGCTCAAGGAAAATCCGGCGGCCTTCGTGCAGGCTCATTGCGGCGGCGCGCAGGGCGTGCTGGTGACGGCGGTTTCGCCCAAGGCCTTCGAACAGGCGCTGGGCATGGCTGCGCGCGGTGGCACCGTGGCGCTCAACGGTCTGCCGCCGGGCGACTTCCCGCTGCCGATCTTCGACACCGTGCTCAACGGCATCACCGTGCGTGGTTCGATCGTGGGCACGCGCCTTGACCTCCAGGAATCGCTGGCTTTCGCGGCGGACGGCAAGGTCCGCGCGACGGTCGAGACCGCCCGCCTCGAAGACATCAACGAAGTGTTCGAGCGCATGGAAAAGGGCCAGATCGAAGGTCGCGTGGTTCTCGACCTCCGGTAATTCCGGTGCGGGGTGCGTGCCGGTCCTGACCGGTGCGCCCCTGCTCCGTCATCAAAAAGAGCGCGTTCCCCTGCGATGGGGGACGCGCTCTTTTTGCATGAAGGGGCCAGGGTTCTGTTTTGGAACGCCAGTTTTGGCGGGTCTGGTCGCGTTTGCAACGGGCCGGTCACGGTCTTTCCGGGGGCGGGCGCACTGGGAGCCGGGCATGGAAGGTTGCTTGCCGGTAGTGGAAGGAAGGTGATCAACTGAGAGTGTTTTGCAACAGCGCATCGGCCAAGTTCCGGGCTTGGGTGCATCTGGCACGGCAATTGCTTTGACTTCTGTCAATCGAAGACATGGAGCGGGCCGCCAATCCTCCCCCGAGGCCCGCCGTGCGAGGAAAGGTACGCATGGCCACCGAGACATTCTATGACGTGATGCGCCGACAGGGCATCACCCGGCGCAGCTTCACCAAATTCTGTAGCCTGACCGCCGCGGCGCTTGGCCTGCCGCCCGCCTATGCTGCCGAAATCCAGAATGCGATGGAGACCAAGCCGCGCATTCCCGTGCTGTGGATGCACGGTCTGGAATGCACGTGCTGCTCGGAAAGCTTCATCCGTTCGGGCCATCCGCTGGCCAAGGACGTGATCCTTTCGATGATCTCGCTCGACTATGACGACACGCTGATGGCCGCCGCTGGCCATCAGGCCGAAGCCATCGTCAAGGAAACCATCGAGAAGTACGATGGCAACTTCATCCTCGCGGTCGAGGGCAATCCGCCGCTCAACCAGGAAGGCATGAGCTGCATCATCGGCGGGCGTCCGTTCCTTGAGCAGCTCAAGGAAGCCGCCGACCATTGCAAGGCGATCATCAGCTGGGGCTCGTGCGCGAGCTGGGGCTGCGTTCAGGCCGCGCGGCCCAATCCCACGCAGGCCACCCCGATCCACAAGGTGCCCGGCCTTCCGGCCAAGCCGATCATCAAGGTGCCCGGCTGCCCGCCGATCGCCGAAGTGATGACCGCGGTCATCGCCTATATCCTCACTTTCGAGCGCTTCCCCGAGCTGGACCTTCAGGGGCGCCCCAAGATGTTCTATTCGCAGCGCATTCACGACAAGTGCTATCGCCGTCCGCACTTCGACGCGGGCCAGTTCGTCGAGCACTTCGACGACGAGGGCGCGCGCAAGGGCTATTGCCTCTACAAGGTCGGCTGCAAGGGCCCGACGACCTACAACGCCTGCTCGACCGTGCGCTGGAACGGCGGCCTCTCGTTCCCGATCCAGGCCGGGCACCCGTGCATCGGCTGCTCGGAAGACGGCTTCTGGGACAAGGGCTCGTTCTACAACCGCCTCGAAACCGTCTCGGGCTTCGGCATCGAGGGCAATGCCGACACCATCGGTGTCGCGGCGGCCGGTACGGTGGGTCTGGCCACGGCCGCCCATGCCGCCGTCACGGCGGTCAAGCACGCGCGCGAAAACGCTGCGGCCCGCAACATGACGCCTCCCGCCGCCGATGATGCGGCCCATGAAGGCACGAAAACCCACGATTTCGAGGGACAGGACTGATGACGACGCTTGCCACCCCCAACGGCTTTACCCTCGACAATGGCGGCAAACGACTGGTCATCGATCCGGTCACCCGCATCGAGGGGCACATGCGCTGCGAAGTCAACATCGACAGCAGCAACATCATCCGCAACGCCGTTTCGACCGGCACGATGTGGCGCGGGCTTGAGGTGATCCTCAAGGGCCGCGACCCGCGCGACGCCTGGGCCTTCGTCCAGCGCATCTGCGGCGTGTGCACCGGCACCCACGCGCTCACCAGCGTCCGTGCGGTCGAAAACGCGCTCAAGATCGACATTCCCGAGAACGCGAACTCGATCCGCAACATCATGCAGCTCTCGCTTCAGGTGCATGATCACCTGGTGCACTTCTACCACCTCCATGCGCTCGACTGGGTGAACCCGGTCAACGCGCTCAAGGCCGATCCCAAGGCGACCAGCGTTCTCCAGCAGAGCGTCTCGCCCTCGCACCCCAATTCGTCGCCCGGCTATTTCCGCGACGTGCAGACGCGCCTGCGCAAGTTCGTCGAAAGCGGCCAGCTTGGGCCCTTCAAGAACGGCTACTGGACCAACCCGGCCTACAAGCTTCCCCCCGAAGCCGACCTCATGGCCGTCACGCACTATCTTGAAGCGCTCGATTTCCAGAAGGAAATCATGCGTGTGCGCACGATCTTCGGCGGCAAGGACATCCACCCCAACTGGCTGGTGGGCGGGGTTCCCTGCGCCATCAACCTCGATGGCGACATGGCGGCGGGCGCGCCGATCAACATGGCGAGCCTCGACTACGTGATCTCGATCACCCAGCGCTGCATCGACTTCGTGAAGAATGTCTATGTGCCCGACGTGATCGCCATCGGCGGGTTCTACAAGGACTGGCTCTATGGCGGCGGCATCGCCAACAAGTCGCTGATGGCCTATGGCTGCATTCCCGACAAGGCCAACGACTACAGCCCGTCGAACCTGCTGATGCCGCATGGTGCGATCATCAATGGCAAGCTGTCCGAGATCCACCCGGTCGACCTCGCCGATCCCGAGCAGATCCAGGAATTCGTGCCGCACAGCTGGTACAAGTACGAGGACGAGAGCAAGGGTCTTCACCCGTGGGACGGCGTGACCGAGCCGCACTACGAACTGGGCAAGAACGCCAAGGGCACCTCGACCCGCATCGAGGAACTCGACGAAAGCGCCAAGTACAGCTGGATCAAGGCCCCGCGCTGGCGCGGCCATGCGATGGAAGTGGGGCCGCTCGCGCGCTACATCATCGGCTACCAGCAGGGCCGCGAAGACATCAGGGAGCAGGTCGATGGCCTGCTGCGCGCGCTCGACGTGCCGATGGAAGCGATGTTCTCGACGCTGGGCCGCACCGCCGCGCGTGCGCTTGAGGCGCAGTGGGCTGCCGAGAAGCAGAAGTACTTCCTCGACAAGCTGATCGCCAACATCAAGGCGGGCGACACGGCGACGGCCAACACCGCCAAGTTCGATCCCTCGACCTGGCCCGACGAAGTCAAGGGCGTGGGCTTCTCCGAAGCGCCGCGCGGTGCGCTCGCCCACTGGATCCGCATCAAGAAGGGCAAGATCGACAACTACCAGTGCGTCGTGCCCAGCACCTGGAACGGATCGCCGCGCGACAACCAGGGCAACATCGGGGCTTTCGAGGCCTCGCTGCTCAACACCAAGGTGGAGCGCGCCGAAGAGCCGGTCGAAATCCTGCGCACGCTGCACAGCTTCGACCCGTGTCTGGCCTGTTCGACCCACGTGATGGGCCCGGATGGCAAGGAACTGGCCGAAGTCAAAGTGCGCTGAGCGGTGGTGTCGCAAGCCGCCAAGGGAGTTTGAGATATGCGTAAGTTTTCCAAGATGATGATCGCAGCGCCGGCCCTGCTGGCCAGCGCCACGCCCGCGCTCGCGCATCCCGGCCACGACGACGGCACGCTGCTGTCGGGGCTGATCCATCCGTTCACCGGGGTCGACCATCTGGCCGCGATGGTCGCCGTGGGCCTTTGGGCCGCCACGCGCTCGTCGCGTCAGGCCTGGCAGGCGCCGGTGGCCTTCATGGCGGCGCTCGCCGCCGGGGCTGGCCTTGGTGTCGCCGTCGGGGCGGTGCCGGGTCTGGAAACCATGGTGGCCGCTTCCGTGCTGATCCTGGGGGCCATGCTGGTCATGGCCGCGCAATTGCCCTCGCGCCTTGCGCTGGGGCTGATCGCGGCAACGGGCCTGCTCCATGGCATGGCCCACGGGGTTGAGGCGACCGGTTCGCTGCCGGCCTATTTTGCCGGTTTCCTGGCTTCTTCGGCGCTGCTCCATGCTGCCGGTTGGCTGGCTGGCCGCAGCATTTTCGCGCGCGCGCAGGGCCGTGTGGTGGCGGGCCTCGCGCTCGGTGCGACCGGGCTCGCGCTGCTCGCAGCCTGATCCGGGGAGGGCGTGATGGCCAAGCGTTTCATCAAATCCTCAAAAATCGACGCGGAAATTACCCGTGACGGCATGGTCTATGTCTACGAGGCGCCCGTGCGCGCCTGGCACTGGATCAATGCTGCCGCGATCGTCGGGCTGTTCCTGACCGGCTACCTGATCGGTTCGCCGCCTCCGGCGCTGACGGGGGAGCCTTCGGCGCACTACCTGTTCGGCTGGATCCGTTTCATCCACTTTGCCTGTGGCCAGATCATGGCGGTGGGGATCCTGTTCCGGCTCTACTGGAGCTTCGTGGGCAACTATTTCTCGCGGGAAATCATCCGGCCGCCGTTTTTCTCGCGCAAGTTCTGGCGCGGGGTCTGGCTTGAGTCGGTAAGCTACCTCAAGGCCGAGCATTCGCCCCGCCGCTATATCGGGCACAACCCGCTGGCGATCATCTCGATGCACGTGATGTTCATGTGGGTCGTGATCTTCATGATCATCACTGGTTTTGCCCTCTATGGCGAGGGGGAAGGCGCGGGCTGGATCCACACCGTCTTCACCGGGCCGGTGCTGCTGCTGGTTGGCGGCAACAGCTTCACCATCCACACTTTGCACCATTTCGGCATGTGGGCGATGGTGATCTTCGTGCTGATGCACATCTACGCCGCCGTGCGCGAGGACATTCTCTCGCGCGAGGCGATCATCACCTCGATGATCTCGGGCTGGCGCAAGAACCGCAAGGTCACGCCGATCGACTGATCGACTTGCGCGCGCGCCCTGTACCGAATGGGGCGGGATGTGGAAGGAGGGGAGCCGTCAGGCTCCCCTTTTTTGTGTCGAACTGGAAATCAGATTTCCACCATTCCTTTCCATGGTGGAAAGTGTGTGAGCATATTGGCGATGGGGTAATGGCCTGCGCAGAGTGGAAGGAAAACGTGCAGTGCCGATGGATGCTCTGTTTCCACCTGCCTGATCCGGTGTTTTTCGGCGTGGGGCTGATTTGGCATCGCCCTTGCTTACCTCTCTTGCCGATCATGCCCTTTCCCGAAAGGGGCGCAAGACAGACCCGACCTCCCGGCCCGTTCCTTCCGCGCGCCGCAAAGGGGGCGGGCTGGGGAGCAAAAGACCGATGCAAGCGACACTGCCCCATGAACGGGCCCATGAACGGCCTGATGCACGGCCCAGCGTGCTGATTCTGGGTATTGGCAATCTTTTGTGGGCCGACGAGGGCTTTGGCGTCCGCGCGGTCGAGCATCTCCACCGCTACTGGTCGTTCGATGACAATGTGCGGCTTGCCGATGGCGGCACGCAGGGCATCTACCTCGTGCAGGACATCCGCGATGCGGACATGCTCGTGGTCTTCGATGCGGTTGACTATGGCCTGCCGCCCGCCACGCTCAAGCTGGTCGAGGGCGCGGACGTGCCCAGCTTTATGGGCGCCAAGAAGGTCTCTCTCCACCAGACGGGCTTCCAGGAAGTTCTGGCCATGGCCGAGATGATGGGCGAGGCGCCCGAGGAACTTTTGCTCGTGGGTGTCCAGCCCGAGGAGATCGAGGACTTCGGCGGCTCGCTGCGTGATACGGTCAAGGCCAAGATGGACGTGGCGATTGCTGCCGCGCTCGACTGGCTGGCCGCGCGCGGGGTCCATGCCACCTTGCGTGCGGAGCCCCTCGCGCCCGAACAGGGGCTGGGCAGCCTCGAAATGGTGATCGAGCGCTATGAGGAAGAGCGCCCCGACGACGCGGTGGCGCCGCGTCTGGGGGATACCCGCGTGCTCGAAGGCGACCAGTGGGCCGGCCCGCCCAGCGCCGAAGCCCACGAGGCCGAACTGCGCGCGATTCTGGGTGGCCCCAATTTGCGGGTCATGCTCTGATGTGCGTGGGGCTGCCCATGCAGGTGGTCGAGATGGGGAGCGGCGTGGCGCTGTGCCGCAATCCTTGCGACCCTGACGGCCCGCTGCACCATATCGACATGGCGCTGGTGGGCACCGTGGCGCCGGGCACCTGGCTGATGACCTTCCTCGACGCCGCGCGCGAGACGATGGACGAGGAAAGCGCGCTTCAGGCCGTTTCTGCCGTCCGTGCGCTCGATGCGCTGCTGCGCGGCGAACCGGTCGATCTCGACGCCGCCTTTGCCGACCTGCTCGCCCGCGAGCCCCATCTTCCCGACCATTTGCTACCCTTCCCGGAGCCGACCCGATGATCCCCAATGCCCCCGTTCCCTCTCCTGTGCCGACAGATGTGGCGCCCGCCAGTACCGCCCCTGACCGCACGGCCCATTCGCCGCTGCTGGCCTCGCTGATCGCGCGCCATGGCTATGCCCTTGTCGATGCCGAGACGCTCGACGCGGTGGCGGGCGTTCACCCGCTTTCGATGGTGCTGCTCGCGGGCGACTGGTGGCGGCTGGCCGAATCCGACGATCTGGCGGTGATCGTTCCCGAACTCGACAAGGCCCTCGACGGTCAGGTTGCCGTGCTGGTGGCCACGCGCGAGGCCGAGCGTGCGTTGCAGCGCCGCTTCCGCTTCACCAGCTTCCCCGCGCTCGTGTTCCTGCGCGAGGGGGCCTATCTGGGCGCGATGGAAGGCGTGCGCGACTGGGCCGACTATCTGGTCGAGCTGCCCGAAATCCTCTGCCGCGAGCCCGAGGCGCCGCCGCCCTTCCGCATGCCCGCAGGTTGCGCCACCCCGGCGGGAGAAGCCTGATGTCCGGTATTTCCGACATGCCCGAAATGGGCGATCTGATGGGTGGCGGGATGCCGGGGGCGTCCGATGGCCTGATGGGGGCCTTCGTGGGCCCCGGCAGCCAGCCCGCCGATGCCGATGGCGCCACGCTCGACTACATGATCATGCCCGACGACATGCGCGTGTTCTCGATGGCGACGATCCCCGACAGCGATCTGGCCGATGAACATGCCGCTGGCGTGGCGGCGGGCGCGGCGATCCTGGCCGCGCTCGAACAGGTCGTGGCCGGTGGCGCGCCTGCCAGCGTCGACCTGTCGCATCTGGCCCCGGCGGATATGGCCTTTGTCGACCAGATGCTGGGCGAGGGCGAGGTTTCGGTAATCAGCGGCAGTACGTTCCAGGCGCAGGAATCGGTCCTCGCCGGGGTCTGGCGCGTGCGTGAAACAGGCGCGGACGGCGCCGGGCGCTGCGACCGGGTGGACATCGGCATGTTCCCGGCGGGCATTGTCGAACGTGCGTTCGAGCGCGCGCGCGACGAGGCGGTGATGCCCGACAAGGTGATCGAGGGCGTGTTCAATGCCCCCGCGCTGATCGCCGAGATCAACGCCCATGCGCCCGCCACGCCCACGCGCGAAGGGCCCCATGTCATCAACCTCTCGCTGCTGCCCCATACCGAAGGCGATCTGGCCTTTCTTGAGGCGGCGCTGGGGCAGGGCGACCTGATCATCCTGTCGCGCGGCTATGGCAATTGCCGCATTCGCTCGACCGGCACGCGCCATGGCTGGTGGGTGCGCTATTTCAACTCGCAGGACTCGCTGATCCTCAATTCGATCGAACTGACCAGCCTGCCTTCGGTTGCCCAGGCCGCGCCCGAAGACCTTGCCGACAGCGCCGAGCGTCTGTCCGAAATCCTGGCCACCTATCAGTGAGCGGGGATCCGTCTGCCAGACCCGGTGATCCGGCCAGCGACCATTTCTTTGGCGGTTCGTTCGGCGGCGACAACGCGCGGATCAGCCCGGAGATGAAGCTGGAGTGCAAGATCTGCTGGCATATCTATGACCCGGCGGAAGGTTGCACCTATTGGCAGGTGCCACCCGGCACGCCCTTTGCCGATCTGCCCGATCACTGGACGTGCCCGGAATGCGACGCGCCCAAGCAAGGCTTCATGGTGGTCGAATGAGCCTGCCTGCGGCCCTTTCCAGCCACCGGGATGATGCGGCGCGTCTTTCCGAACTGACCGCGCGGGTCGAGCGCGTGTTCACCATGATCGCCACCGTGCGCATGGCGGGCATTCCCGTGCTCAACCCGGCGCTCGGTGTCGCGCTGTGCGGGCTGGAGACCTTTGGCGGGCATGACGTGGGCGTTCTGGTGACACCCTGGTTCATGAACATCATGGCTTTCCCCCTCGGCGCGCCCGAGCCGGTGCGGGTTGGCACCAAGCGCGATCTCGTGCTGCCCTCGGGCGCCTACGAGGCGATTGCCGGGTTCGAGGACGAACTGGGGCCTTACTGGATGGTCTCGCTGTTCTCGCCGATGGGTGCGTTCGAAACGATGGAGGCGGCGCTCGCCACCGCGCAGGCGGCCATGGTCGAGATCATGACCGCGCCTGAACCCGAAGCGCCCCCGCCGCCTCCTGCGCTGCCGACACGCCCTATCAGCCGTCGCGGCCTGTTTGGCTGGGCGCGCGGGGATGGCGATGCGGGTAATGGCAATAATGGAGAGGCGGCGGCATGACCGGCTTGCGGCTCCGTCTGGGCCTGAAGGCGGGCGCGCAGGGGCAGGTTTGTGCCTCTGTGACCGAGGCGGTGTTTCCGGCAGTCGAAGGCCTGCTGCGCGGCTTGCCTGCGGGCCGGGCGGCGCAGGCGGTGCGGCGTTTGCACGGATTGTGCCGCGCGGCGCAGGGGCTGTGTGCCGATCTGGCGCTGGCGGCGGCAATGGCCACGGACCTGCCCGCGTCCGATCTGCGGGCCGCGACGGGCGCCGCGCAAGTGGAGATCGCGCGCGAGACCGGCTTGCGGCTCTGTCTCGATTGGGCGGCCCTGCTGGGCGAGGCGCCGCAGGTCGAGGCCGCGCGTGCCCTCATGCAGGTGACGCGCGAAGGGGCTGCGCCTGATCCTGAGGGGCTGGCAGGCTGGATCGCCGCGCGCGGGGCGGAAGGCCTGCCCGCGCGGGTTCTGGCCGCCGCGCCCGCCGAACTGGCCCTCGCCTTTGCCGCGCGGCTGGAAACGCTGGCGAGCATTCCCGCCCGGCTGGCAGAGCTTGCCGCAGGGTGCCCGTTGCCGCAGGGGCGGCGTCTTGGCCCCGGCCATGGCGAGGCATCGGTGGAGTGCGCGCGCGGGCGCCTTGTCCATCAGGTGCGGGTGGAGCATGGCCAGATCGTGGAGTACCGGATCGATGCGCCCAGCGCGCGGCGCTTTGCCCCCGGAGGGGACGCGCTCGCCCTGCTGGCGGCCTGTGGCGACGCGCGCGCGGTCGACTGGACGATGCAGGCCATCGACCCTTGCGTAGGCTGGGTCCTCGACCCTGCCGTGGAGGCGAGCTGATGCATGAAATGGCGATCTGTGAATCGATCCGCCAGATCCTTGAGGAGCAGGCCCAAACGGCCCGCTTCGCACGGGTCGAGCGTGTGGTTCTGGCTATCGGAGCCCTTTCGGGGGTGGAAATCGAGGCCCTGCGTTTCGGCTTCGATGTCGTCATGCGCGGCAGCGTGGCGCAGGACGCGAAACTGGAAATCGAGGATGTGCCGGGCACGGCCTGGTGCATGGTCTGCGCGCAAACGGTGGAAATCGCCGCGCGCTATGATGCTTGCCCGCGCTGCGGGTCCTATCAGTTGCAGGTGACGGGTGGGGACGACATGACCATTCGTGAATTGGAGGTGGTGTGATGTGTACGGTTTGTGGTTGCAGCGACGGGGGCGCCACGATGGACAAGGGGCATGGTCATGCCCACGGCCATCACCACCATCATGACCATGGGCATGATCACGAGCATGACCATGATCATGACCATGACCATCATCACCACGATCATGAGCATGATCATCATCATGAGCATGGCCATGGGCATGGGCACGGGGCAGGCGATCTCGACTATGGCGCGGGTGCCGCCGGGGTTTCGGTCGCGGGCATGAGCCAGAGCCGGCTGATCCGGCTGGAGGCCGACATTCTGGGCAAGAACGCCCGCTATGCCGCCGCCAACCGCGACCGTTTCACCGCGCAGGGCATCCTTGCGCTCAACCTCGTGTCGAGCCCCGGCTCGGGCAAGACCACGCTGCTGTGCCGCACGCTCGAAGCCATCGGGGCCGATTATCCGGTCGCCGTGATCGAGGGCGACCAGCAGACCAGCCAGGATGCCGACCGCATCCGCGCCACCGGCGCCCCGGCGATCCAGATCAACACCGGCAAGGGGTGCCACCTCGACGGGCACATGGTCGGCCATGCGCTCGACCATCTGGACCCGGCGGCGGGCAGCGTGCTGTTCATCGAGAACGTGGGCAATCTGGTCTGCCCGGCGGCCTTTGATCTGGGCGAGGGCGCGCGCGTGGCGATCCTTTCGGTGACCGAGGGCGAGGACAAGCCGCTCAAGTATCCCGACATGTTTGCCAGCGCCGATCTCGTGCTGGTCAACAAGGTGGACCTGCTGCCCTATCTCGATTTCGATGTCGATCTGGCGATTGCCCATATGCGCCGGGTCAACCCGCGCGTGCGCGTGCTCAAGGTTTCGGCCCGCAGCGGCGAGGGCATGGGCGCCTGGCTCGACTGGCTGCGCGCGGCGCGCGGCATGGCCATGGCTGGCCAAGCTGCGCCGGTCGCGGGCTGAGTTCGGGAGAAATACGATGTGTCTTGCCATCCCTGCGCTCGTGCTCGAACTCCATCCCGATGCGATGGCCACGGTTTCGGCCGGTGGGGTCACGCGGCAGGTCTCGGTCGGCCTGCTCGAAGAGGTCGTGCCGGGTGACTATGTGCTGCTCCATGTCGGTTTCGCGCTGCACAAGGTGAGCGTGGAGGAGGCCGAGGAAACCCTGAAGATGATGGCGCAGGCCGGTCTCTTGCAGGAAGAACTGGCCGAATGGGCCGAGACGGGAAGCGAGGTCAGGGCATGAAATACGTCTCGGAATTCCGCGATCCGGCCCTCGCGCAGAGCCTTGCCCGCGCCATCGCGCGCGAGGCCCGGCCTGACCGGACTTATGCCTTCATGGAGTTCTGCGGCGGGCATACCCACGCGATCTTCCGCTATGGCGTGCAGGATCTGGTGCCCGGCAATGTCCGCTTCATCCATGGGCCGGGGTGCCCTGTCTGCGTGCTGCCGATGCGGCGGCTCGACGATGCGCTCGAACTGGCCGAGCGGCACGGGGTGATTCTGGCGACTTATGGCGACATGATGCGTGTTCCGGGTAGCGGGCGGCGCTCGATGCTCACCGCGCGCGGCGCCGGGGCCGACATCCGCATGGTCTATTCGACGCTCGACGCGCTGGAGATCGCGCGCGCCAACCCGACCCGGCAGGTCGTCTTCATGGGCATCGGCTTCGAGACGACGACCCCGGCCAGCGCCATGGCGATCCTGGCCGCCCGGCGCGAGGGGCTGCGCAATTTCAGCGTGTTCTGCAACCATGTGCTGACCCCGCCCGCGATGGTCCATGTGCTCGAAGCGCCCGACATCGACCCCGCGCAGGCCGTCCGCCTCGACGGGTTTCTCGGGCCCAGCCATGTCTCGACGGTGATCGGCGCGCGCGCCTATCGCCCGCTCGTCGCGCGCTATGGCAAGCCGATGGTGATTGCCGGGTTCGAGCCGCTCGATGTCATGCAATCGGTCCTCATGCTGATCCGTCAGGTCAACGAGGGGCGGGCCGAAGTCGAGAACCAGTATGCCCGCGTGGTGACTGAAGAGGGCAATCTTCGTGCGCAGGCGATGATGGACGAGGTTTTCGTGCTGCGCGACAGCTTTGAATGGCGGGGGCTGGGCTCTGTGCCGCTCAGCGCGCGCGCGATTGCCCCGGCCTTTGCCGAATTCGACGCCGAGACCCGCTTTGCGATCAGCGAGAAGCAGAGCCGCGAAACCAAGAGTTGCGAATGCCCGGCGATCCTGCGCGGGGTGAAAAGCCCCAAGGATTGCAAGCTGTTTGGCCGGGCCTGCACGCCCGAAACCCCGCTGGGGGCCTGCATGGTCAGCTCCGAAGGGTCTTGCGCGGCCTATTATACCTATCGTCGCGCGGAAACGATGGCCCAAATGGATAGGGCCCAGATGGAAGCGGCAGAATGAGCACGATCCTGCGCCCGGGTGCCTGTGTCGAAATGGCCCATGGCGGCGGCGGGCTGGCCACCACCCGCCTGATCCGCGAGATTTTCGCCCGCCATTTCGCCAATCCCCTGCTCGATCAGGGGCATGATGCCGCGCGGCTCGATCCGCTGCCGCCCGGACGGCTGGTGATGAGCACCGATGCCCATGTCGTCAGCCCGCTCGAATTTCCCGGCGGCGACATCGGCTCGCTGGCTGTCCATGGCACGGTCAACGACGTGGCCATGGCCGGGGCCTGGCCAGTCGCGCTGGCGGCGGCCTTCATCATCGAGGAAGGCTTTCCGCTCGCCGATCTCGACCGCATTGCCGCCAGCATGGGCGCGGCGGCGCGCGCGGCGGGGGTGCCGATCGCCACGGGCGATACCAAGGTGGTCGAACGCGGCCATGGCGACGGGGTGTTCATCACCACGACGGGCGTCGGCGTCGTGCCCGAAGGGGTGAACATGGCTCCTGCCCATATCGCGCCGGGCATGGCGATCCTCGTGTCCGGGCCGCTGGGCGATCATGGCGTGGCGATCCTGTCGCGCCGTCAGGGCCTTGAATTTGGCACCGCGATTCAAAGCGACAGCGCCGCGCTGCACCGCATGGTGGCGCAGATGGTCGCGCAGGTGCCCGGCATCGCCGTCCTGCGCGATCCCACGCGCGGGGGGCTTTCCGCCACGCTCAACGAACTGGCCGAGGCGGCGGGCGTGACGATGACGCTGGAGGAAGCCGCGCTTCCGGTGCGCCCGGAAGTGGCCGGGGCCTGCGAGATGCTCGGCCTCGATCCGCTCCACATCGCCAACGAGGGCAAGCTCGTGTGCATCTGCCCGCCCGAGGAAGCCGAGGCGCTGCTGGCGATCATGCGGGCCCATCCCGAAGGCGCGGGCGCCGTGCGCGTGGGCACGGTGGGCGAGCGGGCCGCGCCCGGAACACCCGGTTTGCTGCGGATGCAGACGCTGATCGGGGGCATGCGCGTGGTCGACTGGCTGGCGGGTGAACCGCTGCCCCGGATCTGCTAGAGGCTGTGACGATGGCTGATCCGGCACTGCTCCCCACTGTCCTTATCGTCGACGACGAGAT